>Ga0214473_10002059_pt1 | contig 25319 bp, 20 predicted proteins | sample RVTome_7_FD_203509 | JGI IMG/M metagenome (GOLD analysis project Ga0214473, IMG submission 203509) | Soil microbial communities from uranium-contaminated site in the Upper Colorado River Basin, Wyoming, United States - RVT98D197 | ecosystem: Environmental > Terrestrial > Soil > Contaminated >... | reverse complement strand
CTTTGTCTTGGAGAAGATTTCTTATGCCGAGAATCATATCAATCCTGGGTGTTGCGCTTCTTATCTGTTCGGCCTGTCTCCCCCACACCGGATTTCTTCCTGCAAAAGCCGTTCAGGAGTCACTGCCACTGGTCCGGGAAACACCCTCCCTGTTTACCGGTTTTGAATTGGAGGAATTCCTCTCCCCCGGTGTTTCACCCCCTCTTTTTTCTGAGGTATCTATAGGAGATCAGTTTTCCAAAAACCCGGAGCTTCCAATCAGTGAAGAAGGCAACGACGATCTCGATTTAATAACCCTTCCCGAGAAATCGCCCGACCCTGAACCAAAATTCGATATCCCGATCGTCATGAACGAGAAGGTGGAACAATTCCTCCAGTTTTTTCAGACGTCCGCAAAAAACACTTTTTCCGGTTGGCTCTCCCGCTCTGAAAAATATGTCACTTTTATGAGGAAGGTTCTAAGGGAGAATGGTCTTCCGGAAGATCTGGTGTATCTGGTTCTCATCGAGAGTGGATTCAACCCTTATGCTTATTCGAGGAGCAAGGCTTCCGGCCTATGGCAATTCATCTTGCCGACAGGGAAAAGGTACGGGTTAAAAGTGAATTGGTGGGTTGATGAGAGAAGAGATCCGGAGAAGTCTACCGTGGCTGCTGCGAAATATCTGAAAGACCTTTATGACATGTTTGAATGCTGGTACCTGGCCACAGCCGGTTACAACGCGGGGGAGAACAAGATCCTTAATGCCATGAAACGCTACAGGACAGAGGACTTCTGGGAGTTGGCCAAGTACCGCTATCTGAAGCAGGAAACCCGGGACTATGTCCCCCAGATGATCGCTGCTGCGCTCATTGCAAAAGATCCTGAGAAATATGGGTTTACGGGGATTGAGTATCAGGAGCCTCTTCGTTATGAAAGGGTGAAAGTACCCCGGGTCACCGACTTGCGGGACATTGCGAAGGCCTCCAAGATCACGGTCGAGGAATTGAAAGACCTCAATCCGGAACTGTTAAGAGGGCGCACCCCTCCTGATTCACCGGAATATGAAATCAGGATTCCCGTCGGGAAAAAAGAATTCTTCACGAGGAATTTCGAGCCCGATCCAAATTTAATGAAATTCCGGTTTAAGACCCACATTGTGAAAAAGAAGGAAACCCTGTCGGGGATCGCAAAAGCTTACCGGGTTAAACTGGCCCCTCTTCTGGAGATCAACCAATTGAGCAAGAAGAGCCGTCTTTCGGCGGGGATGAACCTTCTTATTCCAATCCCGGTGCGCCGGGAGTCCATCACCATTTCCACTTCAGGGAAGGTACGAGGTAAGAAAGAAAGAGGAAGGGATTATTCGACCTTCAATTCCAGATTGATCATGTCGCCTCTTGTAAATCCTATGGCATGAAAGAATTGAAGAAGGTCCCAGTCCTTCCAGCTGACAAGAGTATAAACTGTATTTGCCCCGAGCGACTTCAGATTGGTGATCAATTCATGGGCTAAGGCAGTAGCCAACCCCTTTTTCTGGAAAGCTGGATCAACCCCCAAGGTGTCAATCCATCCTATTGTATCCGGTACCCCGAACTCCCAACCACTCACATCCCCAAGAATGAATCCGACAACCTTTCCCTCAACCTCTGCAACCAACGAGGCTTCAGTCGTCCTATTATTCATGAGGTCGAGCTTCCTCTGCCAGTAGTCTCTCCGAATCTCCCCGAGAACTTTTTCATCAATATCCACAATCGCTTCCAAATCCTCTCGTATAAGGGACCGGATTTTCAGGTTTTCTATGGAATGCATCATGAATCTCCTTTTCCTCTTCAGTTAACCAGAGAGTTCAATCTTTGTCAAGAGAGAATTTGAGAAAATTTGAACAACCTTTGAAAAAATGGTGAAAAAATGCTTGACAACCCAGTTGATTACTGATATTTAAAAACATTCAGTTTTTCGGATGGTAGGGACGGAAATCCTGTTTCAGAAAAGAAGAAGGTGATCCAGCGGGATATACCGCAGGAAAAGAGTCCCCTGCTTTTCCCACACCGAAGATGATGAAAAAGGGCAAACCCGTTTAAGAGTGTATCAAACCTACGGGCCTCTCGGTCCGCAGGTTTTTATTAAGTCCTTTTGCCGTCACCTGGCACACTTCACGAAATCCATCAGGTTCACAGAGATTTCTGAAAAAAAGAAATCTTTAAGAGAGGAAAAATGTTTTTCATACCTCATTTACGGATGATTTGACAATACGGAAAAAGGGATTATATATTGTTTTAAAGACCTACACTCTATAGGAGCGAAGAATGGTGAAAAAAATGGCTCACCGCTTAATGATGGGTATCGTTCTATTCGTCTTTTTATTTGGCTGTATCAATAACGACCGGGCCAATTCCTTGACGAAGGACGAAAGAAGCGACAAATTGACTACGGCCAAGTCTCTGGGTTCAGCCTTTGTTGAGGTCGCCAAGAAGGTTCAGCCAGCCGTTGTGAACGTGACAACGGAAAAAACGGTTACCATGAGACCCTGGGAGAAATTCGGGGAAGACTTCTTTAAAGGAAGCCCCTTCGAGGATTTTTTCAGGGGTTCCCCGCGGGAAAAAGGAAAAGAATTTAAGCAGAAGCAGAGAAGCGGGGGATCGGGAGTCATCGTCGATAAAGAGGGATATATCGTGACGAATAATCACGTGGTGGAAGAGGTAGATAAAGTAAAAGTCAAGCTAAATGATGGGAGGGAGTTCACCGCCACAGTAAAAGGGCAAGACCGCCGGACCGATCTCGCCGTCCTTCAAATCAAGGCTAAAGATCTTCCTGTGGCGGCACTCGGAGATTCCGACAAGATCGAAGTGGGTGAGTGGGCCATAGCCATCGGCAGCCCTTTTGGACTGGAGCACACGGTCACCGTGGGGGTGGTGAGCGCCAAGGGCCGGTCGGGATTGGGCACAGGGACTTACGAGGATTTTATCCAAACGGACGCCTCGATCAATCCGGGCAACAGTGGCGGGCCCCTGCTTAATATTGATGGAGAGGTGATCGGAATCAATGCCATGATTATCCAGCCCGGCACCGGGATCGGGTTTGCCATTCCCATTAACATGGTAAAGCAGATTCTCAACGATCTGATTAAACAGGGAAAGGTCGTGCGGCCCTGGCTTGGGATCAGCGCTCAAGACCTCACTCAGGAAATGATGGATTACTTCCAGGTTAAAGAGAAAGAGGGAGTCCTCGTGGGGCAGATCTATCCAGGAACAGGGGCTGAAAAAGCCGGTTTGACGAATGGGGATATCATCAAATCGGTCGATGATAAGGCGGTGAAAAGCGTCCAAGAATTGGTGAGGGAGATTCAGAAGAAAAAAGTAGGTCAGAAGATCAAACTGAGTATCATCCGGGATGGGAAGAGCATGACCGTCGAGGTAACGACGACCGCCATGCCGGACAAACCCGAAGCGCCAAAAGAGAAAGAGGGGGAAGAAAAGCTGGGGGCGAGAATCCAAGAACTGACAGCTCAAAATGCGGCCCGATACGGGATTAGCGGTGTGAAACATGGAGTGGTGGTTATCGGTATTGAAGAAGGGAGCTTAGCTGATGAAATTGGCCTCCAGGAAGGGGATGTCATCCTGGAGATTAACCGGAAGAAGATAGAGGCGATTAAGGATTTTGATAAAGCCCTAAAGGATGCTAACTTAGAGAAGGGGATCCTTTTCCATATTCACCGAAAAGGGAGCAGTTTCTACCTAACATTCAAGAAATAAATTCGAAATTCGAATATCGAAATACGAAACAAATTCGAATATCGAATGACATAAATTTAAAACAAGTTTAGAACATCTGAATTTATGATTTTCACGTTGTTTCGAATTTCGGAATTCGTGCTTCGAGCTTAAACCCTGAAACGGGTTAGTCTTTTGCCTTAACAAACCTCATCCTCAAATCATAGAGGATATGTTCGACAATCTTTTCTTCTTCACCGGTCAGATTTCCCTTTGTCTTTTCTTTCAGCATTCCAATCAAGTCTATGGTCTGTTTGGCTAAAGAGAGGTTCTTAGAGGGCTGTTTGGAGACGGGGTCCTCTATCTCGCCAAGTTGGATAAGGGCTGACGTGCTAATCGATAGAATCAGGTTTGTAAAGCTGATCTCGGAAAGGGGTTCGTTCCCTTGTGAAATAGGTTCCTCAAATGGTTCTTCCCTCTGGTTTTCCTCCTTAGCCTGGGAATCTGACTGCTGCTTGGCGCTAAATCTCTTGTCCCTTACGACAAAACCTTTTTCCTGTTCTTCATTTTTTTTCTGATTTTCCATGATCTCTCCCGTTCATCCTCGAACCCAGCTAATTGAAAAAAGTGGATAAAAAGCTTAAAATGATTGATAAATCGTATAGATATAAAACTCTTGACATTGAAGGATTCATTGTTTTATATTGTTTTTAGCACTCTTATCAGGAGAGTGCTAAACTCATTGAGGGATATATAATGTCCAATTTACCGGTTGTCAAGAATTCTTTAGACTCTTATCTTATGCAGATCAATCAATTTCCTCTGTTGACCGCAGAAGAGGAGTTTGAATTAGCTGTAAAGTACCGTAAATACAATGATATTGAAGCTGCCCATAAATTAATTACATCAAATCTGAGGTTTGTTGTCAAGATGGCTTTTGAATATAAAGCCTACGGGGTTAAACTGCTTGATCTGATCCAAGAAGGAAATATAGGTTTGATGATGGCCGTTAAGAAATTTGATCCCGATAAAGGGTATCGTTTTATCTCCTATGCGGTATGGTGGATTAGGGCTTATATTCAGAACTTCGTTATTAAGACCTGGAGTCTTGTTAAGATTGGAACCACTCAGGCTCAAAAGAAGCTCTTCTATAAGATCGGAAAGGTCCGGAAGGTATTAGAATCAGATGGGGTCATGGATAAGAAATATGAAATATTGGCTAAGGACCTGGATGTTGCAAAAGAGGATATTATTGAGATGGAGCAGAGGATGTCCGCGAGAGACCTTTCATTGGACAATCCTTTTGATGACGATCATGAGTTGACCCATCTCAACCTTCTCCAGGAAACCTCAATGAATCAAGAAGAATCCCTTGCTCATGAGCAGGAGAAGAAGGTGATGGAACAAGAAGTCTCCAACGCTATGAAGCACTTGAATGACAAGGAAAAATATGTGATTCAGAACAGGGTGATGTCCGACTCTCCGCTTACCCTTCAGGAAATCGGGAATCATCTGAAGCTCTCAAGAGAGCGGGTGAGGCAGATTGAGAGTGAAGCATTGAAAAAATTAAAAAGGGACCTTGGTCCCAGGATGAGCCCGGAAGCTTAGCAGCCTGGAGAAGCATACTTAATTAGAAGGAGCTTATAAGATGCCTATCTATGAATACCAATGCAATCATTGCAAAGAGGTTTTTGAAATCTTTCATAAGATTGATGAAGACGTCAAAGTGGCGTGCCCGAAGTGTCTGACCCCGGCAAAAAAAATAATATCAGCCACCAGCTTTATCCTCAAGGGTTCTGGTTTTTACGTAAATGATTATCCTTCCAACAGTCGAAAAGAGGGGCGTAAAAAGGAAAAAGAAGGGTCTGATAAAGTGCCGGGAGAAAAAAAAGAAGAGAAACGAGCGGAAAAAAAGGCAGAGAAATAAAAAGCATCAAATTCCAAGCGTCACATCCCGGACAGAATTGTTAATCCTTCCTTCGTTTTAATAACCGGACGATCTCATCCATGATACATTCTGCGACCTCCTCCTTTGTCATCAAGGGGAGGTCTTTTATTTCTCCCGAGGGAAACAAGATTTTCGCCTGATTCGTATCCACTCCAAACCCCGCTCCCGAACTCGTGACATCATTCGCAACAATGAGGTCGAGGTTTTTATCCGCCATTTTTTTTCGAGCATTCCCGACAAGATCCTCTGTCTCGGCAGCAAATCCGATCAGGAGACGTTTTCCTTTCTTTTTCCCAACCTCGGCAAGGATGTCTTTCGTCCTCTCCAGTTCCAAGCATTCGCTGGGGGCCTCTTTTTTCAACTTTCTTTGACTGATCGTCTTTGGCCGGTAATCCGATACAGCCGCTGCTTTGATCACGATAGTAGATTCTTTCAGGTGGGTTAAGACGACACGCCGCATTTCCTCTGCCGTGTGCACCGGAAAGACCCGGATGTCTCTCCGAAGCGGGGGAAGAGCAGAGGGTCCTACGACAAAGACGACTTCTGCTCCTCTTCGCCTGGCCGCTTTCGCCAAGGCATATCCCATCTTTCCTGAGGAAGGATTCGTAATGAAGCGGACAGGGTCGATCGGCTCCTGGGTCGGTCCGCCCGTAACAAGGATTCCTTCACCTTTCAAATCCTTTGGGGTGCAGATATCCTTGGCCATCTCCAACACTTCATCCAGTTCTGCCAATCGCCCTTTCCCATACCAGCCGCATGCCAGCTCTCCCTCACCGGGCCCGACGAAGGAGTATCCTCTTTCGAGAAGGGTTTGGGTATTTTCCCGGACCGCTTTGTTTTCCCACATGTTGACATTCATCGAAGGCGCAAAAAGGATGGGAGCCTTTGACGCCAGGACCAGGGTTGAGAGAAAATCATCTGCAATGCCATGGGCGATTTTTCCGATGATATTGGCTGTGGCGGGGAGAATAATGATCAAATGGGCCCGATCAGCCAGGGCGACATGGCCAATTTCTCTGTCTTCGTAAAGGGAAAAAGCCTGAGTCATGACCGGGTTGCAGGAGAGCGTTTGAAAAGTGAGGGGGGTAACGAACTCCTGGGCATTCCGGGTCATCACGACATGCACCTTCGCCCCCTCTTTTGATAGCAGCCTTATGAATTCAGCAGCCTTATAGGCGGCGATTCCACCGGTCACGCCCAGAACGATCTCTTTGTCTTTCAGCATGGCATTCATATATCACAAAAGGAGGTTAATCTCAACACCAAGATTTCCGAAAAAGTCCAGAAATCTTAAGAAAAATCTATGTCATCATTCTTTGGAGTCTCTGTAATCATCCCGGAGGGTTGACTTTCTGCTGATCCGCTGCTATCTTCAGCTTGAACAATTGGAGAATAGAGGAGACGGAAGGAGATGACGGAAAGGGACCCCATCGATCTAATTAAAGAGCAACTTCATGCAGCGGAGAGTCTCACCGGCCTTGATCCCGAACATGAATCTTTCAAATACTGGCATTCCGAAACAAAATCGACTCTCGAAAAGGCCTTCAGCCCGAAATCGGTTCATTACCAGAGTTTCCTGGCTTTGCGATTTCGTGAAATTAGCGTCAAGTCTTTCGCTTCGCCGGAAATCGACAAAATTAATGCCGCGCGATACAAAAGAGACCTGGAAAATGCAAAGAACATCCTCCATGGCGCCATGAAAGAGCTGACCCTGGACCGTACACTTTTTAAGAAGATTCAAACCACACCCAAGACAGTTGAAGTTTCCTTCCATGGAGAGGTTTTTCTTTCCTTGGGAACCTCGGAATCTGAAATGGTTCAAACGGTCGAGCAAGCCTTTGAAGGAAGCGGAATGAGTTTGATTTGCAGTGATGAGACCTCCCGAAAAGGTGAATCTCTGGGTCAGCGAATCGAAAAGATCCGGCGGGCAAAACTTGGGATTTTCATTCTCTCCATCCCCGATAGAATTGATATTCTGATCGAACTCGGGATGGCCCTGGGGATGAGAAAGGAAGTTTGGGTGATTTTCAAAAAGGGAACGTTACTCCCTGAATCCCTTCAACAGTTGGGGGAGATCGAATACGAAGATTATTCCAACCTTGCTGACGCCATAAAAAAGAGAAGAAAAAGCAGCAGATAAAAGAACGTGTTAGTGTGAGCGTGAGTTATTCTACGGTTGTTACCCAAATCCAACCGTTACCCTTCGATCCCGCTGTTTCGTGGGACTCAGGGCGATGGTTCGACAGGCTCACCATGACCGGTCATCCTGAGCTTGTCGAAGGATCATGCTGAGCCGTGAGTTTGTCGAACGGTCAAAGCATAATTCCGGTTTGGGCAACAGCCCTTTCTTTACTCACACTAACAACTTGCGCTAAATCCTTTCAAAAATAGCCGCTATCCCCAAGCCTCCTCCTCCGCAGATACATTCCAGGCCATACCGGCTCTTTCGCCGTTTCATCTCATGAAGCAGAGTGACCAGAACGCGGGTCCCTGTGCAAGCAATGGGATGACCCAGGGAGATCCCTGAGCCGTTCACATTGACCTTTGAATAATCCGCTTCCTTGAGGTTCATCATCTTCATATCTGCCAGGACCTGAGCGGCAAAGGCTTCTTGAATCTCAATGAGGTCGAGCTGCCGAATATCCAAGCCCGATTTCTGGAGGGCTTTTCCCACGACTTTCGGCACGGTCAGATAAGTTCGACGGGGATCCGCCCCTGCCACAGCAAATGCCTTGATGTAAGCCAAAGGGTTTTTCCCGAGTTTTTGGGCCATTTCTTCGGATGTGACGACGCAGGCTGCAGCCCCATCATTTTCGGATGAGGAATTCCCAGCGGTGCACACCCCCCCAAGAACGGGTTTGAGTTTGGTTAATTGTTCCAATGTGGTATCGGCCCTTGGATTTTCATCCCGGTCAAAGAGCATTTCCCCTCCCTTGGGATTGGGCAGAGGCACGGGAATGATCTCCTCTTTGAATTTACCGGACTCAATCGCTGCACAGGCTTTCTTATGGCTTTCCAGGGCCCAACGATCACACTCTTCACGCTGAATTCCCTCTTCTTTTGCAGCCGTTTCCGCCCAGGACATCATGGATGGCAGGATGCCATATCTTTCAACAGGTTGAGACATCACCCTGGCCCGCTGAATCCGGTCATAAAAGGGAATTCCCCAGAGGGAGAGATCTCCATGGCCGCGTGGCATTCCCTTCTTGCCGCCGATTCCCCACTTGACTTCCCCGGGGAGATAAAACTCCGCGGAGCTCATGCTCTCCACACCGCCGGCGACCACAATATCCGCGTTCCCCGACTGGATTTCCATCGCCGCATAACAGATCACGTCGAGTCCGGTGCAACAGCGACGGTCCAGCGTGATTCCTGGAACCGAGTCAGGCCAACCTGCCTTGAGAAGGGACATTCGAGCCATATTGACATATTCCCCGCTCTGATAGGATTGACCCAGAATGACCTGGTCTATCTGAGCCGGATCAAGACCCGCTCTTTTGACCCCCTCATTTAAAACGAGAGCTCCCAAATCATAAGCGGGAACCTCCTTGAGTGCTCCCAGGTATCTTCCTACTGGGGTCCTCACACCACTTAAAATGACTGCTTTCTTCAATGTCCTCTCCTTTCTCTCCTATTTTTTTGCTTTTCTTGTGTGCTTTTCCGCAAATCCCAGCGATTCACAGAAAATGTTTCATGATCCTGAAGCCTCTTGTCAAGCCACTCCCCTAAAAACAAAAAAGATATTGACAAAGCTGAATTAATGGTATACAAGATTACATGTAATGTCAACACAAATCCAAGGAGGGGGGAAGAATGGCCATCCAAAAAGTGTTTGTCGTCGGGTCCGGATTGATGGGGAGTGGTATCGCACAGGTCTGTGCTCAGGCTGGCATCCAGGTCTTTTTGAACGATGTGGGCCAGGACATCCTTGACAAGGCGGTTAAGAACATCGGCTGGTCCGTAGGAAAATTCATCGAGAAGGGGAAGCTGAAAGAAACCCTCGAGACCGTCATGGGCCGGATCCAGACCAAGACCGGTTTTACGGACGCAGCGCAGGTCGATCTGGCGATCGAAGCCGTCTTCGAAAAACTCGACTTGAAACAAGAAATATTCAGGAAACTGGATGAAGTCTGCAGGGCCGGGACACTCATTGCCAGTAATACTTCGGCCATTCCTATTACTGAATTAGCCTCCGTGACCCAACGACCTGAAAAGGTCCTCGGCCTCCATTTTTTCAACCCCGTGCCGATGATGGAGGCTGTGGAGGTGATCAAAGGAGCATTAACCACAGATGAAACCATCTCAAAAGGTAAGGAATTTGTTCTCCAGATCGGCAAGGAACCGATCATGGTTTACCGCGATGTCCCCGGTTTTTTGATCAACCGCATCAATTATCCTTCGACCCTTGAGGCCATGCGAATGGTAGAAGAGGGCATCGGAACGGTCGAGGATATCGACAAGGGGCTTCGTCTGGCTTCAGGCAGAAGGATGGGAATCTTTGAGACAAGCGACATGGTCGGCCTGGACGTCACCTATAATGCCTTAATGGCTATTTACCATGAAAGCGGCGACTCCCGTTGGTTTCCTCCCATGATCCTTAGGCGTAAAGTTAAGGCTGGTAACCTGGGCCGTAAGACCGGCCGGGGCTGGTATGAGTATAACCCAGACGGAAGCCGGAAAGAAAAGTAGGAGATTTTCGAAGAATTCAGAAATCTCAAACCCCGTGTTAATCCATAATCTTATGAAGTGGGAAAAGTCCCGTCATTCCGGCGAAAGCCGGAATCCAGGGAATTTCAAATAATAACAATACACTGGACACCGGTTTTCACCGGTGAGACGACTTTCTACGAGATTATCACATAATTCTATTTCTGAATGATAGGAGGAGGGTCCCGTGTCTTATAAAAATTTAATCTTTGATACGGATGACGGAATCGGAATCATTAAAATCAACCGGCCCGATGTGAGGAACGTCTTAAATTGGGACACCTGGATGGAGTTGGAAGATGTCCTGAAACGTTTGCATGATGACCCCAATCTAAGAGTGGGCCTCATTACGGGGGTGGGGGATGAGGCCTTTATTGCCGGAGCAGACCTTCATATGCTTAAAGATCGAACCCCCCAGGATGCCATAGACGCCTCGAACAAGGCCAACGAAATCCTCCTTTTTATGGAATCGATGGAAGAGCCCGTGATTGCAGCCATCAACGGTTGGGCATTGGGAGGAGGTTGTGAAATTGCCTTAGCCTGCGACATCCGGATCGCCAGTGAAAAAGCCCAGATGGGTCAAACAGAGGTCCGTGTGGGGATCATGCCCGGCTACGGAGGAAATGTCCGCCTGATGCGTCTCATTGGCTCCGGCCGTGCCAAGGAGATGATCTATACGGGAAAGATTGTCAATGCCGAAGAGGCGGAGAAAATCGGTCTGATCAACCGAGTGGTTCCGCACGAAAAATTGATGGATGAAGCGATGAAATTGGCCAGGCAGATTGTAAAGGGACCGGCCTCCATCCATTTTGCAAAAAAGTCCATGTTCGAGGCTTCTCAACTTCCCTTCAGGGAAGCCCTGAAAACGGATTCAAAGATTTATGGAGAGGTCTATAAAACCAAAGATTTCAAGGAAGGAGTGACCGCCTTCTTAGAAAAGAGAAAACCCTCTTTTAAGAATCAATAGGATCATTCCAAATAATTCCCCCCACCCCAGCCCACCCCCTCCCGCGGTCGGGTCTAATCGACAAGGGGGGAGGGAGAGGGAGGGGGTGACTAAACTATCCAGAGGTAATTCCAAACAGAATACGGGAGGAGACAGATGAAATCCGAATTAACAGAAGAACAACGAATGGCGAAGGAGGCAATCAGGCGCTTTGTTGAGAAGGAAGTGGCTCCCTTGGTTGAGGAAGCAGAGGCGGAGGGTAAGTTCCCTCTGCACTTGTTCCAGAGAATGGGGAAATTGGGTTATCTTTGCGTCCGGTATCCCATCGAGATCGGAGGGGGAGGCGCAGATAAAGTCACCGAATGCATTCTCGCAGAAGAATTGAATCGAATCTGCGCAGGAATTGCGGCGGGCCTCATGGTTCAGGGCGGCCTGGCCACGGTTCCTATCTACCAGTTTGGGTCCCAGGAGCTTAAAGACCGCTTTCTCTTGCCGGCAATTAAAGGAGAGAAAATTGGGGCCTTTGCCCTGACCGAGCCGGATGTGGGATCGGATGCCGCGAGTCTTAAAACAAGAGCAACAAAAGATGGAGAATATTATGTTCTTCGGGGATCCAAGACCTTCATTACGAACGGACCGATTTGCGACTACGCTGTCGTCGCGGCGACTGTAGACCCTTCCCGCAAAGCAGAAGGCATCAGTCTCTTTGTCGTGGAAAAAGGCACTCCGGGATTTACGGTAACCCGGAAGCTGGACAAAGTCGGCAACCGGTCTGCCGAGACAGGGGAGTTACTTTTCGACGATTGCCGTATCCCTGCCTCGAACAGGATAGGAGATAAGGAAGGAAAAGGATTCGAGCAGATCCGGGATACCCTCATGTCAGGGAGGATCACCTACGGAGGCCGCAGCACCGGAGTCGCCCAGGCAGCGTATGAAGCCAGTCTGAAGTACGCCCAGGATCGAACCCAGTTCGGCCGCCCCATCGTCCAATTCCAGGCCACCCGGTTCAAGCTCGCGCAGATGGCGATGAAGATCGATGTCATGAGGTCCTACACCTATCGGGTCGCCCGTCTTTATGACGAAGGTCAACGAGTGATGAAGGAGGCCTCCATGGTGAAACTTTTCAGCGCGGAGACCCTTCAAGAGATCCTGGCCCAGGCCATGCAAATCCATGGCGGGTATGGGTACACGATGGAGTATCCCATCCAACGTTACTGGAGAGATGGAAGGCTGTTCACCATTACCGAAGGGACTTCCGAAATCCACCAGTTGGTCATTGCCCGGGAATCGGGCTTCTAACAGGCTGCTGAAAAACGCCCATCTGTCCCGCGCTTCGCGGGATTGCCCTCATCCTTCGTCGTTGCGGCGTATATCCAAATACGCCTCACTCCTCAGGATGTCGGGCGCCTTGCATCTGGGCATTTTTGAGCAGCCTTAAAAAAAGGCTCTAACAGGCGGCTGAAAAAGAGAGAGGGTCAGTCCTATCGTATTTTGTATCCAAAAAATTCATGAGATTGGAGAGGGAGGGACTTATGGGAAAAGAAGACTACTTTATCATTGATTCGGAAGCCCATATCATGCCATGGGAGTTTCGAAAACACATCAGCTACTATCCGCCCACCGCCTATTTTTCCAAACCCGCTGAATCCCCCACCGGGAAATGGTGGAATACCAATCCTCTCACCAAAGAGAAGAGGGAAAAACCATCGGACTGGACCCTGGAGGGCTTGATCCAATCCATGGACGAAGCGGGAATCGATATGGCTTGCATGCTGAGGGAGTCCTTTCTAAACATGTCTTATAACGGTATTCCCTGCTCCACCAATTATCATACGATTGAGGCCATGCAGAAATACCCTGATCGAATCATCGGCTGCTCGAATGTGGGCCCCCACATGATCCGGGGAGTGCGTAACGCCATCAAAGAGCTCGAAATTCTCCATAAGGAATATGGATTCAAATGTACCAAGATTTATTCACCGGAAGATTCAGGGCCCTTCAATCATCCGGATATGTTTCCCTTTTACGAAAAATGTCTGGAATTGGGGGTCGTCGTCTTTATTCATGTGGGTTTCGCTGTCGGAAGCTACTCCGAGCATTGCCAGCCCATGCTTCTGGACAGGATCTGTCTGGCTTTCCCGGAGCTAAAGATTGTCGGCTATCATTTTGGGTGGCCGGAAAACGATATTTTAAACTCCTTAGCCTGGAAGCATAAGAATCTTTATGTCGGGATGAGCGGAATGTTAGGGCCTTTGTATTATGCTCCCATGAAGTTGGCTCACTTAGTGGGATCGGTCATGAACATTCTGGGTGGAAGCGAAAAGATCATCTTCGGCACGGACTGGCCCGCCTCTCCCGCAGATCTTTCCGTGCAAGCTGTTTTGAATATCGAGATTTCAAAGGAATTGCAGGAAGGCTGGGGCTATCCTCCCATTACGGACCAGGATCGAGCCAATATGTTTGGCCTGAATCTGGCCAAGCTGCTGAAGGTGGAGGTTCCCAAAAAATACAAACGGAGAGATTTGACGAGTGGTCATCCCAAGAAGAAATCGATCTAACCTCAACTTGAGTGATGATAAGAATCTGACCCAGATGGCCTACCGGAAGATCAAGGAGATGATGTTCGATTACGACATCGTCCCGGGGCAGAGGCTGGTCTTCGTCGATTTTGCAGAACGATTGGGGGTGAGCCGCACGCCGGTCAACAATGCCCTCAGTATCCTGGCCAGCGAGGGGTTCCTCGACTTCATCCCGAATCAAGGCTATAAAGTCCATGAAATCACCAAGGAAGAGGCCAACCACCTTTATGAGGTCAGAGAGATCATCGAGCTGGGAGCCATTGACCCCGCTATAAAAAAAATCTCTTCTGAAAAAATCAAAGCGTTGGAAAGACATAAAAAGCTTTATGAAAAATCGGTCGAAGAACAGGTGACGAGGGGAAGGTTCACCCTGGATCAGGAATTCCATGCCTGTTATGTCCAGATGGCGGAAAACCCTTATCTCACGGATTACTTTCGCGAAGTCTATCAGAGAATCTTCCTCCGGCATCGCATCGAAGGATTGCCCATGGGCCGCGTGAGAGAGGTGGTCTTAGAGCATAAAGAGATCTTCAAAGCGATCAGCTTGAAGGATGTGAAGGCCGTCAAGGGCTTGGTCAAGCAGCATATCCAGGCGGGAAGGGACCATATCTTCTCCGTCATCTTCAGCCAAAAAAGCGTTTAAGAGAAAACCGTGTCCGCACCAACCGAATCCAAAATCGTTTCTTTTCTCGCTCAGCTCATCGATCAGATTCGATCGACCCCATTCTCAAAAGAAGACCGTTCGATCGTGCGCCAGCACCTGCTCGATGCCATTGCCTCGGCCTTTATTGGGTGCAGAAGAGCCTCCTTCCAGGATCTCGCAAAACTCTGCTCGAAAGGAGAAGAGGGATCCGCCTGGCCGGGGAGCGGTCACCAAAGAGTCTCCCCCTTGGATGGGGCCATGCTTTGGGCCTTTGCCATCAATGGATCGGTCTATGAGGATGGCTCAAGGGAGGGGGCCTGCCATCCCAGTGCAGTGATCATCCCAACGGTCCTTGCCTTATCGGAGGGGAGGAATTGGGAAGAGATCGACCGGGCCATTGTTTCGGGGTATGAAGTGATGGTCCGTCTCGCAAAAACTGGAAATCCTCATTTTACGAGAAGCGGTTTTCATCCCACGGCGATCATTGCTCCCTTCGGCGCCGCCGCAACAGTTTCCTCTCTCATGGGATACGATTCCCCCAAGACGGGAGATGCCCTTTGCTTAGCTGCCATGGGCGGGGCCGGATGGATGGCCTCTTTCCGAAGAGGGGAGACCCAACCCCTGCAAGTTGCCTGGTCTGTGCGAAATGGAATCGTGGCTGCCAAGATGGCTGGAGTAGGCCATTCAGGATATCCAAGGATCTTGGAGGAGGGTTTCTATCCCGGCTATCTGGGAGATCACCCTGCTTCCGCGATCGATCAACCTCTTGAAAAGGAGTATGCCTTCCAAGGAAGTTACCTGAAGCCTTATCCGGGTTGCCGGCATGTCCATCCTTCCATCGATGCCTTGGCGGAGATCCTGAAAGGGCAGCAGGTTGCTCCATCCCAAATTGAGAAGATCCGTGTCCGGACCTACCGGATCGCGGTTGAGACAGAGATTCACGAAGTGAAGACACGGGGCGATGCTTATTTCAATATTGCCTATGCCCTGGCTGCCCGAATCATTCTGGGAAGAAACGACTGGGACGCTTTCGATGAGAAACATTTCAAGAACAAAGACCTGGTTCAACTCATGAAGAAGATTGAAGCGGTGATCGATCCGGAAGTCGAAAGCCATTATCCCCATGAAAGGGGTTCCAGGGTTGAAATGGAATTGACCGATGGGAAGGTTCTTCAAGGAGGGGTCCGTCATGCCCTGGGGGAACCTGAAAATCCCCTGCCTTCCTCAGTGACGGTGGAAAAGTTTCGTGAAGCAGCAAGTGATTTTTTAACAAAGAAGAATAGGGATCGAGTTGAGACATTGCTCGATGTGTCAGGGCCCATTGAATCACCAAAGACCTTATTTGATGCCCTATCGGGCTGCTGAAAAACTGACGCTTCTAAGGGCACCGGTTCCCGCCAAAGGCGGAATAAAAGTCTTAGTGCGGAAACCTTTTATGTGGTCGTTAGTCGTATGGTCAGTTGGTCAGTTAGTCAGTGACTACGAGACTACAGGACCATAAGACCATGTGACCATTTAGAAGGACCGCATTCTAAAACCTTGGAAGTATCACTGATCGGGGCCCTTCCAATAACCCCCTGGGTGAGGTAAAAAAATGAATCGTGAAGAATGGAAGAATTGGGTAACCCTCGATTACAAGACACGGGGGAGGCGAAAGCCTGTCTACTATTCGGATTCGAAGATCGAATTGGCCGACCTCTATGATCAGGAGGAACTCGCAAGAGCCGGGTTTCATCCCGAAACGGATCTTGGATTTCCCGGAGATTACCCCTATACCCGCGGCATCCATCCTGCGATGTATCGCAGCGAATTCTGGATCATGGGCCAGTATGCGGGCTTTGGAAACCCTGAAGCCACCAATGAACGATTCAAATACCTTTTATCCAAAGGACAGACCGCCCTGGCCCTAGCCCTCGACCTTCCGACGCAACTGGGAGTGGAGTCGGATGATGAGATGGCCGACGGAGAAGTGGGAAAGGCGGGGGTGGCGATCAATTCGTTGAAGGACATGGAAGAAATTTTTAACGGGATCCCGCTGAACAAACCCCGCCAGATCTTTACAACGGCCAATGCCATCGGCCCGATCATGCTTGCCCTCTTCATTGCTTTGGGCGAGAAACAGGGGATTGACCCGGGCCAGTATTCCATCGTCTTGCAGAATGATATCCTGAAAGAGTACGTGGCCCGCGGCGCCTATATCTTCCCTCCGTCCCCTTCTTTGAAATTCGCCATCGATGCGGTGGAATACTGTACCCTCCATCATCCCCATTTCAAGCCGATTGTAGTCTGCGGCTCTCACATGCGACAGGGAGGGGCGACAGCGGTCCAGGAAGTGGCCTTCACGCTTTCCAATGCTCAGGCTTATATCGAGGAGGCGGTCAGCCGGGGCCTGAATATCGATGATTTCGCTCCTTCCATGGAGTGCCAGCTTGCTGTTCCCATGAACCTCTTTGAAGAGGTGGCCAAGTACCGCGCCTTTCGCCGGATGTGGGCCCGGATGCTCAAAGATCTTCATCATGCTCAAAAACCGGAGAGCCTGAAATGTTTCATCCGGGTCTATACAACCGGCTATACCATGACTGCCCAGCAGCCTCTCAATAATATCATCCGCGTGACCCTTGAAGCCCTGGGAGCGATTCTGGGGGGAGCCCAGAGCCTCTCCTGTAATGCAATGGATGAAGTGGCCTCTATTCCCACCCAGGAGGCGGCCCACGTGGCCTTGATGACGCAGCACATCCTGGCCCACGAGTCAGGAATCGCCGATGTCGTGGACCCCCTGGGCGGGTCCTATTACGTGGAGTCGCTCACGAATGAGATCGAGAAAAAGGCCTTTGCCCTGATGGAGGAGATTCGTCATAAAGGGGGAGCCCAGAAGGCCATCGAAGATGGCTTCTATCAAAGCCTCAGCCGCAAGTCAGCGAGCGAATATCAACAGGAGATTGAGAAGGGGGAGAGGATCATCGTGGGTGTCAATAAATTCAAAGAGGAGAAGGAGAAGATCAAGATCGATTGTTTCAAGGTGGAGGAGGGGGCCCAGGAGAGAATCATTGAGAAGCTCCACCGCGTCAAGTCTGAACGAAACAACGAAGAGGTGAAGCGATGCCTTCGGCAGTTGGATCAAGAGGTCCGTTCCGGCAAGAACTCCGTTCCTGCCCTGATCGCTTGTGCCCGCGCCTATGCAACCATAGGAGAGATGTGCCAGGTTCTGGGAAACACCTGGGGACTCTACCGTGAGGGGGTGACATGGATATGAAGGAAAAAGCTCGAATCCCCCGCGTGCTGGTCGCCAAGATCGGACTGGATGGGCATAACCGGGGCGCCCATGTCGTGGCTCATGGATTGAGGGAGGCAGGAATGGAGGTTATCTATACCGGGATCCGTCAGACCCCTGCTGCCGTGGCAAAGACTGCCGTTCAGGAGAGTGTGGACGTAATTGGCATCTCTTCCATGGTCGGAGCCCATCTTTCAATCATGAAGAAGTTAATCAGAGAACTGGAGACGCTCAATGCCTCGGACATTCCCGTGATTTTGGGCGGGATCATCCCGGAAGAGGATTACGATCAGCTTCGGGTTTTAGGCGTGGCAGCGATCTTTCCTCCGGGGGCTGAAGTGAAGGAAATGGTCCAGTTTATTGAAGGAGTTGTCAAAATGAACGAATGGGTCTCAGAGGTACCCGGCACCCTGACTGGAAGAAGTCTTGAAGACATTCATCTGATGGGGAGCCGATGTGATCAGTGCGGCCAGATTTATTTCCCTTCCAGGAGGAATTGCCCCCGATGCTTAGATGACCGCTCCATCAAACCCATCACGTTGAATGATGAAGGGGATTTGGAAACATTTGTCGTGGCAAGCGTGGCCCCTCCCGGATACCCTGTGCCCCACGCTCAAGGCTATATTATACTTTCCGGCGAGGGTCCGCGCATCTTCTCCCTTCTCACCGATTACGGGGATCCATCCAACTTGAAGGTAGGCTGCAAAATGGGTGTGAAGATGGTCAGGTTGGGAAGAGATAAAGAGAATCGAGTGGTCGTCGGATATCGGTTCAGGCCTTTGAAAGGAGGAGTAGATTGAGAGAAACTTATGTTCTCGGGGTTTCCATGACCCGGTTCGGAAAACTTCTGGACAGGACGCTTCAGGACTTAGCTTACGAACCCATTTGGAATGCCATTCATGAATCGAAGATTGATCCTCACGATATCGACATTGCCTTTGTTGGTAATGCTTATGCAGGATTGATGACGGGACAGGAGTCGGTTCGCGGTCAGGTCATCCTGAGAGAGGCGGGGATTTCCAAGATCCCCATCATCAATGTTGAGAACGCTTGCGCTTCCGGGTCCACTGCCTTTTATCTCGCCCATTGGGCCGTGGCATCGGGACAGGCTGATTTGGCCTTGGCCGCCGGTGTGGAAAAGCTCTTCTGCGATGATACGGGAAAAAGTCTCAAAGCCCTTGCTACTTCCGGGGACCAGGAGATTGAGGGAAGGATGGGGATTCTCTTCGCAGGAATCTATGCGATGCGTGTCCGGGCTCACATGGAAAAATATGGAATCACCCGCGAACAGCTGGCCAAAACGGCGGTCAAGAACCATGACCATGGTGCGTTGAATCCTCATGCCCAGTATCGTAACCGAGTGACCGTGGAAGAAGTTCTCGCTTCCAGGATGATCGCCGACCCGATTACCCTGCAAATGACCTGTCCCCTCGGAGATGGAGGGGCGGCCGTACTCATTGGAACAAAGGAAATGGCTAAAAACATGGGCAAGAGACCTGTCCGGGTTGGCTCAACGGTGCTAGGCAGTTTCGGTTTTACCGGAAAGAACGAGCCCAGTATTGCAGCCCGCACTGTAAAGCAGGCCTACCAGGAGGCTGGAGTCTCGGCAAAAGAGATCCAGGTCGCAGAGGTCCACGATGCCGTGGCGCCCGTTGAGCTGTACCTTTATGAAGAACTGGGATTCTGCGCACCCGGTGAAAGCGGCCGGATGATCGATGAGAGGGCAACCTGGTTTGACGGAAGATTGCCGGTCAATACTTCGGGCGGATTGACGGCAAAGGGGCACCCGGCCGGGGCCACTGGCCTGGCCCAGGTCGCTGAAATCGTCTGGCAGATGCGTGGCGAGGCGGGAGAACGCCAGATCAAACCTGCCCCGAATGTAGGATTGGTGGAAAATGGGGGGGGAAACGTAGCCGGCGAAACAGCCGTCGTCGCGATCCACATATTGCTGGCGTAGAAAAGAAAGGTTTCGTCTCTTGGTAAAGGCAACGATGCCCATTTCGTCACTCGGTTATGCCTTGCGCCCAAAATAACTTAAAGAAACTAACGTTTGTCGTTGGCGAGGCGCGTATCGAGGCTCGTCTATCGATACTGGATATTCGAGCTTCTATTTGTTCGAGCTTCCTGTTTCGATACGAGTATCGTCACCCATAGCCGTTTGACTGTTAAATGAAACGAGCTTCGTAGCCGTAGCCTTTGCCGGAATTCCACAACGATTAGAAATTCGCTTCATAAGGAGATTTTACTATGAATGTCGGTTATCTTGTCACTCGCAGTTCATTCTATTTCCCCGACCGAACAGCCTTTGTCATCGACGGCCAGGCCATCACCTATCGTGAGCTCAACCGGAGAATCAATCGATTGGCCAATGCTTTATTGGGTCTCGGCCTGAAAAAGGGGGACCGGGTGGGTCTCCTCTTTCATAACAGCCTGGGCTACCTTGAATCTTACCTGGCCCTCTACAAGGCCGGGCTCGTCTGGGTCCGTCTCAATTCCCGTCTTCATCCTTCCGAAATGAAAGGGATGCTTGAAGACTCCGGAGCATTGGCCCTGATTCATGGGCCTGAATTTGTCGAGACAGTTGAAAAAATTTCTCTGGACCTTCGCTGGGTCATTCAGAAAGGCAAAGGCCGGGGCATGGACTATGATGATTTTCTTCAAAAAGGCTCGGACCAGGAACCCAAGGTCGATGTCGTTCTCGACGACCTTTCCGACCTCTGGTATACTTCCGGGACGACCGGCGCTCCCAAGGGCATCATGCTGACCCACCGGAATATCCTGACCTGCACTCAGTTCCTCCTCTGCGATGTCTATGATATCACACAGGAGGACAAGCTCCTGACAATCGGAGCCCTGAGTCACGCGGGGTCCGTGAGAATTCTTCCCTTCATCATCCGGGGGGCGACCAACTATCTTCATAGTCATTTTGACGCAGTGAAGACACTGAAAGAGATCGATGCCTCCGGGATCACGGACCTCTCAACGGTTCCAACGATCCTGATCGGGTTGATGGATCATGCGGAAAGACCCCACTTCAATCTCAGCTCTTTAAAACGGATCACCTATGCGGGTTCTCCCATGGCTGTCGAAAGAATCAAAGAGGCGCTGGACCTTTTTGGACCTGTTCTGGATCAGTCTTATGGACAGGCGGAATCGATTATTACGATCACCCATCTTCCCCGGCAGGAGCATGTTTTGAAAGGGGATCCCGAATCCGAAAAAAGACTGGCCTCCGCCGGTCGGGAGTATCCGGGGGTGAAGGTAAAGGTGGTGGACGAGAAGGACCAACCTCTTCCCGCGGGCGAGATTGGAGAGGTGATTACACGATCCGATCTCGTCATGCGTGGTTACTGGAACCAGCCAGACAAGACAGAAGAGGCCCTTCGGGGAGGCTGGCTTCATACCGGTGACATCGGGTACATGGATGAGGGCGGTTATCTCTTTTTAGTGGATCGGAAGCACGACAAGATCATTACGGGCGGGCTCAATGTCTTTCCCCGGGAAGTGGAGGAAGTTCTCTCAACCCATCCCGCAGTAGCGCAGGTGGCAGTCTTTGGTGTGAAAGACCCCTTATGGGGAGAAGCCGTCACGGCCACTGTCGTGGTGAGAAAGGGATCCAAGGTAACCCTGGAAGGACTCACGCAGTTTTGCAAAGAACATCTGGCAGGATATAAAAGGCCCAAAAAGATTTTCTTTTTGGAAGATCTGCCTAAAAACCTTTATGGCAAGGTCCTGCGCAAGGAATTGAAGAAACAGTTTGAAGGGAAATAGAGAGATTTCTATAGAATTGAAGAAATCTCTGATTACAGCGATTATGAAATGATTACACAGATTAGAAATCCATAAAAAATGAAGTAAAATCTGTGTAATCAGGCTCACCTTGACAATGTTTCAAAAAAGATTAAGATTAATGACACCATCGTGGGAGTGTTATTAATTGATTTTTATAAACAACAAAATCTGATGAAAAGGGAGGCAGGGCGATGGAATTTAAGAAGCTATTTGAACCGTTGAAAATCAAAAATATCGAATTGAGGAACAGGTTGGTCATGTCCGCTGCCTGTACAGAATATGGCACAGAAGACGGATATGTCACGGACAGGCTTGTCAATTACTATGCGGAACGAGCAAAAGGCGGAACGGCCCTGATCTTTGTTGAAGTGGCCAACCCCATCTTCCCGGCAGGAAAAGTCCTGGTTCATCACCTCAGTATCTCCGATGATAAGTATATCCCGGGCTTAAAAAAATTAGCAGATGCCGTTCACGCCTATGGCGCCAAGATCATCGTACAGATCTCTCATGCAGGCAGGCAGACGACCTCCAAGGTCAGCGGCGAACAGCCCTGGGCCCCCTCGGCCCTCCTTCCCAAAATCTCCATGTACTGGGAACAGCCAAGGGAGATGACGATTGAGGAGATCAAATGGATTCCTGGCAAGTTCGCCGAGGCCACCGAGAGGGCTAAAAAGGCTGGTTTCGACGGGATCGAGCTTCATTATGCCCATGGATATCTGATGACCTCGTTCATTTCTCCTTATACGAATAAGAGGACGGATGAATATGGAGGAAGCTTGGAAAATCGGATGAGGCTTCCCCTCGAAACATTGAGGGCATGCGCCGCTCATGCAAGCCCCGACTTCCTGATTGGGGTGAGGATGAACGCGGATGATTATGTGGAGGGGGGCGTCACACTCGACGAAGCAAAGATTATAGCCAAAATGCTGGTTGACAATGGGACGGACATCCTGAGTGTTTCAGCTGGGATGCGGGAATCAACAACTCCGTTGCAGGATCACTCCCCTGCGGTGCAACGGGGCGCCTGGGTTTATTTAGCGGAGGCGATCAAGGAGGTTGTGGGGAAAACCCCGGTGATTGTTGCAAAAAGGATCAACCGCCCTGAATTGGCAGAAAAAATTCTCAGACAGACGAAGATCGAGTTGGTCTCGATGCTAAGGGGTCTCATGGCGGACCCTTATATTGCCCAGAAGACGAAAGAGGGCAGGCTGAATGAGATCACCACCTGTATTGCCTGCTGCCAGGGTTGTTATGGAAGACTATGGGAGCACTTACCGATCATGTGTACGATCAATCCATTAATGGGAAGAGAGAAGGAGTGGGTGCTTCAGCCAGCCACCCAGAAGAAGAAGGTTCTCGTCGTAGGGGGCGGCCCGGGAGGGATGCAAGCAGCCATTGTCGCCAAGAAGAGAGGCCATGATGTCACCTTATGCGAAAAAGACATCAAACTGGGCGGACAACTGTGGCTGTCCTGCAGGGTCCCGAACAAATACGAGTTTGCGAATACCATCACCGAATTTTCATACCAGCTCAACAAGCTCGGCGTTAAAGTGGAACTTGGGACGGAAGTGACGCCGCAATATGTGAGCAAAATGAAGCCGGATGCCGTCATCATGGCCACAGGGGTGGTTCCCATGACGCCGGACCTGCCCGGCATTGAAAAAACCTATGTGGTACAGGCCTTCGATGTCTTGTCAGAGATTGTCATGGTTGGCAACCGGACCTGCGTGATCGGTGCGGGAAGAGTCGGTCTGGAAACGGCCGAGTACTTAAGAGATCGGGGTCGAGAGGTCACGATTCTTTCGAGGAGAAAAGTTGAAGAAATAGGATCGGACTTGCCCTGGCCGGCCGGCGGTCACTTCTTACGCAGGCTCGACAAGATGGGAGTTAAGAAATTAGGAAATGTGATCGTGGAAAAAATAACGGATGAAGGGGTTGTCTATTCCGTCAATGGAAAGAAAGCCACGTTAGCGGTCGATACGGTTGTCCTCGCTCGCGGATCGGATCCGAACAACAGTCTGGGCAAAGCGCTCGAGGGTAAGGTACCGGAGCTTCACTTGATCGGAGATTCCCTCGAAGTCCGTACCGCCTTAGACGCAATCCATGAAGGATACAAAGTCAGTATGCGGATCTAAGATTTCGGATGTTTTCAAAAAAGTTATGAAAGAAACAATTAGAGAAGGAAGACCATAATCCGTAATCAAATAGGTAGCCGCAGGCTTTAGCCTGCGTGATATCGCAGCCTGAAGGCTGCGGCTACCATTTCATAAGAATTAATGATCTCTTCAAAACGGTGAAACTAAAACCCCCCCCAAGGGGAGATAAGCTCTGACAATATTCTTCGTAAGAAGGAGAATTTCGATGAAAAAAGAGGTCAAGAAGGTCGCAAAATATTCGACAAAGGACGAGCAGCGGTTTGTCAATTGCACATTGAGCGGGCCCGTGAATGTCTATGTGAAGGACGGTAAGATCGTTCGGATCAAGCCCCTTTCTTACACTAAGGAGGATGCAAAACCCTGGACCATTGAAGCGAGGGGCGAAACATTTACCCGTCCGGACAAGGCTGCGGTTTCATGCTGGGTCCAGGGATCAAAACGGTATGTCTACACAGACCGCAGGCTCCTGACCCCGCTGAAACGCGTTGACTTTGATCCCGATGGAAAGAGGAATCCGCAGAATCGGGGCGTCTCGGGCTATGAACCCATTAGCTGGGATGAAGCCGCGAAGATCGTCACGAACGAGATTATCAGAATAAAGGAAAAGTACGGTCCGTCGGCCATAGCGGTGACAGGGTCTTCCCACGATTCATGGGGGAATATCGGATACCGGATGAGCGCCCTCGAACGATTCTGGAACCTAGTGGGCTGTTCATGGATCGATCATAACCCCGAGAGCTGGGAAGGGGCTTTCTGGGGAGCCATCCATCAGTGGGGTTTTTACTGGAGGCTCGGCCAGCCGCCGGCCTATGACCTCCTGGACGACACATTTAAGAATACGGAGATGTTCGTTTTCTGGGGGTCCGACCCAACGACGACCTCAGGAGATTATGCCTGGAGTGAAACGGATAATTGGCGGTTTCACATGAAGAAGCTTGGGATCAAATTTGTCTTTATCGATCCTTTCTGCAATTACACGGCTGTGATCGGGGGAGATAAATGGCTGAAGCCGCGTCCTGGTACAGACACTGCGCTGGCCCTGGGCATTGCCTTTGTCTGGATTACAGAGGGTCTTTACGACAAGAAATATGTGGAGACCCATACCTACGGATTCGATAAATGGAAGGCCTATGTCCTGGGTGAGGACGATGGGGTTCCGAAGACGCCGCAATGGGCAGAGGAAACCTCGGGTGTGAAGGCCCGTGAAATCGTCGCCCTGGCCAGGGAATGGGCCACGAAGAGGACCACCCTCGGCGCCGGAGGCCGCTCCGGTATGGGTCATCCCGGCAGGGCTGCCTTTGGACACGAATGGGCCCGCATGATGGTGCTCTTGATCGCCATGCAGGGCCTGGGCAAACCCGGAGTGAATATGTTTTCCACGACGGGCGGAGCGCCTGCCAACTGGGACTTCTATTTTCCGGGTTATGCGGACGGTGGCATCTGCGGCGGCAGTTCCGGGTCAAGGGAGCTGGGCCCCCGGGGATTTCCCGATCGACCGGTCCAGAGTCAGGTCCGTCAGCGTATTTGCCGTTCGGTCTTTCCGGAAGCGGTCATGGATCCTCCCGTATCCTGGACAGGCGTTTACGGCTA
>Ga0214473_10002057_pt1 | contig 25341 bp, 19 predicted proteins | sample RVTome_7_FD_203509 | JGI IMG/M metagenome (GOLD analysis project Ga0214473, IMG submission 203509) | Soil microbial communities from uranium-contaminated site in the Upper Colorado River Basin, Wyoming, United States - RVT98D197 | ecosystem: Environmental > Terrestrial > Soil > Contaminated >... | reverse complement strand
GATACCTCCCCTATTCCTTGTTTTGGTTGGGTTACATCTTAAATGGCGCGACGTTGCCCCCTTCGGTTACATTTTGCGCGGCGCGATACGCCCGGAGGCAAACAGGAACGGCTTGATGTTAGAATCAAATCTTGCGCGCGCCCGTAGCTCAGCGGATAGAGCGTCTGCCTTCTAAGCAGAGGGTCGGGGGTTCGATTCCCTCCGGGCGCGCCATTCTTTTCAATGGCTTACGGTCGTTTTCAATTCCGTTGAAAACGCGCTGTAGTCAATTTTGTAGATAGTGCTTTCCTCGCAGTAAAATCACGGCGCGTTTCCATTCGCAAATCAGGCAACAAGAACGCAAGGGCAATGTGACGGTCCCGAGAAGACCGATGATTCTGAATCATCCTCCACGACGACATTCTCCCCGCAACAAAATGTCGGTTCTGTTGCATTCACTAGGAGGCGTCCGCCAATTTTCAAGGACTTAGGCGGACCGAAAGAAGCAGTGGGCAGCGCCGTCATGTTGCATTTCACGTAGAACTTCCGGCAGCAAACACGCCGGGAAGCAATTATTTCCAAGAGCGCTGGGTCGTCACCCACACAGTTTCATAGTCCTGGACTGTGGTGTAGACTTCACCATTCGCCGTGGTACAAAAACTCGATCCAGTCAATTGGGCAAAGATACGGAGCTGACACGCAGACGCTCATAGAGGTCGATTCTTTAGGTTTCTCTCAAACCAGCATCGGCGGTCACTCGGCCCGTTCGATGATGTCTCTGGAGTTGCGTACTCTTGTCCATACGATGCCTGTCACTGCTACAAAGGATGATTTCACCAAGACCATCGTCGAGGAGAATGTCTTAGAGAAACCTACGCTGAGCAGCCGTAAGAAGAGTCTTCGCCACCTGATTGACCTTTATGGCATGGACCCCTCTAAAGCGTTATTTCGCGTTCTCTGGGAGTTGGGCCATGCAGACTTAGATTCCATGCCCCAGCTCTGCCTGGTTTGCGCGTATGCTCGCGATCCGCAACTGCGCCACAGCTTCGAGTTAATCCGCGCACTGCGCCTCGGCGAGGTTCTTGAAAGAACTGCCATGGAACAACATCTCGAACATGGCTTTCCCGGTCGCTTCAGTCCTGCTATGAAGAAATCGATGGCCCAAAATGTGAACACCACTTGGACGTTTGGTGGACACCTCTTAGGCAAGGTAAAGAAAACCAGGCAGCTTCCCTCCCCACGTCCAATTTCGGCTGCCTACGCCATGTTTGTCGGCTATCTGACTGGCCTTCGTGGCGAACGGTTGCTCGACTCCTCTTTTGCGGCTCTCGTTGCGTCAAACCGGTCCCAACTGCAAACTGCACTCTCGCTGGCTTCCGCAAGAGGGCTGCTCTCGCTCAAGAACGCGGCTGGAATTGTGGAGTTCGATTTCTCCAATCTTCTAACTCCCGCAGAACAGGAACTACTTCATGAATCGCATTGATCAGCTGCTCGAAAACTATCGGAGCCACATTCAGATGCCCCTACGCTCGGGGCTGCCCGCTTCTCAGCGTGTCTGGTTTGCGGTATATCCCGCCGCAGAGGAAAGAAGGCTGATCAACCGCATCGACGAGTTCGAAATGCTGACAAAGGAAGCCGGGCATCCTTGGGTCCGAATCGATCTGAAAGGTAGCTTGGCGCGTTGGCTTGCTTCTGTCGACGAGGAAGAGCGAACGGAATGGTTCAAGAATTCCGGCGATATTGATCTATATGCCAAGACGGAATGGAAAGACATCCTCACCGAGTTCTTCAAGAAGGAAGTGGCCCGTGCTACATCGCCAGATCGCACCGTGTTTGCCTTGACCGGCTTGATGGATCTCTATGACTTTCTGCACGTTTCCGACTTGATCGAAGGGTTCGAGAAGACCTTTACCGGATATCTGCTTGTCTTCTTCCCCGGCGAAAAGGAAGGCAATACCTACCGTTTTCTGGATGCACGCGCAGGGTGGAATTATCTAGCTCTCCCAATCCTTTCGGAAAAGTGACACCACAGGGAGCGTCCTAAGATGAAAACGAAAGAGATATTCCTCAAAGATCCGCTGACTTGGAAACTTGTCAACGAGGGCGTCTCCAGCAATAACACTGAGGATCTCGACACGCTTAGGTTTGAACTCGAATCATTCGTTTGTGACGGCGAATACCTCAAGGGCATGCAACGCATCCTCCAAAGCTATCGCGATAGCTTCAACAGCCCAGAGCAGAGGGCGGCCTGGATAAGCGGCTTCTATGGAAGTGGAAAACCCACCTCGCCAAAGTCCTACGCTACCTCTGGATCAATTTTGCTTTTCCAGACGAAAGGACTGCCCGCTCGATCGCCCATCTGCCCGTGGAAATCACCGACCTACTCGCCGAGATTTCGACACTCGGAAAGCGCCATGATGGCTTGCACATGGCGGGGGGCACCCTCAAAGCCGGGACAGGCAGTGTGCGCCTGCGCGTCATGAGTTTGTTCTTCAAATCAGTCAGATTGCCTGAGGGTTATCCCTACGCCAAGTTCCTCATCCACCTAAAAAGAGATGGGAAGTTTGATGCCTTTAAGAAAGCCATCGAAGACCAAGGTAAAGACTTCGATAAGGAGCTGGGGCGTTTCTATACCTCTGGCGCCGTGGCAAAAGCATACGTCCAGTGTTACCCCCACTTGAAAGATCCCTCGCAAGTGGGGACCTTACTCCGAGCCGACTACCCACCAGATGAAAAGGAAGTCAGTATCAAAGAAATGTGTGATGTCATTCGCGAAGCCATTTCCTCCAATGGCAAAATGCCCTGCACCCTCTTGGTGCTCGATGAAATCCAGCAGTTCATTGGGCATGACGCGCAAACCGCCCTTGACGTCCAGGAAGTTACCGAGGCACTGAGTAAAGAGATGGACGGGCGCCTGATGATTGTTGGCACCGGCCAAAGCGCGCTCAACGATATGCCCAACCTCCAGCGCCTGATGGGCCGCTTCACGATCAAGATTCACCTTAAGGACAATGACGTCGAAAAGGTCGTGCGAACCGTTGTCTTGCAGAAACGCGAAGACAAGAAGCCCGACATCAAGCGGTTGATCACCAAGAACGAAGGCGAGATCACCCGCCAACTCAAGGCGACCAAGCTCGCCTCACAAACAGAGGACGACCTCGCCTACATCCCGGACTTTCCGTTACTCTCTGTGCGCCGCCGATTCTGGGAGCGCGTGCTGCACTCCGTGGACTCAACCGGCACTGCCGCCCAGATGCGAACACAGCTTCGCGTTGTTCACGAGGCCTGCCGCGCATATGCCGATGCTGAACTCGGCGCAGTCGTGCCAAGTGATTTTCTTTACGATCAGGTTGCCAACGATCTCGTGAGCACCGGCGAAATGCAGAAGCGCTTTCAAGAGATCATCGAGCAGCAAAAGACCAAATCCGATGGCATCTTGCGCAGTCGCATTTGTGCGTTGGTTTTTCTGATTAGCAAACTTCCTCGGGAACACGGCACCGACCTTGGAGTCCGAGCCGAGCCGGAACATCTGGCCGACTTGCTCAGTGAGGACGTTGTCACCGGCAGCACCCAGCTCCGCCAGCAACTCCCCAAATTGCTCGGAGCTATGGAGCAGGACGGCGTGCTCATGAAGGTGGATAGTGAATACCGGCTGCAAACCACCGAAGGGGCTGCCTGGGAAACGGAATTCCGCAAACGCCGCGCCTCCGTACTCAACGATAGTCCATTGATTGCGTCCCGATTGTCCCAGCTTCTTGCAAAAGCTCTTCAAGATGCCTTAGGCAATCCCTCCATCCCGCACGGCGACGCCAAGGAGCGTCGTAAAGTCGTCATTCACTATAGCGAAGGCAAACCCGAGCAAAGCGACGCTATCACGCTCTGGGTGCGAGACGGTTTCTCGGCACCGGAAGCCTCCGTGTTGGCCGACATCCGCAAACTCAGCACCGATGACTCCACTCTCCACCTGTTTCTTCCGAAGTCCCACGCCGACGAACTCAAGAGCGCTATTGCGTCTGCTCAGGCTGCCGAGGAGACGCTGCACTTTAAGGGCAATCCCACCTCAACGGAGGGAAAGGAATGCCGTCAATCCATGGTGACAAAGCAGAGCGCCGAAGGCCTGCGGATTGAGGAACTCACTGGTCAGATCCTAGGTGGCGCACGTCTCTTCCTTTCCGGCGGTCAGGAGCTGTCCTTCATTGGGCTTGGTGTAGGCGTTGAAAGTGCTGCTAAACAGGTCCTCAACCGTCTCTATCCCAAGTTCCACGATGGCGACTCCGCGAATTGGCCTCAGGTTTATAAGAAGGCCAAAGAGGGGTCACCCAGCGCATTAGAGCAAGTTGGATTCACAGGTGACCCCCAGACTCACCCCGTCGCTGCGGCGATCATTGCCTTTATGGGTTCTGGAAAGACGGGCTCAGAGATTCGCAAGAAATTCAATGCCCCTCCGTATGGCTGGCCCCAGGACGCAATTGACGGCGTTCTGACCACACTGCTCGCCAGCAATCACCTCAGCGCGCGCATTGCTGGAAATCCGCTCACACTAGCGCAGGTAGATCAGAAAAAGCTCGGCTAGGCGGCCTTTCGTACAGAGAGCCCGGTTCTCACTGCCGTACAGAAGCTGGCCATCCGCAAGCTCTTCCAAGAAGCAGGTCTTCCCAAGATCACTCCAGGCAATGAACTTGCGGATGCACTTCGTTTTGTCGATCACGCCAAAGCGATTGGCGCGCAGGCGGGTGGGGACGCACCCGCTCCAATGGCTCCCGCTGCTCCGGAGATCACCGCCTTGGAATCTTACTCCGGCAATGAGCTTCTGATGGCTCTATACGATCAGCGGGATGCCCTCCTGGGGAAGGTCAAAGTATGGGAAGGCACGGGAAGACGCATCACCAAACGCCTTCCTGCTTTTGTGCTCACCGAAAAGTTGGTCGTCCAAGCTAGTGGTCTGGCCGAGCAGCCCGACTGGTCTGCCACCCTCATCTCCATACGCGCCAATCGCTCCCTGCTAGATGATCCCGATCCAGTCTCACACGTTCTCAAAGCGGTGGCCAACGCACTGCGGGCCCGTATCACCCATGCGCACAAAGCACATACCGATATGTTCGAGGCCCAAACGGCGCGAATTGGCAGCCACGCGGCGTGGAAGAAACTAGCCGAAGAGAAACGCCAAGCCCTTCTCTCTAATGCTGGTGCGTTGCGAAGGACCGCCCCGGCTACGGGCTCTGATGAACAACTCCTCTCTGCTCTCCAGTCTTGTTCGTTGGCCAATTGGCAATCACAGACCGATGCCTTGCGCGCGCAGTTCGGTCTGTGGATGGCAAAGCTGTAACTTGTTGAGATCAAAGACAGACAGAATTGTGACGAATGACACAACTCGGGACCAAAGCGGAACCAGGCGAAAGACAAAATTACCGCAGATGTGGACATGAGTTTGGTCCTTTTCGTGCATGCAGTATCTACCGGACGGGGTGAATCGTTCCGAAAAAGGAACTACTCGGCGGGGGCGGGAAGACGGTCGATTCCTAGCTTCCGGAAACCGACTGCTTTTGTGGCCGCTATCAAGCCAACGAGTCTCGCGAGCTGTTCAAGAACTGGCCGTCGTGGCACAGCAGCGCAAGAAGCCAGCTGCGGCGCGAACATGGTTCCAATTGGCCTGGAAGATGCTGGACTGAGCGTACATGTTGCGCAGCTATGGAATTGTCAGGGCGTATCTGATTCCGCAGTTCACAACGGCTGTACATTTGTACAGATGTCGTGAATAGTTCCGGAGAACCATGGGCGCGAACATTCATATGCCCGAGGAGATGAACAGGTGCAGCGGTCGAGGACAAGCTTCGATCAACATCGGGCTCGAGAGCACGCGCTCGCGCTTGGGTTTCGCGCTTGTGCTTCTACTGACCGCCGCTGGCTTCTGCGCTGAAGCAGCCCGCGTGTTGCTGGCGGCGCGCTACGCTGCGTCTGCGAGTCCGGAGCAATGGCGCCGCGCTGCCAACTTGGAACCCGGAAATGCTGCGTACTGGGCCAAGCTTGGGTCGATGGAACAGTGGGACTTCGAACACGGCGATCTCCGGCAGGCTGCCGCGAGTTATGAAAGGGCGGTTGAAGCGAATCCGCACTCCGACCGCTACTGGATGGAACTAGCCGGGGTTTACGAGATGCTGGGAGAAGCTTCCCGGGCACGGGCTGCCTACGGGAGGGCGCAACTCAACCATCCGATTTCCGCTGCGGTTGCCTGGCGCTACGGCCATTTCCTTCTGCGGCAGGGATTCGCTTCCGAGGCTTGCGCGCAATTTCGCAGAGCGCTTCTGGCGGACCTAGAACTGACCGGAGGCGCTGTTGCGGGGTGCTGGAAGACTGATCTTTCCAGCTCACAGACCATCACGGAGATTCTTCCTAGACAGAGTCGCTACTATTTCAAGGCGCTGGACTATTTTCTCCGAACGGGTGAAATCGATGCGGCCCTGCGTGTCTGGGATGGACTGGTGGGGATCGAGAAACGATTCGAACTGTCGCAGGCTGTTCCTTTAGTCAACGATGCAATTTCCGCCGACCGGATAAGGGATGCACAGCGGGTCTGGCTACAGGCGCTGGAGATCTCTGGGTGGCCACGGAATGCAAAGGAAGATCCTTCACTCATTTCCAATGGTGGCTTCGAACACGCTTTTGCGAATGGGGGATTCGACTGGAGTACGCAGGAACATCCGGACACCTCCATTACCTTTGATACAGGGGTCGCACACTCTGGTGCGCAATCCTTGCGGATCTCATTCGACGGAAGATCGAACCTCGATTTTCAACACTTGATTCAACACGTGCCTGTGGAGCCGGCCCATCGCTATCGGTTCACGGCGTATCTGAGGAGCTCCGTTCTTTCGACGGATAGCGGAATACGGTTCATGATTGCGAATCCTCGCCACCCTGCCTTGCCGCAGATTTTCACCGTGGGCGTCACTGGCTCCCAGCCCTGGACGCAGATCGCAACAGAATTCGTCACTGGACCGGAGACCCAGGTGGTGAGGATTGTTCTACGTCGGACGCCGAGCGTTAAATTCGACAACAAACTCAGGGGAACAGTCTGGGTGGATGACGTTTCGTTACTCCTGACGACAACTAGCGAGAAGGAGCTTCGCCCATGAGGTTTGTACGTCTTGGGATCCTGATCCTCGTGGCCTTTGCCGTTTTGGCGGAAGGAGCAGTTGAACCGTGGTCGCAGGCCACCCTGGAGATCGGCGCCGCGGTGCTCCTTCTCCTCTGGGGATTCTTGTGTCTCCAGGCGCGTCGAATCGCGGTTCGCCGGAACTGGATTTACCTGCCACTGTTGGGCCTTGCCGGTTTCGCGCTGATGCAAAGGCTCCTTGGGCTCACGTTATCTCCTTACGTGACGAAGGTCGAACTGCTGAAGGGAACTGCCTATCTGATTCTGTGCTTTCTGGCGGTGGAGGCCTTCCCTACCGCAGAAAAGCGCCAACAGTTTGCCTGGACCCTCGTAGCCCTGGCATTTCTTGTATCGTTATTCGGCATTCTTCAATACTTCACATTCAATGGAAAGCTCTATTGGTTCCGGCCGCTCCCCCTTGGCGCCACAGCCCCGTTCGGCCCTTACGTGAACGCGAATCACTTTGCCGGTTTCGCGGAGCTGACCACGCCGATGGGCATCGCGATGGTTCTCAGCGGAGCGATTCAAAGGGAGAAACTCGCCCTGATCAGCTTGTGCGCGGTGCTTCCGTTGGCGGCGCTGGTCTTGTGCGGGTCGCGCGGGGGGCTCGCGAGTTTCTTCTTTGAGCTGGTATTGTTGGGTTTCTTGATCAGAAAGCGCAGCGGTGGGAAGAAACTACTGCTCACGGCTGCGAGCCTGACGCTGGTGGCATATCTCCTGATCATGTGGCTGGGCACTGGAAGAATCATCAAACGGCTCGACACGCTGTCGCCTGCGGAAATCTCCCACGACCGCCGGGTCTCCCTTTTCAAAGATACCTGGAACATCTTTCTGAGCCATCCTTGGACGGGAACAGGCCTGGGGACTTTGCAAACTGTCTATCCTCGCTACGCAACCTTTTATGACGGGCTCATCGTCGATCACGCGCACAACGATTACCTGGAATTGCTAGCCGACACAGGTGTCATCGGGGGGCTCTGCGGACTCGGCTTCTTTGCGATTCTCTTGTGGCAGGCGAGGAGTAACTTGCGTGTGGCACCGACCCGCATGGCTCGGTCTTTTTATATAGGCGCATCATCCGCCTGCGTGGGTTTGTTGGTGCACAGTTTCGTCGATTTCAATCTTCACATTCCGGCAAATACATTGCTATTTCTGCTGCTTGCGTCCCTGCTTGCTTTACCGACCGAAGAGTCAAACCGAGACGGCACTCACGGCTCGGCGATTCCTGCAAAGACAACTGATACTGGTCGGCAGGAGGGACAGGTTGGTTCTGGGAATGGACCAGAACAGGAATGCTCTGCTAAGGCAGGGAACTTGACCGAAAGGAAAGCGAGAACGGAACGCGGAGGATGAGAGAGCTTTTGGCGCCCTGGAGAATGCCCGTTGGAAGGGGCCTAAAAAGAGCCTGCACGCACACCAACTTCGACCTGCTTCGGCTCGGGCTCTTCTGCTGCTGGTTTGGCTGACTCAAGCGCGCGCTGGACGGCATCGGCAAGGGCGACTTGAAATTCACCGATGAGTAGATTTATGTCCACCAGGAGCGGCTTATCGGTGGTGTTTCGGTGAAGCCAGAAGAGGCCGCAGGGGTCTCCCGAAGTTGTGACCAGGAATAGTTGTAGCGCCCACGCGGCTTCCGAGGTCGCCCCAACAAACCACCGCTGGTCGCATGCGTCGTGGCCGTTGTTTCGCGAACGGCGGAAGATTTCATGTGTATCCGTGCCGGGTGGAAACGCAACTTCGAAGCCATCAAATCCCAGCGGCAGAAAGGTCTCGCGCAAGATCTTCAGCAGCAGCGGGCAGTCTGCACAGGTGCGCAGCGATTCGGTCGCATGGCGAATTTTCAGGTTACTAGCGATGATCTGCTTTTGACCCAGAGTTCGCCGGGCGACGCGCTGCAGTTCCGAGAATTCGTGGTATCGGAGGTGCTGCACACCGAAGCATACGCCACCGCCAACAACCGCAAGGACTACGGCAACGAGATCCTGACCATGAAGCAACGCCAGACTGAGCAGGCTGAACCCGGCTGTGACGCAGTACAAGATCAAGACGACTTCACGCTGAGAGAAACCGCGGTCCAAGAGTCTGTGATGAATGTGCTGGCGATCGCCTACGAAGAAAGGCTTGCGATTCATGAAGCGGCGAACGAGGGCGAGACCGACATCAAGAATCGGCAAGCCGAAGGAAACCACGGGAATGGCCACGGCGACCATGGTCTGCGCCTTTTGAGAGCCGGCCAAACCGAGCGCACTCAGCAAGAATCCAATGAACAGGCTGCCTGAATCTCCTAGAAAGATGGTAGCGGGACTGAAATTGAACGGCAAGAAACCAAGAATGGCTCCTGCCAGGACGACGGCAAGGAAAGATATCAAGTGGTTTCCAAGAAAGAGAGAAACCACGAGGACGACAAAAGTCGAAAACAATGCCGAACCCGAGGCAAGCCCATCGAGGCCATCGATCAAGTTGAACGCATTTGTAATCAACAGGACCCAGAATATCGTCAGCGGCAGAGCCAGAAAATGCTTCAAGACGTGAGTACCAAACAGATCCATCTGGTAGACACCAAAACCATTCACATAGAGAAGGACGGCCGCGACAACCTGCCCCAACAACTTGACGGGCGCTCCTAGCGGACGCATGTCGTCGAAGAGTCCCAACAGAAACATAATGGCCGCGGGACCAAGAATCCCAGCCACTTGACAATGCAACTCGCTGGGAGAATCAAACGCGCGGGGAAACAACAAAGCGGCTCCGACAACGCACATGGTCGCGAGGAAGACTGCTACACCACCCAGCCTGGGGACCGGCTTGCTGTGGACATGCCGGTCAGACGCCGGCGGCGTCACCCAGCCGCGCCTCACGGCGACGTTCCGCACGCATCTCGTCAGGAGCAGAGAGCCACAAACACTCGCTGCAAAAGCGATCAGATAGCCGTATTTCATGGGTGACCCTGGCGGGTGTTTCTCTCAGTTCTTAGCGAAAGGGAAGGCAGCCTGATTTCGAGCGGAGTTCAGTGCCAGGTTTTCTCTAAAGGACCCGGCAGCAATTCCGGACCGGTTTGATGGCTCTCGCTGGGCATTGTGGGAGTTGCCAGATTGCCGAGCTCGGAGCGATGCGTATCTTTGAGAGCGAGGATTATTTTCAGGATGCGTTCCGCGGCCCTGCCATCGCCATACGGGTTGGCGCAATGTGCCATCCGCTGGTATTCGCCGGCATCCCGCAGGAGTCGTTCGGTTTCGAGAACGATTCGGCCGGGTTCCGTGCCCACAATCCTGGCGCAGCCTGCTTCGACGCCCTCGGGCCGCTCGGTGTCCTGGCGCAGAACGAGAACCGGCTTGCCGAGAGATGGGGCTTCTTCTTGAATGCCGCCCGAATCCGTCAGAACCAGATACACGCGTTTCAACAGGTGTACAAAAGCCTCGTACGGAAGCGGATCGATCAAATGGATTCGTTCGCACCCTTGCAACATCCGCCGCGCCGGTTCCCGCGCGGCAGGGTTCATGTGTACGGGAAAGACGAGCTGCACGTCAGGGTTGCGTCGCGCAATCTCTCGCAGAGACATGCAAATGTTCTCGATCGGCTTTCCAAAACTCTCACGGCGGTGCGCGGTCACCAGCAGGGTCTTGAGCCGACAAACTGAGGGCGAGCGATTAAGCCGACCGAGCGGTTGAGAGCAATGCCCATTATCGTGCCGCAGGTCATCGACTCCGACTTCCCTCAGACGCTGGTACGTTGCTTGTGAGGGCTTCCGCTCTGCAACCCATAACATTGCATCGATGACCGTATTGCCGGTTAAGAAGACGCGTCCCCCCGGCACACCCTCGGCTCCCAGATTCTCTGCGGCTCGACGAGTGGGAGCAAAATGGTATTCCGCGAGCATCCCGATCATTCGGCGATTCAGTTCTTCCGGGAAAGGACTAAACCGATTTTGCGTTCGCAAACCGGCTTCCACGTGGCCCACCGGAATGGTCTCGTAGGACGCTGCGAGCGCGGTGGCCATGGCCGTCGTCGTGTCGCCCTGAACCAGGACGAGATCAGGTGCTTCTTTGTGGAGAACCGTGGTAACGGCTGTGACCGCTCGGGAGGTGAACGATGCCGGCGTCTGCTTTTGATGCATCAGATTCAGATCAATGTCCGGGCGGATATGAAATACTTTCAGGACCTGATCGAGCATCTGGCGATGCTGCGCCGTGACGCAGGTCACCGATTTCAGTCCGTTCGATCGAGAGCACCGGTCCAATGCGCGAATGACCGGCGCCATTTTGATCGCCTCCGGGCGTGTGCCGAAGACACTCAAGATCTTCATTTGTTCTTGCCTCAGAAGACGGTTATCGCTTCACCGGTTCGCACTGATTGTCGGCGCCTGTGACGACTTCGCGGACGGCCGAAGACATACCCGGGGCAAAACGGGCAGAAGAATCAATCTGTTCCCAGTGTTGCTGGAACCATTCGATAGTGTGTTGGAGTCCACTTGCAAAAGGCGTGTTGGGGTTGTAACCAATCAGTGTGCGGGCCCGGTCGATCGATGCGAGCAGACGGCTCTTTGTGTCCCATTTGCGCCGTTGCGCATAGATAATGCCCGCTGGATTGCCCACCATTCGGTTGATCATTTCGGCCAGGTCACAGATGCGGATTTCCTGGCCTGAGGCCAGATTGAATTCCTGACCAATGGCCGATTCCAAGACGCCAGCGCGAAGGAGGCCGTCCACGATGTCACCGACGTAGGTGAAGTCGCGTGTCTCCTCCCCGCTGCCGGTGATGGGCAATGACCTCCCCTTCAGTGCCCAATAGATGAAATTGGGGATGACGTTGCGGTATTGGCCGGGCAGCTCTCCGGGGCCATAGGAGTTGAAGAATCGGCTTTTGACAACCCGAAGATCATAGTGATTGCGAAAGAAGTTGCAGTAGAGCTCGCCGAGCATTTTAGTGACCTGGTATGGCGAGCTTAGGTGAAGCGAGACGAACTCCTCGTGCAGCGGCAAAGGAGAGTCGCTGCCGTAGATGGAGCACCCGGAGGATGCATAGACGAAGCGCTCCACTCCGGAAAGCTGACTGTATTCGAGCAGCCGCAAAGTTCCCATTCCATTCACCAGCAAATCGCGCTCAGGATGATCCACCGAGTTCTGATTTGCAAAGAAGGCAGCCAAATGAAATACGAGTTGAGGCTTTTCGAAGAACACGCGCTTCATCTTCACTTCGTCCAGAACGTCGCCCTCCACAAACAAGATGCCCGGCATGTCAGGAACATTCCAACGATCGGCCGAGGAGAGATCGTCCAGGATCAAGACCTGCGCGCCGAGTTTGGCCAGACGGCGGCAGAGATTGGAGCCGATGGCCCCTGCTCCGCCCGTCACTAGTACCCTCTTTTCTGCATATGCTTCGAGAAAGTCTTTCACTGTAGAACCTCCAGAAAGAAAGGACAGTTAATTTAGAAGAAATGTTCCGGCAAAGACGCGGGCGAGGACTCCTCATCCACACGCACCCCTGTGGTTCCTCGCAAGAGTTCCATGAACAGCTGTTCGTATCTTGCCGAGCATGTCTGAAGAGAAAAGCGTTCTTCCGCGTATTTACGGCCATTGTGCCCCTGAGCCTCCGCGATATCGGGGTTCTCTTGCAAGAACAGAACGGCTTCCGCAACTCCTGCCGGATCGTTGGGAGAAAGGACAAATCCGCACTTTGCCGTGTTGATGATGGCGGCGGCGTCACTGTTTGGGTTGACCGTGGAGATGACAGGCCGCGCCGCAGCCATAAAATCCAGAAGTTTCGCGGGCACTACAGGCGTCCGCAAGTCCTCCGCCAGCGGCACAAATCCAATGTCACACGCGCTCACGAGGGAGTCGTATTCAGCTTCGGGAAGCAGCGGAAGAAATCTGACGTTCGGAAAACCCTTTGTCATTCGGCGCCACTCTTCCGCTCGAACGCCTTCTCCTACGAGAAAAAAGAGGATGCTTCCCCGATCGCGGAGCTTTTCCGCCGCCGCAATGATGGGCGTCAGGTCTTGTGCATAACCCATCGTGCCGGCGTAACAGACAAGAAATTGGTTAGCGATGTGATGATGCACGCGGAACGCGTTGAGACGGCTCGCAGGACGAATGCGGTCCGTATTTACCCAGTTGGGGATTGTCGACACTTTTGTCGCTTCGACGCGGCCGCGCGAGGTCAGATACCGCTTGTTTCCCTCTGAATGAACGACCACGCGGTCCGCGTGCCGATAGACGAATCTTTCCAGCCACTCGAACCCGCTGATGAGCATAGGATTCCGGAGGTATCCGAGGTCGATCGCCGTTTGAGGATAGATGTCTTGGACGTTAAAAACGAATGGCGTGCGGAAACGCCGCTTGAGCATCCGAGAGACGAGACCCAATGTCAGTGGTGGGGAATAGACCAGCGCGACGTCATGTGCGCCTAGGGATCGCGCCGCCCGATACAAGAGGAATGGAATCAGGAGAAGATGGAAGCCTCGGCCAAGGATGTTACTCTCAGAATACGAGCACGCGCGCACGCGCACAACGTCCATGCCGTTCATGCATTCCCTTCTGGGGATGGACACATTCCTTGCCTTCGACCCCAGACGGCGCCAGGGATGCTCGGTGATCACGCTGACTCGGTGGCCTCTCCCCACCAGACAGGTACCCAGCTCGTAGAATAGGCGGGCCGCTGAGCGAGCTTGCGGGGGAAACGATGTGTTCAGCAAAAGAATCCGCATGGTCAGGAGCTGGCGGCTCCTTCGGCGAGTTCGGGGCGAGGGAGAACCACAGCGCGTTCGACTTCGACGGGAGTGCCACTTCTCAGAGACTCCTCGATCGCAAATGTCGCGAGAGTCGTACGGACATAGTCCTCCAGTGGAACGGACGGCTGGGCGCCGTGGTGGCGAATGACATCCAGTAGAGCTTCCATCTCTGCGCGGTGTCCCCGGTCCGCCGAAAGCCAGTTGCGCATCCGGGTCTTCTTTCCCTTGCGGACGAAGCAAGCGTATCGGAAATTGTCGATGAGACCGACAGCACCTCCGCCGAAGATTTCTACACGCTCCCGGGGGTAGGTCTTATCTCCGCCAGAGAAGTACTGAATGGAACCCACTGAGCCATCTTCCATCTTTAGAGTGATGACCAAGTTGTCCGTGCGGTGGTAATGTTGCGAAGTTAGCGCTTCGGCATATACGCGGCGCGGCCACGAACCCGTCAGATACTGGATGAGGTCGATGAAATGGCACACCTCGCCAACGATCCGCCCTCCTCCGTCCACGCGGTCATACACCCAAGAGTCTGCCGGAAGCGAGCCCGTGTTCACCGTGCACTGAACGGCAAGCGGCTCGCGAATTGCCGCACATTCTTGCTTGATCCATCGGGTGATGCGCGAGAACCTCCGGTTGAAACCCACCATGAGGACGGGGTTCGATGGAGAGGAGCAGGGGCTGCTTGCTCCGCAGGCGCCAATGATTTCTTCGAGCTGCTCGCGATTCACTGCGAGGGGCTTTTCGACAAACACATGCTTGCCATGACGCAGGGCTTCGCAGGCGAGCCGGGCGTGCGAGCCGTGGCGGGTGGCAACGACAATCAGATGGATCTGGGGATCTTCGACAAGTCTCTGATAGTCGGATGTGCAGTAGTCGAAACCGAACTTCTCCGCGACATGACTTGCGTTCAGGCCTGCTGAGCTTGCGACCGCACGAAATCTGACTTTCGGAATCTTCTGCAGCGTGGGCAGGAGAGTGCCCCGAGCAAATAGTCCCGCGCCGATGAGGCCAATTCCTATCGCGTCGGATACGGCCGCGGACCTGGACCGGCCCGGCTTCTTCAACCAGATTGGGCTGTTGTACGGAGAAACGGCCTTCTCCTGCGGATACGTGAGTAATACACCCAGGTAGGGTTCCTTGCCGGAGAGAATCAGGTTGTACGCTTCCAGACTTCTGCTGAACTCAAACCAGTGAGAGATGAGGTTCTGCACTTGAACGCTTCCCTTCGCCAACTGGGCGACAAACTCGTCCAGATTTCGTTGTGCCGTCCACCGTACGTACGGAAGCGGATAATCGAGACCTGCCGAGGTGTAGCTGACGTCATAGAGCCCCGGTCCCCAAGCGCGCGAAACAACCAGTTCGAGTTCTTTGTCGTAGAACGGTTTGCGGGGAAGGTCGAGACCGATGAGCCCTGTGGCAACGACACGACCGCGTTCACGACAAATCTCCGCGGCCTCTTCCAGCGGTTGATTGCTGGAAGTGGCCGCGAGCAGGATTACGCTGTCAAATCCAGCATGCGCTTGAACCCTAGGAACCAACGCGCGCAACTCATCGTAACTGCGGGCCGTCGCTTCAGCCCCATTCTGCAGAGCCATTTGCGCCTTGTGTGCATCGAGATCCATGCCAACCACGTGGCACCCTGCCGCGCGCAGCAACTGCACGGCGATCTGGCCCAGAAGCCCAAGTCCAATCACGGCGACACGGGAGCCGAGCGAGACTTCGGACATACGCACTGCTTCGAGGGCAATACCGCCGAGAGCGGCGAAGGCGGCCGACTCGAAACCCACTGCATCGGGAAGCTTGACGCACAAATTTGGGGGTACGACTATCACGCTGGCGTGCGAGGCGACCCCGGCTCCACTGCAGGCAACTCGGTCGCCCAGCGAGAAGTTGTCGATGGCATTGCCCAGACCAATCACGACCCCCGCAGAGGAATAACCAACTGGCGCGGGAGTTTCTAGCCGCGCCATGGCCTGCCGCCATGCTTCCGCGACTCCCTCGGATTTCGCCTTGGCCAACACTACTCGGGCGAGATCGGGGCGCTCTAATGCCTTGCCCAGCAGGCTCTTCTGAGCAAACTCGAGCATGTGCTTCTCCGTCCCGACGCTCACGAGCGAGGCAACGGTGCGAACTACGATCTGGTTTTCTGCGGGCTTTGGACAGGGAACGTCCCGTATCCGTAATTCACCGGTGCGAGGGATTTGGAGGAGCTGTCTCATGTGGGTTGTTCTCGGAAGGGTGGATTTCACGCCCCACCCCCGGCGACGCGCCCTATCTGGAAAGGCGACTGTCGTGGACCGGATCATCTTCCGCCAAGGAAGGGTTTGATCCGCCTTCCAAGGAAAGAGCGCGCACACTTTCTAACTCGTAGACTTTCGACTTAACGTGAAACACTTGGATGGCCTGGAAGCAGCAGTAAAGCAATCCCGGTACGCCGTCGAGGACGCCCAGCCTCACGGCATACTTGTAAATGAACAGGAGCAGAGGAGAGCCGGGAACCCACAGTAAGTTGTGTTTCAGCCAGCGCCGTCGCTGTGCCTGGGATCCCCACAGCGCCGGCCGGAGTTCCCCAACGCATCCCTCGCGATGTACTCTGGCTTCCCAATTCGAATATTCGTTGTGCTTTTGGATATACCGGTCGAGCGAATTCCAGTTGTCATGGCGAACCGGATGGTTCAGGCGGCCAATTGTGCCCGTCGCCACCACATGCTCATGCACTTCGACATCGGACATGGACAGGTCTTGCGATTCCAGACGTTTTTCGTATCGGCCTCTGCTTTTCCGAAAAAGGGAGAGTTTCCAGAGCTGCGTGTCGCCAAATCGAAGCTGCCGGCCCAAGAAATAGATTTGGAATCGGAGCCAGTAACCATCGAAGCTCGTCGTGCGGATCGCTTCGCCGATTTCTTGTTGGACTGGAGCGAAAAGAATCTCGTCTGCATCGAGCAGCAGGATCCATTCGTTGCGAAACAGAAAGGAATCGAGAATGGCCTGGCGCTTCTTCGGCCAGCCGCCCAAGTAGGCGAATTGGACAACCTTTGCTCCGTAAGATTCGGCAATCGCGGCGGTCTCATCCGTACTGAATGAATCTGCCACGACGATTTCATCGGCCCAGCCCCGCAAGGGAGCCAGGCAACGCGCAAGATTTCTCGCTTCGTTCTTGGCAGGAATCAGCACCGAAACGGGTACGCGCGAATTCATCAGCTTGTCTCCGACACTGAAGAACGATGCAAAGGCGCTTCACTTGCCAGGGGTTTGTCGACTTTCTGAGCAGAGACCAGCATGTTCATCCAGAGCGGCCAAAAGCGGCCCAGGTAGAAAATATTTCGCACTCGAAAGCCGTTTGTCGTAAGCAAACCCCGCAAGGAGGTGGGGGTGAAAAAGCGAATGTGCGGACCGATTGGATCAAAATGCCGTTCAAAAGCTATGGCGGCGATCACACAATTCTTTATCCTTGCGTGATACGGCGTGGAAATAAAGAGTATTCCTGCAGGTTTGAGCAGACGGTAGCACTCGCGTACCATAGACTCGGGATCTAGGAGATGTTCAATGACTTCCGCACAGAAGACTGCTTCAAACGATTGATCGGCGAACGGAGGCTGTGCGTCACAATCTGCTTGGACATACGAAGAAGCGCCCCCAAAGCGAGAAGCACGACGAAGGGCTTCCGCAGAGATGTCCAGCCCAATGACTTTCTTTCCTGCTTTTTCCAGCAATCGGGTCGCCCGACCGCTTCCGCAACCCAAGTCCAGCACCAACTGCTTGTCTTCCGCCACCGACAAGAAGCAACGAACACGCTCCACGGTCAAGGGATCGTGATCAGGCGGGACCAAGTCGTTGTGCCAATAGTGCTCGTACCAAGTCCTGTTTACACTTGTCATTGATCCTTCTACGGATTGCGGATGACGCTGGCTCTGTTCGGCCCAGGGTACGACGCCGCCCTGGGAAAGCGCGAAATCTGAGGCCTCATGAGCACGAGCAATGGCATTATCCTTGCCGGAATCTCTACCCCCATTCGTTTCATGGAGAAGACCGGGGGCGGGGCGCGTTGGATTCGAGAGCCCGCCCAAAGAGCGCAACGGCTTGCCGCTCCAGGTCGGGTGAATTCGTCCACGCCCGTGCGAATTCGCGCGCGGCTGCCGAGAACGACACATACGTCGCGTTGTCCATCGCAACGGCTTCCCGCAAGGCGGCCTGCCAGCATTCTGGCTTGTCCAGGGGAACGTCCCACCCGACACGTTGCGCCACGAGATTCCGCCACGGAGTACGGTCGCTGATTACTACCGGACAGCCGGCGGTCAAAGCTTCCAAAATCGCGTAGCCAAAGTTCTCTCCAAGAGTTGGCAGGAAGAAAATCTGGTAGCGTGAAAGAGTCTCTCCGACCTTTGCATGCGGAATCATTCCACAGTATCGGACTCGATTCTTGCGAGGCTGATTGTAGATCTCCCGCAGACATTCTCTCCAGTAGGACTGGTCTTCGATGGGCCCGAAGATGTCCAGCGCAATGTCGCCCGGGACCGTACGCACGATTTTCAAGGCTTGTAGGAGATTCTTCTTGGGTGTGATCCGGCTGAGAAACACCAAGCGAAGCTGGCCGGAAGATTTGTTTGGTTTTGGCGAGGTTTCCGCGTTCTCCAGAGGAGATAGCGGCGCGAGTTCCGGAGCGATGTGGACACAGCACCCGGAGCCGACGGTGTCCTTGATTTCCTTTTCCTCCCAGGCCGTCGACGCGTGCCAGGTGACATCCCGACAAAGGTCGAGCACGCGCGCGAAAGCGATGTAGGCTCTCTTCTTCCGAGCCTTGATTTGCAGCGCTCCGTCCGAAAACTCTCCGTGGGGTGCGAGCACGACCGGAATGTCGGGAATGCGCCGAAGCCGCCGCAGAATCAAAGTTTTCACAGTGGATCGCCAAAAGAAACTGTTAAGGTACAGGATGTCTGGAGCGGATTCGCGGATGAGGCGCACGATGTTGCGGCTAGAGAGTTGGGAGGCGTAGAACACGCTGGCCTTTCCTACTCGATTCCACGCATTTCGCTCGATTGACGAGTATGGAGTGTTAGACATGAAATCCCGGTCCAAGGCAGCAATCATGAATTCAAAGCGGTCGCCGATACGCTCAACCATGTTGGCGATGGTCCACACGGGTCCCCCCACCTTCTCACCGGGCAAATAGAAATCCTGGAGAATGAACACTCTCGGCCTCGCGCGCAACCGCGGGGCACTCTGCGGACAGGGTTCGAAGTCGCCCTCCCTGCGCGCCGCTTGTTCAACTCTCATGGGAAAGATTTCGAAGCAAATCCCTATAGTGAATGCGATGGCCCTTAAAGCAGTTCTTGATAGAGCGCCAGCATCTCTTGCGCCGTACGCGCCCAGGAGAACAGTTTCGCTCTCTCAATACCGCGCTCCCGAAGGGACTGGGCGAGTGCCGCGTCGCCCGTCACTCGCTCCATCGCGTCGGCGATCTGCTCGATGTCCATGGGATCGATACAGAGCGCCGCCCCGCCTGCCACTTCGGGCATGGCGCAGCGGTTACCGCAAATGACCGGCGCGCCAGAGGCCATGGCTTCCGCCACGGGCAGTCCAAATCCCTCTCCGAGGGAAGGCAAAATGAGGGCGCAGCTTCCAGACATCAAGTCGGCCAACTCGGCGTCGCTGGCCGCCCGCAGGATCTTCACATCGCTGGACAATCCGAGCTCTGACACATCGCGGTAGAAATCCTTGCTGCCCACCCCGGAGTTTCCGCAGCACACCAGCAACGCGCGGCGGTTCCGGCGGCGCGAGCAAAAGATGCGATAGGCGCGGAGCAAGGAGCCCAAATTCTTTCTCCGGCTGAACACTCCGACAAACAGAAAATAGTCCCCCTGGATTCCGTACTTGGCGCGGGTCTTTCGCATCCGCTCCGGATCCCCGATTGGGCGGAATTCGGGGCTCACGCCGCCGTAGATCACCACGACTTTGTCCGGACAGACGTCGAGCAGCTCAACGATTTTCTGTTTCGAAAAGTTGGACACGGTGACAATCGCGTCGGCCTGACGAAGCTGTCCCCGGCTCTTGCGAAAGAGCAACCGGCTGTGCCAGGCGAAGGAGCGAGGAAACATCAGAGTGAAAACATCATGCAGCGAAGCGATCTTCCGGTTGCTCGGGACCGGAAGCAGGATATCCGCGAGATCGTGGTAGACACGATGAGTTCCGATGACTTTGCTGAGTGTGCGCGGCCCGCCGTATAAGAACCAAGACAGCAACAACTGCTTGCGCGAATAAGGCAGTGCCTGGACACGGAAATTGTCGGGGAGTACCCATGCGTCACCGTTGGGCGGCCAGGCGTATTGATTCGAGTGGAAAAGGGTATAGGAATGAGTGGCATCGAGCTTGAGGATCTGGCGGAGCAGTTCCCGTGCATACCTGCCCATCCCCGTCGGATTACTGAACGCGACTTCGATGTTGATGGCGATTTGCATGGAATGCTCAGCGCAATTGCGGGTAGTGCAGTACAGAATGCCCAGGAATTCGACCGACCTATAGTTTCCATTCAGGCCTTGGCCTCGAACAGAAGCTGTGCCTTTTCTCGTGGGAGGATTGGGTCGTCGCGGCAAAGACTTCTCGAAGAGCGGAACAGTGTCTTTCCCATGAGAATCTCTTCTCCGCAACAGTTCTCGCGCGTTCTCCGAGACTGCGCCGGAAAACCGGCGCTCGGAGAAGCCGAAGGATGGCTGCCGCCAATGCGTCCGGAGAGTCTTCGGGAATCACCAGACCGGTCAGGGAATCTTCGATGATTCGCCGAGCGTTCGCGACGCGGGTCACGACGGCGGCCTTGCCGCCAGCCATGTATTCAAATATCTTAAGCGACGAGGCGAACCGGTGCCGCTCATGCTCCGCCAGCCTGGAATTATAGGGTGCCAGCGCGATGTCCGAGGCCGCCACATATGCGGGAACTTGTGCATACTCCACGGACCCGGTGAACCGGAACCACTCCCTTAATCCTCGCTCGCCGACCATCCGTTCCCACGCACTGATTTCCGGACCACCACCCACAATCAGGAATACGACATTGCTGGTACTCCGAAGAACCAATGGGGCGGCCTCGACAATTTCCCTGAGCCCATGCCAGGGCAAACCAGATCCCAGGAAAAGGATTACGTCTCGTTGCTCGATTCCGTACTCTCCGCGCACCACGCTTCCGTCGACAGAGGGGTGAAACATCCGCGTGTTCACACCCCACTCGAGGGGGATCACCTTTTTTCGTGCGTGGGATGGAACCATGTCTCTTTCGGGCGTAACAATCTTGCGGGCAACGCGCAGCGATAGCGGCTGATAGCCTTGATCATTGACCTCGAGTACCAGTGGAAGGCGCAGGATCCAGGCAGCGCAGGTGCCGGCCAGAGTCGAAGACGAGCTTCTCTCATAAATTACAGCAAAGCGCTCTTTCCATGCGAGGCGGAGAATTTGGATCGTGTGGAGAATCGAGCGGAACAAGTAGTAAGAACCCCTTGCGGCTCTCCATAGAAGATCGCGACTCTTCAGGGCCTTGTACGCTGTCGAGTCCCAGTGGAAGAGCCGGTGGATGACAACGTCTCCCAGCCGTTCTCTCTTGACCTGTCCTGGCAAGGACCGTCGGCAGAGGACATGCACCGCATCTCCCATGCCGGCCAGTGTCTTCGCAACCTCATATGCGTGTGTGGACCCACCACTGCCGAGGCCCGCTCGGTACGGAATCTCAATCGTGCTAGCGATGTAGCAGATATTCATTTGACAGTTCGGTTTCGCTGACTTCAGCGTGGTCTGGGCAGGCTTGTCTGCTCCGCGAAGGGAGTGTGTGGGTTTCAGGAAGAGATGTTCCCGGCGGTGTAACGCGGACGAAGCCTTGGCCACGGGCTGGTTTCTCGCGGTGATAATCCCCTTGCCCGAGCTCGACTCCGTTGCGCCGCCCTCCGCTCCGCCTGAATGACTCGTTGGGTCGCCAGGCCTAAACCAATCAGAAACCATTCCCAACTGGCCAGGCGCCCGCCCCAAGCCATGTGACTTGCCAGACAGCCCGAAAGCGCCGCGGCACAACCAAGAGAGATTGCCGCGTGTTCCGGATCATGTGCGCGCTGGTGGGCCACCCAGAACAGGCGAACCAGTCTAAGGATGATGAACGAGAAGACGATACAGCCGAGCGCGCCTGCTTCGACGAAGTGCGACAAAAGGATGTTGTAAGAGCCCATATTCAAGTCCTGGCTGTCCATCCAAAAAGGTTCGTTTCCTAGTCCCACACCCAGGACAGGAAATCGCGCGATGATGGAGAAAGACCGCTGCCATCCCACATACCGGAAGTCCCGTGTATTCCCGCCCAGACTGGCCTCTATCTTGTTCTGCTCAGTCTCTGAAATCGATTGCAGCATCTGCTGCGAGCCCAGCGGCGAAAAGAAAAGAATGACCATCACAACAACCAAAAGCGGGATCACTACACGATAGACTCGCCGAAACCGGGTCAACGCCAGGAGAACACACAGCGAAACGAGCGCGCCGAACCAAGCGCTGGTGGAGAACGTCAGCAGAAGCGCCAGAATGGCCGTCGCTAGGGTTGCGTACACTATCGCCCGGTGCCTTTGGAGGCCCTTTCGCACGATGAGAAACGCGGCGGAAAGGGAAAGCGGCACGAGAAGAAAATTGCCAAAGCTAAGCGGCTCGCTGGCCGAGCCGTAGACGCGCGGTATGACCAGACCCGCGATGACGTATCGGGATAGGGAGACATAGTCGCTGTCACGAAATGAAAAAGAGATCAGAGGCAATCCTCTTGTTTTGGCTACCGCCTCGTAGAGAGAAAAGGATGCGACAGCGACACTGATCGAGAATAATGAGAAAATGGCCGCCTGCAATCGTGCGGAGGAGGTGACATTCCGCACGGTAAAGTACACGATGGCCATGCCCATAATAATCGCAACTAGGTGATACCACCCGCGGTAGGGGCTTGCACGCCAACCCAGCTCCGTGGGAAGTAACTGCGGCGGTTCGAGATCCGAGAAAACATAGGTTTGGACGATAGAAATCACCAGCACGCCCAGATAAGCTAGAAAGAGATGATCGACGGGAGTACGTGGGAGCGAGGGCGACCGGATAAACCCCACCAGTAGTCCTATCATCGTGAGAAACAGAACGAGTTGTACGTTGAGCGGCAGTTCGGGGGCATTCAGAGCCTCAAAAGGAAGGAACAAAACCGTCGCAAGGAACAAGTATTGCGATTTTACGAAGCCCAACAAAGTGAGTCCGCTGATCAGAAACGCAAAGACCACAAGGACAGGCATCTGGCCGGTCCGAATCAGCACCAAACAGACAACCAGGCCGACGAGACAAACCGGGCCGAGGAGCGCAACTGGCCACGACCCTGGGTCCCGTGTCGAGCGCCGCATCAGAGATTCATTCACTCCGGAAACTGTTCGTATCGCGGATCATGCGTAGTCAGTTTGATTCTTCCGCTCAGAGCACTGCGGCCCGTGTGACGGGTTCTCCAGCCTCAGATGTCTTGCGGACAAGTTTGAGGTAAAGAGACTCATGCTCGGCCACCATCCGAGAGACGGTGAACCCCGCAGCCACGCTCTTCTGTCCTGCCAGCCCTCTTTGCGAGCGGAGAGCTTCATCCTTCAACATCCGAAGCATGGCTTTCGCGAGCGCGCAGCCATCTTCCAGCGGAACAAGACAATCGCCCGCATGCTCTGCGAGCAGTTCACCCGTTCCGCCCGCGGATGTGGCCACGACGGGGACACCATAAGCCATCGCTTCGAGCACTGCGTTCGGCAGACCTTCTGCACGGGACGAGTGAACATAAAGATCGAGACCGCGATAGATCGAACCGAGGTCGCGGCGCAGCCCGAGGAAGAAAACGTGCTCGGTCAGCGCGAGTTCCCGGCACAAACGTTCGAGCGCCGGGCCTTCTTCTCCTTCACCGCAGATCACCAGGTGAGCATGAGGCAGCTCGTCCACGACCCAGCGAAACGCGCGGATCAAACTGTTGTGCCCTTTCACGTGTTTTAGGTTGGCCACATTTCCCACGAGCAGATCCGCCGGACCAATCCCCAGTGCGCGACGCAACCCTGGATTTGGGAGGCGGAGTCCAAGTTTCACCCCGTTGTAGATCACCTGAATCCGATCCCGGGGGAATCCTTCCACATCCGCGCAAACTGCCGCCGCCGCAGAGCAGTTGGCAAGTACGCAGTCGGTCCAGCGGTTACGTAGACGTTCGCGCCATAGTGCTTTGCGATCGGGATCCCAGTGACGAACATTTCTCCGGCTCGTGAGGACAATGGGGACCCCTGCCAAGCGCGCGGCCACAACGTCGAGAGCAGCGCGGCCGTAGCTGAAGGAATGAAATATTTGTGGCCTTGTCTCGCGGAGCCAGCAGACGCCTTGCAGGAACGAAATCGGCCGGCGGTGGCTCAGGCGAATCCGACAAATCGGTATGTTCGCGTCGGTCAGCCGATCGCCGGCGGGACCCCACGCACCCGGACACCAAACTGCAGGCCGGAACATCTTTCGATTGAGCTGCAGGAGCAACTCGGCCAATTGGTTTTCCGTCCCGCCCACCGTTAACTGTGGCACATAAAAGACGATGGGGATCGCCATTGATGGGTGGAGACGAGGGCTGTCCTGGCCTTCTCTTTCCACGATCTCCGGAGCGGCGAGAGGTCCCTTTGTGCTGGCGAAACCTGCGTTCATCTCTCACGTGGGAGGGATCGCGGGAGGACGCTGATTCGCGACTGCGGCCTGAGCGTGTGAACGGATCGGCTGTCTGGCGCGGAACGAGGCGCTCTGTGACTCTGTGCGCGTGCACCACACCTCCATTTCCTCGGAGGTGCGCGTGGCCTTGCGATAGGCTTCAAAGCCAAGTTCCAGGAGATTGCGCTTCCAACCAGAAGAGGGCCGGCAGGTGCGATGCTCGTAGTTCACCGTTTCGATGTGCAGACCCACTTGCTGCGCAAGGGCCTGCAGATGTTCTCCCCGAAAGCGCCAGAGAATCGTCGGCACGTGTATGGCATTCGCGTGCTTCCAGCGCGCCAGGAGCATGCCAAGTTGGTAGTGCGGGTCGTTCCAATTCACGAAGGACATCACCAGCAAACCTGCAGGTCGTAGCATCTTCGCAGCTTGCCGGAGCACCTCTCGCGGGTCGGCCGTATGCGCCAGAACGTGCCACAGCACCACCACGCCAAAAATCGGCTGGGGATCGACGTCCGTGATTTCCGTCTGCTGCAACTCGACGCCATAGAGGTCGCGCGCCAGGCGGCAAGCATCCGGCGAAGGCTCCATGCCCTCAGCGATCCGGCCTTCTTTCTTTGCTGCGTCCACAAGCAATCCAACTCCAGCGCCAATATCCAGAAGCGGGCCCACTGCACCCTGCCCTCGTAGTCGGTCCAGAAGCGTGCGAAAACGTCCGCGTCTCTGCGCTTCGAAGGCCATGTAGCCATCCCGATAGTAGCTTTCGTCATAAGGATTCAACCCCGGGCGGAGC
>Ga0214473_10002056_pt1 | contig 25343 bp, 20 predicted proteins | sample RVTome_7_FD_203509 | JGI IMG/M metagenome (GOLD analysis project Ga0214473, IMG submission 203509) | Soil microbial communities from uranium-contaminated site in the Upper Colorado River Basin, Wyoming, United States - RVT98D197 | ecosystem: Environmental > Terrestrial > Soil > Contaminated >... | reverse complement strand
GCGCATCGAGACGGTGGACGGCGTCGGGAGCGTCACCGTGGTTGGCGGCCTGGAGCGCGAGATCCACGTGCTGCTCCTGCCCGCGCGGATGGAGGCACTGGGGGTCAGCCCCGACTTGGTGGCCGCGGCGCTGCGGCGTGAGAACATGGACACGCCGGCGGGCCGGGTGGAACGGGGCAACGCCGAGCAGCTCGTGCGGGTGAAGGGCCGCATCACCGACCCGATGGCGTTCGCGAGCGTGGTGGTCGCCACCCGCAGCGGCACGCCGGTGCGGTTGGGCGAAGTGGCCCGCATCGAGGATGCGCAGGAGGAGGAACGCTCGGTCGCGGAGTTCTCCGGGTCCCGGGCGATCGGCATCGACATCCGGCGAGTCTCCGGTGCCAACGTGGTGGACGTCGCCGACGGCGTGAAGTCCGTGATCGCGCAGCTCAATGCCGAGCTGCCCCGCGGAACCCGCCTCGAGGTCATCCGGGACAACTCGACGTGGATCCGGGAGTCGCTGGGCGACGTGCAGCTGGCGCTGGTGCTCGGCGCGCTGCTCACGGTCTTGATCGTCTTCCTGTTCCTCAACTCGTGGCGGTCCACGGTGATCACGGGGCTCACGCTGCCGGTCTCCGTGATCTCGGCGTTCCTCGTGGTCTACGCCATGAATTTCACTATCAACACGATGACGCTCATGGCGCTGTCACTGGCGGTCGGGATCCTGATCGACGACGCCATCGTGGTCCGGGAGAACATCGTCCGCCACGTGGAGCGCGGCGAAGACCACCATACGGCGGCGCGGGAGGCGACCAGCGAGATCGGCTTCGCCGTGCTGGCGACGACGCTGTCCATCCTGGCGGTGTTCGTGCCGGTGGGGTTCATGGGCGGCATCGTGGGCCGGTTTTTCTTCCAGTTCGGGATCACCATCGCGTTCGCAGTGGCGGTGTCGCTGTTAGTCTCCTTCACCCTGGACCCGATGCTCTCGTCCCTGTGGTACGACCCGCAGGCTGCCGGCCACGCCGAGCGCGGGCCGATCGGCAAGCGGCTGGAGAAGTTCAACGGGGCATTCCGGGATCTTGGCCGCTGGTACCGGCGAATGATCGCGTGGGCGCTCGACCACCGGTTCTCGACGCTCGGCATCGCCGGCGGCGCCTTCGCCGCAGCGATCGTCCTGATGGCCGTCGGCGCGGTCGGCGGCCAGTTCATGCCGCTCACCGACCGCGGCGAGCTGCAGGTGGGGATCGAGACGCCCGTGGGCTCCTCGCTCGCCTACACGCGCGCCAAGGGCGAGGAGATCGACCGCTCCCTGCGCTCGCGGCCCGAGGTGGAGTACACCTACTTCACGATCGGCGGCGGTCTGGAGCGCGCAGTGACCGACGGCACGATCTACGTCAAGCTGAAGCCGAAGGGCGAGCGGAGCCTCACCCAGCAGCAGTTCGAGGCCGCGCTCCGGCGCGACCTGCCGACGTTCAGGGGTGTCCGCGCCACGGTAGGCGAGGCCGGGGGCATGGGTGGCGGGCAGGCGCCCGTCCAGATCAACATCATCGGTCCCGACATGGCCCGGCTCCAGGAGCTGAGCGACCAGATGCTCGCGCGGATCCGCAATGTCCCGGGCCTGGTGGACCTCGAGAGCAGCCTCGAGGGCCGCAAGCCCGAGTACGTGATCGAGGTGAACCGGGACCTCGCCGCCGATCTCGGACTGTCGATCGAGGGGATCTCCACCACCCTGCGCACGGTGCTGGCGGGCCAGCGGGTCACGAACTACGAGGACGAGACCGGGCTCACTCACGACGTGATCGTCCAGGTGGCGCCCGAGTTCCGCACGTCGTACGCCGACATCGGGCGCATCCCGCTGTCGACGGGCGCGATAGACCTGCGCACCCTCGTGCCCGTGACGGTCCCGCTCGGCCAGGTGGCCGAGATCCGTCCCGGTGGCGCGCCGAGCGAGATCAAGCGGCTCTCCCTGGAGCGGATGGCGCGGATCGAGGGGAACTACCAGGGCCGTTCGCTAACCAAGGTGATGGGCGACATCCAGACGCGCCTCGTCGGGCTCGCGCTGCCGCCGGGCTACCGCCTGAACGTCGGCGGCGAGTCGGCCGACTTCGCCGAGACGGTGGGCTACATCCTCGAGTCGCTGACGCTGGCGATCGTCTTCGTCTACCTGATCCTGGCGTCGCAGTTCGGCTCGTTCCTTCAGCCGCTGGCCATCATGCTCTCGCTGCCGCTGTCGATCATCGGTGTGCTGCTCGGGCTGATGCTCACGGGCGACACGTTCAACATCCTGAGCATGATCGGGATCATCATGCTGATGGGACTGGTGACGAAGAACGCCATCCTGCTGGTGGACTTCGCCAACAAGGCGCGGGGGCGCGGGCTGACGCGGCGGGAGGCGCTGATCGAGGCGGGAGGGACCCGGTTCCGGCCGATCATGATGACCACGTTCTCGATGATCTTCGGGATGCTCCCCACCGCGCTGGCGCTGGGCGAGGGCGGCGAGTTCCGCGCGCCGATGGCCCGCGCGGTGATCGGCGGGCTGATCACCTCGACGCTGCTGACGCTGGTCGTGATGCCGGTGGTCTACACGTTTCTGGACGACTTCGGCGCGAAGGTGCTGGTGCGGGTGAAGCGCGGCGTGCCGTTGGAGAAGCGGGCGCGGGAGCAGGAGCGCGCGCCCCACCCCGTGCCGGAGGGCGTGCCCGCTGGCTAGCCCCCCGACAGGTCCGTCATCTTCGTCCCCGCTGCATAGCTCGTCGCCGTGTCGCGGTCCAGCTCCGCGACACGGCGTACCACATCGGCGAGGCGATCCACCTGCGCGAGAGCGGCGTCCGCGTGCCCGCGCTCGGCAGGCAGCTTGGCCAGCTCCAGCCGCAGCAGCTCCAGCTCGGTGCGCAGCGCCTGGAGCGGGTTGTTCATCTCGTGGGACAGCGCGACCGTGATCTCGGCGATCGCGGCGCGCCGCTCCACCCGGACCACTTGCTCCTGGGCGGCGCCGAGCGCGCGCTCGACCTCGCGCAAGTGCAGCACCCGGCTCAGCACGCCGGCCAGGACCTGCGGCAGCGTAGCGTCTTTGACCACGTAGTCCGCCGCACCGGCGCGCAGCGCCTCGGCGGCGAACTGCTCGCTGCCGTGGGCCGTGACCATGATGACCGAGGCGCCGAGCTTGCGCTCGTGGATCTCGCGCAGCACGTTGAGGCCGGTGCGCGGGCCCTCGAGCATGTGGTCGAGCAGGACGATGTCGGCCTGAGGCGCCAGGCCGAGCGCGGTGTCGCCGCTCGCGACGCTGCCCAGGTGCTCGAGTCCGGCGAGCGCCGTGAGGCCCTCGAGCATGCGCACCATGGCGGGGTCGTCCTCGACGATCAGCACCCGCACCGGCAGCCGATGGCTGGCTCCGACGTTGAGCGGCTGGGTGGCCCGACGCGCTCCGTCCATCAGTCCTCGATGAACTCCGGCTGCACGTCCGACGGCAAGTGGCCGGCGCGCCATCCCTCGTGCAGCAGGCGCTGCACCGCCTCGCGCCCGCGCGGGCCGTAGTCCACGGTGTAGTCGTTGACGTACATCGCGACGAACCGGTCGGTGTGTGCCGCGTCCATGCCGCGCGCGTACTGCTGCGCGTGGGCCAGCGCCTCGGCGCGATGCTCGAGGCCCCAAACGATCGAAGAGCGAAGGTCGCGCGAGACCAGGCGGATCAACTCCGCTCCGAGATCCCGGCGCACCACGTTGCCGCCGAGGGGGAGCGGCAGGCCGGTCTCCTTCCCCCACCACTCGCCGAGGTCCCGCCACAGGTGCAGGCCGCGGTCGGCATGGGTGAGTTGTCCCTCGTGGATCAGCAGCCCGACGTCGGCATGTCCGTTGAGCACGTAGTCCTCGACCCGGTCGAACGGCACGACGACGGTCTCGACGTCGGGCTGATAGAGGCGCAGGACGAGGGTCGCCGTGGTCCGCTCGCCGGGGATCGCGACGAGGAGGCCGGCCAGCGCGCCGTCCACGTCCGCCTCGGGCGGCGGCTCCCGCGCGACGAGCCGCGGGCCGTACTGGTCGCCGATCGAGGCGCCGTGCGGCAGCAGCGCGTAGCGCTCGTGCAGGTAGGCGTAGGCGTGGAACGAGACGGCCGTGACCTCGAGCTCGCCGGCGTAGGCGCGCTGGTTCAGGGTCTCGATGTCGGCCAGCTCGTGTTCGTATTCGCGGCCCTCCGTGTCGATCTTCCCCGCGGCGAGCGCGTAGAACATGAACGCGTCGTCCGAGTCCGGGCTGTGCGCGACGCGGATCCGCGGCATCTTACGGGCGGGCGCCCGTTGCGCCGAGGATCCGCTGCGCCTCGGTGCGGGTCTGGTCGAGCATCGCCGCGTGCTGGCCGTACTCGGGCAGGTTCTTCGCCCGCTCGGCGTCGTAGTTGCTCACGAAGCTCTGGTAGGCCTGGCGAGCCGCCGGGGCGTTTCCCTGGACGTCGCCCGCGCGGGCCTTGAGGAGGAAACCGTAAAGGTGCGTGCGCGAGCCGCGCAGGATGGTGTCGGCCTGGGCCGCCGCGCCCGCCGGGTCGTTGAGGGCCAACTGGATGAGGCCGATGTGGAGCCGCGCGTCGGCATCCGGCGTGCCGCCGAGCATGGTGTAGGCCTGGAGCGCCATCGGGCCGAAGAATTGGACCTGCTGCGAGTCGCCGGATTCGCTGGCGCGGGCGACGCGGTCGTAGAGCCGGTCGGCCTGCTCGCGCGGCGTCATCTGGCTGAGGTCCGTCGTCCCGCGCGTCGGGTCGAAGGGCACGGCTCCGTCGGCGCTCGCGCTGGCCGTGGCGGGTGCCTTCCGGCCGACGACAACGACGATCGTCGCCACGAGGGCCAGCACGGCGATGCCGGCGACGATCCAGGGCATCTTCTCGCCGGTGCCCCCGCGGCCCGCAGGGAGCGGGACGGCGCCGGAGCGGGCCAGCGCCGGGCCGGCCGCCACGACTGTGCCGCACTCGGGGCAGAACTTGGCGCGTGCCGAGAGCTTCGCGCCGCAACTGGGACAAGACCGGTCTCCGAGCGGCGCTCCGCACTCCGAGCAGAACTTGCCGCTCGTCTGGGCGCCGCAGGCGGGACACTTTTGGGTAGATGCGCTCATCCACGAAACCTAGGTCGCTGAGCGAGATGGCGCCAAGGCACGTGCTGTCGGCCCTCGCGGTGGCCACGCTGCTGCTGGCAGGTCCCCTCGTGGCGCAGACGGGGAGCCTGAGGGGCACGGTCCGATCCACGACCGACGAGCCCCTCAGCTCGCCGGCGGTCACCCTCCTGGGCCTCGGCGTGCGGGTGCTCGGCGACTCCAGCGGTGCCTTCGCCTTCCCGGACGTGCCGGCCGGGACGTGGCGTCTCGAGGTGCGACGCATCGGTTACCGGACCACCACCGTCCCGGTCACCGTGCGCGAGGGCGCCACGGCCAGCGTCACGGTACGGCTCGAGCCCGAGCCCATCACCGTGGCCGGCATCACGGCGGTAGCCCGCGCCCCCGAGCGGGCGCGGTTCGAGGACGAGGCCCAGACGTCCGCTCGCACCCTCGGGATTCGGGAGATCGCCCGCGTGCCCGCTCTGGCCGAGTCGGACCTGCTGCGCACCGTGCAGCTGCTCCCCGGGGTCGTGGCGCGCAACGACTACTCGGTGGGGCTCAATGTCCGGGGCGGCGACGCGGACCAGAACCTCGTCCTGCTCGACGGGCAGGTCGTGTTCAACCCGTTCCACCTCGGCGGCGTCGTCTCGACCTTCGCGGACGACGCGGTCGAGGGGCTCGACTTCCTGTCGGGCGGCTTCCCGGCGCGCTACGGCGGCCGGCTCTCGAGCGTGCTCGAGGTGAACGAGCGGTCCGGCACTACGACGGGGCTGCACGGCTCCACGTCGGTATCGATGCTCGCCACCAAGCTCCACTTCGAGGGGCCGCTCCCGGGCGGGCGCGGCAGCTGGCTGGTTGCGGGACGGCGCACCTACGCCGACCAGCTCATCGCAGCATTCAGCAGCGCGGCCTTTCCTTACCACTTCCAGGACCTCATCGGTCGCGTGTCCCTGCCGGGCGTCCTGGGCGGTACGCTGACGGCTTCGGGCTTCGCGAGCGGGGACTACTTCAACTTCGTTCTCACCGAGGCCAACAGCGGGCAGACCGAGCAGACCTTCCGCTTCGACTGGGGCAACCGCGCCCTCGGCGCCACGTGGCGCCGGCCGGTGGGCACGCGCACCCTCGTCACGCAGCGGGCCGGCTACAGCGCCTTCTTCGCCGACATCGACGTGGGACCCGGGCTGTTCGCGTTCGCCAACGACGTGCGCCGGCTCGCCCTCTCGGGAGACGTGGAGTGGCACGGCGGGCGGCACGTCGCCGCCGCCGGCTACGTGCTCGAGCGGCACGACGTCGGCTACCTCGCCAGCTCGGGCGAAGTGGGCATCGATTTCGCCCGGCTGACCTACCACCCGACGGCGCTGGAGGCGTACGCCGAGGACCAGTGGCGGCCGGTGCCGTGGTTGCTGGTGCGGCCGGGCGTGCGGTTGACGAGCCTCACGGGGACGTCGTTCACGGGTGTCGCGCCGCGCTTCGCGGCCAAGGCGTTCCTGAACCGCGAGACGGCGCTCAGCGTCTCGGGCGGGCGGTACTACCAGTACGTCCACTCGCTGCGCAACGAGGAGATCCCCATCACCCTGTTCGAGTTCTGGATCGGAACCGACGCGCGCGTGCCCGTCAGCACGGCCGACCACGCCGTGGTGGGGCTCGAGCGCTGGTTCGGCGAAGGCACTGCGCTCACCGTGGAGGGCTACTGGAAGGGGATGCACGACCTGGTGGACGGCAACCCGGAGGAGGACCCCGCCCTCGTCGGTGACGAGTTCCGCACGGCGCGCGGCACGGCGTACGGGCTCGACCTCTTCCTCCGGAAAACCACGGGCCGGTTCACCGGCTGGGTGTCGTACACGCTCGGCAAGGTGACGCGCACGACCGATACGGGTGAGCGGTTCGCGCCGGCGCAGGACCGGCGCCACACGCTCAACCTCGTGGCGGAGACGCGCGGGCCGCTCAGGGCGCAGTGGACCATGCGCTTCGGGTACGGCTCGCCGCTGCCGTACACCGGGATCGCCGGGCAGTGGATCCACCGCTTCTACGATCCCGGACGCAACATCTTCATCGGCGCGTTCACCGAGCCGTACCGGACGGCGCGCAACGCGCTGCGCTACCCGGCGTACTCGCGGCTGGACGTGTCGGCGCGGTGGCAGTTCGGGTGGCTCGGCGCGCGCTGGTATCCGACGCTTTCGGTACTTAACACGTACGCGCGCACCAACGTGTTCGTGTACTTCTACGACTACACAAGGGACCCGCCGGTGCGGCGGGGCTTCACGCAGTTCCCGTTCGTGCCTACGATCGGCCTCGATGTTGAGTTCTAAGGAGGTAGTGCGCCTTAGTATGCAGACGCCACAGACGCCGCAGTGGGGTGCAGTGGGCAGCGTGCAGGGGCTAGTCAGGGGTCAGGCCCGGCACACTGGCTCTCACTGGACACCACTGTGGCGTCTGTGGCGCCTGCACACTACGGCATACTGCCTCCTGCTCACTGTGGGTTGCGAGCTGGAGGAGGTCACCATCCCGCTCGGCCATCCGGTGATCGTGGTGCAGAGCGTGATCACCCTCGATCCCAGTGCCGACGCGCAGTACGTCGTCGTCGAGCGCTCGCTCACCGGCACCATCGAGATCCCGGACCAGGACTCGCTGCGCGGCCCGCCGCGGCCGCCGGTGCCGATCTCCAACGCGCTCGTGCTGGTGACGCGGGACGACAGCGCGCTGGTGAACTTCGTCGAGATCCCCGACACGCTGGGCGTCTACCGCCTCGGCCAGTCGGATGCCCCGGGGTTCTGGCAGGCAGGAAGCCAGTACCACCTGCTCGTCGTCACCCCGGACGGCGACTCGGTGCGGGGGCGGATGCGGATGCCGGCGGTCCCCACGGTCGGCGGCCTGGCGGGGAATGGGGCCACGCTGAACCGCGACCGCGATACGCTCGACGTGACGTGGAGCGGCGGCGGGAGCACCAAGGGCGTGTTCGTGCAGGTGAGGCCGCGGGACATCCAGCGGCGGCTCACGCTCGTTTTCTTCACCGACTCTGCGCACTTCCGGATCCCGGGTCGCATCCCGCTCCCCTTCCTGTCCGACACGATCCCGTCGGTCGTGTGGGTGGCGGGCTCGCGCATGACGTTCACCGTCGCGGCGATGGACACGAACTTCTTCAACTTCTTACATACCGGGAACGATCCGTTTACCGGCTCCGGGTTCATCAACGGCCTGACCGGCGGGCTCGGCGTGTTCGGCGCGATGGCGCCGGTGAACGAGACGTACGAGGTGCGCGCCGACGTGGATCACCCCTACGAGGGGCGCTACACGCTCGTGGTCCGCTCGCTCGCCGATTCCGCCGTGCTGGACGTGGAGCTCTACGTCAACCGCGACCGGCCGGCGCCGGTGCTGGTCAACGCTCTGATCCGGGGCACGCTGTTCCGGCCCGGGGCGGCTCTGGCGGAGATCGCAGAGCTGGCGGGGCGGGTCGAGAACGGCGGCCTGCACGCCTGGCTGATCGGACCTGGGGGGACGGGATTCCTGGAGCGGAGCCTTCTCGTGGGCGGGTTCGACCCCGGCGGGACCGCCGCAGGAATGCTGCGGAATCCCGCCGGCCAGGACATCGGGACCTGGCGGATGACGAGGATTCCCTAGAGAACTATCTTTGCGGCAATGTCCTTGGTCACTCAGGCCCGCCGCCAGGCGGCCGAGATCATCGCCCGGCACGCCAATGAGATCGCCGGGCACTGGCGCGACGCGGTGCGCGCCGACGTCGAGATCGAGGGCGACAACCGGCTTCCCGACCTGCTCCTCACCAACCAGGTCCCGGCGCTCCTCGCCGAGATCGCGCACGCGTTGGTCGAGGACCAAGACGAGCCGGACCTCTCGATCGCGCGGCGCCGGCGCGGGCTGCGCTTCGGCAAGCTGCGCGGCCTGGCGCACTACGACGCCGCGGACCTCTACCGCGAGTTCAAGCACCTCCGGCACGCGATCTGGCGGTTCCTCCGGCAGGAGCTGGACTGGAATCGGGGCGACGCCTTCGAGGTGATGCTCGCGATCGACCAGCTTCTCGACGAAGTGATCGGGGCGAGCCTGCGCGGCTACTTCGAGGCCACCGAGCGAACCGGCGGCGCGAGCGAATGACCGATACCTCGCCCGCCTTCGCCTGGGCCCAGCAGTCCAAACACATGGGCCAGCTGGCGCGCGGCGAGGTGCGCTGGGAGGTCTACCTCGAGGTGCAAGCCGATTCCCCCAACAGCCCCGTGCGGGGCCGGATCCACTTCCTCGCCGGCGAGCGGCACCGGGAGACCGCCTGGATCTTCCTGGAGTGGTCCGAAAAGGAGATCCGTGAACGCTTCAACGAGTTCGCGGCCAACGAACTGTGGAGCCTGGTCGAGTCGCTGAGCCCCTGACTGTCGCCGAGCCCCGGACTGTGGCCAACCCGCAACAGTAGCTGCACAACACCATCTGCACAGAATGCACGAATTCCGTGTGCATTTTGCGCATTCTATCACGGGATCGGCTGAAAATGGCTGCCGGAGGTGCATGGCGCGCGTCTTGCGCTTGACATCGCGCATCCGTGCCGATAGGTTCGCGCTTTCCCACGAAGAGGTACCCCGTGACCGCCACCGTTCCCCCCCGTTCCAAGGCGTCCAGGACGACGGCCCCGACCCCCGCCGACGTGATCAAGAAGGCGCGGGATGCCGGCGTGCAGGTCGTGGACGTCCGCTTCTGTGACCTGCCCGGGACCTGGCAGCACTTCTCGATCCCGGCCCGCGAACTGTCCGAGGACATGTTCACGGAAGGCTTGGGCTTCGACGGCTCGTCGATCCGCGGCTTCCAGGCGATCAACGAGTCCGACATGCTGCTGCTGCCGGACCCGGCGACGGCGTTCGTGGACCCGTTCCTCAAGGTCCCGACGCTCGCGATCGTGTGTGACATCAAGGATCCGATCACGGGCGAGGACTACTCGCGCGACCCGCGCTACGTGGCGCTCAAGGCGGAGCGGCACCTGATCAAGAGCGGCGTGGCGACGACGTCGTACTGGGGGCCTGAGGCCGAGTTCTTCATCTTCAACTCGGTGCGCTTCGACGCGCAGGGGCACGAGGCCTACTACCACATCGACTCGGAAGAGGGGATCTGGAACTCGGGGAACAACAGCGGGCCGAACCTCGGGCACCGGCCGCGCAACAAGGAAGGCTACTTCCCGGTGCCGCCGGTGGACCGGCTCCAGGATCTGCGCTCCCGGATCATGCTGGCGCTCGAAGCGGCGGGGATCGCAGTCGAGGTGCACCACCACGAGGTGGCCACGGCGGGGCAGACCGAGATCGACATGCGCTTCGACACGCTGGTGCGCATGGCCGACAAGGTGATGATGTACAAGTACATCGTGAAGAACGTCTGCCACGAGCACGGCTACACGGCGACGTTCATGCCCAAGCCGCTGTACGGGGACAACGGCTCGGGGATGCACGTGCACCAGAGCCTGTGGAAGGACGGCGAGAACCTGTTCTTCAACCCGAGGGGCTACGCCGGCCTGTCGGACCTTGCACGCTTCTACATCGGGGGCCTGATCAAGCATGCGCCGGCGCTGCTCGCCTTCTGCGCGCCGACGACGAACTCGTACCGCCGGCTGGTGCCGGGCTACGAGGCGCCGATCAACCTGATCTACTCGAAGCGCAACCGGTCGGCGATCGTGCGGATCCCGATGTACTCGAAGTCGCCAAAGACGAAGCGGCTCGAGTTCCGCGCGCCCGACCCGAGCGCCAATCCGTATCTCGCCTTTGCCGCGTTGCTGATGGCGGGCCTCGACGGGATCAAGAACCGGATCGAGCCGCCGGCGCCGATGGACAAGGACCTCTACGAGCTCGAGGGGCACGAGAAGGAGAGGGTGAAGAGCACGCCCGGCTCGCTCGGCGAAGTGCTCGATGCGCTCGAGCAGGACCACGACTTCCTGCTCAAGGGCGACGTGTTCACTCCCGATTTGATAGAGACGTGGATCAGCTACAAGCGCGACAAGGAAGTGAAGCCCATGGCGCTGCGACCGCATCCGTACGAGTTTTTCCTGTACTACGACGTGTGATCCGCAGTACGACGCCTGACCGGAGCGAACCGAGATGACCTCACGCCCACCGGCGCGTGGCGTGGCGAAGACGGGCGCAGTGACGGCTGCGCCCGTTTCGTCGCTCCGCGTGGCCAAGATCATGACCCTCATGAGCGATCCCGAATACCGCGCCCTCGTCGAGTCGAAGAAGGTCTCCAAGCGCGACGTCCTCGCGCTGGTGGACCGGCTGGACGTGCGCTACCTCCAGCTCCAGTTCACCGACATCATGGGCATCGGCAAGAACGTCGAGGTGCCGCGCAGCCAGTTCGAGAAAGCGCTCGACGGGCAGATCATGTTCGACGGCTCCTCGATTGAGGGGTTCGTGCGGATCGAGGAATCGGACATGCTCCTCGAGCCGGACCTCGACACCTTCCGGATCTACCCGTGGGGCGCCGAGGATGGGCTCGTCGCGCGGCTGATCTGCGACATCAGGAACCCGGACGAGAGCTCGTTCCCCGGCTGCCCCCGCTCCGCGCTGAAGCGGCAGATCGCGCGCGCCAAGAAGCTCGGCTTCGAGATGATGGCCGGCTGCGAGGCGGAGTTCTTCCTGTTTACGAAGAACGCGGCGGGCGAGGCCACCACCGACACCCACGACGCGGCCGGCTACTTCGACCTCGGCCCCGTGGATCGGGGCGAACGGGCGCGCCGGCTCATCGTGGACGACCTCGAGGAGATGGGCTTCGAGGTCGAGGCGGCGCACCACGAGGTGGCGCCGGGCCAGCACGAGGTGGACTTCCGCTACGCCGACGCGCTCAAGACCGCGGACGACCTGGTGACGTTCCGCCAGGTGGTGCGCGGCGCCGCGGAGCGCTATGACCTCGTGGCCACGTTCATGCCGAAGCCGATCTTCGGCCAGAACGGCTCCGGGATGCACACCCATCAGAGCCTGTTCAAGGATGGGAAGAACGCGTTCTGGGACGCGAAGGCGCAGTGGGAGCTGTCGAGGACGGCGCTGTTCTACATCGCGGGGCTGATCGCTCACGCGCGCGGCTTCTGCGCGGTGACGAACCCGCTGGTCAACAGCTACAAGCGGCTGGTGCCGGGCTACGAGGCGCCGGTGAACGTGGCGTGGAGCATGCGCAACCGCTCGCCGATGATCCGGATCCCGGACCGGCGCGGCACGGGCACGCGGTGCGAGCTGCGGATGCCGGATCCGGCGGCCAACCCGTATCTGGCGCTCGCGGTGCAGCTCGCCGCGGGCCTCGACGGGATCGAGCACAAGCTCGTCCCGCCCGACCCGGTGAACAAGAACATCTTCAAGATGACGTATCGGGAGCGGCGGCATCACAAGATCGACGACCTGCCGCGCGACGTGCACGAGGCGCTGGACGAGCTGGAGCGGGATAAGGTCATCCTGGACGCGCTGGGCGAGCACATCGCGAGCCGGTTCATCGAGGCGAAGCGGGCCGAGTGGCAGGAGTACATCGCGCAGGTCAGCGACTGGGAGGTGCGGAGGTACCTGGGAACGTACTGAACGCGCGAGAGGTAAGGGGCGCCAAGGTGATTGGGTGTAGGGGGAGGGTGGTGCCGATCTGCTGACCGGCGCCGCAGGAAACTGGAACCAGAAAGTCGGATTTCGTGAATGGGGGCTGCGGCGGCACACCGCGGTCCCCATTTGAGCGCAGTAACTAGTTGTCCAGCAAGTCATTACGGTGATTAGCGGCAACCACCTGCGCTGTTTGCTTGACAAGCAATTCCGTTATTGCACCACCATTACGCGAGCGGGGGCGGCTGACGAACGCGGAGATCCGGCGGTTTTCCGGCTTCAGCCGAACCCAGGTCTACCGGCTGGTGAAGGACCTCGAAGCAGCCGGCCAGGTGAGAATCGTGAGCCGTGGCCGAGGCGCCGCGGTGCTACCGGTCTAGCTCTAGCCGCGCCACGCACCCTCCTCACCCACACTTAATCACCTTGGCGCCTCTCACCTCTCGCGCTCTTACGTCCCCGGCCGCGATATCCCCAGCGCCCGCACCAGAAACGCCCACCGGTCCGCCACCTGCTCGATGATCTTGCTCAGCGGCGTGCCGGCGCCGTGCCCCGCACGCGTCTCGATCCGGATCAGGATCGGCGCGTCGCCCGCCTGCGCGGCCTGGAGCGTGGCCGTGTACTTGAACGAGTGCGGCGGCACCACCCGGTCGTCGTGGTCGGCCGTCGTCACCATCGTGGCCGGATACCGCGTGCCCGGCCGGATGTTGTGCAGCGGCGAGTACCGGTAGATGTACGGGAACTGGTGGGCGCTGTCGGCCGAGCCGTACTCGGTGACCCAGGCCCACCCGATCGTGAACCGGTGGAACCGCAGCATGTCCATCACGCCCACCTCGGGCAGCGCCGCGCCAAACAGGTCGGGACGCTGATTCAGCACGGCCCCCACCAGCAGCCCGCCGTTGCTCCCGCCCCGGATGGCCAGCCGTGAGGGCCGGGTCCAGTTCTCCGCGATCAGGTACTCGGCGGCGGCGATGCAATCGTCGAACACGTTCTGCTTCCGCTCGTGCATCCCGGCGCGGTGCCAGTCCTCACCGTATTCCCCGCCGCCCCGCAGGTTGGCTACCGCGTAAACCCCGCCCATCTCGAGCCACACGAGGTTGCTCACGGAGAAGCCGGGTGTCTCCGAGACGTTGAAGCCGCCGTAGGCGTACAGGAGCGCGGGGTTGGTGCCGTCGCGCTGGAGGCCGCGTCGGTTGGTGAGGAACATCGGTACGCGCGTGCCGTCCCGGCTGCGGTAGAAGACCTGGCGCGTCTCGTACGCGCTCGGGTCGAAGTCGAGGTGCGGCGCGCGGAAGACGGCGTTGGTGCCAGTCGCCACGTCGTAGCGGAAGATCGTGGTCGGGTAGAGGAACGAGGTGAAAGCGTAGAACATCTCGGGGCTGTCGGCCCGGCCGCTGATCCCCGCGACGGTGCCCAGGGTCGGCAGCGGCACATCCGCGACGCGGCGTCCGTCCTTCTGGAACACCGTCACTCGGCTGTGCGCGTCCTCCAGGTAGTCGGCCACCAGCCGCCCGCCGATGACGGAGACATTCTGGAGCGTGGCCTCGGTCTGCGGGATGATGGTGCGCCAGTTGGCGCGTGCTGGCTGCCGGGTATCAATGGCGATCAGCCGGCCGCGGGGCGCGTCGAGGTCCGTGGAGAAGTAGAAGACGGGCCCGTCGTTGCCGACGAAGTCGTAGCGCGCGTCGAAGTCGTCGAGCAGCCGCACCGCCTGTGCCGGCATGCGTGGCCGCCCCGCGTCGCCGAGGTCCATATAGTAGACCCGGCTCTTCACGTCGGTGCCGAGGGACACACCGATGATCACGTAGCGCCCGTCCTCGGTCACGCCGCCCCCCATGCCCCAGTCCGGATGGTCGGGGCGCTCATAGACCAGCAAGTCCGCCGCCTGGTCGGTGGCGAGGCGGTGGTAGTAGAGCTTCTGGTTACGGACGACGCTCTGGAGCTCGTTGCCCGAGGGCTCGGGGAAGCGGGAGTAGAAGAAGCCAGCGTTGTCGTGCGTCCAGCTCAGCCCCGAGAACTTCACCCAGCGCAGCTGGTCGGGCAGGTCGCCGCCGGTGTCGATGTCGCGCACCCTGACCTCGCGCCAGTCGCTGCCGCCGGACGATGTCGCGTAGGCGAAGTGGCGGCCGTTCTCCGAGACCGCCGTGGCTGCGAGCGACACGGTGCCGTCCTCGGACAGTTGGTTCGGATCGATCAGGACACGGGGCTCGTCGGTCAGCCGCTGCTGCCAGTAGATCACCGACTGGTTCTGGAGCCCGTCGTTCTTTCCCCAGACGTACATCCCGCCGCGCCGGCTCGGGACGCCGTAGCGTTCGTAGTTCCACAGCCGGGTCAGCCGCTCGCGGATGCGCGCGCGCTCGGGGATCTGCGCCAGCCAGCCGAAGGTGCGGCAGTTCTCGGCCTCGATCCAGGCTCGCGTGCTGTCGGACTCCGTGTTCTCGAGCCAGCGGTACGGGTCCCGTACCGCGGTGCTGTGGTAGTCATCCACCTGGTCCGCCGTGTAGCGCGGTATCTCAGGACAATTCTGTGGGGCGCCCTGGGCGGTGAGGCCGGGCGCGATCAGTGCGACGGCGACGGCGACGGTGCTGACGGGACGACCGAGACGCATAGAGCCTCCGAAGCGAGCGTCGATTCCGGGCACTATGTTTACCGCGTGAATCGGATTCCGGCCAGTCTGTGATGCGCGCGATCCTTCTTGACCTCGACGGCACTCTCTACGAGAACGGCGTGCCCCTTCCCGGCGCCGCCGAAGCGGTCGCCGAGCTGCGCCGGCGCTGCTTCCAGGTGGGATTCGTCACCAACACCACCAGCCGCTCGCGCCGGCTGCTCACCGAGCGGCTGCGCCGCTGCGGCATCGATGCGAAGCCCGAGCAGATCGTGACCGCACTGCGCGCCGGCGCCACCCATCTCGCCGAGCGGGGGTTCCGCCGCATCTCGGCGCTCGTGCCGGTGGCCGCGCACGAGGACCTCGCGGACTTCGAGCTGACCGACCAGCTGCCCGAGGCCGTCGTCGTGGGCGATCTCGACGACCAATGGACCTACGACATCCTCAACCGCGCGTTCCGGCACGTCATGGACGGCGCCGAGCTGATCGCCCTCTCGCGCGACCGCTACTGGCAGCAGCCCGACGGGCTGGTGCTCGACTGCGGGCCGTTCGTCGCGGCGCTAGAGTACGCGACCGGCAAGAGCGCGTACGTGTGCGGCAAGCCGTCGCCCGACTTCTACCACACCGCGCTCGCCTCCCTCGGCTCATGGGCGCTCGAGCGGCCGCAGGAGGTGGTGATGGTGGGCGACGACATCTGGGGGGACATCGAGGGCGCGCAGCGCGCCGGGCTTCGGGCGTGGCTGGTCAAGACGGGGAAATACCGCGAAGAAGTGTTCGCGAAGAGCAGCGTCAGGCCCGACCGCGTCGCCCAGAGCGTCGCGGACGTCGTGGCGCTTCTCTGACGCGCGGCGGCTCACGGCCGTGCAGCTTGGCGTAGAGGGCCTCGAGTTCGAGGACTCGTGCGAGATCCTTGGTGCGTGCTGCGGCGCGCCTGGCGACGATCAGGGCGTCGAGCGACAGCGTGCGCACGCGCGCGCCCTCGAGCTGCATCTCCTCGGAGGCGCGCAAGCAGTCCGCGTAGTCGCCAACGCCGGCAACTCGGTCCATCACGTCGATGCGACCATGGTCGGTGATCAGCGTCAGCACCGGGTTGGTGCGGATGGCCCGCGCATCCATGGTCCAGGGGAGCCCTGGCTCGACACCGTACAGGTACGCGTGCCAGCCGTGAAGGACTCTGGCGAGACGTTCGATGTTGTCGGGCTCAGCGTCGTAGCAAAGGTCGAGGTCGTTCGTGATGTAGGCCGACCCGTGCAAGGTCGCCGCAACGCCGCCAATGACGACCAGGCGCACGTTGGCACCGACCAGACCCAGCAACATTGCTTCGATCGTCACGGCCGAAGGCTCTTCCTCAGCTCGCCGAGGGCTTGGTTGTTGGCGTCCATCTCGCGCACCCGCTGCGCCGGAGCCTGCGCCAGCTGGGTATCGAGCAGTGTCACGTCAATCCCGTAGGCCCTGGCCCGCTCAATGGCCGATCCGCGGCGACTGGGCGCCCGCCCTCGTCGCTTCGGCGCGAAGTGCGTCCGCGACAGCGCGAGACGCGCCTGGTAGTTGGTGAAAATGCGCGGAAGGTGTACTACCAGCGTCACCGAACCGTCATCCGACTCCGTCGCCCAGTCCTTGAAGTAGTCGGCCTCGGCGAGGATCCGGCCGGCCTTCTCCCACGCGGGTGGCAGCGAGAAGGCCGCGCTGTCGTGGAGAGCCTTGGCGAGGGCGAGACGCCGCGCGAGCGGCTCGTCGTAGCGGCGCGGCACGCGGAGCCGGGTGAGCGCGTTCAGCACCCAGCGGGGCGAGGCTCCCACGGCAACCGCGAACTGGCCGAGCGTCATGAAATTAGTATAGCGGAGATACTCAATTTCGTCAATTGAGTATCATCGAAATAGCAATTTCTACGTATGTGGTATCGCCAGAATACTACAACAGGCTCGTGGCGATCGCCCCCTCGTGCCGCAGTAGCCACTCCTTGGCCGGCAGTCCGCCGCCGTACCCGCCGAGGGAGCCGTCGCTCCGCAGTACCCGGTGACAGGGGACGATGATCGCCACGGGGTTCTTGTGGAGCGCGTTGCCGGCCGCGCGGCTGGCGCGCGGGTTGCCCGCCTTCGCGGCGACCTGGGCGTACGTCGCGACCTTGCCGGCGGGGATCCTCGCCGTCACCTCGAGCACCTTCCGGTCGAACGGCGACAGGGCGGAGAGGTCCACCTCGAGATCGAAGGCGAGGTGCCGCCCCTTGAAGTAGCGCTCCAGCTCGTGGCGCGCGCGGTCGAGCGCGGTCGAGCGCATCACCGGCCGGTCTCCGAACTCGGCCAGCAGCCGCTCGACGAAGGCGTCCTCATCCTTCACGAAGCCGACGTGATTCAGCCCGGCCTCGCCGGCGGACAGGCCGAGGATGCCGACGGGCGTGTCGTCCATGATCGCGTAGCGGAGCGCTCCCGCCTCCCGCCCGGTCAGCTGCCTGAAGGCGCCGAGGACGATGCGCTCGACGGCGCGGCGTTCGGCGGTGGCGTGCTCGCTCATGTGACCTCCAGGCGCAACTTCTTCGTCGCCTGATAGACGTTGGCCCGCGCGGCCTCGGCGGTGCAGCCCATTCGCGCGGCGATCTCGGCGTACTCCAGCTCGTCGGCGACGCGCAGCGTGAGCGCCACCCGCTGCCGCTCGGGCAGCCCGGCGACGCGGTTCCACAGCGCCACGCGCCGCACGTCCGGCTGCTGCCCGTGCCCGTCCGTGTCCGGGCCGACGGCCGACTCGGCCTCGTGCGCGTGGTGCTCCAGCGCCCGCCGCTCGCGCTTCTCCTTGCGCAGGTGGTTGAGCGCCGCGTTGGTCGCGATGCGGTACAGCCACGCGCGCTCGTTGGCCCCGGCGCCGAGCCGGGTCAGCGCCCGGTGCGCCCTGAGCAGGGTGTCCTGCAGGAGGTCCTGGGCGACGTCATCGTCATGCACCAGGCGGCGCAGGTGCCGCGCCAACTCGAGGCCATGCACGGCGAGCAGCCGCGCCACGCGGAGGTTGTGGTCCACTGGTGGGTGTAACACCGATGTCGGGTTGGCGTGAAAGAGAAAGGTCTTAGGTCTTAGGCGGTAGGTCTTAGGGAGGCCCCCTCGGCCCTAAGACCTAAGACCCAAGACCTAAGACCTAAGACCTAAGACCCAAGACCCAAGACCTAAGACCTCTCCACAATCCCCCTCGCCACATGATCCGCGATCGCCATGATCGTGATCATCGGGTTGACGCCGCTGCTGGTGACGAACGCGCTGGAGTCGGCGACGTAGAGGCCCGGCAGCTCGAACGTCTCGCCCGTCTCGCCGGCGGCGCCCCGGGCGGGGTCGGCCCCCAGCGAGCAGCTCGCCATCTGGTGGAAGGAGATGAGCGCCATCCGGCACCGGTCGATGCCGACGCCGTCCAGCCGCGCGGCGAACCGGTCGAGCCAACCCGCACCGCCCGGCGTCGCGCGCGCTGGCGGCTGCTGGAGCGTGGCGATCTCCTGGGCGCCCGCGGCCGCCAGTACTTCGGCGCCGCCGAGCAACGCGGCGCGCAGGTGCTTCGCGTCGAACGGCGACAGCTCGTAGTGCACCCGCGGCCGGCCGTCGCGGCCCACCTTCACGCGGCCGCCGAACCTGTCCCGCAGCAGGATGCCGCAGACGCTCAGGTGCGCGAGCCGGCGGATCTCCTGCTTGTGCTGCGCCGGGCCTTCCCAGCCGAACGCGCTCGAGGGGAGCGCCCAGTGCACCGGCCCCGTCTCGAACTTGGCGCCGTACCACTCGCCGTCCTGGTTGGCGAATTGGTCGGAGTGGCGGGTCTGGAGATTGCCGCTCCACGGCTCGACCCGCTCGGCGAAGAAACCGCCGACGGCGGTGACGGGATGCAGGTGCAGGTTGCGCCCGATGTGCGGGTTCGCGAGGCCCGAGCGCACGAGCAGCGCGGGAGTGTGGATCGCGCCGGCCGCGGCGATGACAACGTGGGCGCGGACGGTGAGGCTGACCGTTCGCCCGTCCGCGTTGCGCACGTGGCCGACGACACCCGCGGCGCGGCCACCCTCCCTGAGGACCCGCTCGACGTCACAGTGCACGACGATGCGCGCGCCAGCCGCCACGGCGTCCGCGAGGTAGGTCTTGGCGGTCGAGTTCTTGGCGTTGTGGCGGCACCCGTAGCCGCAGTAGCCGCACTCGAGCCCGCTGGCGCAGTCCGTCGCGTTGCGCGGGATCACGCCCACGTGCCAGCCGCGGGCTGTGAGCCCCTTCTCCAGGAGCACGTCGCGCATGCCCGGGACCGAGTTCTCGGTGTTGACGTGCGAGCGCTCCTGCACCCGCGCCAGCGACTCGGTGAACCGCGGGCTCTCGAAGAGCGAGAGTCCCGACCTTCGATCCCACTCGCTGCGCGAGGGCTCGCGCAACGGGAAGCTCGTGGTCCAATTGATCACCGTGCCGCCGCCGAGGCAGCTGCCGGCGAGGATCGGGAGCGAGGCGCTCTGCGTCATCAGCATGCCGCCGTCGAGGTAGCTCCGCTGGAGCATCTCGCCCTCGACCTGCGTGAACTCCGCCGGGCCGAGGTTCTCGCCCTTCTCGAGGACCACGACCGACTTCCCGGCCTCCGCGAGCACCCCCGCCGCGACTCCGCCGCCCGCGCCCGAGCCCACGATCACGACGTCGCACTCGAGCGTCGTGTCGCGATCGACGGTCAGCGTGGGCAGCCTGGCCACCCTCGCCGCGCCGGGCGGCGGCGGCAGCGGCCCCGGGTAACCGACCTCGCGCCACGCGGGATGCGAGCCGTCCTTCGCGGGGAACGTGTAGTAGACGACGTTCACCAGCCGCTTGACCGCCTGGAAGCCGGCGCGCCGTTGCTCTAGCCGGCTCTCCGCCCAGCCGCGGAGCACGCGCACCCGCGTCTCGAGTTCCATGGCCGCGAAGGAGCGCGGTGTACCCGAGAGGAGCAGGTTAACGAGCGACGAGTCGAGCGTGCTGAGGAGCAGCTTCAGCCGCGCGATGTCCTTGGGATCGGGGAGCGAGGCGACGATCAGCGCGACGCGATCGACCAGCGTCGGGCCGGCGCCTTCCTCGTCCGGCGACACGAACGTATCGCAGATCGCCGCGAGGACGGCGCGCTGGCGCGGGGTGAGGTCGGCCATGGGCGGAAGGCTATTCGCGGTTTTTCGAAGCAACAAGAGGTCGAGGCGTCGGAATTGCGTCCCCTTCCGTCGGCACGTCGCCGCAGCTTAGCATTCGCGACCGATGGCTACCTTCGTGCTGCTCCTCACCCTGCTCATCGCCCCCGGCGTCCAGGCCGACACGAGCCTCTTCCCGCCCCGTGAGGCACTGATCCGCCTCTACACCAACTGCGACGAGGACCGCTGGCCGTACGGCACCGAGGAGACCTTCGTCCCCAAGACCATGGACGAGCTGGTCACGGGCGTGGCGCAGCGCCGTGCGCTGGAGGAACGGTGGCGTGCGTATTTCGCGGAGCGGGCGGGGGACTCGATCGCGCCGACGCCGGCGGAGGCGTGGGGCTGGCCGCTCGCGGTGCGCGGCCGGCTGCTCAACAACTTCCACAATCCACGCGAGAACGGCCCGCACGAGGCGCTCGACATCTTCGTGCCGCGCGAAGGCGTGGAGGTGCGCTCGCCGATCGCGGGCGTCGTGGTCGCCGCCGGAACCGGGTGGCGCGGCGGCTACACGCGGCGCGGCGGGTTCCACTACGAGGGCGACGGGCTGTCGCGCCGCGCGGGGAACGGGGTCATGATCTTCGACCCCGCCTCGGGCGAGTACGTCTACCTCGTCCACTTCCAGGACAGCGTGCTCGTGCGGGCCGGCGACGTCGTGCGGCGCGGGCAGCCGGTGGGGCGCGTGGGCCACACGGGGAACGCGGCCTACCCGAGCCGAGGGAAACACCTGCACTTCGCCTTCAAGCGGGCGGGAACCGCGTGCGGCGTGGACGGGGTATTGGTGGCGGAGAACCCGTACCGATGGCTCCGGGCGGCGCGCGCGCGCCGCGGAAGGTCGTGACGCGGAAGGGCGTTAAGCCGCCAGCAAGTATGCCAATCATTGACAAAACATGACAAGATGGGTTTAGTCATGTCAGCGCTCTGACAGAATAGACCCCCCGGTACGCGATGCCCGACCTCCTAACGCCCAAACAGCTCGCCGAGTACCTGCAGCTTTCCGAGCGGACGGTCTACCGGATGCTGGATCGTAACCAGCTTCCGGCGTTCAAGGTCGGCGGCCAGTGGCGGTTCCGGAAGTCGGCGGTCGACTACTGGCTGGACTTGCGGATGCACCAGCTCGAGTCTGCCCATCTCCACGAGATCCAGGCCGGTGCTGTCGAGCCGGCGCTCTCCCTGAGGGCGCTCCTGCGCGAGGAGAACGCACTTATCGCTGTTCCGGCCGGCCCGGCGCGCGATGTGGTTCGGGCGTTCGTCTCCCGGGTGGTGTTTCCTGAGCGGGTGGACGTGGAGAGCGTCGTCGAGCGGATCATGGAGCGGGAGGCACTATGCAGCACCGCCCTGCCGGAAGGGGTGGCGCTGCTGCACACCGCGCGGTGGGAGTCGCGGGTGCTGGCGGCCCACGACCTCCTGGCGGCCGGCAGGCTGAGCGAGCCGATCGATTTCGGTGCCCTGGACGGGAGCCGAACCGACGTGCTGTTCCTGATCCTCGCCCGCAATGAGCGCGATCATCTGGTGCTCCAGGCGAAGGTGGCGCGGCTGTGTCGCGAGCGGGCGTTTGTGGACGGCCTGCGCGAGGCACGCGCCGCCGCGGACGTCGTGTCCCTGGTCGAGGCGACCGAGCGCCGGGTCTTCGGCTCGCGTTCCGCGTAGCACGACCTCATGCAGATCACGGTTCGCCAGGCCGCCTCGTATCTGGGCGTGAGCGAGGCCAAGGTGCGCAGCTGGATCCGCCACCGCGGACTGCCGGCCCACCGGTTCAACGAGCGACTGCATCTGAACGCCATCGAGGTCTGGGAGTGGGCCACGGAGAACGGGGTCACGGTGTCGCGGAGCCTGCTCGATCAGGCGCGGCGGCAGCCGGAGGAGGTACCGCCGCTCTCGCTCCTGCTGCGCGAAGGTGGAATCCGGCACGACCTGCGCGGCGGCGACAAGGCGGAGGTGCTGCGGGAGATCGTGGCCCGGCTCCCGCTCCCGGCGGAGGTTGAGAAGGAGTTCCTCGTCACGGTACTCGAGGCGCGGGAGGCGATGGGCTCGACGGGGGTCGGGGACGGCATCGCGATCCCGCACGTCCGCAATCCCATCCTGCTGCACGTTGATCGCCCGTTCGTGACGCTGTGCCTGCTCGAGCAGCCGGTGGACTTCGAGGCCGTGGACGGGCAGCCGGTCCACGCGCTGTTCACCGTAATCAGCCCGAGCATCCCCACCCATCTCAGGATCCTGGCGCAGCTGGGCTTCGTGTTGCGCGACGACAAGTTGCGCGACCTGCTGCGGCAGCGCGGGCCGGCCGAGGACATTCTCGGAGCGATCGAGATGCTGGAATCCCGCACGACCGGCGCATTCCGGGCGATGCGCCGCGCCGAGGGCTGACGGCGCACGATGGCGTTCTTCTTCGCCGGGCTTGCGCTGATCCTCGCGGGCGGGTTCGTAGCGGTATTGGCGCGCCGCGCGCCGCCGGTAGCCGATCACCTCTTCGTGGTCCTCGTGGGCTTGGGCAGCGTGGTGGGCGCGGTGCCGGCGCTCCGGGTCCTGGCGGGCGGCGGCGTGGTGAGCGTGAGCGTCGCGGTCGCCCTCCCGGGCGGCCCGTGGGTGTTCGGTCTCGATCCGCTCTCGGCGTTCTTCGTCCTGGTGTTCCTCGGCGTGGGCGCGGCCAGCGCCATGTACGGCGTCGCCTACCTGGGCGCCGAGCGAGGCCACCGGCCGGTGGCCCTCGCGCACCTCCTCGTGGCGATGCTCATCGTCTCGCTCGCGCTGGTCGCCGCCGCCCAGGCCGCCGTGGCGTTCCTCGTCGCGTGGGAGGTCATGGCCATCGTGGCCTACCTGCTCGTGGTGTTCGAGAGCGAACGCGCGGAGGCGCGCAGGGCCGGCCTCATCTATCTCGTTGCCACGCACACCGGCACGCTCGCGCTGTTCGTCCTCTTCGCCACATGGGGTGTGCGCGCGTCGGACCTCACGTTTGCTTCCCTGGCGGCGGTGGCGCCGGCGCTCCCCTACGGCGGCGCGGCCGTGCTGGTCCTCGGGCTCGTCGGGTTCGGGGTCAAGGCCGGTCTCGTGCCGCTGCACTTCTGGCTGCCCGGCGCTCACGCGGCATCGCCGTCCCACGTCTCCGCGCTGATGTCCGGCCTCGTTATCAAGACGGGGATCTACGGGCTGCTGCGACTGGTCAGCCTGCTGGGTGCTCCGCCGGCCTGGTGGGGATGGGCGGTGCTCGCCCTCGGCCTGGCCTCCGGCGTGCTGGGCGTGCTGTGGGCGCTCGCGCAGCACGACCTCAAGCGCCTGCTCGCGTACCACAGCGTGGAGAACATCGGCATCATCCTGCTCGGCCTCGGCATGGGGGCCCTCGGCGGCGCCTACCACGTGCCCGTCGTCGCGGTGCTCGGCTACACCGGCGCGGTGCTGCACGTCATGAATCACGCGGTCTTCAAGAGCCTGCTCTTCCTGGGTGCCGGGTCGGTCGCCAGGGCGACGGGCACGCGGCAGATCGATCGGCTCGGCGGTCTCAGCCGGTTGATGCCGGTGACGTGGCTGACCTTCCTGGTGGCCTCGGCGGCGATCGTCGGACTGCCACCGCTCAACGGCTTCGTGAGCGAGTGGGTCGTCTTCCAGGCGCTGCTGCGCGCCGGCGTCGCCCAGGGGCCGCTGCGGCTCGCGGTCTTCGGCGCGGCCGGGCTCGGGCTCATCGGGGCGCTCGCGCTGGCCTGCTTCGCGAAGGTGGACGGCGTCGTGTTCCTGGGCCGAGCCCGGGAAGCCGAAGCGGCGGCCGCCCGCGAAGTCGGCGCGGGCATGCTCGTCCCGATGATCGCACTCGCGCTGGCGTGCGTGCTGATCGGAGTCGCCCCGGTGCTCGTCTGCGGGCCGGCGCTCCGCGCCGGCGGCCTGGTCGCGGGCGTGGGCGGCATCAGCGGGCTCGCCGGCGTCGCCGAAACCGTGGTCGCCGTGCGCTGGATCGCGGGGAGCGCCGTGGCCCTCATCGCCGCGCTTGGGCTGGGATTACTGCTGCGCGCCGCGATCCTACGCCGGCGGCCGGTGGCCGTGGACGAGACCTGGGGGTGCGGCTACGCGGTGCCCAACGTGCGCATGCAGTACACCGCCTCCTCGTTCGCCGCGCCGCTGGTCGAAGCCTATGCTCCCCTGGCCGGCGTACACGTCGAGCGCAGCGCCACCAGCTACGCTACCCACGCGCGCGATCCGGTGCTGGAGCTCGCGCTGCTGCGGTCGTGGGGCCGGTTGCGGACGCTGGCCGGTCGCCTCCGCCCGATCCAGCGCGGCCGGCTCCACGTCTACCTCCTCTACGTGGTCGCCACGGTGATCGCGCTGCTCGTGTATCTCGCGGCTGCGGGTCCGGCGCGGTGACGGTCTCGTCGGTCGCAACCCTCGCCGCGGTGCTCTCGGTGGCGCCCGCACTCCCGGGCCTCGCCAACCGCACGAAGTCGTTCCTGACCGGCCGGCGCGGTGCGCCGGTCCTCCAGCTGTACTCGGACCTGGCGAAGCTCGCGCGGAAGGGCGCGGTGTACAGCGGGACGACGACGAGCGTCTTCCGCGTCGCGCCGGTCCTCGCCGTGGTGTCCACACTGCTCGCGGCCTGTCTCCTGCCGCTCGACGGCCGGGAACCGGTGGCGGGGTTCACGGGCGACATCGTCCTGTTCGCCGCGTTGCTGGCGCTCGGTCGCTTCGCGGTGGTGCTCGCGGCGCTCGACACGGGTTCCAGCTTCGAGGGGATGGGCGCCAGCCGCGAGGTGACGTTCGCCGCCTTCGCCGAGCCCGGTCTCTTCCTCTGCCTCCTCGTGCTGGTGCTGGCGACGGGCCGGCTCTCCCTCGGAGGAATGCTGGCCGCGCCGCTTGCCAATGCCTGGCCGACGGCGGCGCCGTCGCTCGTGATGGTGGGGATCAGCCTGTTCGTGCTGATGCTCGCGGAGACCTCGCGCGTCCCGGTGGACGACCCGGCCACCCACCTCGAGCTCACGATGATCCATGAAGTCATGGTGCT
>Ga0214473_10002055_pt1 | contig 25352 bp, 17 predicted proteins | sample RVTome_7_FD_203509 | JGI IMG/M metagenome (GOLD analysis project Ga0214473, IMG submission 203509) | Soil microbial communities from uranium-contaminated site in the Upper Colorado River Basin, Wyoming, United States - RVT98D197 | ecosystem: Environmental > Terrestrial > Soil > Contaminated >... | reverse complement strand
TCTCCCGGTCTCTTGGATAAAGGTCATCATTTTTTCTCCGATGTTTAATGCCTCGGGGGAGTTATATGGAATTCCCAATTGGATAAGGAGGTCTGCAAAGCCCATAACCCCTAGGCCGATCTTCCTGTTGGCCTTGGTCATGTCATCAATCTCAGGGAGGGTGTAGCAATTCATATCGATTACGTTGTCCATGAAATGGACTGCGCTTGCTGTAACGGAAGCCAACCTCTCCCAATCGATAGCCCCACCCCTTATCATATTGGAGAGATTGATCGAACCGAGGTTGCAGGACTCATAGGCCAGGAGTGGCTGTTCGCCACAAGGGTTGGTGCTCTCAATCTCTCCAAGCTGAGGCGTGGGGTTATCCCGATTGATCCGGTCGATGAAGATAATACCGGGATCCCCATTCTTCCATGCGTAAGAGATGATCTTGTCAAAGACCTCACGGGCATTAAGCCTTCGAACAATCTCCTTTGTCCTCGGGTTCCGAAGGGAATATTCCTTGCTGTTGGCCACAGCCTCCATGAATTCATCCGTCGCTGCCACGGAGATGTTAAAGTTGTTAAACTGGTGTTCGTTCTCTTTGCATTGGATGAAATCGAGAATATCCGGGTGGTCCACCCGAAGGATTCCCATATTGGCTCCCCGTCGGGTGCCTCCCTGTTTCACCGTTTCCGTAGCTGCATCGAACACCTTCATGAAGGAGACAGGGCCACTAGAGATCCCCTGAGTTGATCCCACGACATCGTTTTTAGGGCGAATCCGAGAAAAAGAAAAACCAGTTCCACCTCCACTTTTCTGGATCAAAGCCATCTGTTTGACAGCATCGAAGATCTCCTCCATCGAATCCCCTACCGGAAGGACGAAGCAGGCAGATAGCTGTTGAAGCTCCCTTCCTGCATTCATCAACGTGGGAGAATTCGGCATAAAGTCCAGCGACGCCATCAGGGAGTAGAATGTTTCCTCTGTCTGAATGACATTGGACTGAGGATCATAAATAAGATCGGCCTGGGCGATGTTTCGCGCGACCCGGCGAAATAGCTCTTCGGGCGCCTCAATCGCCTTTCCTTGGGTATCTTTTTTGAGGTACCGTTTCTCAAGCACGGTCATGGCATTCTGAGTGAGATGAGTCAATTCCATTTTTTGCTCCTAAGTATGAAACGTTAAAAAGAAACCTCAACCCACATTCAACGTGAGTCGTTAGATAAGGATCTTCAAGGTAAAACCTCAATTTGTACTTACAACATCTTTTTTAACTTCAGGGAAAATATCACGATTCGAGTCAGAGGAATTCCAGGAAAGATACTGTTTGACCTCTTGGAGGCTTGGAACAATCCCAGCCCAACGCATTACCACCATCTCATTCTCATCCTCAATGAGGATGGAAGGAGTGGAAGGAATGCTGTAAAAGGAAGCCTCTGCTAATCCATCGATGGTATCCAAATCATACTGGTGGACGGAAACCCCTTCCTTTTTTAACTCTGTTCCAATCTCCTTGGCAGCGGGACATTTAAGACATTTCGCTTTCGTAAAGATCTTAACTAATCCCATATTCCCTCCTCAACTCATCAATGAGAAATGATCGTTGCTCATTGGCAATTGTTAATTGATTATGGCCACCTTTTCTTCTTTTTCCTCCAGGAAGGCCTGATTGCGATAGCGGTTTCTAAGCTCTCCTAGCTTCCCTTTGTTCCACCTTGAAATCTTGGTGAAATAGCCTGTAATCCGGGTGATTCCGTCCACGTCTTCAGATTGGCAGTGCGGGCAGGAGGATTGAAGCCCCCGGCTAGTCCGATGGCAGATGTTACAGGTGGTAAATTCGGGCGAGAAGGCAATCTGTTGATTTTGTGTGTATTGAAAGGTTCTCATCACAAAATTAGCCAGTGACTGGTTGGACGGCCGGGCTTCTCCCAACCAGATATGGGTCAATGCACCCGCTTCGATTAACGGGTGAAAAAGCCCTTCTTGCCGTACCCGTTCAAAGGGGTTTAGCACCGCTGAATTATTGAGATGGGTGGAGTTGGTATAATAGACTTCCCCTCTTGAGATATCTCCTTTTACAATGTGCCCTGATTTCGGGGAATGGTACTTCAAATCCAGCTTAGCGAAGCGATAGGCTGTCGATTCTGCGGGTGTTTGTTCAAGGACGAAGCGCAGCCCATAGCGCTCGCTCAGCTTATCAACGAACAGCTTGATGTTGGCAATAACCCTCAACCCAAAGTTCAAACCCTGTTTCGACTGATGCATCTCCTGACCGGTGTGAATTTGGACGAGTTCATTAAGCCCCACGATGCCGATGAGAAAAATGGCCCGGCGCATTCTAAGGTAAGGAGATCCATCCCGGTTCATAGTGAGAAGTGAAAGAGGTCCCTTTTCTCCAAGGGAAAGAAGTTTTTCAACGAAAAGCTTCTTCTCAAGATGGGCCTTCACAGCCAGCTCTACGAATTCAGCGATCCTGGAAAAAAGCTGGGTATCGTCTCCTCTTGAAAGATAGCCGATCCTGGGCAGGTTGAGACTCACATTCTGAAGGGCGCAGTAGCGCATCTTCCAGGGCTGCTTGGCATCTTCCAGATCGGCCTGCTCCAGTTTGCGAAAGTATTGGGAGTTTTTTACCGTCTCGCCCCGGTCAAAGACGAAGCAGGTATTTCCCTTTTCAGAAGCGATGTTACTGATATGATGGAGGAACTCCATATGCCCGGGGGTCCTAAAAAACTTTTCCGTGATATGAACCATTGGCCTAGGGAAGAAGAAAGGCCTTCCCGATCCGTCCCCCCCGAGGTAAACATCGAAGAGGGCCCAGGCAAAGCGCTGGGCCTCGTTCACATATTCGCTGTAGGTCTTCCCTGTAAATTCACCGCCCGGTCCGATGGCAGGAACATTCTCAAAATGTCTTGGAACATCCCAATAGAGATTGAAGTCGGTGAAGATTGCCTGGCCGCCCCGAGCGACGGCCTGTTGAGAGAATTCAAAGATCATCATCTGGGCAAGTTGTTCTACATCGCGGTCGGACATCCCGACGATGTAGGGGGCAAAAAAGAGGTTTACGGAATCCCAGCCAATGGTGCCGGCGAAATGGCTCTGAAGGGCCGCTGTGAATCTCACCATATGAGCCAGCAAGACCTCGGGATGCTTGGCAGGCTTGGCCATGGCAATGGAGTAGGGAAGGCTGAGTCCGAAGCGTTTGATATATTCGAGGGTTTGGCTGCTACCGTAGGGCCGATCTATGAACCCCAAATGGTGGAGGTGGATATCCCCACGAATGTGGGCGTCGGAAACCTCCGAGGAAAAGACGGAAATCAGAGCATATTCCTTCTTAATCGTCTCGGCCAAGGTGAGATTGGTGGCCTCCGGTCCATGAGGGACATTGGCGTTCTCTTTGTTCGGATGGAGGATGAGTTGGTCCACATCATAAAGAGGCATTCCCAAGCGGGCATGCATCTTGCGGGCTTGTTCGAGTCCTCGTTCGACCAGTTTGGCATCCACCAGTTCCCGAATGAGAGAAGCCGTGATCATGCTGATCTCGGAGGAAGCGATCACATCCTCTACCTCCCGAGCAATCTCCTTAGCTGTGTCGAGGTCCACATAGGTCTCTCGAACAAGGGCGTCGACAATCCTTTGACGATTCCAATCATTCAGGGATTCATCAGAGGTTCGGACAAAGAGAGCCTTGTCCGTCGTTTCGACTTCTTCTCCGAATTCGTGACGATCCCCTTTTATGTCAATCACTGTTGACATTTTATCCCACCTTTTTTTGGAAGTATCGCCCTTTGGGCGGAGAAGAGGATTCTATTTCGACTCGCAGGGGACAGTTCAAGAAAGAACCGGTCCTACACCTGGAAGGGCTATATTTAGTATCATTTTTGATTAATACAACAAGATGTTGATGGGTGTCAAGAAAAATCTTTCCTTGTGAAAAAAATCTCTACCAATCCCCATAGCCGGGGCGGTCACCCACGCCTGCGTGCCGAAACAGGGCACTTCGGTGTGCAGGCGCAGACCATGAAAATGATCGGCGCCCTCTGGTTAAGGTTACGGCTACGAGGCCCGTTTGGTTTAGGGTTAGACGGTTACGTCCCTGCACACCGAAGTGTTTCGGCACACAGGCGTGAACTTCTTAAGACGAAGAACGTAGCCGAATCTTGTCCTGAGTCCCGCGCTTCGCGGGATTCATCCTTCGAGAATCTCAGGACGAACGGCGAGTCGAAGGGGACGATACGGGCATCCTTCAAGGACTTTTTTGAAAAGGTCTTAAGGGGGTCTCCAGAATACGCCTGATAATTCCCAAGAAACCTTCTCCTGCGCCCTTTATTGGTATTGCCTCGATCTTCGGGTCCTCGAGGGGCCCTTTCACCTCATAGACAACGGATAGGAAGGCCTTATCTCTCCCCGTGAGGATGTAGCCCACGATGGGAACATTGCTTAAAACGGTGTCAACTGTTCCTAAGGGGTGAACACCCACCCTTGCATCGATCTGATTCTTTCCAAGATCAACCTTGCCCAGAATCGTGATCCGTATCGCATCGCTATCGACGAGAAAATCTTCCGTGGAGGCGACCCCCTCCTTCAGCCGAACGGTCGCCGCGATCTGACGGTAGGGCAGACCCTTCGTTTTCAAATCTGGAAATCTCAGCTTGAACAACTGGGATACGTTCAGTACGGAGAAAATCTTGGAGAGGATGTTAAACCTCTCGATCACCCCATTTTCAAATTCCAGCCTCAGCATTCCACTGAGAGACTCCTTCACCCGCTGGAAATCTTCTCCCTCTCCCCGTAACTCCACTTTGTCGATGTGAACTCTCCCGCTCAGTTCAACTTTTTCTTCCTTGCCTTTTCCAAGAAGAACGCGGAGGAAAGACTTAGCTTCCATATTTGAGACGCGCGGTTTGATCTCGAACTGGATGCCTTTTTGAGAGGGCTGTATCCACCCTTCCCCCCAGAAGTCCCCTCTCAATCCTCTGAATTGAAGGGGTCGAATGAACAATCTTTGATCGACGGTCTTCATCCCTATCTTCAGGTCTCGATACTGAAGACCACGATAGCTTCCCTGGTTCGCCTCTACTTTGATATCGAAGTTCCAATTCGAGAGCAAGGTCCCCACCTTTTCAAAAGAAATGGGGGTGGATTCTTCTTGTTTCGGAAGGAGCGGATCAAGATCAAGATCCGGGGAAGAAATTTGAAGAGAAGCCGACCTGACTGACCCAGCGGGTCCTGGATTCGAGATGACACCGGATATGGACAAAGCAGAATCCCCGATCTTGCCCTTCAAGTCTTCCAATCGGAATTGCTCAGGGGAGAAGGACAAAGAACCGTCAATGTGCGAAAGAGGGACGGGAATCGCTTGATACTGGACGGATACCCCCTTTAACTTGATCTCTCCTTCTTTTAATGCATCGGACCAATTCTCAGTTTTTCCGAGCCATTTCAGCCGAACCTCCGCTCTTCCAGCCATCTGTTGAATCCCGGCCATCTGTGATCGCAGCGGATCTGAAAAGAGGGATGTTTGAAGAAGAGAATGAAGAGGCTTCAGATCGATCGTCCCTGATGAAGAAAGGTTCAAATTCCCCTCCTCAATCGATCCATCCAATGAAAGGATGGAATTCCCGGAGATAACCCTCATCTTTCTGAAATTCAGCCCGAGATTTGAAAAAGAGAGGGTGCCTTCCCTGAACGTGAGGGGCAAAGAAATCCCCTTCGGAAGAAAAGAAACCTCTCTGGGGGTCAATTCTCCTTCGTAAAAAAAGGTTCGATGCCCGGCGGGTCTCGAGGCCTTAAATGAAAGCTGGCCAGTTCCCGAGAGGGTTTCGATCCCCTTTGTCTTCGACTGAATCTCCTCCGGAAAAAGCGGGGTCTGAAAGAGGCTGAGGAGATTCCTGAGATCGGCCCTTCCTTTGGAAGTGATCTCGACGGGTCCGAAGCTCTCCCCCTTTTTCCATGACCCACTCATAAGGAGTGATGAGTTCCCAAATTCAACCATTGCTCCGGACCACTGGAGACTCTCGTTGGAGAGGTCCACCCTGGCCTCCCCCATGAAGATTGGGAATGGAAGGTCACGATGGGTAAAACGAACTTTAGAGAGTTGGTACACTCCCTGGTGCCGGAAATTGAGCGGAGCCTTCAATTCTCCTTTCAGAAAAAGCTTGTATCCTGCCTTCCCCGAGAGGGTACCGATGGGCGAAAGGGTTTCCGAAAGACTGCCCGATAACCCCTCCATTTTCATCAAAGAAGGAAAATCGACCAGATCCAATTTGCCTTCGATGTTGACCTGAGCGGTCGGGACGCGGAGAAGCCAGTAGAAGATCCCATTGATACGGTCAATCGTCGAGTGCAGAAACTTCCCGTCCACCTCTTTCAGGTTAAGATGGCCGCCTTTGAAAAGGAGATGCCCTTTGAGGTTTTCCAACAGCGGAAAGTCCCACGGAAGTCTCACGCGGGACCTGTCGAGATCCACCTCAACGGATAAGGTGTGGGCGTATTGAGGTTGGTCACAGTGTTCAACTTCGGGCATCTTTCCGGAAAGCCTGACGGAGACAATCCGGACCGTCCCGCTTCCTTCGGAACGGTGAAGGCGTTCGGACAGCTCCGTGGCGAGGATCTTGTAAGGGATGTACTGCTTCGCATCCGAGAGATCGAAGGGACCGCTCTGGGCCTCTGCGTCCATGCCCATCTCCTTCGTTCCAATTCCGTAAATCTTTCCCTTGGCCTTCACCCAGATGTCTGGTAGCTCGATGAGGAATCGCGAAACGTCAAAAACCTTTTTGTCGAAAGTGATCTCCAAGTCGAGGTTCGCCCATTTCGGGGTATGGATAAATGCAAAAACACGCGGATGGTCGTATACTAAATCTTTGAATTTGATCTTGCCGGAGGCTTTAAAGCCTTTCGAAAGACTCCCTTGATAGCTTCCGTTCAGGTCGAGAATCCCGGAGAGGGCGTTCATGGGAAGCAACGGCTTAAGATAGGGCCAGAAGTGGGAGGTATTGATCCCTTGGGCCTCTACCTTCAGGTCCATGCTGCCTTTTGAGAGGTCCATGTCTTCCGGCATCTGAAGGTTTCCTGAAACGGAAAATTCCCCTTCCGTCTTCAAATGAGTAATCTTCCCGTTGATGAGAACCGGAAACGCATGACGATAAGAGATCCCCGATACCTCAAGGTTGAGAGAATGTATCTCCGTGACCCAAGGCGAGTCGCCGAAGCTCTCATCCGAGAAGGAAAGACTTCCATTCCGGAGGGTTAAAGAACCACCGAAAAGGGTAGAAAGAGTATTGATCCATTTCTTTTCCCCGGATTTCAACGTATCGCCGGTCAACGGGGCATCGAGAAAGTTGAAGCGGCCCTCTTTATCCTTGATCAGGTGGAACGCGGGTCCGTCGAGCACAACGCGCTTCCATTGGATCTCCCGTTTGAGAAGAGGAAGCAGTCTTACTCTCAGAATAAGACCTTTTGACCGAAGAAGATCGAATTGGGTTGAAAGGTCTTTTATGCGGAAATCTTCAAAGGCGACGCTCAAGCCACCCCAGATGCCTATTTTTGCCCTGCCAATGGTGACCTCCCTTCCGAGATGGAGGGTCAACGATTTCTCGATCACATTCCTATAGAGGGTGGGATCGATGAGATAGTTGATCGACAGAAGAAAGAGAATCCCTACGGCAAGGATCGGGATCAGTATCCAGAGAATGGTCCACCTTCTCTTTGCCTTCGCCCCTTTTTGTGGCTTCTGTCGAACGTATTCCATCGGAGTCATATCAGATCAATCTTAATGTTATTCGGGAATAGTGGAACACTGAAATATTGGGTTCAAATACGAATAGAAATTTCTTTCCTAATCATTCCACCCTTCCATTATTCCATTATTTCAAATTTTTTCCCATTATTCCATCATTCCAACGTTCCATTATTCCAGAATTATGTTTTTTTGATGGCGTGGGCCAATGTGAGGACATCCACCCTTTCTGCCCCGGCAGCCATCAAGATTTTTGAACACTCATTGACTGTTGCCCCGGTGGTATACACATCGTCCACCAGGAGGATCGACTTTCCTTCCACCCTCTCCCTGCCGATGACAAGGAACGCCCCCCTCACTCCCTTTTCCCTTTCTTTTCCACTGAGATTGGCCTGGGGGATGGTGGGTCTCCTCTTCTGGAGAACTCTCTTAAAATAAGGGATTCCCGTCCGATGGCTTAACTCTTTCACAAGAAGGAGGGCTTGGTTGAAGCCCCGCTTCCGCAATCGCTGTTTGTGCAGCGGGACCGGGACCAGAAGGTCAAAAAGATCGGCGTCCCAATGGCGGTAGAACCCTTCTGCCATCCACTTTCCAAAGAAAGAGGTGAAGTAGGTCTTCCCTTCATATTTCCATCGATGGATCGCCTCCTGAAGAGAGCCTTCATAAAATCCAAAAGCCCTCGCCATAGTGAAGTGCTTTCTTCGGGTCAAACAGGCGCCGCAGAGATGGGTTCCAACTTCGCCCGATACAAAGGGCATTCCACAAACGGAACAATAGGGAGGTTCCATCCAGTGGATTCCCGAGAGGCAATTTGTACAGATTCCCCGGTGCCCCTCTTCCAAGAATTTTTCACAGCAGATGCATTGGGGAGGCAGCAGAAACTGGAAGAGTCTTTCGGCAAAGACACCCATTCAAAGCCTAATTGTGCTATCCTCCCCCTTCGATGCGGGAGGATCGAGGTGGCCGCCGGCTCAGAGAGCCTCTGGCTCGGAGAGGGGTGATGATAAGATCATTTCCCCCTCACCCCTGCCCTCTCCCACCGAGGGGAGAGGGGGATAATCGGGGTATTTTTCAGGTATGGGTCATGACGGACCGTCACCCCTCGAATCCCGCCTAAGGCGGGAAAAGTGGTTAATGGCTTCCGCTCTTACGCCATGCGCCATGCGCTTTGCGCTATGCTATTTCAAGGAAGAGTTACAATGGGAAATGGGCCCCTTCAGAGAAGGAAGGGGAGGGTAAGGGAATGATCTTTTCACCCTCCTTAATTGTATACGTACTCCACTGATGACACTGAGGACAGTAGGCGGTCCATTCTTTCGATTCCCGTTCGCAGGCCGCGCAGGAGAAAGGAAGATAGGATGTGCCACTCATCTCGAAGGTCTTCTCGAACTCCTGGGCTGCCCGACTGAAATCTTTCTTGTGAAGATAGATCTCCGCCAGAAGGCGGTGCAGAGCGGGGAAATCCTTCCGCCTTAGACTGATCTCGTCGATCGCCTCGAGGGCTTCGTCATGGAGCTCCAACCTCAGACAGAGCTTGGCGTAAAAAAAGGTAATGAGCCAATGGTCTGGATTTTCTCGAAGGGCTGCCTGGTAGAAGTTGAGAAGGGCGTTTGGGTCCTCCCGGTTGAGATAGAGATCTTCCAGCCGGAGGATGAAGATAATCGATTTGAATCGCTTAAAGCTCTTTTCCCAAACCTTACCGGCCGAAGCCCACCTCCCCATTCGGAGATAGATATCCCCCAACAAGACGAATCCGAGCTCAAAGGTCCTCCGTTCTCGGACGATCTCCCTGGCTTCTTTCAAGGCGCTTTCAAGATCCCCTTTGCCGCCTCGATTCAGGAGATCCCGGGCGTGTTCGTATTCTAGCCCCAGCGAGAAAAGAGTTTCATCCTCCTCGGCCTGTTTTCCCTTGGTGAGTTTGAGAATCGATTTCTGGATCTTAAGGGCCTCCTCCCATCTCCGGCTGTTCAGATAGATTTCTCTTAAACTTCTGAAGGCGTTGAGGTTTGTCTCATCCTGAACGATGGCCCGGTTCAGCGTCCGGATGGCTTCATCGAAGCGTTTCATCCGTTGATAGAGTTCCGCTTCCCGGAGAAGGATGTCGGCGTTCTTCATATCGATGAGGCGAGCCCTCTCAAGCCAGTGAAGGGCCTCTTCGTCATCGCCTTCTTTCAGGGAGATCTCGGAGAGCCGGAAGTAGAGATCGGTCTGCAAGGGGTCTCTCTTCAAAACCTCGACAAAATGGGTTTTGGCTTTCCGTAAGTCCCCTCGAAGGAAATCCTCTATCCCCTTGTTCGACTCCTCTTTGAGGGACTGGCCTTTCTTCTCTTCGCGGGATTTTTGATAGCCCTGGAAGGCCCGCTTGGCGTCTCGGGCCAAAGTGCCGATGAAGACCACCATGGCACCCATAACAAAAGAGGAGATCAGGAGGATGGAGAGGTCTGTTTCGAAAGTCTCCCCAAAGAAATGGAATTCCACATCCATGGGGTTCAGGTAGGAAAGCCAGAGGAAGAAACCTAAAACAATGAAAAGGAAGCTTAACAAAAGTTTAACCAGCATCTTCTAGAACTTCCCTTTTTCAAGTTTGGTCAAGCAGGGGACACAATATTTTGCCACCGGTCGAACCTCGATCCGTTTCAAACTGATGGGCCCTCCGCACTCCTCACAGATCCCGTAGGATCCGTTCTCGATACGATCCAATGCTTCGTCCACCTCTTTGAGCCTCATCCGTTCATTTTCATTGAGGCTGAGCAAGACCTGCTTATTGTAAATGTTGGCTGCTTCGTCCCCGATGTCCTGAGTCCCGTCTTGTCCCATCTCCTTCGAGGACTCGACGATCTGTTTCACCTCCCCAGCAATCTCCTCACGCTCTTTGAGGAGAATTTTTTTAAACCGGGCAAACGTCTTGGAATCCAATCCTTTTTTCAATTCCCCTTGTTCCTTAGCCAATGCTCACTCCTTTTTGATGTCGATCCGGGGGGCGTCGATCCAGAGTCCTTCTAGGTCATAAAAACTCCTGACAGGTTCAAGAAAGATGTGAACGACCACATCCTCGTAGTCCATTAAGATCCACCTTCCTTCGATAATTCCCTCCCGCCCGAGGGCTCGAATTCCTTTTTTCCCCAGCGTCTCTTCGATCGCCTGGGCAATGGCCTGAACCTGCCGATCCGATTTGCCGCTGCAAAGAAGAAAATAGTCGGTGAAGGAAGCAACTCCCTTCAGATCCAGAAGGACCGGATCCTGGGCCTTCTTTTCGATGGCTGCTTTCAAACAGAGCAGCGCCTTTGTTTTTGAATCGGTGACCATATCCTCCTATACTGGTTTTTTGAGTTAAGAATTATAACCAGAAAAATTGACAATGACAATAAAAAATTTAAAGTTTCTTGCCGTAGAGTCCATAGCGCCGGATATAAGTCTCCACCTCTCCCGGGATCAGATACCTCACGGATTCCCCTCTTTCGAGCAACTCCCGGACCTTCGTAGAAGAGATGTCAAGAAAGGTAATCTCCTGGAAATGGAGGGTATGGCCGGAACTGTGGATCCAACCCTTCACCTCCCGGTCATATCGAAGTGCCTGCTTCAGGACCTCGGGAAGTTGAGCGGGGAGAGAAGTTTTCCAGAATCCAGGCCGTGCCATGACGATGAAATTGCAAAGGGAGAAGAGGGATGGAAATTCCTTCCAGGTCTCAATCTCCGTAAATGCATCTCCTCCCAGAATAAAGTAAAGGTGCCCCTCCGGATACTCTTTACGAAAATGTCGGATCGTGTCGATGGAGTAAGACCTTCCCGGCCTTTTGATCTCAACGTCTGAAAGAGAGAAACTGGAATTCGTAGTGACGGCAAGCCTTATCATCTCCAGGCGGTGCCTGACTTCGACAACCTCCTCCAGGGACTTGTGGGGCGGAATGGCTGCCGGGATGAAGGCGACCGTTTTAAGACCAAAACTCTCTCGAACCTCCTCTGCTCCTCTTAGGTGGCCTAGATGGATAGGATTGAAGGTGCCGCCAAAGAGCCCGACCTTTATCTCTTCAGATCCTGCTTTGATCGTCACTCCCCTCTCATTCAGAAATCCGAATTGACTGGAATGTCAGAATATTGGAATATATGATGAACTCGCAAAAAGTCGTCTCACCGGTGAAAACCGGTGCCCAGAGAATTTCTAAGTCTTTGAAAGAATCCCGCTGAAAGCGGGGCTTTCGCCGGAATGACGATCATTAGCCTTTTTCGACTTTTTACGAGATTATCAGTATATGAAACCTGGAATATTGGGGTAAATCTCTTTTTGAATGATTCTTTAGGTTAACCCATTATTCCATTCTTCCTTGTTTTAGGTTCGGATTTGTCCATCTCCGTAAACGATAAATTTAGTCGTTGTCAATTCCTCCAGCCCCATGGGGCCAAAGGCGTGGAGCTTGGTGGTGCTGATTCCAATCTCTGCCCCCAGGCCCAGCTCGAACCCATCATTGAACCGGGTGGAAGCATTGACCAGGACACAGGAAGAGTTGACCTCCCCTAAAAACCTCTGAGCGTTTCGGTAATCAGAAGTCAGAATCGATTCCGTATGGAGGGACCCGTAGGTGGCAATATGATCCATCGCCTCTTCAATCCCTCTCACGACTTTGACCGAGAGGATGAGATCCAGATACTCTTTTGACCAGTCGCTCTCTTCGGCTTTTTTTGCATTTGCGAGGATTTTCCTCGTCCGGGGACATCCCCGGATCTCCACCCCTTCTCTCTCCAGAGTCTCAGCGATCCTGGGGAGGAACGGGTCTGCCAGCTTTTCATGGACCAGCAGGGTTTCCACGGCATTGCATACGCCGGGTTTCTGGACTTTGGCGTTGAGACAGACTCGAAGGGTCATCTCCAGGTCAGCGCTCTCGTCCACAAAGATGTGGCATACGCCCTTGTAGTGCTTAATGACCGGGATCTTCGAATGGCTCATCACAAACCGGATCAACTCTTCACCTCCCCGGGGGATGATAAGATCGATCTCATCCTCCATCTGGAGCATCTCCAAAATAGCCTCTCTTTCGGTAAAAGGAATGATCTGGATTGCCGCACCGGGGATACCGATCTTTTCAACGGTCTTTTTGAGAATCTCTCCGATAGCCTGAATGGAGTGAAAAGCTTCAGAACCTCCCCTCAGGATGACACCATTGCCTGATTTGAGGCAGAGGCCGGCAGCATCGGCTGTCACATTGGGTCTAGATTCATAAATAATCCCGATGACCCCTATGGGAATCCTCATCCTTCCCACCACAAGTCCATTAGGCCTTTTCCACATCTTGACCACTTCCCCCACGGGATCGGGGAGACGGGATACCTCCCGGAGTCCCTCCGCCATTTCCCGGATTACCAAAGGGGTCAGTCTCAATCGGTCCAATAACGCCTTCGAGAGATGGGACGTCTCACCGGCAGTCAGATCTTTCCTGTTTTCTACGATCAAGAGTTCCTCATTTCGCTCCAGCCCATCTGCCATCTCACAAAGGGCCCGGTTCTTCTTATCGGTAGGAAGCCGTGCCAGGAGCTGGGAAACCTCTTTGGCCTGGTGGGCCATACTTCTGATCTCTTTTTTGAAGTCGATGCAAGTTGCCATAACGGAAATATCCCCCGCGGAGGAGATTAATGAAGCTCCAAATCCCAAGCACCAAATTCCAAACAATATCCAAGTTCCAAATTCGAATGACCCAAATGTGACAAACTCGTAAAAAGTCGAAAAACAAAAAAATGTGATGCTGAACTTGGTTCAGCATCTAACAAAATCAAAGACTTACGAGACCCTGAAACAAGTTCAGGGTGACAAACAGGGACTTTTTACGAGACCATCAAATGTAATTGTTTGGAAATTTGGTCATTGGTGCTTATTTGGAATTTGGGATTTGAATTTTGGGATTTCATTAGAAAAGCCTCGTGTCTAAGATCCAAATCCCGTATTTGAATTGCAGGGTCCCCTTCGACATGACCGACCGATTTATAACACCACTAAATCATCCCGGTGGATCACTTCGTCGGAATATTTATAGCCCAGGGTCGTTTCGATCTGCTCGGTCCGCAGTCCTCCGATCTTCTTCAGCTCCGGAGCACTGTAGTTCACAAGGCCTCGAGCAAACTCTTTTCCACGAGGGCCCAGACAGCAGACCAGGTCCCCCCGATGAAAGGAGCCTCTGACCTCGACGACTCCCGACGGGAGTAAACTCTTGCCTCTCTGAAGAATCGCTTTTTTCGCCCCGTCATCCACGATCACCTCGCCCTTGGGCCTCAAGTTGAAAGCGATCCAGTGCTTGCGACTGCTGAGGATCTCCCCTTTCGGAAGGATCAGGGTTCCAATCTCCTTCCCCTTTAAGATCTGATGGAGGACTTCTTTCCTCGTTCCAGAGGCGATCACGGTGGGAATTCCAAACCGGGAGACCTTTCTTGCGGCCTGGATTTTACTTACCATTCCTCCTACACGCCATTCGCCATCGGTCTCTCCAACCATTCCCTCCATGTCCATATCGACATTGTCCACCAGAGGAATACACTTAGCCTGAGGGTTGTAACGGGGATCAGCGTTACACAGACCGTCAATATCGGTCAGGACGATGAGCAGGTCGGCCCCGACAAGGTTTGTCACCAGGGCGGAGAGATTGTCATTGTCTCCGAACTTGATCTCATCCACAACCACGGTATCGTTTTCATTGATGATAGGGATGATGCCGAGCCCGATGAGAGTCAGCAGCGTGTTCCGGGCATTGAGGAACCTCCTGCGGTCGCTCAGGTCATCGTGAGTAAGAAGAATCTGGGCCACCATCTGTTGATGCCGGGAGAAACGGCTTTCATAAATATTCATCAACCGGCTTTGACCCACTGCTGCCGTGGCCTGCTTCTGAGTGATCGATTGGGGACGGCTCTTATACCCAAGCTTTTCCATTCCTGCGGCGATGGCCCCGGAGGAAACGAGGGCGATCTCGTAGCCCTGGCGCTTCAGATCCGAAATCTCTTTTGCCAATCGGGAAAAAACTTCATAGTGGAGTCCCTTTTCCACGGAGGCCAGGATGCTCGATCCCACCTTGACCACAATCCGTCTTGCCTTCCCGAGGGTCTTTCTCCGGATATCCCGATTAGTCATACCTTATTCAGAAAGCCGCATAGCGCAAGGCGCATAGAGCATAGCGTCAACCCACCCCTTGCAAAAAACACGCTATGGAAACACCCTAATTCCGAAAAATCCGCAATTGCAAGGTTTTGCAAGTACTCTTGCCCGGGTTCGGTAACGTCACGAAAAATTGCTCTTAATCGAATCCAGTTTTCTGGCCACCGCTTCCACAAGTTCTTCAATGCCTTCTCCCGTTATCGCGGAGATCATGTAAACCCGGTATCCCATCCCTTCAAATTGCTCCTTAAATTGTGTCGCCTTTTCACGGGCGACTGCAAGGTCTATCTTATTCATTGCAACGATTTGGGGCTTGTCCTGGAGCGAAGGCTGGAAGGCTCTCAATTCCTGGTTGAGAGCATGGAAATCATCGATCGGGCTGCGCAAAGGGTCTTTGGAGAGATCAAGAAGGTGAACGAGGAGGCGTGTCCGTTCCACATGCCGCAAAAAGGTCAACCCGAGCCCCGCCCCCTGGGAAGCCCCTTCGATCAATCCGGGAATATCGGCGACCACGAAGGGCCGATGGTCCTCTCTGCTCACTACCCCAAGATTAGGGGAGAGGGTGGTGAAGGGATAGTCTGCAATCTTCGGTTTTGCCGACGATATCCTGGAAAGTAGAGAAGATTTCCCGACATTGGGATAACCAACAAGCCCAACGTCGGCGAGGAGTTTCAGTTCGAGACGGATCCGGAATTCCTCCCCTTTTTCTCCCTTGTCTGCACGGCGGGGAGCTCTATGGGTGGAAGTAGCAAACCGGGCATTACCTCTTCCTCCCCGGCCTCCTCTTGCGGCTATGAATTTCTGACCCTCGGTAACTAAATCCTGAAGCACCTCTCCCGTTTGGTCGTCTCGAACGATCGTGCCTGCAGGGACCCGGATGATGCGATCTTCTCCGTTCCTCCCGGTCTTGTCTTTTCCTTTGCCGTGGGTTCCATTTCGAGCACGAAACTGTTGGGGGTAAGTTAAATCGAGGAGGGTAGAAAGTTGTTCATCGGCTTGAAGGAACACATCCCCGCCTTTCCCTCCGTTACCTCCGTCAGGACCTCCTCTAGGGACAAAGCGTTCTCTCCGAAAACTGACACATCCGTTTCCGCCATCGCCTGCTTTCACATGGATTCTCGCTTCATCCAAAAACTTCATTTTTAATGATCGAAGAACAAAGGTGGGAAGAGGGTGGTCATCCTGCTATAGGACCTGGGGTACGATACTTACTTGCTTTTTATCCCTTCCCTTCGGCCCATATTTCACGATTCCGTTGATTCTGGCAAAGAGGGTATAATCCCTTCCCATCCCCACGTTCTCTCCGGGATGAATCCGGGTCCCTTTCTGACGGACCAGAATGTTTCCTGCCCGTACCAGCTGTCCTGAGAACCTTTTGACGCCCATGCGCTGTCCTGCACTGTCTCTGCCGTTACGGGAGCTTCCTCCTGCTTTCTTGTGTGCCATAACAACCTCCCTGAACCACTGGAATGTTGGAATACTGGAAAACTGGAATAATGGGTTAAGTCCTGTAAACAAAATACGCAAACATCAGAAAGAGGCATCAGGTTACATTATTCCAACACTCCATATTGAATATCGTTCACCCTTACATAGGTGTAGGTCTGCCGATGTCCCTTGAATCTGCGATAATTCTTTCTCTTTTTCATCTTATAAGTGAGTACTTTCTTGCCCTTCGTTTCCTGGACGATCTCGGCCGTTATCATCGCATTAGCCACATAAGGGGTTCCGACGGCCTTGACCTCCCCTTTGTCGGAGACCAACATAACCTCTTTCAACAATACTTGGTCTCCTGTCTTTCCCTCAAGCTTTTCGACTCGAATCAGATCTCCTTTGGAAACCCGATACTCTTTGCCTCCTGTTTTCACCACCGCGTACATAAGCCGCCTCCAGATCAAAAATATCAGAGAATATTACTTTATTTTCGTGCCTTTGTCAAATTCCGCTCAAACCCGATCAATTCCATTGAAATTTCGCATCCACTTCTTTCAACTCCACGCCCTATTCTATTTTTGAACTGAGAGGGTCCAGGTTCTTTTTTTCCTTGATTTTTTTCGAAAAAAAAAGGATGATCCTCTGAAATAAATGGAGCATCTTGCCAGAAGGGGCTGCGGAGGGGAGCTATGAAAGAGATCATTCTATACACGGTTGTGCCAAAGTTGCCGGAGCGATTGGCTGTCCTGGAAGAGATGGCGAGAAATCTCTGGTTTTCCTGGGACCCGGAAGCCGTCGCCCTTTTCCGTTCAGTGGATCAGAACCTGTGGGATGAGACCGGCCATAATCCCCTGGCCATCTTGAGGCGCCTCGCCGAGGACAGGATCCATGAGATCCTGGACGACGAGGGATTTCTGCTGGAGATGGACCGGATTGCCGCCGAATTCAAACGCTACATGGGAGAACGCAAGGGGTATCGGTTGGGCCTGGAGGTGCCCGTTGATTTTACTGTGGCCTACTTCTCGGCCGAATACGGTCTGACGGATTGCCTTCCCATTTACTCAGGCGGACTGGGAATCCTTGCCGGGGATCACATCAAATCAGCGAGCGACCTTTGTATCCCAATGGTGGGTGTAGGACTCCTCTACCAGAAAGGGTATTTCCGGCAATACCTGAATGTCGATGGCTGGCAACAGGAGACCTATCCTGAGAATGACTTTCATGCCCTCCCCGCTCTTCTCGAGCAAAATGAGACGGGAGAGCCTGTGACGATTAACGTTCCGGTCGAAGACCGGAATGTTAAGGTCCGGGTCTGGCGAATTCAAGTAGGACAGGTCCCTCTTTTCATGCTGGATACGAACACCGTGTTGAACCGTGAGGATGACCGGGACATCACCTCCTACCTCTACGGCGGCGACAAGGCGATGCGACTCAAACAGGAAATGGTCCTGGGCATCGGAGGAATTCGTGCCCTCCATCAGTTAGGCATCCGCCCAGCCGTGTTGCACATGAACGAGGGACATTCGGCCTTCGCAATCGTTGAAAGGATCAGTCATTTGATGAAGGAGCAGCTTCTTCCTTTCGCCGAAGCCCAAGCGGCGGTTTCCAGCAGCAGCATCTTCACCACTCACACCCCAGTTCCGGCAGGGATCGATCTGTTTGATCGGGCACTGATCTCTTTCACCATGGGCCGGTATCTCCATTCGATCGGGATCACTCTGGATGAGTTCATGGGGCTTGGAGCCGAAGGGACGCCTGGCACGGACCAACAATTTAACATGGCGATCATGGCCCTGAAAAATTCGGCCAGTACGAACGGCGTGAGCAAGCTCCACCGGGGTGTCTCCCGCAGGATGTGGAGCCGTATCTGGCCGGATCTCCCGGAGGTGGATATCCCCATCGAAAGCATTACGAACGGGATTCACATTCCCTCCTGGATCTCCAACGATATGGCCACTCTTCTCGATCGCTATCTTGGCCGGCGATGGGCGGAAGATCCCGACAACATCAAGATTTGGGAGCGGGTGAACCGCATCCCGGATCTTGAGCTCTGGCGGACCCACGAACGCCGGCGCGAAAGGCTGGTGGCTTTTGCCCGCCGAAAGTTGCAGGACCAACTGCGGCTTTGGGGGGCCAAGAAGGTCGAGATCCAGATGGCGAGCGAAGCGCTCAGCCCAGAAGCCCTTACCATCGGATTTGCGAGACGTTTCGCCACCTACAAACGGGGAGACCTCATTCTCAAAGATCCGGCCCGCCTGGCGAAGATGCTGAATGACGCTCAACGACCCGTCCAGATCATCTTTGCAGGGAAAGCCCATCCTCAGGATCAATACGGGAAGGAAGTCATTCGCAACATTATCCACCTGGCGCGGCAGCCCGAATTCTTCCAGAGGATCGTGTTTGTCGAGGACTATGATCTGAATGTGGCTAGGTATCTTGTTCAGGGTGTGGATGTCTGGCTGAACAACCCTGTTCGGCCTCTGGAGGCGTGTGGGACGAGCGGTATGAAGGCTGCCGCCAACGGAGCGCTGAACATGAGTGTTCTCGACGGATGGTGGGCCGAGGGGTATGAGCCCGGTCTGGGATGGGCCATTGGGGCCGGCGAAGAGTATGAAGACCCGGCTTACCGGGACCAGGTGGAGAGTCAGGAGATCTATCAGCTGCTTGAGAACACGGTGATCCCTCTCTTTTATGAAAGGGGACGCGATAATCTGCCGCGGGAATGGATTGGTATGATGAAAAAATCGATGCAGGTCCTCGCCGCCCGGTTCAATACCCATCGGATGGTTGAGGAGTATTTTGATCAGTTCTATCTTCCCTCGGCCTCGGCATGGAAGAAGGTTCAGGAAAACGGGTTCCAGAGACTTCGGGACTTTGTGGCCTGGATCGGTCGCATAAGGGAGAACTGGTCCCAAATTAAAATCCTGGAGAAGCGGGTCTCCTCAAAGATGGCCATTGCCCTGGGAGGCTCCCTCCAGGTGGAAGTGATCATGAGCCTGGGCCGACTCTCTCCCCAGGACCTTTCTGTGAATGTCTACTATGGCCCGGTGGATTCCAAAGGGGAGTTTCTGGACCATGGGACAATTCCCCTCCTCGATGTTACCCGGAAGGAGAGCGAAACGATCTTCCAGGGGGCAATCCCGTGTCATAAAGTGGGTCGCTTCGGATTTCGCATCCGTGTCCTCCCGTCCCATCCTCTGCTCGTGAATCCCTACTCTCTGAGGCTGATCCTTTGGGGGTAATTAGATTTCGATAATGTTGAACTGTTCCTGGTGAAATCCGGGTCGGGTCTTGATCACAACCTTTTTCTTTAATCTCTGCTCCAGTTCCTCAACCCCCGCTCTCTCTTCATCGTAGAGAAGATCGGCAACCTCCGGGTTGACTTCCACCAGAATGCTGTGGCCTCCCAGTTCAGTCGAAGTCCTCTCAATCTCCCTGAAGATGTCGTAACAGACGGTCGTCTTCGATTTGGCCAGCCCCGCCCCTTCACAATAGGGACAGGTCTCTTCCAAGATTCTGGAGATGTTTTCCCGGGTTCGTTTTCGCGTCATCTCCACCAGCCCCAGCTCAGAGATCTTGAAGATGTTCGTCTTCTGGCGATCCTTCTTAAGGGCCTCTTCCAGGGCCTGATAGACCTTCTCGCGATCCCCCTCCCTCTCCATATCGATAAAATCGATGATGATGATTCCACCGATATTTCTGAGCCTCAACTGGTAGGCGATCTCCTTGGCCGCCTCAAGGTTGGTCTTGAGGATCGTATCGGCCAAACTTCTTTTTCCCACATACCTGCCCGTATTCACATCGATGGCCACGAGGGCCTCGCTCATATCGATGACGATGTATCCACCCGATTTCAACCAGACCTTTCTGCCCAGGATCTTGTCGATCTCCACCTCGATCCCGTAAGCATCGAAGATCGGCTCCTCCTTCTCATAGTGAACGATTTCATATTTTTGTTTGGGCATGTATGTGTTGATGAAAGAAAGGATATGCTCATATTCTTCCTTGGAATCGATAATCATCCGATTGACTTGCGGAGAGAGGATATCACGGATGACCCTGGAGACCATATTCAAATCGCTGTGAATGAGTGCAGGGGCCGTCGAATTCTCCCTTTTCTTCTGAATGTGACCCCAGAGGCGGACCAGAAACTCCATATCATTCCGGATCTCATCGGCCTCGGCCCCCTCGCTGGCTGTCCGGACGATGAAACCGCCGGTAGGAGGCTTGATCGCGAGAATGATCTCCCTCAGTCTCTTCCTTTCCTTCTCATCCTTGATCCTCCTCGAAATCCCTACATGATCCACGGTGGGCATATAGACGAGATATCTGCCCGGCAATGTAACGTAAGAGGTGATCCGCGTCCCTTTTGTGCCAATCGGCTCTTTGGAGACTTGAACGAGTAATTCCTGGCCCTCGGAGAGCAGGTCTTCGATCTGCTGGGAGGGGTTGATATAGGTGGCCATCTCCTCGCCCTGGAAGCCGATCTCCTCGTAATCTTCCACCCCTCCATAGACGTCAGTAACATAAAGAAAAGCAGCTTTCTCCAGCCCAATATCGACAAAGGCGGCCTGCATTCCCGGCAAGACCTTCACAACCTTTCCCTTGTAGATATTCCCCACGATCCCCAGATCCTTCGTACGCTCAATGTAGAGTTCCGCAAGCACCTTATCCTCAAGGAGGGCGATCCTTGTCTCAAAGGACTTCATATTGATAATTAACTCGTTTGCCATGGTCCACTCCTGCCCTGTACCAGTATCCAATAAAATATCTTACAAGGGCTCCAGGTGCAAGTCATGAATCTCTCATACTAAAGTCTGCATGGGATTATCGGTACAGGGCCTGCCCCGGAGATCGCGAGTCGGGACCTGTATCGCTTAAGACCTTATTCAATTTTAACGATCTTGAGATTGGCCAATTGTTCCTCTTCCAGACCGAGTATGGCTGCAACGATTTCCGTGGGTTTTGCGGTTCTTCCCTCTCTCTTTCGGAGAACCAGCTCCACTCCGCAACCGGAGTTCTCATCTTTCACATCCATCTTCTCGATCAAGGGACGAACATCAACCTTTCTGATCTTCCCTTTTCGTTCCTGATGAATCAGGATCTCCCGCTTCTCCAGAGATTTTTCGATGCTCGTGACCACCTCTTCCCTTGGAAGGAGATGATCCAGCAGAATCCAATAAATCGACCGTTCGAGCCGGGAGGAAGAGGGTGAGAAAGGAGCTTCCGCAGCCCCGGTGATCTTGATTCCCCGGGGAAGGACATGATTCAGTCTCTCCATCACTTCAAGAGGGGTGATGCCCCCTTCGAGTTCCATATCCACGACCTCATTTAAGCTCTCCACCCCCACTTGAAGGGCCGAAGCGAAAATGATGCGAGGCATCGGGTGAAATCCTTCAGAGTAACAGATGGGAAGCTCAGCCCTTTTCGAGGCCCGGTGGAAAAGATGGGCAAGCTCGAGATGGCTGATAAACCGGGCATCCCCTTCCTTGGCAAATTGCAGACGAACCTTCTTCTTCATCTTTTTTATTCGAATTCTTCCGTTTCCCGCCCTTTCCGGCGGCTTGACCTGCTCTGGAAGGTTCTCTCTGACCCTGATCGTTTTCCCATCACAAATTCCGCACTGATGACAATCCTTTCCGGTACAGGGCCCGGTCATTTCACCCCTCAGGCTTTTTTGAAATTCCTCCCAGAGGAAGGCCTGATCGACCCCTGTTTGGACGAAACCCCAGGGAAGGGCCTCCTCGATCCCTCTCTTTCGAGCAAGGGAATTCATATCTATCCCTGCCTTCTCAAAGGCTTCCCTCCAAAGATTGTGATGAAATTGATCGCTCCACCCATCAAAACGCGATCCCAGACGGTGGGCCTCGACCAGGACCCGGGAGAGGTTGCGATCTCCTACCGAAAAGATCCCCTCAATTTGGCTCAGATGGGGGTCCTGCCATTTGAAGCGGAGACGGCCCCGCTTCAATCCCTCCCTGAGAAAGTCGAGCTTCTCCTTCATCTCCTCCAGCGAAATCTGAGATTCCCATTGGAAAGGGGTGTGGGGTTTGGGGACGAAGGAGGAGATGCTGACACTGATGTTGGGAAAGAGCTTCTTCCTCTCACCTAACAGAGAGATCCTTCGGGATAAATCGATGATGCCCCTCAGATCTTCTTCCTTCTCCGAGGGTAGACCTATCATGAAATAGAGCTTGACGTTCTTCCAGCCCTTTGAAAAGAGATCTTCCAGCCCCTGGAAGAGAACGGCTTCATCGATCCCTTTGTTGATCACCTTTCGCAATCGATCGGTCGCGGCCTCGGGCGCAATGGTAAATCCGGTCTTTCTGACCCTCCTGATTTCTTCCGCCAGATCCGCCACCACGCTCTCGATCCGTAAAGAGGGGAAAGAGACGGCAATCTTCTTCGATTCAAATCGGTTCATCAGGGTTGAAAGGAGAGGACCGATGCAGGAATAGTCTCCCGCGCTGAGAGAGAGAAGGGAGATCTCTTCATAACCCGTTCCCTTCAGGGATGTCTTCAGGATCTCTTCGATTGCACCCGGGCTTCTCTCACGATAAGGCCGATGAATGAATCCCGCCTCGCAGAAGCGGCATCCCCTTTTGCAACCCCTCGCGATCTCTACATTGAGACGATCATGGACCACTTTCATGTAAGGAACAATCGGACGGGTGGGGAAGACAGCCTGGTCGAGGTCGGAGACAATCCTTTTACGAACTTTCGTCTCCTCTGTAGCAAGAGCAGGAACATAGACTCCATCAAGCTGGGAAAGGGAGTTCAAAAGATCCCCTTTGCCTGCCTTCGTTCCTTTCCATTGGATCACCAGGTCGCAGATTTCGAGGATCACCTCTTCTCCATCCCCGATGACGATGGCGTCGAAGAATTCTGCAGTCGGCGCAGGATTGAAGGCGCATGGGCCCCCGGCAATGATCAGAGGGAACCGGTCATCCCGCTCTGTTGAAAGGAAGGGAATCTTCGAAAGGTCAAGCATATTGAGAACGTTGGTGAAGCACATCTCGTATTGAAGGGAGAAGCCGATGATATCGAATTCCTGAAGGGGCAAAGAAGATTCTAGGGAAGACAAGGGGATGCTTCTCTCCCTTAAAACCTTTTCCATATCCACCCAGGGTGAAAAGGCCCTTTCACAGGCGATCCATTCCCTTTGGTTGAGGACGTGATAAAGGATCTGAGTTCCAAGGTGGGACATGCCCACTTCATAGGCATCCGGGAAAGCCAGACAAAATTTCAATCGGACCTGAGAAAGGTCCTTCTGGACCGAATTCACTTCACTGCCCAGATACCTGACCGGTTTTGAAACAAGCGAGAGCACGTTTTTCAATCGATCACCATCCGTTGAAGACCGCATCTACGAGGAGGGACTTCCTTTTTTGAATGAGCCCGCCCGTTGCAAAAAAATACGGTGTGGAAACCGAAAAAATCCGCAATTGCAAGGTCTTGGAAGTACCCTTGTCCGGTTTCGGTTATGCGATATCTCGGTGAAAACTGTTGCGACAGGGTTGGATAGAGCGCCTTGCCACAGGGATGAACCTAACCCCTTTTAATTACTTAAAATAGTATAATCCCTGAGAATTGTCAATTCTGACATTCCTCACGGGTCTGAGACATGGATGTGGGTAGATTTGACAATTGTTTTTATTTGGCGATTTCAGACGGGGGACCATCTCGGTCAATTATCGAAAAAGTGGGAAGAAGAATTGCGCCTGTGCCAAAGGGGAGCATCCTGGCCATGGTCCCCAATATCTCTGGAACACCACAATAAAGGGAGAAAGCTAGTGGCACCACCTTTTTATAAACTGCTACGACATCGCAGAGGTTGCGATTTCTGCTATCTACTCACTGGTTCCAACAACCCCCAAAAATTACGGTACGATTTTCATATATTCAATTGGGCTGTCCAAAAAGAAAGCCGAAATTTTGCTGTTCCAGAAGCACTACAAAGTGAAGAGGGAAGGCCGGGTCTTTCAGTATGGCTACTGCATTTCGGGGGTCCCGCTGCCAGCGGGACTATTTGAGGGCGAGTGGGCGGTGAAACCAGTCCGACGCTTCACGCCTGCGCGCTGAAGCGCTATGGGTGAATGATATCTGTGGAGGATGCTAAAGCTTAAGACAATCCGTAACCGATAAGCCGCTGTTTTGCGGCGGGGTTACCTTCTGGAATAATTCCGGCGGGGTTTGGCGCCCCCGTGGGATTTCTATCAGGGTTTACTTTCCCAGGAGAATCCGTTCCAGGCAAGACTCAAATCGATGGTCATCTTCGAAGGTTCTCTTCCTCGGCCCTTTCGTTTTGCCGCCTCCTCGACGAAATCTCGCCTTGACCTCCCGTTCTTCCAATAAGAAACCTATCTTTTCCGGACGGAACTCTCTACCCGCCGGACTCAGACATTTCGCGCCTTTGCCCAGCACCACTGCTGCCAGTCCCCAATCACCCGTGACGACCACATCTCCGGCTTCGGTTAGATTCATGACCTTCATATCTGCTTCCTGAAAGTCGTCTCCCACCACAATATGATGATCCGACTCTATATCGTGATTGAAGCTGGCGACTGTCCAGACCGGGACATTGTATTTTTGTCCAAGTCTCATGCAAATTTCAAGAACGGGTCTGGGACAAGCATCCGCATCGACCAAAATCTTCATAGGAACCCACTATAGCACCTTGACCGAAGAAATTACATAGAAAATCACTCTTGTCCAAAATGGAAATTTTACCGCTGAGACGCCAAGGACGCAGAGAAGCATTTTTTGATTTGGCGGTGAGAGGCCGCCAAATCAAAAGCCCTCGTTCATATTAAAAAATGCATTTTGCGTAGTCCTATAGCCATGAAAGGGAGCCTGTATCTATGCCCGAAGGGCGAGAGTTTATGATCCAATCGCCGTCCCTCCTACGCCAAGGCTTCGGCGGGCAAGTTAAATCTGGCTCCGGGGCCGAAGAGGTTCATGTAACTCGGCTCGCCCTCCGAAACTTTAGTGAAGGAGGGTCTCCCGATTGGATCATAAGAACATCTCCTCAGCGTCCTCTGCGCCTCCGCGGTGAAGCTGGTTTTTGAA
>Ga0214473_10002054_pt1 | contig 25363 bp, 32 predicted proteins | sample RVTome_7_FD_203509 | JGI IMG/M metagenome (GOLD analysis project Ga0214473, IMG submission 203509) | Soil microbial communities from uranium-contaminated site in the Upper Colorado River Basin, Wyoming, United States - RVT98D197 | ecosystem: Environmental > Terrestrial > Soil > Contaminated >... | reverse complement strand
GCATGGCTGGCTCGTTTATACTCGTTCACTAGCCAATTTTATCATCTTTGCCTCCGGCTACTTATGCTATCCATCCCCACCCTCCGCTTTCGCTACAGGTGGGGAACTTCGCAACACCTTAGAAAAGTGTGGTAAATTGGCATATGTTTTTAATACCGGATAGTTTCTGGAAAATAAAAAAAACAAAGGATAAAGGAAGAGGTGTTTTTGCCAGGAAACCAATTGGGCAAGGTTCACTGATTGGTGATTACGTGGGCAAATTGATTCACTATGAAGATGTTGATTTTGATAAAGAAAAGAAAAAATTATACTTAATGTATTATGACGACGAGGCTGGTATTTATCCTGATTTGACAAAGCCCGGCGTACACCTTCTTAACCATTCCTGCTCTCCAAATTGCTGGATAACAAGATTTAAAAACCATACTGTTGTTTTTGTACTAAAGAACATCAAGAAGGGTAAGGAATTAACTACTTCCTATCTACTCCCTCCAAAAATGAATTGCTCTCCTTGCAATCATAAATGTTATTGCAAAAGTAAAAATTGCACAGGGTCAATGCACTTAACGGAAGCCGGATATAAAAAATGGCAAAAGTTTCAGGACAAACATGGTAATAAAGATATGTATAAGACCAAAAAAGTTGCAGGTGAATTGAAACCACTGAAAAAATACCCCAAATCGATTTCCAAGAAACTCATATCAGAGATCAAAGAGTTGCAAAAAGAATTGTATCAATAGCTAATTTGAAGAACGTAGAACGTTCCAAGGACAAATTATTTCATAATTGATATATTTTGAGTTATTGAAAAATAGACAGAATTAATTAAAATGAGTTCATGCTGACAAAAACCGATCTAAGAGAAATTAGAAAAGTTGTAAGAGAAGAAGTGGAGGCAGAAATCCAGCCCCTGAAAGAAGAGCTTCAAGCCGATTTAAAAATGGCTCAGATAAGAATACAAAGTGATATAAGAGGGTTGCAGGACAGAACTAAAAATGTAGAGATTGAAGTTCGAAAGATGAGAAAAGACCTAAAAACAACCACAAACTTTCTAGACAGAGAAGGTTTGGGAGTCAAAAAAAGGGTTGAGAGAATTGAAAAACGCTTAAAATTATCTCCACTTCCAACGCAACTTTAAACTTTTTACTCCGAAGCTAATTTGAAGACAAACTTTTTACAAAACCCTCTACAGCATCAACAAAAACGATCTCTCCACTTTTAAAAACCTTTGTGGATACTTTTGTCCCAACCAAACATGGTTTTTCCATTTCTCGCGCAACAATTGCGGCATGAGAAGTTATTCCGCCCTCATCGGTAACAAAGGCTACGGCTTTTTTCATAGCAGGAACATAGTCGGGATTAGTAGTTACAGAAACCAAGATATCTCCATCCCGAACGATTCCAATTTCTTTCGCACTGCTTAAAACTCTAGCTTCCCCTCTTGCTTTTCCTTTTGAAGCGACCGTTCCTTTAATAATTAAGTCTTCTGTGTCACTTATATATTTGTCTTCAAGTTTATACTTTGTAATTATATTTTTTATTTTTTTATTATCGTTCACTGCCAGTAGATTTTTTCCAGAAATATATAAAACAAAACCGTTTACGATTCTTTTTCCCGCAAGAGTTTTAAGATCGTCCTGTTCACCTTTTCCGATTAGACCTTTTTCAACTTCGTTCGGAGAAAGATACGACAATTCTTTTCTACTCATGCCCAAGCATTTGGAAATTTTGCTAAAGAGAGGAATCGAATTGTAAATTATTTTTCTCCGATAATCGTCGCGAAGGTCTTTAATATAAACGAGCTCCCTGCTTAGTTTAATAAAATCTTTTGTGTTTTTAGCTAACTTATTGAAAACTCTGGGAGTAGTGATTTTGCTATTTTTCAACTCTATAGTCCCCATTAGTTTTAGGTCTTTATATTCTGCGGGTTTCTTAAAAAAATCGATTGTCGTCATCCACGCAAACCTCTTTTCCAATTCCTTATCTGGGAGTTTACTTAACTGAGCATTGAGTAAAAGCGTACTGGCCAACTTTTCAGGCTGGGTAGAATATCTAATTATCCTCTCTCTGTCTGAGTTAGACATGTTCGCGGTGGAAATTACATCCAAAAGCCCTTTATCCAATAGATTGTTGAGTATAAAAGTAACCCACAAATGAGCGTTGAATTCAACAAATTTATCTATAAAAATATGATAATTTTTTATAAGATTCTCCTGTTTGTTTAATATCTTCAGTCCCTTTAATTCTTTTATAAAGTCCAGACTAAATTCTTTAAAATTATCTAAATAGGTGGTTAATTTTTTCGAATTAGACAGGTATTGCTTTTTTAATGAAACAGATAATAACTGAAGATCTTTTTTCCCAATATAAACGCTTTGCATTTTGTTTGAAGGAATGGTTACCGCGTTACTAAATTTAGTTCTTAGAATTTCTGGCTTTTTTATCAAACTTATCAATGAGGAGTAAATGAGAAGCAAACTATATTCTCTTGTGTAGAGTTTCTCCCACATTTGAATGTATTTTACCACTATTTTTTAAGCAAGCTAATTTGAAGACAAATTCTATGTTTAATCTATGCTATATTCCTTAGGATCTTTATAAGCCATATAAAGAAATAGCGCTGTTGCCGTCAAATCTGCAAGAAGTCCCGGACTAAGTTCTGGTTTATTAGAGTGAAGAGAATTATAGCTATTGGCTAAGCTTTCAAGAAGTCCTTTCTTTTCGTCAATTTCAGAAATAAATTTTTTTACGGTTTGAAAACCATCGACAAACTCTTTACAAAATTGATGATTAGATGTTGTTGGATCTTGAAAAACTTCTAAACCTAAAGAAAACAACTCATATAAATCTCTAGCCTGATAAAATTTTTCATAGCCATCGCTTACGATCTGTTTCTTTCTTTTACCGGAAGATGTCTTACTGTTTATTTTAAAACCTTCTAGATAGTTATTAACATCCTTGGTTTGTGTATTCTTAATTATCTCTGGGATTTTTTCTAAGCATTCTTGTAAATTGTCATTCTTCACCCTAGCTTGCACTGCCACAAACATAAACACCAATAAACCGAAATTGATGTTTTTTTCAGATTTATATTCATTAGAAACCTCCATCGCCTCTAGTAAATGGGAAAATACTTCTTCATTCCCTCCGGATAAAACACTTTCTACATATTCTCGGAAAGTTTGCCCCACATTAATCCCAGCTATCAGAAAATGCGCTAGTGGTTTAGCGGGAAGATCAACATACCTTGTGGTGCAACCGTCTTTATCTATAATTGGCTCTAGTGCAAAAGCTATTTCAACCTGCCTCTGTAATAATTCCGGAGTTACTTCTTTCATAATTAATCGTATTTTACCACAAATTTCTACGGAGCTAATTTGAAGACAAATTATTTCCTTTTCCACTTTCTGAAGTCCGCTACTTTATTTGGATCATAATTTTTATTTATTATTCCCTCAAACCAATCTTTATAACTTTTTGTGTCACTTAACTTTATATAATTTAAACTATCAATCATCTCTATTGGTAGCAACTTAACTTGCTTTTCCAAGAACTCGATCAACATCTTTTTGTAAAAAAATTCTGCGAATTTACTCGATGGAAACTTATTTAAATCTTTAATGTCAAACCATTTATAATCCACCATCTCTCCTGTTATTTTCTGGCTTTTATATTTTGCTACGAAAAAAAACATAAAGGCTTGCTTGTCTTTAATTATTAGTTGTTTTAACTGATATAACCCTTCAGGAGTCAATTCAAAACCAAGCTCTTGTTTAGTTTTTCTTTTAATGGCATCTATGAAAGATTCAAATTGATAAATCTTTCCTCCAGGTAAGCCCCACCTTCCCGGTGCCCACTCCCAAATCTCTGGACGTTTTGCCATAAGTATTTGATGTCTACTGTTTTCAATAATAAAATGGGCGGAAACCGTGATATGGTAATCGTATCGAGGGTCCTTAACCTTCATTAACTGAAATTTTACTCCAAAGCTAATTTGAAGACAAATTCTTTTTGAAGAAATCAACAGTGTTTTGCATAGCTTCATTGAACACCGAGCCGCTTAAATTGTGTCCACCACTTTGGTATTCATTTAACTCGTGGGTAATATTTGTTTGTTTAAGCAAACTATCTAAATTTCTGCTGTAGTCAATGGAGACGACATTATCGTTCACCGCATGGTTAACCTGAATTGCACCGGTTACACCATCGAGGTAATTTGTCGCAGGAACTTGTTTCCAAAACCAATTGTCAGGGCTAAAATTCCCGTACGCTTCTCTTAACTTTTGTCTTTCTCTCGCCCTCTCCGAATCAGGAGGAGGAGGTTTATAGCTTGTATCCTGAATCATATAGTCCTGCAGATCGGTATAGGTATACCCCGCTCCGGCCCAAATTACTGTTGCGGGAATATTTTTTCCCACCACAAAACTTCTGAAAACAACGTTTCCTGCCATCGAATGTCCCCACAAACCGATGGCATTGGGATTTACAAATTCCAAAGACTTCAAAGCTGAATAAGCACTTAGGGTGTCGACGACATAATCGTCCGAATAATAAGCTCCTCCCGCCTCCCCTTCCGAGTTTCCGTGTCCGCGAAGATCAATTTTAAAAACAACAAACCCATTTCTCGCCAAATAATCAACATACGATGCATAATTTAGCTTAGTTTGATACTCCCGCGGCGGGATGTATCCGTGAACAAAAACAATTGCCGGAAATTTAGCTTCACCGGAAGTGGATTTCGGAATAGTCAAAAGTCCATATACTTTGAAACCATCGGATGTGAAGCTCGTTAAATAACTCGTATAGCTTTGGGGTTCGGATAATTTCTCAAGATCAGAAAGAGTGCTTTTATATTCTCTTCCCCTTAAAGAAGGAATCGTTATTTCTTGAAAAGGAAAAGGAGTCGGAGTTGGTTGGCTAACAAATGGATTTTTAACTTCTGGAAGAGGAATTTGAGTATTTTGATTCCAACCTTTCCATATAAAATATCCTGCAAAAATCAAAACGGCTACGACCGGCAAAACAATCAAGTGAATAAATCCGAAATTAAAAGAGTTATACCGGCGATTTTCAAATTTCTGCATAACTTTTAATATATCTATGAGGAAAAATTATTACAACAGCAAAAATCGATCAACACATTTTGAGGCGGTAAATTTCCACTCAAGCCATAGCTTCAGGTATAATGAAATTTTTAGAAAACGAAAAGCTTTTATCCAATGATCAAAATTAATCGTTTAAGCCTTTTTGTAATTCTGTTATCTTCTTTTATTATTTCAACCAGTAACTTTCCCACAAAAATGACTGTTCCGCCAAATGGCGGAATTGATACAACCCCGCTTATACCTTCTTCTACCCCAATTCCCAAAATCGTGCTTGAAGTTCCTACTCAACAAAAAACTCTTTTCAATAATTATCATGTTTTTCAAACCTTCAATAACTGTGGCCCAGCCGCACTTTCGATGGCCCTGTCGTACTACAAAATAGATGTAAATCAACAAGTATTAGGACTGTCTCTGCGTCCATATCAAAACCCACAAGGCGACAACGACGACAAGTCGGTCACGCTTGACGAACTCGGAGAAAAAGCAAAAGATTTTGGGCTAACTTCATATCATAGTCCCAATGGAACAATACAGCTTATTAAACTTTTCATTACATACGACATTCCTGTCATTGCGAGAACTCTTACAAAACCAACAGAAGATATCGGCCATTACAGAGTTGTTAAAGGCTACGACGACGTAGCGGGTCAAATAATCCAGGATGACTCGCTTCAGGGGAAAAATTTAAGGTTTTCTTATGAGGAATTTAATGCATTATGGAAAACGTATAATTACGAATACTTGGTTTTGGTTCCTGTCGATAAAATACGTTTTGCGGAGGCAATTTTAGACGAAGATTTAGACTCAAAAACCGCTTGGAAAAAAGCCGCTGAAAATTCACGGGTTGAACTTATTAATAACCCAAACGATACCTATTCTAGGTTTAACTTGTCCGTAGCGCTTTACAATACCGGAGATTACCAAAAATCGGTTGAAGAATTTGAAAAAGTTGAAAACTTACTCCCCTTCCGAACGCTTTGGTATCAGATAGAACCAATCCATGCCTACTATGAATTGGGCGATTATAAGAAAGTGTTTGAATTGACAGACAAAATTCTAGGGAATTATAACCGTGCTTTTTCGGAACTCTATCTGATCCGAGGTAAAATTTATCTAAAGCTGGGAAACATTGCGGCTGCACGCGAGGAATTCGAAAATGCCCATTTTTACAATGTCAATCTTAAAGAGCCTCTGCAAATTCTAGATAGTTTGTGAGTGTTAAAATCATGCTTGGAAATTTAAATACCTTCCAGGAAGCTAATTTGAAGACAAACCCTATCTAAACCTCTTCTTAGAAAACTAAATATCTTTTTCCAAGTTTTACTTTTGTATCTTTTTCCAAAGAAAGACGCCCAGCAAAACCAGATCGATTAGAACGACAAGCCATGTGAGGAGTCCGAAAAGGCCGGCATCACCCATCATTGACGAATATCCCCATCTCATCATATTTTCTCACCCCTTTCTTCAGTTTAAGGCAATGAAGCAATATATTAAATACTTTATCTTGAAACCGAGATGTTCGGTGCAGGACTTCCTTCCGGACTGCACGCAGCTATCGTCACAATTCCGTTGGTTATTTGCATACTATACTTCGTCGTTGCACTTGTCCCTCCAGATGGATCTGTGGGAGTAGACGCAATGTAGTTAGCAAGCTCGGTTGATAGATCCAAACAAGCGCCTGCTGCCCCTGTACAAGGCGTGCCACCCCCTGATGCGCAAGTTCCAAGTTGTGACAGTGCAAGTGGATTTGACAATCCACAGGTTGCAAGGTCGTTATCAACTATGCATTCATGAACAGCAGTCAGAATCTGATTGACGTCATTCCAACGCCTGGCATTTCTGGTATCTTGCAAACGAGTTGCAGGATTAAGCGCCGCAAAAACGACAACTAAAAGAATTGAAAGAATCGCTATTACTAATAGAAGCTCAATTAATGTAAAACCTTTCTTTATATACTTCACTATTCTCACCCCCTCCCCCCATTGGATAGTTCGTAAGAACATCCAATGGGGTCCCGTTAGATGCTTTAGCTATCTAACCGGGACGTCTTATCTAGTATAGTCATACCAAATAAACCATTGTCAACTACTACTCGAGTTTTTTACCTACAATAATAACTGCGTCGAACGTGGAATCTTCGGCTAAATTTTCTTCTGATTGTACAACTTCATAATCGCTATTTAGAGCTCTTTCTATTATTTCAAAGGCTTTTAGTGGAGTACTTTTCTTTAAACCAACCTCTGTCTTCTGGTAAGTATACGAATCAGCATTTGAAGTTTCTATATTTTTAAATCCTTCGGAGGTAAGTGTTTGGGCAACCACATCCGCCACCCCCGCCGTTCCTGAACCATTTTGAACTTGAAGTGAGTAATTCGAAAGATCGAGAGTCACCTCAGGAGTAATTTCAACTTTAGGAATCTCCGTTGCGGTAGGAACAGTTGTCGGAACTTCGACAGACGGCTTGGTCTGAAAGTTCTTCCCCCATAAAAAAGTTTTAATAACCCACAATATCCCAATTAGAAGATTTATTATCAAAAGAGCTAAAATTATTTTGACGACAATGCCTTTCTTTCCCGAAACTACCGGTAAGTTTCCCTCACCAATCCCCTCCTCCTTACCTTCTGACTCTTGATCCGATAGATTAAGTTTCAGATTTAAAATGTCTTCGTCCCGACCTGTCAAATCTTGCTTCAAGGCAATACCGATTATGGGGTTTGCATCGCGCGTTTTAGCAATCGTCTCGGATTCAATAGCTTCAACTTCTAAGCCTGTTTTGTCAATAGCTTTATTCAAGCTGTCAAAAAAACTTCTGACCAAAGCAAAGGCAATCACGTCTTTTTCAGTGCCTTCCCCTTTATCTTTTTCCAAACTTAGCTCCTTATAGTCCCAGTCCGATTCTCCCAAGGTTTCCGGAATTTTTTGTTGAAGTTCCTCTCTTATAAAATCCCTTTCCTTATCTTTTGTAGTCTCTTTCGGAATTGTTAGTCTTACAACATAACTTAAATCGTCACTTATCAAAATTCTGAAATTTTTGGCTTTATATTTCTTGATGATCTCGGAAAACACCAAATCGATAGTCTCCGGCTTCCACCCAAACTCATGAGTTTCGCCGAATTTTTCCTTACTTTCAGGATCAACCTCAACCACAACTATCTTATCTTTCGAAATTGCTATTATTCTTTTCATACTCCTTTAGTGTCCGTTTACGGAGTTTCGCTCCAACTTGTAATATTTATGGCAGTTCCGGCTCTTTTAACGGTAATCTGGATTCTTTTGCTATAAGAAGATCCGTTAGACAATTGCGCTAATACATTTACGGTCCGATCCGCACCGGTTCCACTCACACTTATATTACATGTACCATCTCCAACGTTCAACGAACCACCCGAATACCCTCCATCTAACTTTAGGCGGTATAATGCCTCATCCACGCAACCTTCGGCAATTTTAAGAGTACCTTGTCCTTTCTTAAAATCCAGTGAATTTCTCGCTTCTCCCACGCCCAGTAAAGAAATAGAGACAGCAATAGCCAGTGTAATTGCGGAAATAACAATTATGCTTGTCAAAGCCATGAAACCTTTCTGATTATTATTTTTTGCCATGATTTAAATCTTTACGGCCGACAACAACAAGTATCGGCATTAGCTCCACCTGTACAATAGACATCTCCCGGCGAGTAGTAAACTTCTCCCCCCGTACAGCTTGCTGCATTTTTCCTACATGTTCCAGACGAATAACCGCCTGTGATACAAACCGAGTTGCAGGTGTTAGCCGGAGCGGTTGTCGGGGTCGGACTTGGCGTCAACGTCGGCGTAGGAGTAGAAGTAGGTGTCGGCGTTCCTCCTGAAGGAATAGTAAGTTCGGATTTTAAAGTCGAACCGTCCGCTAATATAAAATTCAAGCTCAATGTTGCTCCGGCCATATTTGAGTTGAATGTAATATAGTCGATATTTAGAGTCCCGCTTCCGCTCAATATTGTAAAATTTGTTATATCTATCATCGACCCGCTGGAACTCGTGCCCGTCCACTCAACCGCTCCTCCTCCCATCTGAATACCCGTCACCTGTTCTCCACCCGAGGTTCCTGTCCAGGATAAATACACTTTATCTATACTTATATTCTGTGCTCCGGAATTCTGAATCGTAATTCCTTCTAAACTGGTTCCTCCGACTAAACTCGCACCCGTAAGATCTACCAGAAGTTTTCTTGCCTCACTAAATTGACCTTCGAGTTCAACTGCGCCGGAAACCTGGGTTTCCGCGGTTAGTTGTCCTGAGGCGGCAGGCTCCGCCTGACTCATCGTAAAGTTAACCCCGATATTTTTCGCATCATTTTCCAAAGAAGTCAGATCGGTGAAAAGAAGATCGGTTATTACAGCCTGATTTGAAGTCAGGTCATAGGGACCAAAACCTCCGGATGTAAATCGAATAGTCTGACCTACAAGCTCAATAGTAGTTTGAGATCCGCCGCTTTCTAAAACCAATTGCGTTGGCGACACACTTTGGATATCTTGGGCACGCCTGATCTCGTATGAAATCCGTAAGAGTGCTGCTCTTGCGTTTTGCTGCACGATTTGCTGATTAAAAGATTTCTCCCTCCCGTATATCACATCCCAAGAAAAAAGTATTGCCCCGGTAATAAATATTGCAACTAGTGCAACATAGACAATAAGTTCAATAAGTGTAAAACCCCGTACAGAACTTAGTTCGACTCGTGGTCTACGTCCACGCAGTCGAAATGCGTTCTTACGGGGCAAGCCTTTTGGAAAATAAATGCTTTTAATTTTTGACTTCTCTATCATATTTATTATTTGCAACAACAAGTAGTATTAGGTCCGGACGTACAATACTGATTTCCGCCAGGTTGATTTACTTCACCATTACTCGTACATTGACTCACATTTCTTCTGCAGGTACCTTGAGTGTAGCTAATAGAAATACAGTAAGCGTTGCAAGTTGTTATTGGCGGAGTAGAAGTCGGAGTAGGCGTTACCGAGGGAGTGGGAGTTAAGGTGGGCGTAGGAGCGCCTGAACCCATATAGGAAACCTCCTGCCAGTTGGTAAGGTAGGTAACCATCTCGACAGAAGATAATTTTGCCGGAACAAAGCTCCAGGTTACCGTAGATGTAACTTTTTTTGAATTTTCATCCGGCGTTCCGCCGCTTGCAGCAATATTTCCGCTTCCGTCTCTTTCCAAGGAAACTATATTAACAACGCGGGTATACTTTCCCACTGAATCACTCGTGCCGGAAAACGTCCATGTTCCGGAAGTTTTATCGAGTCCGTGATTTCCATCGGCAGTTCCAATATTACTCCATGTACGGTTGCGGATGGATTTTGCCGCCTCCAACCCTTCCACTGCATAAAAGCTAGCAGCTGTTTCTTCTTCCGCCAGACGTGACGCCAGAAAGGACCCTAATATCGTTATCACACTTCCCCCCGCAATAATTACGAAAATTGAAACGGCAACAATTACTTCAACAATGCTTTGACCTAAATTTCCGCTATGTAGTTTATTTTTGTCAGTTAACATTTGCTATACCTATTTCATTTATACTAACAGTAGCTGCCTCGCCCGACGCAGCCGTAACTACTATTGACAGCGTCGAACTGGGATTACCGGTTAGTTTATCGAAGACTACTTCAGAACTTGTCACAGTAACACCAGGGGGGATTGCAAAAGCTTCATCAAATACCGTATCCCTGGCAGAATAAGAATCCCCTTTAAAAAGTACAATTTGGTTTGCAGTGACTTTTACACCCCAGCGGCTATCACTTTTTCCGGACATCGCATTAATTTGGGCTGTCCTTATAAAAGATAAAACCTCGTTCGTAGAATTCTGGAATCTATTTCGGGCTAAAAAATTGGATCCTACTGCCCCATAAGCAGTAACCATAATTAAAAGCATTGCAACGACTAAAATAAGCTCGATGAAAGTTACTCCTCTAAAAAGTCGGAGATTAGGCAAGGACTTTGATCTCATACATCATCTTCTAATTGATCCTGTCAATTGATAAATAGGTGAAATTATAGAAAGCGCAACAAATCCCACAACGAGCCCGATAACGATTAATAAAATCGGCTCGAGTATGGTCGTTAAGTTTTTACTTATATCGTCAACCTCGTCGTCATAGAAATCACTCAAATATAAAAGTGATTCATCCAATTTTCCCGTCTTTTCTCCAACCGATATCATTCTCCAAACCAATGGAGGGAACTCCTTAAACTTTCCCTTTTGCATTGAATCCCCGATATTTTTACCTTTGGTAAGTGATTTTGCAACACTTACTAAATCGTTTCGGAAACGCAAATTCGACAGAGTTTCGGCAGTTATCTCAAGACTTTTTACAATAGCTACACCGCTTTTAATAAGAGTTCCTAAGTTTCTTGAAAATCTTGCGAGTTGAGAATAGGAAATTAAAACCCCGACTATCGGAACCTTAAGGAGAAGAGTATGCCAAAGGGGTTTAATTTTGGGAAGCGAGATAAAAATTCGAAAAAGGATAAGGGAAATCAAAATTGCCCCCATTATAACGATGCCGTAATCCTTCATTGCTTGCGCAAAAAAGATTAAAATCCTGGTCGTTAAGGGAAGCTTGATATCAAAAGATTTGAAAAAATCTACCAATTTCGGCAGGATGTAAAAAGATATAAAACCTCCCATAATCAAAGTTACCGCCATAACTATTGCCGGATACATCAGAGCCGACTGGACTTTTTTCCTGAGGGAATAATCTTTTGAGAGCTGAAGCGCTAAAAACTCAAGGTTTTCCTCAAGGGTACCCGATGCCTCCGCCACTTCCACCAAACTTATATAGAATCCGTCGAAAGCTTTTGGGTGTTTCCCGAAAGAATAAGCAAGGGTTTTCCCATTTTTAACGTCGGCCAGAACTTCCAAGAGAACTTTTCTGAAATAGGCGGATTTTGTCTGATCAACTAAAGTCTCCAGTACCTCGGCAATCGGGATGCCTGCCTTTATCATCGTGGCAAGATGCTTTGTAAATAAAAGCCTCTCCTGATGGCTAACTCTTTTAAAAATGCTTATTTGGGCAGTAAGTATCATATCCTCTGAATTACTCTTTAGTAACCCTTAGAACCTCGTCAATTGTTGTAATTCCTCCCTTTACTTTTTCGATCCCGTTTTCCAGCATTGTTTTCATCCCGGACTTTACAGCAATTTTTTTAACTTCCGAGGCATCCTTTCTTGAAACTATGGCAGATCGGATTTCGTCATCAAGAATTATTATCTCAAAAATTCCTTCCCGTCCAACATAACCTGTTTCGTGGCAAACTTCACAGCCTTTACCTCTATAAACCCGGGCCTCTTTAGGAGAAGGAAAGTACTTCTTAATTAAATTCTCTGATATCTGATTTGCAACAACTACCGAATTAAAATCGAATTCCTCTGAAACCCTACACTTTAAGCAAATTCTCCTTATCAATCTTTGGGCAATTACCACGTTTACTGTCGAGGCAACGAGATATGGTTCAACACCCAAGTCCAATAGCCTCGGGAAAGTTGTGGCCGCATCGTTAGTATGAAGAGTTGAAAGTACGAGATGTCCTGTCATTGCAGCATTAACGGAAATATTTGCCGTTTCGTCATCGCGAATCTCCCCCACTAAAATTATGTCCGGATCCTGGCGAACAATCGAGCGAAGCCCGGAGGCAAATGTCAAATTTGTCGCAGCATTAACCTGTATCTGATTCACTCCCTCGATGTCGTATTCGACAGGGTCTTCAATAGTCATAATGTTAACGTTTCTTTCGTTCAGAAGTTTCAAAACTGCATAAAGAGTTGTAGTCTTTCCGGACCCGGTCGGTCCCGTTGCCAAAATCATGCCGTGAGGTTTTTGGTACGCTTCCATCACTTTTTTCAAATCGATATCTCCCAAACCCAAATCCTGAAGCGAAAACTGCCGCGAACGTTCGGACAAAAGCCTCATAACAATCTTCTCTCCGTTCGTAATGGGAACAATCGACACACGGATATCCAAATCTTCCTTCTCGACTTTGACACTTATTTTTCCGTCTTGTGCACTGGCATGCTCATCCGTCCTTAACTTCGCCATAACTTTAACTCTTGTTACAATCTGGGGTTGAAGCTCTAAGGGTAAACTCACAATATCGTGAAGAACTCCGTCTATTCTAAAGCGAATAAGGGAAACGCTCTCGGTTGGCTCTATGTGAATATCGGAGGCTTTATTTTGGTAGGCGTACTTAGTAATAGTATCGACAATTTTTATTATTGAAGGGTCGGGCTTTTTGGCTCCCTGGGCTTCTTTTATACTTTCTTTTATTATCTCATCAAAAACCTCTCCCATATCTTTTGCGTACAGCGAAAGAGAGTCGTCTATCCCCCTTTGGGTTGCAAAGTATACTTTTACTGGAACTCCCAGTTTTTTTTCTATAAATTCGGCAACTTGGGTGTTTGAAGGATTGGAAAGGGCGATATGTAACCCAACCTTATCTTTTTTAAAGGCAATTACATTTTGGCGTTTTGCATATACCTCCGGAATCGTCTTTAGGATCTTATCATCAATAGCAACCTCGGAAAGGTTAATAAAGGGAAGCTGCGTGAGATCGGCTACGACTTTGCCAAGATTTACATCTGAAATAAGATCTTTCTTAGTAAGTATTTCCGTAAATGGAGTATTAGTTTGCCGACTTGAATCAAAGGCAAGTTTTAGCTTACTTACTGATATTACCCCAAGCTCTTTTAAAGCGTCAAAAAGTTCCTGGTCCGCATAAAGCCTCATCACCTTTCATATTAGCAAGCTTGCAAAATTTTTACTACCTAATAAATTATCCTATTTCCACACCAAGAACCGCTTTAATGTGTCTTGCCTGCTCTTCATCGAATGACACCCGAGTCTTATGGCCTGGTGTAAATATATCATAGGCTTCAACTAAATATCTGTTTCCGATTCTTGTAACATCTGCAACTGCTCTATCATTTGAGATTTTGGCAATGTCCCCATCCTCCTCCATACTGAGCGCCTTAGCCCATTCTTTAGCTCCCGTATTGTTTGTAACAAAATAAACAGAATTCCCTTCTTTATTATATAAGCTAATTCTTATATCGTCTCCAATATGCCAATGATGAACGTCAATTTTACCCGACTTTCCTTCTACAATATATTCCCCTCCTGGCCTGGGTTTCTCATAGTGTGCTCCTTCTTCTACCATAGTAATCACCCCCTTATCAAACTATTGCCCTATATTATAGCGCAATAATTAAATTCCAAAAAGAGTACACGATAAAATATTATTTTACTCTCCCAAGAAGTCTTTAATTTTATCCAGAAGCCCGCCCATTGTCAGATCGGTTTTGACTATATAATCGTCAGCGCCTAACCCTTTGGCGCGATCAATGTCTTCTTTTTGACCTAAATTCGAGGCGACAATGCAAGGAATTTTTTTTAAATTATCGTTTTTTTTAATTTCTTCAAGAACTGCAAACCCGTCCTTTTTGGGCATTACCAAATCCAAAATTATCAAGTCCGGTGTATAGCTTTGAAGAGCCTGAAGCGTTTCTTCACCGTCGACAACTATTTTTACTTCATAAGAGGACTTTGTAAGCTTCACACGATATGCGTTTGCTAAGAAATTGTCGTCTTCAGCTACTAAAATTTTCAACATTTACAAATTAAGCATCTGTTTAACTTTTTCAACTACCTGGTCTAACTTCCAGTCTGTCTTTACAAGGTAAGTATTTACATCCTTTTCCTTACTTTCTTTTATAATCGAGGCGTCGCTTAAGTTACTCAAAATTATAACTGGGACATCTTTTCCCCACTGGTCCTCTCTTAATCTATCTAATAGCGTCACTCCGTCCATAATCGGAAGAACAATGTCCAGTAAAATCAGATCCGGATGTCTCTCAAGTGCGACCGCTAAACCTTCTCCGCCGTCAAATGCATCGATGACGCTAAACGCATTTTTTTCCAACTTTCTTCGGATCGCTTTTGACAATAAATGTTCGTCTTCTATGATTAAAATTGTTTTAGCGTTATTCATATATTTATCATAAACACTATATTATATATTACCCTTTTCCCAGTTTGCACGCCTCAAACTTTTTCCTTCGAAATAATTTCCCGAATCATCTCAATAATCTCATCAAGCCGGTACTGTGCCTTAAGAACATATTTATCAACACCGAGGGCAAGCATGGAACTTTTCTTTTCGTCGCTTGCCGAGTTACTTACCACCACTACAGGAATTTTTGCCCATAAATCATTTTTCTTCATCTGTCTCATGAACTCCAACCCGTTCATATCCTGAAGGTAATAATCTAGCCATATAACATCAGGCAGTTCCGGAATGCTTTTAAGATAATCGAAGGCCTGCTTTGCCGATGTACAAGTAATCGCCTCTATTTTCTGACTCGCCAGTTTTTTGGAAATTGCCTGTAAAAGAAGCTCTTCGTCCTCTATTACCATTATTTTGATTGTTTTTTCCATAATCTTAATTATATATTATCTTAAGCATCGATTGTAACCTCCCCCTCTTTCTGAATGCTCCCTGTTAACGGAAGCGCAAACCAAAAAGTCGTTCCTTTACCCTCATCGCTTTCAAACCAGATTCTCCCGCCGGAAGATTCAACTATCGCCTTGGTCAAGTAAAGCCCTAACCCCGTCCCCTCCGTTTCAACTTTTATAATATTTTCCGCCCTAAAGAACTTCTTATAAATTCTTTCCTGCTCTCTTTTGGGTATACCGTAACCGTTATCGGATACCTGCGAGATAATTTCATCGCCGGATTTTGAAATCATTATGACAATTTGTCCGCCATCCTGAGTATATTTTATAGCATTTGTTAAAAGATTCATGTAAACGTGCCGAACCAGTTTAGGATCAATATTAACTAAAGGAAGTGCTTCGTGAACGCTTATCGCCAGGTGGTGCTTTTTCTTTTCTAATTTCGGCGTAACCTCAAGAACTACTTCATCGATTAACTTCCTAAGATCGGTCGGCTTTGGATCCACAATAATTCTTCCCGATTCAATACGGGAAATATTCAAAAGAGTGTTGACTAAATCAATCATCCGCTCGTTGGATTGGTAAACATTGGTCAGCATCTCTTTCTGTTCGGGATTTAATTCGCCCGCGTCGCCGTCGAGAAGTATCTCGCTAAACCACTTCATGGCCGATAAAGGAGTTCGGAGTTGATGGGACGCAAGAGAAATAAATTCGGTCTTCATCCTATCAATTTCTTTTTCCCTGGTAATATCCCGAAACACAACAACGCCACCTGTTACCTGCTCATAGGCAACGACGGGAGTTGCCGTAATTGAAACGGGAAATTTGGTTCCGTCCTTCCTCACATACGAAAAGTCGCTACTCACTATCTTCTTTTTTAAATAAAGTGCATTTCTTATCGGCTGTTTATCTACCGGAACTTCTACGTCATCCTTATCCAGCATTTTTATAGAAAACCACAAAGGTTTCCCTATCAATTCTTCCAACTTCCATCCAACCATAATTTCCACTTGGTTATTAATGAACGTCACCTCACCTCTATCATTAATTCCTATTACGCCATCGCCAATATTTTCTAACATCGTGTTTGCTCTTGCTTTTTCCTCAGCAAGTGCCCTATTGGTGGAAGTTAATTGCTCCTGAATTTTTGATTGCTCGAGTGTAACCTTTGTATTTGAGAGGTTCCGAGTAATTTCTTCCTGGACCCAAAAAGCTAAATCCGTTAAAACTGATTTCTCAAAATCCGTAAGATTCTCCCGCGGCAAGCGGTCTGCTACAAAAAGGTCGCCCAATATAAATCCGTCGGGATCTTTTAAAGGAACTCCGGCGTAAAACCTAATTTTAGGACCGGAAGTTACCAAAGGAAGCCCTTTATATTCCTCGTAGAGAGCTGTATCGTGAATTACCAAAGCCTCTTTCTTCTCAACAACATCTGACGAGAAAAATTCTTTTCTATCCATTTCCGTTACCTGTAAGCCGACAACCGATTTAAAGCGAACTTTGTCGGAATCCACTAAAGAAATTCCTGCAATTGGAGTTCCAAAAAGACTTGCGGCAAGCATTGTAATCCTATCAAAGCGCTCTTCTTTCGGGGTATTGATTATGTTTAATGAATAGAGAACGGATAACCTTTTTTGTTCTTTTTCCTGGGCAGGATCCATATATATTCTCCTAATTTTCACTTCCAGTATATCAGTATTTAGTGTTCTATTTACTATCTAAAATCTGTACAATAATCCCATGCAAAGGTATAAAGAGTATGTCTTAAAGATGATTGAGGATAATAAATCGGCATTTGAGGATTTTAGAGAGCTTCACGATAAATATACGTTGGACCAAGATCGATGGCAGGAGGAATTTAATGTCGAGGGTGAAAAAATTCTTGAGATCGTACGCGAATACGAAAACCGTCTTTGTGCCAATCAGGAAAGAGGAATGTACAATAAATTCTCGGTAAACCTAGCGGAGAAATTCCAAAATGAAGTAAGAAAATTCTTCCCACTGATAGACCACGTCGGCATCATAACAACAAAAGCTCCAAATAATTTCTTCATCAAAAAAATAGAGTTAAATTCATAAATAAATTTTAAACCCCAGACTGTTTTGTTCTCTTTCTTATTGCTTATGAATATTATTTTTCAGAGGGGATGATAATCCAGCAAGCCAAATATGGTAAGATTCCGGGAAGCCCACCTGGTATTAGAAGTAAAACCCATATTACTCTTACCAGAACTACATCGACATTAAAATAGTTTGCTAATGCCAATGCAACTCCCGCGATTACTTTCCCCTTTTTGGGTCGGACTAACTTTTTGATATTCGTTTTTGCTGCCATAATTTAACTATACTAAACTAATTTTCTGTTATGAATTTCAACCGGCCGGATTCAAAAACTGTAGTATCGGCCGTAAGGGACCTGGCTTGGATTACATAGTGGTTATACCCGTCCCACAAAGAAATGGCTCCTGACGTCACAAACGTCGAGGTTTGACTGGACGACTGGATTTCACTTCCGTTAACCGCAATCGAATGGGTCATATCATAAACTCTCAAGTATGCTATCCCGTTGCCATTAACAAGCTTCATATTTGCTTCAAAATAAATTCCGGTTAACCCGGGATAATCACCCTTACTCAAATAAAAATCTGTTCCCGCAATTGTTGTCCAACTAGTATTTAGAGTGTTACCACTTCCGGGAATCGGAACATAACTTACGTTTTTAACTTTTGTCCGCGTGGGAACTGGCGTCTGTGTCTTTTTCTCTTCTTTAGGAGTTACCGTTGGAGTTACTCCGCTCAAAACACTTGAAATTTTTTCATTGATATATGCTTTGCATTCTTCGCCACATGTATCGGTCGCTAACTTTTCTTCCAAATTAGATGTTGAATTTTGGCCTTGATTGACTACTTGTAAGGATTTTATATTACCTCTCTGGACAAACCAGTAAAGCCCGACCGCATCTAAAATTAACAAATTTACGATTAAGAAGATTTGTCCCAGTTTTTTCATAATAAATTTCAAGGATACCCTGGATTTTAATCCAGGGAGGAATTGAACGTAATATATCATCCTCCCTCAAGGGAAACCGCAAACTTTAGTTTGCGGAGGATGTTATTCTAATATCTAATATATATCCCTTACCGCTTTTTATACAAATAAACACCTTTATCGCTTTTTATAGGTTTCCAGAAAGGCAACTTATAGGTATGGGTAATAACGATAACGCCTCGTTTGAGCTCTTTTTCAAATTTTTTCTCAAGCTCGTACATTATGTAGCTTATTCCAAATACGACAACCGTATCAAAATTCCGTAAGTCGACTTGCCAATAGTTCTTCAAGTGAATAAATGCTTTGCCGCCCAGATCCTGTTTCCAAATATAAATCCGTGAAAGTAGTACCAAAAATGGATTAATTTCGTATCCGTGTACAATTGCCCCCTTCTTTGCGAGTGCAATGACCACTCGCCCGTCGCCTGATCCTAAATCGGCAATTTTTTGTCCCCTTTTAGGGCGTGCAAACTCTAAAACCTTCCCGACCGTTTTTTTATCGCTGGCAACATACGGAGCCCCTTTAATAACCGACAATAAAGTAACAATTAGAAGCGTTAAGAAAATGAAAGCAACTATTTCCTGCATTAATATTACCAATCTTCGATTATTGATTTACCTCCGTAGTAATTAACAAACCTGACAAGTACCGAGTCGATTCTTACATAATCTTTTAGTTTCTCCTTTTTCTTTCCGCTTTTCTTTTTCAGAAAGTCGAGTATGAAGCTCTCCCATTTTTCCATAAAAACTTCCATATTTCTGCTGCTCAATTTTTGTGCCGGAACTTTCAATTTAGTCGCACTTGTATTTATGAAGTGGTGAAGATAAATCTCTTTTGCAACACCAATCTTACCGCCTGCCAAACCAGTTCTCCAAGATAAATCAACATCCTCCCAAAAAGCCATTTTAAATCTCTCGTCATATAAAAACCCTCCGATTTTTTTTAAAACCGAAGATCTCATAAAAACACACCATCCTCCTAAAAACCAGGGAGGAGATTCATGAATTTCCATAACTCCTTTGAACCTTTGACTTACCTTTTTTACGAAGGTGTCGTAGTTATTTTTATAATAATTTTCGAAAAGTCTTTGAGGATCCCATTTCAAATGGGAGTTTTTAAAATCTATCCAATTATCAAAGCTCACCCCGTTAAACGGAGTGGTTTTATCAATAATTGTGTTTGAATTTGTAGTCAATTGCTCAAGAGCTTTGTTTGACTCAAATATCCTGACTAAATTTTCCAGCCATCCCTCCGATACGATTATGTCGTTATTCAAAAGACAAAAGTATTCGGAGTCGACTTTCTCCATTCCCTGGTTTACCGCCTTTGAATAACCGACGTTCGTACTATTTTTTATTACCACCGTGTTTTCTATTTTTGATAAGTATTGAGGCGTTTTATCGCTGGATCCATTATCTACAAAAATAAATCTGTAAGGGTGTTTTGTGTATCTATTAATACTTTCTATACAAAGCTTTGTATATTCTAAATTATTCCAGGTTACTATAATTATCGAAACCGCCTTGTCCATATGGGGCATTATTTGAATGTTACGTTAAAATCCAAAGTAGGAGGCTCAAGAATAGTTTCTTTTATTTGGGTATTTGATAACTCGCGATCTAGTACATTTACATCCTCTTGCAGTTTTAGGATAACCGGGTCGTCGGCATATATCGACGGTTGGAAGCGCTGAAAGGGAGGTATAGAGGGAACCGGGGGAAGAGGAGGACCCTGAGTGACCTTTTTATCTGATCTCATAAAATATGCTATCCCGAATCCAGCAACCGATAGAATCAAAATAACAGGGGCGATCGTTTTTAAAAAGCCCATCCGTTTCGGTCTTGGATTCCAATCCACTTTACTTTCGGTTAACTCAACTTCATCTTCATCCTCCTCCAGAACTGACTGAGTTGGGGGCACTTTGCCCTGACTGACTGTAGGATTAGCCTGAAACTGGGTATCAACTCCAATCGGTTTAGCATCCTGTGGATTTCTTTTATTTTTATTAAAGCCAAGCATATTTTTACAAATTGTTTTTAAAAAATCCTATTCGCTGACAGTTATTTCTCTTATTATTTCTTTGACGAAAAGAGTTGCCTCTTTAAGATATTCCTGGGATGTATCCAGCTTTGAAATTGCAATAGTATATGTTTGAATATTAACTCCTAAATTTAAGGACTTCTGCGCCTCAGCCTGACTTTCTTCACTTTTGGCAGCCCTTGCTTCGGCTTCAGAAATCCAACGCTCAATGATTTCTTTTTTTCTGTCGCTTAGAGTGTAATCTTCCCGCTTTTCGTTTTTAATCTGCTCGAATTTATCCTTAGTACGCTGGAAAATTTCCGAATGTCTTTTTTGATAATCATTAATTCTCCCGTCCGAAATGGTAAAAAGTGCCGTATGCGCTAAAATATTAAGTTCAGTATATCTTTTTTTAGCTTCATCTGATTTAGAAGTCAGCGTGTCCAAAGAATCCGAAGCAGAAATGTTATTTTTGTGATCCTCAAACCAGGCAATTTCCGCATTAAGTTTGTCCATTACAGTCTGTCTATTTTCAGCCGGGATTCCCTCGATTTCATTCATCCTGGCTACCAGAGTTTTTAAATAAGAAACAACAACTGCGTCGCGCGCTTTTAACATTATTGAAGTCGCAACCTGTGCGTTTTGTTTTGACGTCAAAGTCAAAAACTTAAGATATTGTGATCTGGCAAGAATATAATCGTCGTGTGCCTTTTGGTATTCTTCCAATCTTGTTTGATACTCCTGATAGGCTTTATTGAACTCCTGGGATCCTGCTTCCTGGGAAAAAACCTGCGGAGGGTTGAGAAAAACAGAAAGGCGTCTTCCTAAAGGTATAAATGAAAAAACCAAAATGAAAAAGGGGAGAAGAATTTTCCTGAACATTATATCTTTAAACATGGTGGGCGTTAAATACCATCGTACAATCTTTGCAAAAATTTTTCCAGTTATATTAACTTTTCAAATCCTTGACGATAAATTCTCAAAACCAAGTCTGACTTGGTCAAAATTACCAACCACAAAATCTGCGCCGCTTAACTTTTTTTTATTTTCAGGATCTGTTGCGATTCCGATTGTCCTCATCCCTGCACTTTTCGCAGCTTCTATTCCAGCCTCAGAATCCTCGATTACCGTGCAATACGACGGGTCTAGACCTAATCTATCAGCTGTTGTTAAAAAAATCTCCGGTGAAGGTTTATTGAAAGCTATCTCATCGTTTGTGGTAATAACGTCAAAATACTTCCCTAAACCCAGTTCGTCGAATATTTTCTCGACGATAAAATATGAATTTGATGTGGCTAGTGCAGTCTTTATATCTCTTTGTCGTAGCCTACTAATAAATCTTCTGAACCCTTTTCTAATCTGAATTTTGGAAAGCATTGTCAAATAAGCTTCCTGCGTGGCCTGTTCCAACTCTTCAAGACTCATATTGGTTTTTATATGATATTTTGCCAAAAGACGCGGCCAATTCTCTTTGACACCAATCCCTCTTATGTGAGGAAATCTCTTATCAACTTTTTTTCCCAATTTTGCGAGGACCATTCGGAAAGCCGCACCGTATTCATCTTCATCCGAAAGAACTGTTCCGTTTAAATCAAAAATTACCGCCTTTAGGCTCATTTTAATGCCTTGGCACCTCCCTTTTTAGTTATTCTCGGTCCTTTTGGAGTATCTTCGACAACCCATCCCATTTCCAAAATCTTTTTTCTAAGTTCATCTGCTTTTTTAAAGTCACCTGAATCACGTATACTTTGTCTTTCCTGTACCAATTCTTTTATATTTTCCGGCGCGGTCAACTTAGTCTTTTGAATATCTGCTAACTTTAATCCCAGAACCTGGTCAAATGAGATTGCCAAATCATACTTATCCTCCGACGGAATATTACTTTTCATCGCCTCCCAAAGTACAGCCAAAGCCTTTGGGGTATTAATATCATCGTTGACCGCCGTCTGAAACCGTACGTTAAAATCATCAATCTTTCTCCCTTTCTCGCTAGACAGCAAGGTTCTTGAACTTTGCGTTTTAGCAGCCAATAACAACTCGCGTAGGTTATCAAGTGCTGTTTGCGCACCTGATAAAGATTTCCATGTAAAATTTAGTGGATCTCGATAATGAGCAGTAAGATAAAGATATCTAAGTGACAATGGTTCAAACCCTTTCGCTTTTACATCGTCAACCGTATAAATATTACCTAAACTCTTGCTCATCTTTTTACCATCAACCATTAGAAACTCCGAATGTATCCAAAACTTAACAAAGGGCTTGTCTGTAGCTGCCTCAGACTGAGCTATTTCATTAGTATGATGAATTGGAATATGATCAATCCCTCCAGTGTGAATATCGAATGTTTCTCCGAGATATTTCATACTCATTGCCGAACACTCAATGTGCCAACCCGGAAAACCTATTCCCCAAGGTGACTCCCACTCCATTTGTCTTCGATCCGAAGGATCTTCCTGAGCTAAGTCGAAGGATCTTCCACCTTCGTGGCTAAATTTCCAGAGAGCAAAATCAGTCGAATTCTTCTTCTCTCCTATATCGATTCTCGCTCCAGGCTTTATTCCTTTTTTACCACCGGTTAACTTACCATAATCAGAAAATTTTGATGTATCAAAATAAATACCGTCGGACGTCTTATATGTAAAACCTTTGGCTTCAAGTTTCTTAATTAATTCAATCTGTTCACTTATATTATCTGTTGCTTTGCAAACAATATCTGGCTTTATGATATTAAGTGCGTCGGTTGACGAGAAAAATTGTTCTGTATAAAATTTTGCGATGTCCCAAACGGACTTCCCTGTTATCCTAGCGGTTTTTTCGATTTTATCCTCTCCGGTATCCGCGTCGCTTGTTAAATGTCCAACGTCAGTAATATTCATAACTTGTTTAACGTTGTAGCCATTTAATTTGAGAGCTCGTTTTAAAATATCAGCTCCAACGTACGTCCGCATGTGACCAATATGGCTATAAAGATATACAGTTGGACCACATGTGTACATTCCTACATTCGGAGGATTAATAGGAACAAACTTTTCCTTTTTCCGAGTTAGTGTGTTGGTTAAATAAATATCCATTTAGCCTGAAACTGTTCTCCCGATTTCTTTGGTTCCTTGTTTTTTCTTGACAGCCCCCATACCTCTTTTTGGCTTTGTTTTGGGCTCGACCAAGCCTTGCTGTTCTTCTTCCGGTGCTTTCATTAATGCCTCCTGTTGTTCGCGCCAACTTTCGAGTTGTTTTTGTCTTTTCGCTTTTTCCTCCTGCAATTCTTTTTCCAAATCGCCAAGGCGCTCAACCTCCCACTTTTTAATTTTTTGTTCTTCTTCTCTATTGATATTAGGATTAGACGGTGTTTGTTGCTGACTTAAATCATAACTTACCGATTGAGGTGCTTCTCCAAGAATTTGAGTTTTCGCCGTCTTTAAAACTTCAGTAGGCTCTTGAATAATTACCTGTCTGGCAATTTTTTTTGCCTTATCGCTTATTGAGGCAGTTTTTTTCATAAAACCATCCATTTAGATTTCCCTTCTTCCTTCTATTGCTTGAGTTAAAGTAACTTCGTCGGCATACTCCAAGTCTGCCCCGGTTGGAATTCCCATACCCAATCTTGTTACCGCTAACGGATGATTATTGGATAGTATTTCTTTAAGTTTCTTTCCGATATATAAAGCCGTCGCATCTCCCTCCATAGTAGGATTTGTGGCTATAATAACCTCATTTACGTTTGACCCGTTTTTCACCCTTTGCAGAAGATCATCAATAAAAAGCTCATCCGGGCCTATATTATCCAGAGGATTTATTGCGCCGTGTAGTACATGATAAAGTCCTTTATATTTACCGGTCCGCTCAAATGCCAAAACGTCCAAAGGCTGCTCCACCGCCAGAATCTTTGCCTGATCTCTTTGTAAGTCGTCGCAAATCGGACAGGGATCGGTTTCGGAAACATTCTTACACTTCGAGCACAAAACCGTATTTCTTTTTAAGTTTGAAACAGCATCTGCAAACTGGTCAAGTTCGGTTTGAGGAACGTGTAGTAAATAATAAGACAGGCGTTGCGCGGTTTTTGGGCCAATCCCCGGAAGTTTATGGAAAGAATCGATTAGATTGGATAAGGGTTTGGGTATTTTCATAACATTCTTCCCATCTTTAACAGATTCATTCTACCAAAATAGGCCTCCTTTGTCATTGTAAATGAATATAGTCTAAATACTTATTTCTGAAGTCGTCTATTGTCCCATACCGCCGAGAAGTCCTGATAGTCCGCCTCCCATATCCATCATCTTTTTTGCAGCTTCCTTTTGAACCGCTTTATTCGCGTCATTTATTAATCTCACCAGGTTTTCTTGAGGAACACCGTCAATTTCGATATAAATAACTTCTTGAGCGCCGTTCACTTTTACTTTCAAGTTTCCCTTCTCCTCCGCGTGCTCAATTTGCTCCAGTGCTTTTTTCAGCTGAATTGCTTGCTGACGCATCTGTAAAAGCTGTTTCCCTTGTTTAAACTTATCAAACATGTTAAAAAACTTAAACTTTAAATATCAAAAGTTAAAAGTAATAATATACTTTTTAATTTTCAATTGCAATTTTGTGTACAGGTTACACACCTTTTGGACTTTTAATCTCTCTTCCTAGTATGCTTGCAGGTGTTCTATCTCCCAAGCCTTCATGAATTCTATCATTGTGGTAAAAAAGGAGATACTCGGCAATTCTCTG
>Ga0214473_10002053_pt1 | contig 25365 bp, 26 predicted proteins | sample RVTome_7_FD_203509 | JGI IMG/M metagenome (GOLD analysis project Ga0214473, IMG submission 203509) | Soil microbial communities from uranium-contaminated site in the Upper Colorado River Basin, Wyoming, United States - RVT98D197 | ecosystem: Environmental > Terrestrial > Soil > Contaminated >... | reverse complement strand
CTCCCGCCGCGACCCGCGGCAGCGCGGAGAACCCGCACTTCTGTTCGAGCTGCGGGCACGGACTCGAGGCGGGAGCACATTACTGCCCGGAGTGCGGGCTGAAGATGGGGTGACCGAACGCATCGGTAACCCTCGGCGGGCGGCCGCTCCGCGGCCGCCCCCCGCGTTGGTCAGACCGCAACCGTGAGGTCGATCCAATCCCGGGATCGCGGCCGGGCTGCCAGCTCGCCGGCGATCCCTCGCACGATCGCGGCGAACCGGTCGTGCCGGAGGCTCCACAGCAGGATGCACCCGTGGTGCCGGCGCCCGGCCTCGGCCCAGACGCGGAGGATGGGGGCGAAGTCCTTCGCGTTGCGCGTCACGACGATCCGGCGCTGCTCGGTCGCGAGTTCCAGGACCTGGGCGTCGGTCAGTCCGTCAAGCTCCCGCATCTCCGCGAGCGCCAGCACGTCGTGGCCGAGATCGCGAAGCGGACGGACGATGCGCCGGGCGGACAGATGGGCGTCGAGGAGGAGCCGCACGTCAGGATGCGTCCACGACGAATGGGTACAGCGACCGCCATTCCTCGGGCGGTCGCCGGTTCTGCGCGATCGCGTCGCCGATCTCATCAGGGTAGGCATCTCGGTAGGCCATCGCGAGTCGGACCTGGGCCGGTGTCAAGTGCGATTCCCGGACGACCCGCTCGGCGTTCCCCAGGTCCTCGAACATCTCCACGATCTCCCACACGTCGAGGCCCGATCCGATCACCCACGGCGTGCGCGAAACATCGTCGCCGTGGAACCCGATCCCGGGGAACCGGCGGACGCGGGCCGCCTCCTCCGTGAGCGCCTCGACGATCGCTCCCTTCGACCGGCGCGTGCGCTTCGCCTCCGCCTCGACGAGACGGTCGGTCGCGGCGCTCAACCGGATGCTGAACGGCTCGCTCTTCCGCTCCTTGGTCGCCATGGAGGCAGTGTAGTACGGAACTGACGATGTAGTGAGCCGATCAGTGCTGGCCATAGGGCGGGAGGAGGGGCGTACCGAGGCGTTCCTTCAAGGCCCGCATGTCCGCACGGTCGGTCTCGCCCGGCTCATATCCTCCGGCGTGGTCGAGCATCTGCTGCTCGGCCGTGACGCAGGGAACGACACGGCCCGCGATCACGCCGGTCGTGAAGCGATCCGCCGGCATCACGTAGGGCTCGTCGTCCTCGACGTCGTACACGGCCGTCCCGTCCACCTGGACGTGCACCAGATGGACGTCAACCTGGCGTCCGCGCCCGTCGACGAGCACGTAGTTCCACGGGCTGTCGACGCGCAGGAGGCCGAAGCCCTGGGCCCCAAGGGTCACGCGGAGCGCCCCGTCGTGCTCGATCCGCACCCAGAGGTCAAGATCCTCGTGCGGCCGGGTCCGCTCTCCGATCAGCGCGTCGACGCCCCATCCACCGCAGAGCCGGGCATCCACCCCTGCCGCCGTGAGGCGGTCGAACACGTCGAGGACATCGGCGGCCCCGAACGGCACCGCCTCAACCCTCCCGCGGGAACATCGAGCGGGCGACGATCAGGCGCTGGATGTCGCTCGTGCCCTCGTAGATCTCCTCGAGCTTCGCGTCGCGCAGCCATTTCTCGACCGGATATTCCCGGGAGTATCCGTACGAGCCGAGCGTCATCACGGCCGCGTTCGTGGCGAACCAGGCCGCCTCGCTCGCGGCGAGCTTCGCCATCGAGGCCTCGGAGCCGAACGGCTCGCCGCGGTCGGCCATGTCCGCGGCGTGCAGCGTCATCAGACGCGCCTGGTCGAGCTTCATCTTCGCGTCGACGAGGCGGAACGAAACCGCCTGGAACTCGTGGATCTTCTTGCCGAAGGCCTCGCGTTCCTTCGCATAGTCGATCGCGACCTCGAGCGCGGCGCGGCCGATCCCGATCGAGTTGGCGGCGAGCGTGACGCGCGACTGCTCGAACCAGCGCATCGCGCCGTAGAAGCCTTGGCCCTCGTCGCCGATCCGCCGGTCGGCAGGGAGACGACAGTCCTCGAAGAACAGCTCGGCGGTCGGGTAGCAGCGCGAGCCGAGCTTCGGGAGCTTCCTGCCGATCGTGAACCCGGGGTCGCCCTTCTCGACGAGGAACGACGTGATGCCCTTCGAACGCGTGCCGGGGGCGACGGTCGCGTAGACGAGATAGAGGTCGGCGTTCGGCGCGCCGCTCACCCAGGTCTTCGAGCCGTTCAGCGCGTAGCCGTCGCCGTCGCGCGTCGCCGTGGTCGTGATCGCCGCCGAGTCCGAGCCGGCGCCGGGCTCGGTGATCGCGAGCGCGCTCATGGTCGGTTCGGCGGCACACAGCGGCGGGATCCACCGATGCCGCTGCTCCTGCGTTCCCATCTCGAGGATCGGGCCGGCGAAGAACGAGGCGCTCGCGACGAGCGAGCCGATCGGGGCATCGCCCCACGCGAGCTCCTCGCCGATCAGGCACTGCGTGCGGATCGACCCGATCCCACCGCCGCCGTACACCTCAGGAAGGTCGTAGACGGTGAGCCCGACCGCCGCCGCCTTCCGGACGATCTCGATCGGGTACTCCTCGGTCTCGTCGTAGTGGGGCGCCACCGGCCTGATCTCGTTCGCGGCGAACTCGTGGGCGAGCGCGACAAGCTCGCGTTCGAGCGCCGGGTCCGTGGTCGGCATCGTGCTACAGCGCCCCTTCGGCCGCGGCGGCCAGTGTGCGGATGGTGACGGGCTCGCGCGCCCGCGCGAGCAAGGTCGTCACGCCCGCGTCGCGCCACGCCGCCAGCCCGTCGCGGACTCGCTCCGCCGGCCCGACGAGCGAGACGGCGTCGACGAGGGCGTCCGGCACGGCCGCGATCGCCTCGGCCGGGCGCCCGCCCAGATACGCGGCTTGCACGGCGTCCGCCTGGGCCCCGAACCCGAACCGGCCAACGAGGTCGTGGTAGTAGTTCCCGCCTTTCGGCCCGTAGGCGCCCACGTACGTCGCGATCATCGGACGGAGCCGGTCGCGGCACTCCGCGATGTCGTCGCCGAGCGCGACCGGGACCATTGGGGCGACGTCGAACGCCTCGGGCCACGCCCGGAGCTCGAACGCGTCGACATGCTCGGGGCTGAAGAACAGCGGCATCCACCCGTCGGCGACATCGAACGCGAGCGCGACGTTGCGCGGCCCCATCGCGGCCAGATAGATCGGAACGTCGGCGCGCAGCGGCACGACGTTGGTCTTCAGGGACTTGCCGGAGCCTCCAGGGAGCGGCAGCGGGTACACCTCGCCATCATGCTCGAGCGGCGCCTCGCGGCGCAGCACGGCCCGAACGACCTCGACGTACTCGCGGGTCCGCGTGAGCGGCTTGCCGAACGGCACTCCGTGCCACCCCTCGACGACCTGGGGCCCGCTCACCCCGAGGCCCAGGCGGAACCGCCCCCCGCTCAGGTGGTCGAGCGTGATCGCGGCCATCGCGGCGGTGGCCGGCGTGCGCGCCGGCATCTGGAGGACTCCCGCACCGATGCCGACCGTCGAGGTGTGCGCCGCGATCCATGCGCAGAGCGCGACCGCGTCCGAACCCCACGTCTCGGACACCCACACGGAGTCGAGCCCGCACGACTCGGCCTCGCGCGCGAGCGCCGCCACGTCGTGCGGCTCTCCCTCCCAATGCCCGACGTGCACGCCGAGCCGCATGGTCAGACGTACGCGCGCTCGCCGGTGAGCGCCTCCCCGATCACGAGGGTGTGGACCTCCTCGGTGCCCTCGTAGGTGATCACCGACTCGAGGTTCGTCATGTGGCGCATGATCGGGTACTCGAGCGTGATGCCGTTCGCGCCGAGGATGCCGCGCGACGTGCGCGCGATCTTCAGCGCTTCGCGCGTGTTGTTGAGCTTGCCGATGCTCACGTGCTGCGGACGCAGGCGCCCCTGCTCCTTCATCCGTCCGAGGTGGTGGGCGAGCAGCGTGCCCTTGTTCAGCTCCAGCGCCATGTCCGCGAGCTTCTTCTGGGTCAGCTGGAAGCCCCCGATCGGCTTGCCGAACTGGATCCGCGACTTGCTGTAGTCGACGGCCGTCTCGAAGCACACTCGGGCGGCGCCCATGACCCCCCAGATGATCCCGAAGCGCGCCTCGTTCAAGCAGCTGAGCGGACCTTTGAGCCCCTGGACGCCGGGGAGCACGGCCCCCGCCGGCAGCCGAACGTCGTCCATGACCAGCTCCGAAGTCACGCTCGCCCGCAGAGAAAGCTTCTTGTGGATGTCGGGCGCGCTGAACCCCGGCGCGTCGCACGGCACCACGAACCCGCGGATCCCGTCGTCGGTGGTCGCCCACACGATGGCGACGTCGCTGACGCTGCCGTTCGTGATCCACATCTTCGTGCCGCCGAGGACCCAGTCGTCGCCATCGCGCCGGGCGTGGGTGCGCATCGAGCCGGGATCGCTCCCGCTGTCGGGCTCCGACAGCCCGAAGCAACCGATCGCTTCGCCCGACCGGAGCCTCGGCAACCACTCGGCCTTCTGCTCGTCGGAGCCGAACGCATGGATCGCGAACATCGCGAGCGCCGAGGTCACCGAGACGAACGAGCGCAGGCCCGAGTCGCCGGCCTCGAGCTCGAGCTCGACCAGGCCGTAGGCGACGGCGCCGAGCCCGCCGATCTCCGGCAGCTGCATCCCGAGGAATCCGAGCTGTCCGAGCTCCTTCGCGAGCTCCCGGGCGGGGAACTCGCCGTGCTCGAACCAGTCCTCGATCTCGGGGAGGATCCGGTCGCGGACCCACTCGCGGGCGAGGTCCCGGATCTGGCGCTCCTCGTCGCTCAGCAGGGCGTCGACATCGATCAGGTCGAGCGGCTTGAGATCCGCCATCGGCTCTGTCCTCCTCTTGGCAGCCCGCGCTCGCACGCGGCGCAGGCATCCACGATACGTCGGTGCAGCTCGCGATCCTTCGGCCCCGTCATCGGCCCTCGCGGCGGATCTCATCCGTGTGCTCCCCCAGGCGCGGCGGGGGGAGCCTGTACGTCGGCGGGGTCACGGACAAGTCGATCGGGTTCGCGACCGTCGCGACCTGGGTACCGTCGGCACGGGCGAGATCCGCCACCGGATCGAGACCCAGCTCTCCGGCCAGCTCGAACGCCTGCGCGACATCGGCGACCAAGCCGCACGGGATACCGTCGGCCGTGAGCGCACGGACCCATTCCGCGGCCGGGGCGGTGGCCAGACGCTCCTCGAGCGCCGCGGCCAGAGCGTCTCGGTTCGCCACTCGCTCGGCGTTCGTCGCGAACCGCGGGTCATCGGCGAGCGTCGGCGCGCCGATCCGCTCGCAGAGCGTCCGGAACTGGCGGTCGTTGCCGACCGCGACGACAAGCGGACCGTCCGCGGTCTGCAGCGTCTCGTAGGGCGCGATGCTCGGGTGGCGATTGCCGAGCCGACCGGGCATCGCCCCCGCGGTGAGGTAGCCGCTCGCCTGGTTGGCGAGCGCGAACAGGGTGGTCGACAACAGATCCACCTCCACGAGCTGACCCTCCCCGGTCGTGTCGCGGTGATGAAGCGCGGCGAGGATCCCGATCGCGGCATGCAGCCCCGCCATCACGTCCACGAGCGCCACTCCGACCTTCATCGGGCCGCTGCGCTCGTCCCCGGTGATCGACATCAGCCCCCCGACCGCCTGCGCGAGGAAGTCGTAACCGGCCACATCGCCCTTCCCGAGCCCCGCGATCCTGCAGTAGACAAGCCCGGGCCGCTCCGCTCGCAGCGTCGGCTCGTCCACGCCGTAGCGCGCCATCACCCCCGGGCGAAAGTTCTCGATCACGACGTCGGCTCGAAGGGCGAGCCCCCGTGCGGTCGCGAGGTCGTCCGCGTCACGCAGGTCCAGCGCGACGCTCCGCTTGTTCCGGTTCGCCCCCAGGAAGTAGCTCGCCTCGCCGTCGGCGGCCCACGGCGGACCCCACGCGCGCGTGTCGTCGCCGGTCCCCGGCCGCTCGATCTTGACGACCTCGGCCCCCAGATCGGCGAGCATCATCGAGGCGAGCGGCCCGGCGAGGACCCGGGAGAAGTCGGCCACGAGGATCCCGTCGAGCGCCCCCGGACCGGCGGTCGATGCCATGACCGCAGACACTATCGCCCGGGACCTCGGGTCACCCGGGCGCGGCGAGCGAGGTGACGGGCTCCCCCGTTCCCTCGGTAGGCTTCGGGCATGAACATCGTGGTCTTCGCGAAGTACGTCCCGAACCCGCAGGGGACACCCGAGCTCGGCCCGGACAACCTCATCGTCCGCTCCGGAGGCGACGGCGCCCTCGATCCCGGCGACGAGTACGGTCTCGAGCTCGCGCTGCAGCTCGTGGAGAGCGGCGGCGGCGAGGTGACGGTCGTCTCGATGGGTCCCGACCAGGCTCTCGCGGCGGTGCAGCGCGCGCTCGCGATGGGCGCGCACCGCGGGGTCCTCGTGAGCGATCCGGCGTTGCGCGGCGCCGACGCGCTGGTCACCGCGCGGGTGCTCGCCGCCGCGGTCGCCCGCGCGCCCTGGGACCTGGTGATCGCCGGCGTCGAGTCCACCGACGGCTACACGGGCACCGTGCCCACGACCGTGGCCGAACTGCTCGACGCGCCGAGCGTCTCGGCGGTGCGCAAGCTCGAGACCTCCGGGGACCGGATCCGCGTCGAGCGTCAGACCGAGTCGGGCTACGACGTCCTCGAATGCGCACTTCCGGCGGTCGTCACCGTCACGGCGGGCGCCACCGAGCCCCGCTATCCGAGCCTCAAGGGGATCATGCAGGCGAAGCAGAAGCCCGTGGACCGGCTCACGGCGGCCGACCTCGGGCTTGACGCCGGCGCGGTCGCCGCGTCGCAGACCGTGGCCGAGGTCGTCGACGCCGCGGCGAAGGCCGGGGGCGAGGTGCTTCCCGCCGGCGACGAGGCGATCGCGAGGATCGCCGGCCTCCTGATCGAGGCCAAGGTGATCTGACGATGACGACGATCTGGGTCTACGCACCGGTCTCGGCCGACGGTCCCCACCCGTCGGCGCTCGAGCTGCTCACGAAGGCACGATCGCTCGGCGACGACGTCGCGGCGGTCGCCCTGGGTCCCGGCGCCACCGCGGCGGCCGGCGACCTCGGCGCGCACGGCGCCGCCCGCGTCTATGCGAGCGACGATCAGATCTTCGCCGATCACCCCGGCCGGCCCGCGGCCCACGTGCTTTCCGCGCTGATCGAGGAACATCGGCCCTCGCTCCTGCTGTTCCCGGGCACCTACGACGCGCGAGACGTCGCGGCGAGGATCCAGGCGAGGATCGGCTCCACCCTGATGTCGAACGCCACCGACGTGCTGGCGGCGGACAGAGCCCGGACCGAGATCTTCGGCGGCACGAAGATCGTCGACGTCCTGCTCGAGGGACCCGAGCCCCGGCTCGTGATGGTCAGGCCTCGAGCGCTGGCGGCCGAGCCGTCGGGCGGCACCGCCGAGGTGATCGCCGTGAACGCCGACGTCCCCGACGGCGCGAAGGGCGCCCGCGTCGTCGAACGCCACGAGGAGGCGGCCTCGGGGCCCAAGCTCGAGGAGGCCAAGGTCGTCCTCGCCGGCGGCCGCGGTCTCGGCGGTCCCGACGCCTTCGCGCTGCTCGAGGCGCTCTCGGCCGCGATCGGCGGAGCCGCCGTCGGCGCGAGCCGCGCGGCGGTGGACGCAGGTTGGGTGCCGTACGCGTATCAGATCGGGCAGACCGGCAAGACCGTCAAGCCCGACGTCTACCTCGCGGTCGGGATAAGCGGCGCGCTCCAGCACGTGGTCGGGATGAAGGGCGCGAAGGTCATCGTCGCGATCAACAAAGACGCCGAGGCCCCGATCCTGAAGATGGCCGATCTCGGCGTGGTCGGCGACCTGTTCGAGATCGTGCCGAAGCTCACCGAGGAGATCGCGCGCCGCACCGCGAGCTGAGCGGCGGGGACGCGGAGCGCGGCCTACACTCGCCGCGATGCGACCGCTGCTGTTCGTTCGCTGCGACGACGCCGACACGTTCGGGGTGGGGCCGGCCGCCGTGGAGGCGGCCGGCGGCACCGTCGCCGTGTGGGATGCGATCGGCGGCGAGCCCCGTCCTGGGCTCGCCGACGTGGCCGGTGTGGTGCTGTTCGGCAGCTCCTACAACGTCGAGCACGCCGACGAGCAGCCGTTCATCCTCGCCACCGGCGACCTGATCCGCGAGGCGGTCGACACGCAGGTCCCCTTCCTGGGCGTGTGCTTCGGGGCGCAGGCGCTCACGTGGGCGCTCGGCGGACGTGTCATGAAGGCCCCCTCGCGCGAGGTCGGGTTCGAACCGATCCGCCCCACCGCTGCGGCCGCCGACGACCCGTTGCTATCGCACTACGCGGACGGCGACATGGTCTTCCAGTGGCACATGGACACCTTCGAGCTCCCGGACGCGGCCCAGCTCCTCGCCACCGGCGACCATGTCGCGAACCAGGCGTTCCGCCTGGGCGAGGCCACGTGGGCGACGCAGTTCCATCTCGAGATCGACCGACCCGAGATCGAGCTGTGGATGGCCGAGGACCCCGAGAACATCGAAGCGGTGTGGGGCAAGTCGCCGGCGCGGATCGAGGCTGAGTCCGACGAGCTGCAGGCTCTCCACGAGGTGAAGGGCCGCGAGGTGTTCGCTCGCTTCACGCGGCTCGCGGCGCGGCACCGACGATGAGCCGCTACCGCCCCCTGATCGCGGTGGTCGCCTCCCACCTCGATCCGGAGCGCGTGCGCCGCTGGCCCTCGGGCGGCTACGGGGTGCCGGCCGGCGGCGTCGAGTGTCTGCGCCGCGCGGGCGCACGCACCGCGATCGTCCCGCCCGGCGAGACGGGCGACCCTCTTCAGCTGCTCGAGCCCTTCGACGGACTCCTCCTGGTCGGCGGTGGCGACATCGACCCGGCTCGGTACGGGGCCGATCCCGACCTCGATCACACGTACGGCGTCGAACCCGACCGCGACGAGCTCGAACTGGCGTTGGTCCGCGCCGCGGACGACCTCGCCATGCCCACCCTGTGCATCTGCCGCGGCGCCCAGCTGATGAACGTCGCCTTCGGCGGCACGCTCCACCAGCACCTGCCCCACGTGCCCGGGCTGTTCGAGCATGGGGTGCCGCTCGACGGCACCCAGGGCCTCCACGACGTCGCCCCCGAGCCGGGCACGCGCCTCTCGGCGACCACGAAGGAACCGGCGATCTCGTGCAGCTCCCACCACCATCAGGGGATCGACCGGGTGGGCGATGGCCTGCGGGTGAGCGGCCGGAGTCCCGACGGGCTCGTCGAGGCGATCGATCGCATCGTCGACGATCCCGACGACGAGAACCAGACATGGATGCTGGGCGTCCAGTGGCACCCGGAGGACACGGCCGAGCGCGATCCGGCGCAGCAGGCGCTGTTCGAGGCCTTGGTGCTCATCGCAAGGCTCCGCGGATCGAGGGCGAAGCCGGGCGAGTCCCAGGGCCGTTCGCGCGACTACGCGGTGGTCGATCACGATCCGTCGTGGTCGCAACGGTTCGACGAGGAGGCGGCGCGGATCCTCGCGGCCCTTCCGGCGGATCTCGTGACGCGTCTCGACCACGTGGGCTCCACCTCGGTCCCGGGCCTCGCGGCCAAGCCGATCGTGGACATGCAGCTCTCGCTCAACGCCCTGACGCCTCGGCGGACGTACGTGGAGCCGCTCCGCCGGCTCGGCTACGACCACACCCTCGACCCGTGGAGCGACGAGCACGAGTACTTCAGTCGCGACGTCGGCGGGGCACGGATGTTCCAGATCCACGTCTGCATCGCCGGTGGATCGTGGGAGCGGCGGCACCTCGCCTTCCGCGACTGGCTCCGCGAGCATCCGGTCGAGGCTGCGTCCTACGCCGAGCTGAAACGTGAGCTCGCCGAGAAGCACCGACGCGACCTCATCTCCTACGTCGACGCGAAGACGTCGTTCATCAGGGCGATCGAAGCGCGCGCGCTCGGGGAGGACGCGTCGCGGACCGACTGACCCTGGACGCGGGCGGCTCGATCGGGGGATGATCCGCGTCCGATGGATGCCCGCATCACCGCGACGCGGTTCGGCCGCGCCCTGCCGCCGGGGGGCACGATCGGCGTCTGCGCACCATCCGGCCCATACTTCAATGCCTCGGACATCCTGCGTCCCAAGGAATGGTGGGAATCGCAGGGGTATCGCGTGAAGCTCACCGACGGCGTCTGGGCGAAAGATGACTACGAAGCCGGCAGCCCGCAACAACGCGCCGACGACCTCCACGACCTGTTCACGGACCCCGATGTCGACGTGATCCAGGTGCTCTGGGGCGGCACCGGGGCGATCCGGATGCTCGAGCATCTCGACTTCGACCTGATCGCGGCGAACCCCAAGGCGCTGATGGGCTATTCGGACATCACGAACCTCCACGTCGCCCTCAGGCAGGAGGCGGGGCTGGCCACGCTGCACGGCCCCGGTCTGGGCTCGATGGGCATCCCCGAACGCACCACCTTCACGTGGGACTCCGCGCTGAGGGGCTTCTCCGAGGGCGGGGCCGGCCGGGTTCCCGACGATCCCGATGACCCCTACCGGCGCACGATCTCGCCCGGGAAGGTCACGGCGCCGCTGGTCGGGGGCAATCTGTTCACGATGATCCACCTGTTGGGAACGCGGTTCGACCCCGTGTTCGACGGCGCGATCTGGTTCTTCGAAGAGGTGCACGAGCCCGCCTACGTGATCGAGGTGCACCTGAGCCAGCTCCGGCTCGCCGGCAAGCTAGACCGCGTGGCCGGGGTGATCGTCGGCGAGCTCAAGGACTGTGACTGGAGCGAGCAACGGCCGGAGGCACCCCGCAACAGGTCGATCGAGGACGTTCTGGAAAGAACCCTGGCGCCGCTGGGCGTCCCGGTGCTATACAGGGCCCCTCTCGGGCACGGGAAGCATCTTGCGACGATCCCGCTCGGGGTCGCCGCGACCCTGGACGCCGACGCGAGGACGATCACGATCGAGCAACCTGGGGTGGTACGAGATGCGTAAGACGGAAGGGAGACCCGGGGATGGAAGGAGAGGGGAAATGAGGAAAGCCCGTCGTACGATCGCGCTCGCGGTCGGGTTCGGCGTGCTTGCGGGGGTGGTCCTCTCGAGCACGGCGGCACTCGCGCAGAGCGCCAGTTCTTCGGCTGCGGACGCGAAGGTCACGTTCGTGGCAGGCACCACGAACGACATGCGCACGGTCAACCCGTTCAAGGCGATCGAGACCCCGGAGTACGAGGTCCTCAGCCTCAACTACGACATGCTCATCAACTTCGCCAAGGGCGACCTCGGTCCGGCGGACGGACTCGCCACCGAGTGGACGCAGTCCGAGGACGGACTGACGTGGACCTTCACGATCCGCGACGGTGCGAAGTGGCACGACGGCGAGCCTCTCACCGCCAACGACATCGCGTTCACGTTCTCGAAGATCGTCGAGTACAAGCTCGGGACCTCCCTCGACTACCTGCCCTATTCGACGCCGGACTCCTTCACGGCCCCGGACGCGCAGACGCTCGTGTGGACGACCGAGGTGCCGACGATCGCCCCGACGATCCCGCCGTGGATCTACATCGTGCCCGAGCACATCTGGGGCGAACTGGACAAGGACGGTTTCAAGAAGTGGAACTTCGAAGCCGGGACCCAGCCATCGATCGGCAGCGGCCCCTTCGAGCTCACCGAGTGGATCAAGGGCGACTCGTGGACCCTGACCGCGAACCCGGAGTACTGGGCCGGCGCGCCGAAGATCGACGAGTACGTCGTGAAGCGCTACAACAACGAAGAGGCGATGGTCACCGCGCTCAAGAACGGTGAGATCGACTACCTCGCCGCGGTCGGTCCTGAGCTGTTCGAGTCCCTCAAGAGCCAGGACGGGATCACGACATGGGTCGGGCCGGCGACCGGGTTCGACCAGATGAGCATGAACAGCTGCGATCCGGAGAACACCGAGTCCAAGTTCTGCGCCGACACTGGGAGCACGGGTCACCCCGCGCTGCTCGACCCGGTCGTGCGCAACGCGATCGCCCACGCGATCGACCGCGACACCCTGGTCGACCGCATCCTCGGCGGCTACGGCCTCCCGGGCACCACGATCGTGCCGCCATTCGCATCGCAGTGGCACTACGAGCCGACGGCGGACGAGCTGGTCACCTTCGACATCGCGCAGGCGAACCAGATGCTCGACGATGCCGGCTATCTCGATGCCGACGGTGACGGTGTTCGCGAGATGCCCGGTGGGGGCGATCCGCTCGACTTCCGGTTCATCCTGCGCTCCGAGGACGAGTCCTCGCCGGACCGGGGGCGGTTCATCTCCGGGTGGCTCCAGCAGATCGGTATCGCCACCGAGTCGGAGGTGCTCACCGACGGCAAGCTGATCAACGCCTGGTACGCGAACGACTACGATCTCTACATGTGGGGTTGGGGCCCCGACCCGGACCCCGACTTCATCCTGTCGACGTTCACGGCGGGCCAGTGCGGCGGGTGGAGCGACACGTGCTACACCGACCCCGAATACGACCAGCTGTATCAGGATCAGAAGACCGCCTCGGATACCGCCGAGCGGCAGGCGATCATCAACCAGATGCAGCAGATCATCTACCGGGACATGCCGGAGGTCGTCCTTTACTACGACCAGTCGCTCGAGGCGTACCGGAGCGACGAGTGGACCGGTCTCGAGGACAACATCTCGCCGACGCCGGAGGGGTTCCTGTGGGGCCAGTACACGCCCTACTCGGCCCTCACGCTGGCCCCCATCGGGTCGGCAGGCACCACCGCCGGTGATGGCGGCGTCTCACCGGTGCTGTGGCTCGGTATCCTCGGGGCCGTCGTGGTGATCGTCGCCGTGGTGCTCCTGTCGCGCCGCGGGAAGTCTGAAGAGGACATGGCGTAGGACGTCAAGGTTGGATAGGAGGATCGGAAGAGCAGGGTGGGGACGCAGCGTTACTTGCTCGGCAAGCTCGCGCAGGTGCTCCTCACCCTGCTCTTCATCCTCGCCTTCAACTTCTTCCTGTTCCGCTTGATGCCGGGCGACCCAGTCACCCTGCTGGTCCGGCAGGCAGGTGCGACGCTCTCCGCGGAGCAGCAGGACGAGCTTCGGGCGGACCTCGGTCTCGACAAGCCGATGTTCCCGGACCAGTTCCTCGACTACATGGGTGACACGCTGACACTGAACCTCGGGGAGTCGACGATCATCGACCCGGGGCGTCCGGTGACGGAGATCTTCGTCGAACGGATGGGCCGTTCGCTGATCCTGCTCATGACGAGCACGATCGCGTCGATCGTCCTCGGGATGCTGATGGGCATCTACGGCGGGTGGCGTCGTGGCGGGAGGTTCGACAACGGCTCGATGGTCACCTCCATGATCCTGTACTCGATGCCCGAATACGTGTTGGGGATCATCCTGCTGCTGTTGTTCTCCAACGTGTTCCAGATCTTCCCGACGTCGGGGTACATCGACCAGGTGGCCGACTACACGGGGATCGCCTACGTGGCGGACTACGTCAACCACATGATGCTGCCCTTCTGGACCCTCACGCTCGCCTATCTCGGTGAGTTCTATCTCGTGATGCGCTCGTCGCTCCTCGATGTGATGGGCGAGGAGTTCATCACCCTCGCGCGGGCGAAGGGCGTTCGCGAGAAGTACGTGCTCCGACGCCACGCGGTACGCAACGCGATGCTGCCGACCGTGACCCTGATCGCGCTGTCGTTCGCGTTCGTCCTCGGCGGCGCGATCACCGTCGAGCTGGTGTTCACGTATCCGGGGGTGGGACTGCTCTCTTACGACGCGCTCCAGAACCGCGACTTCCCCGTCCTGCAGGGGACGTTCCTGTTCTTCACCCTCGCGGTCCTGATCGCGAACCTGGTCGCCGACCTGACCTACGGTTATCTCGACCCACGGGTGCGTACGGCATGACCACGACCGAGCCCGCCCTCGCCGACGCGCCGGTCGCGCCGCCGCCGGGCCGACTGACGCCTCGCAAGGTTCGATGGCTGCGCCGTCGCCGAGCCCTCGGGCGCTTCTGGAGGCAGTACCGGGCGAGTGGTATGGGGATGTTCGGCCTGGTCATCCTCACGTTCTTCATCCTGATGGCGATCTATTCGGCCCTGGGGTACGGAGGCAGCACCAATCCCATCGAGACCCTTCAGAACCCGACCCTCGAGCCGCCGAGCCTGGAGTTCCCGCTCGGGACCGACAACAACGGCATCTCGGTGCTGTCGCTCGTGATCAAGGGGTCGAAGACCTCACTGCTCGTCGGGCTCATCGCCTCCGTGATCTCGATGGTCGTCGGCACCCTGATCGGGATGGCCGCCGGCTACCGCACCGGATGGGCCGACACCATCCTGATGTTCATCACGAACGCGTTCATCGTGATCCCGTGGCTCGCGCTCGCGATCGTCCTTGCGGCGCTATTGGGACAGAACCTGTGGATCATCATCATGATCATCGGACTCACCTCCTGGCCGGGCACCGCGCGTCTGGTGCGGGCCCAGGTGCTCTCGGTGAAGGAGCGGACGTACGTCGAGCGCTCACGGGCGCTCGGTGGCCCCGGCAGCCACGTCGTGATGAAGCACATCCTTCCGAACGTGATGCCGGTGATCTTCGCGAACACGATCCTCACGATCGCGATCGCGATCCTGTCGGAGTCGGCCCTGTCGTTCCTGGGGCTCGGCGACCCGCTCAACATCACGTGGGGTACCGTCATCGACCAGGCCTTCTCGAAGGGCGCGATCACGATCGGTGCGTGGTGGTGGCTGATCGCTCCGAGCACGTGCATCGTGCTCGTGGTGCTCGCCTCCACCATGATCGGTTTCGCCTTCGACGAGATCGTGAACCCGAGGATCAGAGAGCGATGAGCGTCCTTTCCGTCAGAGACCTGAACGTCACGTACACCACGAAGGGTGGCGATGTCCCCGCGGTGCGCGGCGTCTCCTTCGACATCGAGAAGGGGCGGGTGCTCGGGCTCGCCGGGGAGTCGGGCTGTGGCAAGTCGACGATCGCCGGCGCGATCCTGCGGCTGCACTCTCCCCAGACCAAGATCGAGGGCACGGTCCTGCTCGACGGGCAGGACGTGCTCGCGCTGTCCCCCGGCAAGCTGCGTGCCGCGCGGTGGACGGGAGCCTCGATCGTGTTCCAGGGCGCGTTGCACGCGCTGAACCCTGTTCAGAGGATCGGGGTCCAGATCGCCGAGGCGATCCGGGTGCACGGGATGGCCGGCGAGCGCGAGGCCTTCGTGCGTGCGGGGGCGTTGGTGGAGCAGGTCGGACTGCCCAGCCGTCGGATCGACGACTACCCGCACGAGCTGTCCGGCGGCCAGAAGCAGCGCGTCATGATCGCGATGGCCTTGGCATGCAACCCGTCGCTCGTGATCGCCGACGAGCCGACGACCGCCCTCGACGTGATGGTGCAAGCGCAGGTGCTCCAGTTGCTGCGCTCGCTGCAGCACGACCTCGGTCTCGCGATGTTGTTCATCACCCACGACCTTTCGGTGCTGGTCGAGGTCTCCGACGACCTGGCGATCATGTACGCGGGTAGGATCGTCGAGGAGGGGCCCGCCGAGCGGGTGTTCCGCTCGCCAGTCCACCCCTACACCAAGGCGCTCGCGGCCGCATTCCCCGAGATCGGCGACGTTCGGTTCCGGGGACAACCGAGCGGCTTGGGTGGGGACCCGCCCGACCCCCAGCTGATCCCGTCCGGATGCCCCTTCCACCCTCGGTGCGCCGAGGTGACCGAGGTGTGTCCGACGATCGACCCGGAGCTGTGGCGCGCAGGTGAAGGAAGGACGGCGGCGTGCGTCCACGCCGAGGGCGCCCCCGTGTTCGAGGGAGTGCAACGGTGAGCGACGCCGTCGTCGACGCCGGGCTCGTCAACTACGGCGTGCCGGTGATCGAGGTCGACGACCTCGAGGTCAACTTCGCCGGGCGCGTCGGCATGATCGCCGGACTGATGGGCAAGAAGGGCGCCGACGCCAAGGCCGTTGACGGCGTGAGCCTCACACTGCATGAGGGCGAGGTGCTCGCACTCGCCGGTGAGTCCGGCTGCGGCAAGACGACCGCCGCGAGAGCGATGATGGGCCTGCTCCGGCCCGACCGCGGACAGATCCGGTTCCGCGGGACGCCCCTGCAGTCGAGCGCGAGGGGACTCCAGCCGTACCGACGCCAGGTCCAGATGGTCTTCCAGGATCCGACCGCCTCGCTCAACCCGCGCCAGACGATCTACGAGATCGTCGCCGAGGGCCTGCGCATCCACAAGATCCACAACGGTCCGGGCGGCGAGTCGGAGGACGAGCTCGTGGCGCGCGCGCTCTCGCGCGCCGGCCTGCGTCCCCCCGAGAGGTTCTACCTGCTGTATCCCCACGAGCTCTCCGGCGGTCAGCGTCAGCGCGTCGTGATCGCCGGCGCGCTGGTGCTCGACCCGACCGTGATCGTTGCCGACGAGCCGGTCTCGAACCTCGACGCATCGGTCCGTGGGGAGATCCTCGCGCTCTTGATGAAGCTCCGGCGGGAGCTCCACATCTCGATCCTGATCGTGACCCACGACCTCGGGCTCGCCTGGACGGTCGCCGACCGGGTCGCCGTGATGTATCTGGGGAGGATCGTCGAGATCGGCCCCGCGGAGGAGGTCCTCCAGCGCCCCCGACATCCCTACACGAAGGCGCTCCTCAACGTGGTACCCGAGGCGGGAGGAGCCGACCGGCCGATCCTCACGGGCGAGCCGCCCGACCCCACCAGGATCCCGGCCGGATGCCGGTTCCACCCGCGCTGTCCAGCGGTCGTCTCGGGGCGGGCGGCGGAGCTCGGGATCGAGTCGAAATGCCGCGGCGAAGATCTTCCGCTGTTGCAGGCTGCCCCCGAGCACGAGGCCGCCTGCCACCTGGTGCCGCTCGAATTGGCCCCCTAGGGAACGGCCGGAGCCGCTCCCGGCGTTTCGTCGGCCGCCTGCGCCGCCACATCTTCCTCGTCGCCCTTGAGGACGCCCAGGATGGCGGCCATCTCGGCGTCCCCCACGGGTGCATCGGCGCGCACCTCGCGGCCTTTCGCGGAGGCGAGCAGGGCGCGAAGGTTCCCCTCGGCCATGTCGGCGCGCGACTCGAGCTCCTTCGTGCGTTCCGCGAGCGAACGGGCGCGCCGCTCGGCCTCGTCGCGGGTGGCTCGCGCGTCGCGGAGTTCCTCGCGTGCCTGCCGGAGCTCGGCGCGCATCTCGGCGTTCTCGCGGCCGAGATCGATCAACTTGTCGGCGACGGCCCTGCCGAGGTCCGAGTACCCGGTGCCGCCGGGCGACGCGCTCGCGGCACGCGCGCTGCGGAGACCGCGCGGCCCACGCGCGCCGCGCGGACGACGCTCGATCGCCTCGCGCTCCTGCGGATCGACCGGGCGCGCGTCGAGGAGCCGGTAGGAGCCGTTCGCCGGCTCGAGCCTGCGCCGCGAGATCAGGGCGCGGACGGCCCGCGCCGTGGCGAGTGGATCGGGGTAGCCGAGCTCGCGGCCGATCTCGGCCGGGGTTTCCTGAAGGATCTCCCCCACCTCGACCCTGCCGGCGACGGCTCCCAGGAACGCGTTGGCTCGCTGGAGGCTTTCGTCGTTCATCCCGAACATGATGCCCGACAACCCTTCGACTGAACAGTTGCACCTCGGCCCAACGGTGACGGAACAGTCCCCGTCTACGCGGCTCGGCCCGCGAGCTCAACAGCCTCTGGCACACATGGCGCGGAACCGGTAGACGGCCACGCGTGAGCCTTGGTTGCCGTCGGGGCTGCTCGCCTCGATCTCGCCTTCGATGTCCAAGGACTGGTCCGATCGCGGACGAAGCACCGGTCGAACCTTGGCGATCGTGTCGGAGAACCCCCCCAGGTCGAGAGCGCCGACGGGCTCGAGCCCGATGTCGGCGAAGGTGAGGTGAAGCACCGTGCCCGAGGACACCGTCTCCCAGGTCCCGCGCAGCGAGAAGGCGATCCGGTCTGCCTGCACCTGCGCTTGGTCGAAATCACACCCGGCCGTCGCCGGTTGGAGCTGCGCGAGGCCTTCCCCGGCCACCCTCCCCTCGTCGCGGAGCTCCACACGGAATCCCGCGACCCAGTCGCTCCGGCACGTGCCTCCGACGTGGAGACGATGCACCGTGTCCGCGGTGAATCGACCCTTCCAGATCGGGGTGACGGGTGGCGGCGTGGGCGAGGACGATCGGGTCTCGGGGGAACGCGCGCCCGGGTCTTCCACACCGGGGGGGAACGGATCCGTCCGGGACGCGACGTAGGCACCGGCCCCCGCGCATAGCGCCAACACGAGCACCCACACGAGGACCTTCAGCCATCTCGACACCCGGCGAGACTACCGTCAGCCGATGCCGAGACCCGTCATGAGCGCGCGGCCGGACAGACCGAACGAGATGAACGCGGCGGCCGCGAACACCACCCACGGCGCGATCGGCGGGCCCTGCTGCCCGTCGCGCTGGACCTCACGGGCAAGGGCATGGCCGATCGCGAAGATCAACAACGGGCCGAACCCGTAGACGAGATGCAGCCAGGTCGTCGGCCGCCGGTCCATCAGGAGCAGCACGACGCCGATCAAGGCCTGGATCCCCGCCACCACCTGCTCCACGGTGAGCCACGTCCAGTACCGCTCGCCGGGTCCGCGGCGCGCGATGGCCGCGACGAGCCCCCAGACCCACCCGACCGAGAAGACCGCGACCACGACGAAGCCGACGAGCCGATGGATCGCGACCATGCGGTCGGGAAGTCTACGAGCCCCCTCACGGAACGGATCGTCTTACGGAACGATCGTCGCCAGGTCCTGCTCGAGGAGGTTCCGGTCCTCCGGGTCGGCGATCCGCTCACCGAGCTCGCGCGCACGGGCGAGGTGGGACGCGGCGGTCGTCGCATCACCTGCCACCATGGCGGCCCGCGCCACCGCCTCGTGTGCGAAGGCGATGTCCCAGTCGCCGATGCCGTGCTCCTCGCAGATCCTCAGGCACGCGCGCGCATGGAACATCGCGGGGTCGGGTCGGCCCAGCACCGTGTTGACGCGGGAGACCTGCCACTCGCCCCTCGCTCTGTGCTGCGGCTCCCCGACCTCGCCCCACAGGAACCGCGAGGCGTGAGCCATATGCAGCATCCGCAGGTCGTCGTCTGCCGACCGGTCCCGTCGCTCCATCAGTGACCATGTGTCGTTGAACAGATCGACCGCCATGCGCCGGCGCTCGTCCTGCTCGGTGGCGTCGTGGGTCTCCGTGGTATCCATGGCGAACAACTCCTGTCTCCCAAGCAGCATGCGCAGGTGGTGGACCGTTCGTTGGTGCCGCGACAGCTCGGCGTCGACGTTGGCGAGGTGTCGACCCAGCATCGCGCGCGCCTTCTCGTCGTCACGGCCGTCGTGTGACGCGAGCGCGTCGCGCACGACCTCGAGCGGCACGTCGAGCTCACGCAGACGTCGGATCAGCCGGCCGCGCTCCACCTGCTCGGTCCCGTAGCGCCGGTAGCCGGTGACCGGGTCGACCTCGCGCGGGCGGAGCAAGCCCTGCGCGTCATAGTGGCGCAGCGCCTTCGCCGTCAGGCCCGTGAGCCTGGCGAACCGTCCGATCGTGAGCGTCTCGGCGTCCGGCACGACCGGCACGCTACGCCTTCCCCCGGCGGGAAGGTCAAGTCCATGTCGCCGGGCGCTGCTACCGTCGCGCCAGTGAGCCCGGACCCCTCCGCGATCCTCGTCGGCCTGAACGACGCCCAGCGGGCGGCCGCGACCGCCGTTCGCGGCCCGGTCGCGATCCTCGCCGGCGCCGGGACGGGGAAGACGACGACCATCACGCGGCGCATCGCGCATCAGGTCTCCACCGGCGTCTTCCCTGCCCGAGCGATCCTCGCCGTCACGTTCACCGAGAAGGCGGCCGGGGAGCTCAGGGGTCGCCTCGCCGTCTTGGGGGTAGAGGGGGTCGAGGCGCGCACGTTCCACGCCGCCGCGCTGTCCCAGCTCTCGCGGCTGTGGGAGATGCATACGGGCTCGCCGCTCCCCGACATCCTCGATTCGAAGGCGCCGTTGATCGCCTCGCTCGCGAACGGCCTGCCCCCGCCACACAAGTTCCTTCCCCGCAGCGAGCTGGCGGGCGAGATCGAATGGGCCAAGAACCGCAGGGTCACCCCGAACTCCTACCTGGAGGTCCTCGAGGCGGAGGATCACACGCCTCCGATCCCGGCCGAGCTCATGCACCGCATGTTCGAGGGCTACGAACGACGGAAGGAGCGAACCGGTCGGCTCGACTTCGAGGACATGCTCGGACTCGCGGTTCGCCTCTTCGATGAGCACCCCGACGCGGCCGAGGAGGTGCGAAGGCGCCTACGCGCGTTCACGGTCGACGAGTACCAGGACGTGAACCCGCTGCAACAGGCATTGCTCGATCGGTGGTTGGGGGGCCGAGACGAGATCTGCGTCGTGGGCGACGACTACCAGACGATCTACACGTTCACCGGCGCCTCACCCGAGCACCTGCTGTCCTTCCCGCGCCGCTACGAGCACGCGGTGGTGGTGCGCCTCGAAGACAACTATCGGTCGTCGCCCCAGGTGTTGACCGTCGCGAACGCCCTGGCCCGCGGGCTCGGGGGCTTCGAGAAGCGCTTGCGCGCGACCGAGCCGGACGGGCCCGCGCCCACGGCGCGGGCCCTCGCCGACCCAGCCGCGGAGGTCGCGTTCGTGGTCGGCGAATGCCGCCGGCTCCATGCCGACGGCATCGCCTGGGACGAGATGGCGGTGCTCTCGCGGATCAACGCTCGTTCCGAGCCGTATGAGGAAGCCTTCGCCGACGCCGCCATCCCCTATCAGGTCAGAGACGGCGCATTCCTACGGCGGCCAGGGCCTCGGTCGGTGCTCGGCCGGCTGCGCCGCGCTCCCGCCGGGGTCGGCGTCTCGGCCGCGGTCGAGACCGTCACCGACCAGCTCGGATTCGCACCCGGCAGCATCCACGACAGCGAGGAGGAGGCCACACGGCAGGCCGACCTCGCGCGGATGCGCCAGCTGGCCGCCGAGTACGAAGCGTCGGCAGGCGCCGACGCGACCATCGACGGCTTCGCTGCGGAGCTGGCGCACCGGTTCACCGTGGAGCGACAGGGCCGCGGCGTGCAGCTCATGACCTACCACCGCGCGAAGGGACTGGAATTCGACGCCGTGTTCCTTCCCCGGCTGCTCGACGGCGAGCTCCCCTACCGCTCTCGCCGAGCGAAGGCCGACCCCGAGGAGGAACGGCGCCTGCTGTACGTCGGGATCACCCGCGCGCGCCGCCACCTGTTCCTGTCGTGGCCGAGGGATCCGAAAGCCTCACCCAGCCCCTTCCTCGAGGAGATCGGGGTGCAGCGCCCCGCGACGAAACCCGTCAAGGCGGCGGGCCGCGGCCCCGTCGGCGTTCCCGCATCGGGCGGAGACCTGTTCGAGCGGCTGAAGACCTGGCGACGCGAGCGAGCGAGAACCGATGGGGTGCCTGCGTATGTGGTGTTCCACGACGCGACGCTGGCCGCGATCGCCGAGGCGGGCCCGCGCGATCGCCCGGGTCTCGCGGAGCTTCCGGGCATCGGGCCGGCCAAGCTCGATCGCTACGCGGACGAGGTGCTCGCGATCGTCGAGGCCGCGCGATGAAACCTCAGGACCCTCGGAGCCAATCCGGCACGTCGGCGAGCGCGTCGACCACGGCGTCCGGGCCGGCCTTCGCGAGGTCGCCGTCCCGGTACTTGCCGGTTCGCACCAGCACGCCGGTGCACCCCACCGCCTGCGCGCCGACGATGTCGTTCACGACGTCGTCACCCACCATCGCCACACGTCCGGCGGGAACGCCAAGCAGCTCCAGCGCCGCACGGAAATACGCCGCGGCGGGCTTGCCGCAGATCGTCGCGGTCACCCCTGCCGCCTCCTCGATCCCTGCGATATAGGCACCGCCGTCCAGCTCCCACCCGTCGGCCGTTCGCCAGTACATGTTGCGGTGCATCCCCACGAGCGCGGCGCCGTCCATCACTCGCCGGAAGATCCGATTCACCACGTCGTACGCGAATGCGTCGCACGCGCCACCGAGCACGAGCACGTCGGCCTCTTCCGGACGCGCCGCTCGCGACACGCCGGCGAGGTCCTCGCCGGGCTCGCCGTCGGTCAGCACGAATACGTTCGCGCCGGGGTGTTCCTCGCGGAGGTACCTCGCGGTCGCCGTCACCGCGGTCACGATCTCGTGAGGATCGACCTCGAATCCCGCGGCACCCAAAGTGTCCGAAAGCGCTCGGCGCGTGTGGGTCGTAGTGTTGGTGATCAGTCGGAACGGGACGCCCTCGCGGCGGAACGCTGCGAGGGCCTCGACCGAACCCGGGATCGGCTCCCACGACACTGCGAGCACGCCGTCGATGTCCAGCAGGAGCCCGTCTGCGCGCGCCACAGCGCGGAGCCTAGCGCGCTATGAGCCGAGCCGGATGCCGGCCGAGCGCCGCGCCTTTTCGACGTCGGAGTCGATGTCGATGCCACGCGCACGCAGCAACCACTCCTGGAACGGAGCGACGTAGCGAAACTTCGCCGGCAGCAACGGGCGTCCCGCACGGATCGCGGCGAAGGTGGCACGCATCGCCGTGTGCTTCGCAGGCGACATCGGCACCCCGTACATGTCGCGCAAGAGCGGCGGGAGCGTCCCGAACGCGAGACGCGAGACCCCTTTCAGCACCGGGCGCCACTCGGCCTCGCGCGGAGGATCGAGGAAGAGCTCGTACACGCGGCGGGCGCCCTCGGTCACCAGCAGCTCGCCGCGATCCTCGAAGTCCGCGAGCCAGGCTCGAAGTGCCGGCACGCTCGGGGGGATCTGCTCGCGAGGGATCAGCATCATCTCGGCGGCGAGCATCTGCTCTTCGTGGAACCGCTGGCGACCCGCGTCGTCGAGCAGTCCGACCGTGAGCTCCTCGAACAGGAGCGCGGAGTCGATCAGACACGCGTGCACAAACAGAAGAAGTCTGGGGTCCAGCGCGTCGTAGCGCATGCCGGTCACCGGGTCGATCCCGTTGATCCGCGTGTGGACGTCGTTGATGCGACCCGCGGCCGCGTCGGCCTCGACCTTGGAACCGAACGTGACCGTGTAGGTCAGGATCAGCGTGCGCTGGAGGCGCTTCCACGGGTTCCGCTCGTACATCCCGGTCTGGCTGGCGCCGGCCACGACCAATGGATGCGCGGCTTGCATCAGCAGTGCGCGCGCGCCGCCGAACAGCACCGTGACCTCTCGGTGAACCTGCCACGACACGCTGTCGGGGCCGAAGTATCCGAGATCGCGCCCCACGCCTCCGAGCCTACCCCGAACGAACCTGCACGCCGAAGCCCGGACCTACGCGCGCCCAGGGCCTGCGATCCGTTGCGCGCGGCGCCGGATGTCGGCGGCGACCGGCTTGGTCGCCAACACGATGAGGTGGTTGCGCGCTCGCGAGCTGCCGACACGCGCGTATCTCGCGATGTCCTCCCGATGCCGCTCGCCGAGCTCCGCGAGGATCACGACCGGGCGCTCGAGCCCTTTGAACCCGTGCACCGTCGACCAGAGCACGGTGTCGGGCTCAACGATGTCGGACAAGGTGAAGCGTCCGACCGTGCGGCGTTGCCACAGCAAGCTCTTCTCACGACCGGGTGGTGTCAGGACGACGATGTCTTCGAGCGACAGCCCTTCGGCGGTGAGGTTCGTGAGGACGATCTCCAGCAACCGGACCAGCTGGTCCTCACCCTCGTAGTCGAGGACTTCGACGTCGCGCCCGGGAGGCCCTTTCGCGGTGCCGCCGCGGGGATCCCCTTCGAAGAACACCGAGACGAACTCGGCGATCGATTGCGTGTTGCGCAGGTTGTGCGGCAGGGGCGGCAGGACGTCTTCGGGGCCGAGGGGGAGCTCACCTCCGTCGTACAGGGTCTGGGAGTCGTCGGAGAACAGGTAGAGCCTGCCGCTGTCGGGTTCATGGTGAAGCGCCAGGAGGGCGGGCCACCACCAGGCTCGGAAGTCCTGCGCCTCGTCGACCACGATCGCCTGGAATCGTGGGCCCAGGGCGCGCGCCGCCTGCTCGAGGAGGCTCGGCAGCTCCTCTTCGAAGTAGCCGCGGTCGTCGGTGCCCTCGGGAACAGGCACCGTGAGACCGGCTTCGCGCGCGAGGTCCGCGCACAGCTCGTGGAAGTGTGCGACGCGCAGCTTCTGGATCCCCTCGACGTTGGCTCGCAGATGGTCGGCGAGTCTGGTGTTGAAGCAGGTCAGCAGTGTGGGTTGGCCCGCCTCAGCGAGCTGGCGTGCGATCGAGATCGCGAGCAGCGTCTTGCCCGACCCGGGCGGACCCGTGACCACGGCACGCTTCCGGTGGAGCACGAACGCCTGCGTCCATGCCTGTTCCTGGGTGAGTTCGAGGATCTTGCGGTCCTCCTCGCGGAACAACAGCTTGAGCGGCGTGCGAACCTCGACCGCGAAGCCGAGCGCCTGTTCGACGGCGAGCATGCCGCGTGCTCCGAAGTGACGACCGGGTTGTTGCCACGACGCCATCAGCTCTCGCACCCGCGAGGCGAGACGGTCGAGGTCGTTCCTGTCGATCGCGAGCGCGGCGGGCGCCGCGGGGTGCGCGTCACGGTCGTAGACCCCGTGGGGCATCGCCACCGCGTACCCGTACGATGGCCGCCACCGCATCCACCCGGGCTTCGACTCCAAGATCCTCGTGAGCGAGTACATCTCGTCACGCGCTTGATGGAACGGATCCTCGCCGAGCTCGTGGCGACCGCTGCGGCCTCCCTGCGTCCAGCGACGGCTGCGGGGCTCGTAGGTGAGCTCGCCGCCCTTCGCCTCGATCACCAACAGGCCGTCGACCGGGTGCGTCACGACGAAGTCGGCTTCTCCCTGCTCGGGCCGGTCTCCGCGGCCCGCCAGGGCCCAGTCCACCGAGTGGTAGACGACGTACTCGTCGTCCAGTTGTTCGAGGAACGCCTCGTAGAGCTGGCGCTCAGCCGAGCTCTCGGTCTCGAGCATCGGGAACGGCACCATGCGAGCCACCCGGCGATGCTACCCATCGCGCCGGAGGAGTCAGAGCCACTGGAAAGCGCATCATGGCTCGCCCGCAGGCGTTGTTCCAACGCGCAACGCCCGACCGCGGACCACCCTATCCGACCGGGTGGCCGCCCGTAGTCCAAAGGGCGGAACCCCCTTTAGGCACCTTTAGGTCCCCCTTTAGCGGCGGTGCCGAGACTCCTCTCCACAAGCCCCGATAGGCGGGGCACTGGAACGAGGAGAGACGGGCATGGTCAAGACCCTCCGGCGTATCGCGATCGCCCTGGGATCCCTCGCCGCACTGGCCCTGGCCGGTGGCGCGCACTGGCGCGTTCCCTAGGCATTCTTAGCGGCGGGAAACCCCGACTGCCTTCCCATCGGGGTTTCCCGCTTGGCCCGTCTTCGGATCCCGCTTTCGCC
>Ga0214473_10002052_pt1 | contig 25368 bp, 20 predicted proteins | sample RVTome_7_FD_203509 | JGI IMG/M metagenome (GOLD analysis project Ga0214473, IMG submission 203509) | Soil microbial communities from uranium-contaminated site in the Upper Colorado River Basin, Wyoming, United States - RVT98D197 | ecosystem: Environmental > Terrestrial > Soil > Contaminated >... | reverse complement strand
CGATTCCCTTTGAGACTGTCATACCGTTCTCCTCTAATCCCGTGAAGATATACATACGTCAGCGACACATCAGTCACTGCATTTTGTCTGCGGACCAGGCTTGGTCGCCCGGCCGGGCTCCAGTCGCAGAATCATTCATTGTCCGCGTCCTGAAATTCCTGAACCGATGGAAGGTCAGGTAGTTGGCGTCGTGCTGGCGGGGCGCCGCGGATGCGCCTTGGCCGTACGCGGTTCGCGAGGCGGCAATGATGTCCTCGCCCTCGAACAGCCAATCCAGATACTGAAATCCGTGCCTGTCCACGTCGGGGTGGTAAAGAAGGATGCAGCGAATCTCCCACTGCCACAGGTCGGCGGATCGCATCAGGGCCACGGCATTTCGCACCCGTCCCGGGTCCGGGTCCCTGTGCCTCGGCAGGACAGGGTTGGACAGCGTCCAGTACGCCTTTGAAACGGGGTCAGAGCGGATGGTGAACTTCTTGGCGCCACCCGGGAACGCGACGAAATCCGTTCCGGGGTCGAACGTAGCGTGTCTGCCGTCTCTGCTGATCCTGACGATAGCCGCTTTTTCGCCCTCGGGCCGGTAGTCCACGCGGAGGACGTCCACGATATCCCCCTCGGGCGTAACGACGGCGTTGCCCTCCAGCCAGCCTCGGAATTTGCCCGCCAGCCACTGCGCGTCGCGGCCCAGGCGGCTACTCGAAATCCAGTTAGCCGCATCGAGCAGGTTGCAGTCCGCCGGTGCGGACATCGTGAATGCCCGAAAATGGGTCCCCCATCCGCCGGGGCCCATGGCGTCTTCCATGCCCCGCCAGATCCGGCCGCGATGGACCACCACGGGGACCGGGGCACAGTGGTATCGGGCGTCGTCCAGAAGCAGGCCGCAGCTCCTGTCCTTTGACGCCGTCCAGGTCCTCCCGCCGTCACTGGAGCGGCTGATCACGGCATAGCCATGATTCCTGCTGGTTCCCATAAGGTACACATCGCTGCCGAGGACGAATACGCTGGCCCAGTACATGCCCCTGACCGTCGCCAGATGCGACCACGTAGCCCCGCGGTCGGCCGACTGGAAGACCTGGGTGACGGCTACCTCCCGCTCGCTGGACCGGGGCCCGAATTCATCGTGTTTGGCCAGGTATTGGCTGTTCGGGAGGACTGCAATGCCGGGAGAGCCTATGTACACCCCCGAGGATGATGGAATATGGTTGATCACGACGCCGGGGACGTCCTCCGAGCCTGCCGCCGCGAGCCTCGCCAGGGTCAGAATGATTGAAGACCATGTGACTGTCAGTCGAAACATCTGTCGATCCTCGGTCCCTTCCGGCTGTCTCGGGCGTCCCTGGACACCCGCATGCCGTGACGGGCGCGAGTATAGTCTGGCGGTGATCCGGCAGAAAGCAGAAAAATCATAAAACCTGCATTATGCCTTTGTCATTGGTAGCCGAGCGTCAGTATAATGTTGGCTCTTGTGGGTCCATCCCGGGAACAGTCCTGTGGCAGCGCATACCGAGGGGCACACCACCGGTTTCGTTGCAGGCTGGATGGCCGGTTCAAGCGGCTCACGTGGTGGACGATAAGAGGGTGGCTGGCTCGATGGGCAGTTTTTGTGTGAACGTGGAGATGGAAAAATGGTTGGCAAGAGTATTCTGGTCGTTGTGGTGATTTGTCTTATCAGTGTCCCGATGTGGGCGGCGGACGAAGCCAAGCCCTTCCGAATCGGCATGATCGGCCTCGATACATCGCACGTCACGGAATTCACGAAGTTGATCAATGATCCACAGAAGAACACCGGCTGCAAAGTTGTAGCCGGCTATCCCGGCGGCTCCGCCGACGTGGAGGCCTCGGCCAGCCGCGTCCAGAAGTTCACAAGTCAAATGAAGGACGAATACGGCGTGGAGATCGTCGGCACCATCGAGGAACTCTGCCAGAAGGTGGACGGCGTCATGCTGGAGAGCGTGGACGGGCGGCCCCACTTGGAGCAGGTCCGGCCGGTGATCGCCGCGAAGAAACCTGTCTACATCGACAAGCCCGTGGCCGGCAGCCTCGCCCACGTGCTGGAAATCTTCCGCCTGGCCAAGGAAGCCGGGGTGCCATGCTGGTCCAGCTCGTCCCTGCGGTTCGCCCCCGGCATTATCGGAATGAGGAGTCGGGAGGACGTTGGCGACGTTCTGGGTTGCGATGCCTTCAGTCCGTGCAGTCTCGAGCCGCACCATCCCGACCTCTACTGGTACGGCGTCCATGGCGTCGAGATTCTCTTCACCATCATGGGTACGGGATGCGAGTCCGTGCAGCGCGTCCAGACGGATGGCTATGAGTATGTAGTGGGCGTCTGGAAAGGCGGGCGCGTCGGCACCTTCCGTGGGTTGCGCGCGGGCAAGCTCGACTACGGCGCTCTGGTCTATGGCACGAAAGGCATCGTCCGCGGCGGCAACAACGTGGGTTACGAGCCCCTGATTCAGGAAGTCGTGAAGTTCTTCAAGACCGGCCAGGCCCCTGTGCCTCCGGAAGAGACGATTGAAATCTTCGCGTTCATGAGCGCCGCCGACGAATCGAAAGGGCAGAACGGCGCCCGCGTGACACTGGCTTCGGTCCTTGAGAAGGCCCAGAAGGGATCGCCGGCCCCCGCGCCCGCTCCTGCTCCGGCGCCCGCCCCGGCGCCACCGGCCCCAGCAACACAAGCCCCCGCATCGGCCCCGGCGACGCCCACCCCCGCGCCAAAATAGGTTGGGCAGACGGATTCAATACGAGCGTGGCAGGTTGTGATAATGCCACGCCACACGTCACACCGATTGTGGCAGGCCCCGGAGATTGGCTTTGTTTTGAGCAATCCGCCTCCTTCGTAGTGACGCCGCAAGGCGGCTCCTGTGATGTCCTTGCGCGCTTCTTGGCGCGTACGGGATGCTGTGCAAGGCCACAACCCAGGAGGGACGAGCGAGGACGCTCGTCGTACGTATCAGCCCGACTGCGGCGCCGAACGCCTCTCGCACTTCCGGGTGCGGATTTTCTGGCATTGCGGCCCTGTTTCTGGTATGATAATCTCGCTAGTGCAGCCTGTCTACCCGAAGGACGCACAGGGATGGCTCTTTGCTTGTCGAGAGGTCGATATGCCATTGCCTTATGACCAATCACGTCTATCTCGTGGTCACTCCAGTGTAGAACCTGGGTCTGTCCCCAGTTTGGCCTGGTGTGTGACCGTACATCCTCTTATCTCCGAGAAAGGAGGACAACCATGTCCATGAAGTGGATTACCGCAGGGTGCATCGTGTGTCTGCTGAGCCTGGCGTCGACGAACACGGTTTCGGCGGGGCTCATCGCCTGGTGGAAGCTCGATGAGGGTTCCGGCACGGCGGCCGGGGACGCGAGCGGCAAGGGCAAGAATGGCGTGCTGAACGGAGGCGCCACGTGGGTAGCGGGCAAGGACGCCGGGGGAGTGTATCTCGATGGCGTCGACGACTACATCGAGGTGCCCAACCTGATCGGCAAGACGGGCTCGATGGCGTTCTGGTTCAAGCCTGATTGGGATGGGTCCGATCCGGAGGACTACCGGCTCTTCGACGCGAGTGCCGGCACCATCTACTTCTTCCTCGCCAAGGGGGCCAATCACGCTGACATCAATCCCGAGGACTTCGGCTTCTATCTGGAGGACGCCTCGGACACCGACTACCAGGGCATCGAGATCGACCCGGAGGGGGTCATCCTCGCCAACACCTGGTTTCACGTCGTGCTGACGTGGGAATTTGACGGCGGGCCGGCGGTCCTTTATATCGACGGCGAGGAGGTCGCAAGGGTGGCTTCGCTAGGTTCGCTGCCGCCCCTGCACGCGAATCCCCGGTTCGGGCTGCAGACCATCGCATACATCCCGTCGCGGCATGGCGCCAAGGGTGTTATCGACGATATCCGCATGTACGACCGCATGCTGAAGCCGGGGCAGGCGAAGGACCTATCCGAGGGCATCGCGCCGGATTGGCGAAAGGCCGGGGATCCGGACCCGGCGGACGGTACGATCGGCGTGATGGTGCCGTTTCTGCGATGGAGCAAGGGCGAGACGGCATGGTTCCACAGCGTGTACCTGGGCACGAGCCCGGAGCTTACCGAGGCGGACCGGGTCAGTGCGCGCCAGCCGATCAATCTCTACTACCACCTGGCCGGGCTGGAGCCGGGCGCCACGTACTACTGGCGCGTAGATGAGTTTGAGGCGGATATGGTCACGGTCCACACCGGCGCTGTCTGGAGCTTTACGGCTCGGGCCCGGACCGCTTACCTCCCCGAACCGGCGGATGGGTCCGTGACGGTCTCCCCGGCGGCGGTCCTGACATGGTATCCGGGGCTCGATGCCATGATGGACCGGTTGTATCTGGGCACTGATCTCGACGCGGTCACCCAAGGTGCGGTCGGCACCGACCAGGGCGCCGTGGCGGATTGGACCTTCGATCCCAACGGTCTGGAGGAAGCCGTAACGTATTACTGGCGGGTCGACGAGACAAAATTCGACGACACGGTCCAAACCGGCGAAATCTGGAGCTTCACCACGTACGCCGTCGTCGACGATTTCGAGGGCTACACGAATGATTCGCCGAACCGGGTTTTCCAGGCCTGGGTTGACGGCATGGGCTTTTCGGCCGACGAGTTCTTCCCGCAGGGCAATCCGGGCAACGCCACAGGTGCCATGATCGGCTACGACCCCACGGCGGGCAGCATCATGGAAAGCACGATCATGCACGGCGGCTTGCAGTCCATGCCCATGGACTACAACAATGCCGCCGAGCCGTATTATAGCGAGACGGTGCGGGAGTTCTCCCCCGTGCAGGATTGGACACTCAATGGGACCAATACCGTGCTCTTGTACGTCCGGGGCAGAGCGGCCAACGGGGTGGCTCCCCTGTACCTCGCCGTTGAGGACGCCTCCAGGCACGTTGGTCTCATCGTCCATCCCGATCCCGCGGTCGTGACCACTGCCAAATGGACGGAGTGGAAGGTCCCGTTCAGTGAATGGGCGGGTGTGGACATGACTCGCGTCAAGAAGCTGTACGTCGGCTTGGGCGATCGGGATGTTCCGACGAAGGGAGGTGCCGGCCGAATCTACATTGATGACATTGCCCGGGCGATATCCCCGCCGCCCGGCGAGTGACGCGCGAGGAGGTTACCGGCGCATTAACATTCGAAGTGCGACACGGGTTACGAGGGACAGACCCTGGTCTATGGGACGGTGGGGACAGCCGGGCCTGTGAATCATCGGTTGCCGCGTGCGAGCCGAATCGTCGTTAGACCTGGTCCGGGACGACCCAGGGCTCGCGGTACGTTCGCTTGAGGTACTTGTTGGCTTCGGGGGCGTCGAGGAACGTCTCGCTCTTCGGATCGAAGGCGAGCTTCCGGTTGCCCGTGCGATAGGAGATGTTTGCCATGTGGCACAGCAGGGCGGAATAGTGGCCCTGCTCGACATCTGCATTCGGCCTCTCCCGCGTGCGGACGCACTGAATGAAGTTGTCCTGGTGCCACTTGTCGCCTTGCCGGCCGTAGCGGAAATCGATGACCTTGTCGTCGGCATCGTAGATCTGCCAACCGCCGCCGTGCCGGCCCAGGTACATCATGCCCTTTGTCCCCAGGACCTCGATCCTCGTGGCGCAGAACGGCCAGTCCGGGAACAGATCGCCGTCGCGGATGTGCGTCGGTATCTTCTTCATGTAGGGCATCCAGAGCGCGGACTCGAAGAGGAGCGTGAAATTCCCGTAGTCAAAGAGAGCCAGTTGGGTGTCGGGGATCTCGCGGCCGTCACGCAGGGCCCGAACGCCGCCGCTATGGGCCACCGTGTCCGGGTAGGGCTTGTCGCCGAAGAGCGTGCGCGCCAGGTCTAATTGGTGGATGGCGTCGCCCGGGATCGGGCCGCAACTGTACTCCCACTGGTTCAGCCACGATCGGCTCGGATTGTACGGCAGCTTCGGTGCAGGGCCGCACCACAGGTCGTAGTCGAATCCCTGCGGCACCGGCTGGACGGACCCTTCCCTCATCGGCGGATGCTGCATCATGTTGAACACTCGGATCAGATGCACGTCTCCGAGCTTTCCGCTTCGGACCTGCTCCACGGCATCCTTGGCGTATGGTGAGCTCCGCGACTGCATGCCGACCTGGACGACACGCTTGTACTTGCGTGCCGCCTCGATCATTTTCCTGCCCTCCCACACGTTGTGGGCCAGCGGCTTCTCCACGTACACGTCCTTGCCGGCCTGGCAGGCCATGATCGTCCCGAGCGCGTGCCAGTGGTCGGGTGTCGCGTTGATCAGGACATCCACGTTTTTGTCGTCGAGGATTCGCCGGAAGTCCTGCACCGTCTGCGGCGGCTTGCCCTGGGCCTGCGTGACGGCCTGGCTCGCCTGCGGGAGGCGCCGGCTGTCCGGGTCGCTGAGGTAGGCAATCTCGACGTCCTGACGAGCGGCGAACATCCGCGCCAGTTGTGTTCCCCGGCCGCCAAGTCCCATGACGCCGATAATGACCTTGTCACTGGCTGCACGGCTTTGTCGCTGCGGCAGCACCGCCGCCATCGTTGCCGCTCCCAGTGAGCCTCTCAAAAACTCCCTGCGATTCACCGATCCCATCATATTCTCCTCAATCTGTGCCCTTCGATGTTATTGACTCTCAAACAAACGCCCAATCCGAACCTCCGGGTGGCAGCGTCAAGCGCAGCTTGGCGATGGCGTTGCTCGGATTTGAGAAAACCATCGCCCAGGCCTTCGGCCTTGACGCTGCCACCCGGAGGTCAATAAATAGCTCAGCCTCTACTTGGCTTTTGCCGCCCGCTTGTCCTCGATCTGCACCTTTGTCTGGATCACATTGTCCTGCAGGTTCACGTTGCCCACGCGCTCCTCGATGAGAATACCCGCATCGGGGCTGTCACCGCCGCCTTGTCGAGTGTCGCGTATGGTGTTCCTGACGAAAGTCAGGTCGTTCACCTCGCCGCGGATTCGGATTTCCGCGCCGCCATTGTTCTCGATGGTGTTCTCCTCAAGCCGATTTCGATGCGGCGCCATGCCGAGAGATTCGTTGCGGAAGAACACCCCGTTCTGCTTGTTCTGCCGCACGGTGTTTCGGCGAAGCAGGTTGTCGGAATCCTTGTGGCCGATGGAGATTCCGAACTGCCCGTTTCCTTCGAGAAGGTTGTCCTCGAACAGGCCGTGACGCACCCGCCAGCAGAGGAACAGTCCATCGGTTCCGTTGCGCCGGGCCACGCAGTTGCGCACCGTCGGCCTTTGTGAGCCGCTGCCGGGATGAATCCCCAATGCGGCGTTGTCTTCGCTGACGCAATCCACGACCGTGACGTCGTTGGACTGCTGGAAGCTGATTCCGTCGCCGTTGTAGTTCCGGACGGTGCAGCCGCTGATGATGGTCCCGAACGCGCGGTAGAGGAAGATGCCTGCTCCCCGGCAGCCGTTGAGGGGCACATTCGCCTCCTTGTTGCCTTCGATGACCAGGTCCTCGATCCGCACGGCCTCGGTGTCGTACGCGCTGACCACCGGGAAGACGGTTGCCGCTTTGGCGCCGCCATCCACCATGCAGTCGGCCATGAGCGGCTTGCTAATGGAAAAGGTATTCCCATTCTGCCCTGTGATGCGCGCGACGGTCGTATGGAAGCCGCCGGCATTCTTGTCCCAAATCGCGACGCCGCAACCTGGGACGAACCCGCTGGGGTCCTGCACGGTGATCTGCTCCTCTCCGAAATCGCCGTCAATCGCCAGTGCGGAGACGGCTCCGGCGGCCTTTCGCAGAATGGTCTTGCCTTTGATGCCCCGGACTGTGACGTTCGGCCGCAGGTGCAGGGAATCGTGCATCGCGTACTCGCCTTCACCGATCTCGACCGTGCCGCCTCCGAGTGCCGCCACGTAATCCACGGCCGCCTGCAAGACCCGATTGTCGCTCCCGACCAGATCGGCGTTCTTGTGACCGACGGTGACACGCGGGAGCGCCGCCATCGCGGAGTGCATGGCTCCCGGCAACTGCTTTTCCTCGGACCGCGGCGAGAAGTCCCGCGCCTCATTTCCCGCGACCGTTAAGCCACAGACGCAGATACACAGGATCACCAGGACAAGCGGGGTAAGCGTCTTGCGTGTCATCGCTGGCCTCCCTAAAGGCGGTTCTGTTATTGGCCCGTGGATCGTTACGCCGGACCGGAGGTGATTATGAAACCACAGCGTGTGTTTGTCAACGTCACACGGCGAACGCAAAGTCCCGAACAGGGAGCTACTGGAAGCACCCCGTCATGCAGAGGACTTTGCGTTTGCCCTGATCAACGGATGAATGCTTGACAAGCGGAGCGTGCCGGAGTACACGGGGCGGTGGAAACCTGCTGTGCTTCGGAGACCATTCGTCTATGATAGACTTGGTGAGCATGGATGAACACGGGCTGGAAGGATTGCTCAGCGAGCCTGGTGCGGCGACTCGTGATGCCCTGAGCGGGACCAGCGGCGACGTCGCGGTCCTGGGTGCGGGCGGCAAGATGGGACCGACCCTGGCGATGATGCTGAAGAAGGCGGCGCCCGACAAGAAGATCTACGCCGTCTCGCGATTCAGCGATGGACGGGCGAGGAATTGCATTGAAGAGAGCGGAATCAAGATCGTCGAGGCGGACCTGCTCGATGAGTCCGTCTACGACCGTCTGCCTGATGTCCCGAACGTCTTCTTCCTGGCGGGCATGAAGTTCGGCGCTGCAGGCAATCAGCCTCTTACCTGGGCTATGAACGCCTATGTGCCTGCGCTGGTGGCGCGGCGATACAGTCGCTCGCGCATCGTGGCGCTTTCGACCGGCAACGTCTATCCGTTCGTCGATCTGCGAAGCGGCGGCTCCCGGGAGCAGGACGTGCCGGGACCGGTCGGCGAATACGCGCAGTCGTGTCTCGGCCGCGAGAGAATCTTCCAGCATTTCTCCGAGCGCTTCGGTACTCCCGTGACCTTGACCCGGCTGAACTATGCGAATGAGCCGCGTTACGGCATCGTCGTCGATCTGACACAGAAGATTCTGCGCGGCGAGCCTGTCGATGTCACCACGGGGGCTGTGAACCTCGTCTGGCAGGCCGACGCCAACAACTATATCATCCGTGCGTTGGGCCTGGCCCAGAGCCCGCCGGCCATCCTGAACGTGACGAGTCCCGAGACGGTGGCGGTCCGCGACCTGGCAGGCCGGATTGGCAGGCTGCTCGACAGGGAGCCCCAGTTTGTCTCGCAGGAGGCGACCACCGCCTTGTTGTCCAACGCTTCGGCATGCTGCGAGATGTTCGGCCGGCCTGCGATGAGCCTGGACGACATGATCCGTGTCATCGTCCCCTGGGTGGCCGCCGGCAAACCTGTCCTGGGCAAGCCGACCAAGTATGGTGTTCGCGACGGCCGATTTTGAGAAGGGCATGCAATGATTGCGACGAAGGTCCTTGACACGCTGCGAGAGGGTTGCGTCATTCCTGCCCACCCGCTTGCGCTAACCGGCGAGAACAAGCTCGACGAGCGATGCCAGGGAGCGTTGACGCGGTACTACCTGGCGGCGGGAGCAGGGGGGCTGGCCGTAGGCGTCCATACGACCCAATTCGCCATCCATAATCCAAAGGTGGGTCTCTATGAGCCTGTTCTGAAACTGGCCATGGAGACCTCGCGGTCATGCGGGTCCGCGCCGCCGATCATGATTGCCGGCCTGGTGGGCGGCACGGCACAGGCTGTCCGCGAGGCCGAATTGGCGGTGGAACTGGGTTATCATCTCGGCTTGCTCTCTCTGACGGCTCTGCGCGGCAAGTCGATGGATGAGCTTATCGCGCATGCGAAGCAGGTCGCGGATCTCATCCCCATCATGGGTTTCTACCTGCAATCCACGATCAGCCAGATGGTCCTGCCAAGGGAATTCTGGTCGAGATTGGTGGAGATACCCAATGTGCGGGCGATCAAAATCGCTCCGTTCAACCGGTACCAGACGCTCGATGTGCTGGAGGCCGTGGCGCGATCCGGACGGCGGGATGAGATCGCCCTCTACACCGGCAACGACGACAACATCATCGTCGACCTTCTGACGCCGTACGTGTTTCACACAGGGCGAGGCGAAGTATCGCTTCAGATCGTCGGCGGCCTGCTCGGGCAATGGGCGTGCTGGACCAGGAAAGCAGTGGAGCATTTGAAGGCTATCAAACGGGTTCGCAAGGCCAAAGAACCCATTCCGCAGGAGATACTCACGCTGGCAAGCCAGATGACGCTTGCCAACAAGGCGATCTTCGATGCCGACAACAGCTTTACCGGTTGTATCCCCGGCATATCCTACGTTCTGAAACAGCAGGGCTTGATGAGTCACATCGGCATGCTCGACCCTTCCGACCGGCTCTCGCCCGGCCAGACTGAGCAGATCGATGCTATCATCCGCCGGTACCCTCATCTGACCGACGACGAATTCGTCCGGGCCAATCTGGACAAGTGGCTCTCGCTTTGAAGCCTCGAACAGAATGACGCCGGGGTCTTCCGTTTGTCACCCCTGCGAAAGCAGGGGTCCAGAGCTTGCCCTCGCGAAAGCGGGGGAATGCCGCGGCTTGGGTGGATTCCTGCTCCCCGATCAGGTCGAGGACAAGCTTCGCAGGAATGACATCAGGGCAGCCGGCCCATCCCCAAGGACGTGAAGAAACAATTGCTTCCTTGGTCGTCGGAGGGTATACTGACATCAATGGAAGACAGGCCCTTGTTCTCCAGGAGAGTCCAGTTGATTCCGGCGCAATTGCCGACAGATGGAAAGGCAGGGTGGTTCGATGAACCGATCATGCATCACGCAAAGAGGACTTGTTCTGCTGCTGGTGGTGTCCACGTTCGGCCCGGTGCTCCATGCCGGTTTCAAGGCGGAGCAGAATGTCATCGTACAGAGTGATGCCAACGTCCCCCAATCCGTCTGCACGGCGGACCTCGACGGTGACGGTGACTTGGACGTGCTCGCGGCCTTTTCGAAAGACAGTATGATCGGCTGGTATGCCAACGATGGTTCCGGTCGCTTCGGTCCCCAGCAGGTGATAACCACAGCGGCTGGCGGGACGCTCTCGGTGTGCACAGCGGACCTGGACGCCGATGGCGATCTGGATGTGCTCTCGGCCTCTGCTTCGGACAACGAAATCGCCTGGTATGCGAACGATGGTTCGGGCCACTTCGGCAGCAAGAGGGTGATCGCCACAGAGGTCCCTGGGGCCAAGTCCGTGTGCGCAGCGGATCTGGACGGCGATGGCGACCTGGACGTGCTGTCGGCCTCCTACAAATACTATTTTGATGGTGTTTGGCATCTCGAAAGCAGCATAGTGTGGTATCCCAGTGACGGGACAGGCCAGTTCGGCACTCAGCATGTGATCATGACCGAGACCGAAGGCTATAGGGCACAATCCGTATATGTGGCTGACCTCGATGGCGATGGCGACCTGGACGTGCTGTCGGCCTTTCTCATCAATTCGAGCGATGGCAAGATTGCCTGGTATGCCAACGACGGGACGGGCCAATTCGGGCCTCAGCAGGTGATCACTACAGCGGCCCACTGGGTGACCTGCGTCCATGCATCGGACTTAGATGGCGATGGCGACCTGGACGTCCTCTCCGCTTCAGGGAACGACAAGATCGCCTGGTATGCCAACGACGGGACGGGCCAATTCGACCCTCAGCAGGTGCTCACTACCGGGGCCTTCTATATCATCTACCCTACCGCTACCGATGGGGTCAACTGGGTGTATGCGGTGGACCTGGACGGCGATGAGGACCTGGATGTGCTCGCTGCTTCTTACGTGAGGGGGCCATCGACTGTGGACGAGAGGATAGCCTGGTATGCGAACGACGGCTCGGGCCATTTCGGCAGCCAGCAGGTGATCACCACCGCCGCCAAGGGGGCACGCTCCGTCTGTGCGGCGGACCTCGACGGGGATGGGGACTTGGATGTGATGTCGGCTTCTTATGATAACGATCCTCAGGCTCCCATTGGCAAGATAGCCTGGTATGCAAACGACGGAGTGGGCGAATTCGGCAGCCAGCACGCGATCACGACTGCGGCCGATGGGGCGAGATGCGTCTATGCGGCGGACCTGGATGGCGATGGCGACTTAGACGTGCTCTCGGCCTCTTGGGAGGACGACAAGATAGCTTGGTACGCGAACGACGGATCGGGCCACTTCGGCAGTCAACAGGTGATCGGCAGAGAGGCCGACGGGGCAACCTCCATCTACGCGGCGGACCTGGATGGCGATGGCGACTTGGACGTTCTGTCGGCGTCCTATTGGGACGGCAAGATCGCTTGGTATGCGAACGATGGATCAGGTTATTTCGGCCCCCAGCAGGTGATTACCGTGGAGGCCCCTGGGGCAAACTGCGTGTATGCCGCGGACCTAGATGGCGACGCCGATGTAGACGTTCTTTCGGCTTCCTCGGACCTGTCGGGGCCCGGCAAGATAGCCTGGTATGCGAACGATGGTTCGGGTCATTTCGGCAGACAGGAGGTGATCACGACCGGGACAGATGGGGGAGAGTCTGTATATGCAGCAGACCTGGATGGCGATGGTGACATAGACGTCCTCTCAGCTTCTTACACACATAAAACGGATCGTCCCACTAACAGCAAGATAGCTTGGTATGTGAACGATGGAACGGGCCATTTCGCCAGCCAGCAAGTGATCAGCACAGCGGTCCGTGGGCCAAAGTGCGTGTATGGCGCGGACCTGGACGCCGATGGCGACCTGGATGTTCTCTCAGCTTCGTCTGCGGACGACAAGATTGCCTGGTATGCCAACGATGGGACGGGCCAGTTCGGACCCCAGCAGGTGACCACCAATGCGGCGGATGGCGCGCATTCCGTCTATGCAGCGGACCTGGATGGCGACGGCAACCTGGATGTCCTTTCGGCTTCCTATTTGGACGACGAGATCGCCTGGTATGCCAACGATGGGACGGGCCAGTTCGGACCCCAGCAGGTGACCACCACCGCGGCCATTGGGGCGGACTGCGTCTATGCGGCGGACCTGGACGGCGACGGCGACCTGGACGTCCTCTCGGCTTCCTCTGGGGACGACAAGATCGCCTGGTACGAGAACGAGTGAATGACACGATGTGGCTGGTCCGTGCGTGTGGAGCCCACGGCCGGAGCTCTCATGTGCGGACAGAGACGTGTTTGCTCTGCGCTCGCAGGGCCTGGATGATTCTGTTGTTGGCGGCGGGGAAGGCGTAGCGGCTCAGGTCTTGGAGGCGGACCCACTTGACGTCGGCACAGGTAATGCAGCGGGGCTCGCCCGAGACGTAGCTGCACTCAAATGCGTGAATCCGGACGCGAAAGTGGGAATAGGTGTGATCCACGACGGCCAGCGGCTGCGCGACCTGGATTCTGATGGCGAGTTCCTCTTTCACTTCCCGTCGTAACGCGGCTTCGAGGGACTCTCCGGGTTCCTTTTTGCCGCCCGGGAATTCCCAGAGGCCGCCGAGCAGGCCGTCGGGTTTGCGCTTATCGATGAGAATCCGGCCGGCCTTGTAGATCACGCCGACGACCACGGTGTGGCTTGGTAGCGGTTTCCTATGGCTGCGTTTCGGCAGTGAGAGTTGCTCGCCATGACGTTTGGCCTGGCAAGCCCGGCTCAGCGGGCAATCCCCGCACCGCGGATTGCGAGGCGTGCAGACCTCGGCGCCTATTTCCATCAAGGCTTGATTGAACAGGCCGGGCTTATTGGCGGGCACCAAGTCGCCGGCGATGGACCAGAGCGTCTTTTGAATCGCGCTATCCTTCGGGTTGCCGCGGATGCGAAAAACGCGGCACAAGACTCGCTCGATGTTGCCGTCCACGACGGGTGCGCGCTCGTCGAACGCATTGCTGGCAATCGCGCCGGCGGTGTAGCGGCCGATCCCCGGCAGGGCGAGCAGTTCAGCCGCTGTCCGGGGGAATTGACCATCAAATCGTTCGACCACTTCTTTGGCCGCACAGTGCAGGTTGCGGGCACGCGAGTAGTAGCCGAGTCCTTCCCATAGCTTGAGGATCGTGTCGAGCCTGGCACGTGCCAAGCTCTCGACCGTGGGGAATCGCCTCAGGAACCGCTCATAGTAGGGCAGGACCGTCCGGACCCGCGTCTGCTGGAGCATGATCTCGGAAATCCAGATCGCGTACGGGTCCTTCGTCCAGCGCCAGGGCAGATCACGTCCGTGCCGAGTGAACCAGCGGAGAAGGCCCTTCTGTATCTCAGTGCGTTTCAGGGTCTGTCACTTCCTCATGCCGGAGCGGGCTGACCGATCTGATCCTTCTTTCGGTATACCATTCCCTCGAAGCCGGCGACGAGCTCGCCGGAATCGTCGGTCACGCGGATCGAATACGTGGCCAGCTTGGGATTGCAGGACGCCTCTTTCGCCTCGGCGAACAGAGTGCCTTGCTTTGCCGCCTTGACGAACCAGATGCTCGCGTTGATCGCTACGGCGACCGTGCCGTGCGAGTTCGAGGCTGCCGCAAATACGAGATCGGCCAGCGTGAAAATCGCGCCGCCATGAACGAGGTTCACGCCGTTGAGATGACTGTCGTTGATCGTCATCTTGGCCTTTGCATACCCCTTGGCGATCTCGATCAGCTCGACGCCGCTGTGCCGCGCGAACCGGTCGTTCTTGAAGAAATCCCAGATTGCCTTCATGCCGAACCCATTCCCATTTACGATTTACCATTTATGATTTACTATCTACCCATGCAAATACTAAATCATAAATCGTAAATAGTAAATTCCCAGGTATGGAACATCGAACCATAGACTTTCACGCTCATGCGTTTCCCGACGCGCTGGCGGCTCGCGCGATGAAGGTGCTGCTGGAAGAGGCGCCGGAGGCCCGTGCCTATCTGGATGGAACAGTCGCGGACTTGCTGCGGTCGATGGACCGGGCCGGCATTGAGAAAAGCGTGATCTGCTGCATCGCGACGAAGCCGGAGCAGTTCGAGCCGATTCTTCGCTGGTGCACGCAGATTCGTTCGGAACGGCTCATTCCCTTCCCATCGGTTCATCCTGCCGATTCCGCCTGCCTCGATGCCATCCGGCGGATCCGCGAAGAAGGATTCCGGGGGATCAAGCTGCACCCGTTCTACCAGGATTTCTTTGCCGACGAGGACCGGATGCTGCGTTTCTACGAGGAGGTGTCGCGACAAGGTCTTCTTCTCGTCATGCACACCGGATACGACATCGCGTTTCCGAGGATCCGCCGGGCCGACCCGGAGAGAGTCCTGCGCATCAAGGAGGCTTTTCCGGCCCTCAAATTCATCGCCACACACCTCGGCGCCTGGCAGCAGTGGGATGAGGTGCGCCAGTATCTCATCGGCCGTGAGATCCACATGGAGATATCTTTCGCGATGGAGGACCTCGGCCCCGGGCGAACCCGCGAAATGATCGTGGATCACCCGGATGGCTATATCCTGTTCGGCACCGACTCCCCATGGACGGATCAAGCCCAAACGCTTTCCCTGCTGAAAAATCTGAATCTCCCGGAAGGGAAATTGAAGCGGATTCTGGCGGGCAATGCATCGGCGCTTTTGGGTCTGGCCTGATGGACGGGCCGCTCCACCAGTTTTGTTAAGTGTTTTTTACATAACGAGTTACAGGCTGATCTGGTCCTTGGAGGGTAGGGGCCCCAGGTGAATCCCAGGTCCGCCTGTCGCGACGCACCACGGGGACTCATCGGGCAAATTTTACGATATTGTCCGAAAAGGTGCTTTATTTTTGTGCTGGTAATGCGCATAATCCGCCGATTAAATACATAGTTGAATGCCGGTGTTTCATGTCACCGGCGGTGGCTGTCTGTGGACATTGCAGGGAATTCGTGAGGAGGTAGTGAGAAGAGAGCTTATGCGCGGAACTTGGGTGCGTGAGTTCTTGAGAGGCACATGGGGCCTGTCTCGCGTGCCTGGTCCGATGCATGAAGGGGAGAAGAGAATCTCTTCTCAGACAACTGACCGGTCTGAGATGCATCTGCCGCATCCTCTTTCTCTTACCCGCGCGGCCATGTGTACAGCCGGCTTGAACAGATGGCGTTGTCTGGACCGATGCTTCATGTGGACCCGGAGGTTTCATAGTCGGGTGCATCTGGTCGATTGTAGCAGGTACTGCGAGTGAAAAAGGAGACACAAATGAAGCAGCAGCAGTGGAAAGCCGGATTGATCGTAGCATTGCTGGCGGCGATGACCGGCTCGGTGGCTTTGGCGGGTGTGGGAACCGCCGCGGCCCCGGCCAAAGAAGCCGCCCCAGCCAAGGAAGCGGCCAAAGCGGCGCCTGCCGCGCCAACGCACACGGAGTTGTTCTTGCCCGAAGCGTGGAAAGCCTTTCATAATCCCACCCCGTGGCTGAGCATGGGACTCGATCACCGCTTCAGGATCGAAGCCGGACGGAACTGGGACACCCTCAATGGTGATAGCATCACGGATGATTGGTGGTACGAGCGATACCGTACGCGGTGGTGGACAAAGTCGGTCCTGGGCGAGGACATCAGCTTCAATACCCGCCTCGTATGGGAGTTTCGCACCTATGACGAGCCGCATGCGCAGTCGATAGCGGGATTTGGCTTCGAGAAGTATGACCGGAATATGGTCTGGGATGAGGCCCTGTTTGACTGGTTCAATTTCAACATCCGCAATATTGGCGGGTTGCCTTTGACGGCGACCATCGGCCGTCAGGACATGGGATTTGGCGTCGGCTGGCTGATTCTGGACGCCACACCGCTGGATGGCTCCCGGACGGTAGGCGCGTTCGATGCCGCTCGATTTACCTATGACTGGGCCGACACGAGCACCAAGATCGACCTCGTGTACGTCAACCGGATGGCCGAATCCGACAAGTTCCTGGAGCCGATCTGTGACAAAGACCGCGCACTGACGGAGCAGGACGAGAACGGCGCCATTGTCTATTTGACGAACACGTCGTTCAAGCCCACGCAACTGGAGGCATTCTTCATCTACAGGAATGACAACCCGATCGATCGGCCGACGACGCTGAGCAACGTCGCTCCATTCTGGGGAAGGAAGCAGGATATCTACACGTTCGGCGGGGCGATTTCCGGGACTCCCGCGGAACACTGGAAGTATCGGGCGGAAGGGGCCTTCCAGACGGGCACGACGCACGATCGTGGCATGACATCTCCCTTCGCTGTCGGTGAGGATCACGACATCGAAGCATTCGGCGTCCTGAGCAATCTGGAGTATTTGTTCAAGGACTCGCATGAGAATGCGACCCATGTCGGCTATGAGTTCGCTTCGGGCGACAAGCAGAGCTCGGACGACTACGAGCAGTTCAATCTCCTCTGGGGTGAGTGGCCGCGGTGGAGTGAGTTGCTGATCTACACGTACACCTTTGAAACGGAGCCGTCCAACAATACGAACCTGCATCGAGCCAATATCGGCCACAGGATCAACCTGACCAAGCAATGGACGCTCACTGTGGACTACCATGCTTTGTGGTCCGATCGGCCGAGCCAGCCGTGGAGGACGGGGGCCAACGGTATCAACGTCCAAGGCAGCAGCGAGTTCCGGGGCTCTCTGGTTACCGCCTGGGCCAGGTACAAGTTCAGCGATCAGCTTTACGGGCACGTCCTGGGCGAGTATTTCACTCCCGGCGACTACTACATAAACCCAAGTGGCGACGACGCCTATTTCTTCCGGTTCAACCTGGAGTATATCTTCTAAGATGTCACGGCTGCGCCATCAGGAGACGGAAAACCGCATAGTCTTCGGGTGATTTTTGTTGGATCAGCATGGGATGTACTTATAATAATGCCTTATGGCTAGGATGAGTACATCAGAAAAGGCATTACTATCTGGAAATGAGGCATTAGTACAAGGGGCCTATGAGGCCGGCCTGAGCGTGGCGTGTGCCTATCCCGGGACACCGTCCACGGAGATTCTCGAAACCCTCGCACAGCTCCCGGACGTGGATGTGCAGTGGTCGGTCAACGAGAAGGTGGCCTTCGAGGTCGCGCTTGGCGCGGCCATCGCGGGGGCTCGCAGCCTGTTTGCGTGCAAACATGTGGGCCTGAACGTCGCGATGGACCCGTTGATGACATCGTCGTATACAGGGGTGCAGGCCGGGTTCGTGGTGGTCGTTTGTGACGATCCCGGCATGCACTCCTCGCAAAACGAGCAGGACACCCGCTGGGTGGCGCTGTACGCCAAGGTGCCCATGCTTGAGCCCTCCAGTCCCTCGGAGGCCAGGGAATTCGTCAAAGAGGCGTTCAAGATCAGCGAGCGCTTCGACACGCCTGTCATCGTCCGGATGACCACACGCGTCTCGCACACTAAGGAAAACGTCGCCCTGGGCAAGCGTGAGGTTCCGCCCCGGCCGGAATTCGAGAGGAACATCCCCAAGTACGTGATGGTCCCGGGCAATGCCTACCAGCGGCACATCCTCGTCGAGAAGAGACTTGGGCAACTTACCGCATTGTCCGAGCGGACGCGTTTCAACCGCATCGAGCGGGGCGACCGCAAGATCGGATTCATCACGTCGAGCGTGACATACCAGTATCTCAAGGAGAACTATCCCGATGCGTCATACCTGAAGCTTGGGATGAGTTACCCGTTCTGCGACGAGAAGATCAAAGCGTTCGCCAAAAGCGTCAAGAAGGTCTTCGTCGTTGAGGAACTGGACCCCTTCCTGGAGGAGCACGTCAAGTCGCTGGGCGTGAAAGTCGCGGCCAAGGACCCCTCGTTTCGCATCGGGGAACTGACACCGGAACTGATCCCGGCGATCGTAGCGGGCAAGGCAAAGCAGGAGGCCAAGTCGGTCAAACGAAAGCCTCGCCTTTGTCCGGAGTGTGCACACTGGGCGACGTTCGCGGCTTTGAAGAAGCTGGATTGCTACGTGGCCGGCGACATCGGCTGCTACACGCTGGCGTGCCTGCCGCCCATGTCGGCCCTGCACTCATGCCTGTGCATGGGGGCCGGCGTGACGTTCAACGAGGGCTGGCGAAAGGGGGCGCCCGGCAAGAAGATCGTCGGGGTCCTGGGCGATTCCACGTTCGTCCACTCGGGGATCACCGGGCTGATCAACGCCGCATACAACAAGGCCAAAGGGGTCATCCTGATCCTCGACAACTCCACGACCGCCATGACGGGCGGGCAGCAGCACCCCGCCACGGGCCTGACCATTCGAAATGAGCCCACGAAGAAACTGATTCTCGAAGACCTCTGCCGGGTGTGCGGCGTCGACAACGTGGACGTGGTGGACCCCAAGAACCTGGAGGAGTTCCGGACGATTCTTGAGAAACGGGTGAACGAGGATGCTCTGTCGGTCATCATCTCCAGGCACCCGTGCAAGCTGCTGAGAAGGTAGGTCGCGTCATCCTATGAATAAGGTGTACAGCATCACATTCGGTGGCATCGGCGGGCAGGGGGTTCTGAAGGCGTCGGAGATCTGCGGGTGGGCCGCCATGTTCGCCGGATACCATGTGAAAAAATCGGAAGTGCACGGCATGTCCCAGCGCGGGGGCTCGGTCGAGTCGCACGTGCGATTCGGCAAATGCGTGTATTCGCCCCTCGTACCCGCCGGCGGGGCGGACTTCCTCGTCTGTTTTCATCAGGAAGAGCATCCGAGACTCTTGAGTTTTCTCAAGCCCGATGGCGTGGACCTGACCGGCTACTTAGAGAAGGCCGAGAAGGCAGTGGAGAATCCACGGGGCGTCAATACCTGTCTGGTCGGTGTGCTCTCGGCCAAATTGCCCATCCAGGAGGAATACTGGATGAAGGCCATCGAGGCGGTCTTCAAGGGCAAAGGGGTCGAAGAAAACAAGAAGGTGTTCCTCGACGGGAGGAAGATAGGCCAATCATGATCTGGAAACAAGACGTCGAATGCGCGAGCCCTGCAGACCTGAAGGCGTTGCAGTCCGCGCACCTGAAGAAGCTCATTCCGTACATCTACAACAACTGTCCCGTCTACAAGCGCAAACTCGATGCCGCAGGCGTCTCGTCGGACAAGATCAAGTCCATCGACGACATCCGGCGGTTGCCGTTCACGACCAAAGAGGACATGCGGGACAACTATCCATACGGACTGTTCTCCTGTCCGCAGGACCGCATCAACGAGATCCACGTCTCCAGCGGCACGACGGGCAATCCGACGCTCGTGGGATACACCAGGGATGACCTGAAGCTCTGGGGCGACGTCATGGCCCGCGTGCTGGGCTGTGCCGGGGCGGAGCCGGGCGACACGATCCAGATCGCCTACGGCTACGGGCTCTTCACAGGCGGTCTGGGGTTCCACTACGGGGCCCTGGAAATGGGCCTTCGCATCATTCCCACGTCATCAGGCCAGACCGCGCGGCAGCTCAAGATGATGCAGGACTTCAAGCCTCGGATCATCGCCTGCACGCCAAGTTACATGCTCTACATGGCCGAGGAGGCGAGAGACCTTGGCATCGATCCGGCGAAGGGCCACTGGAAGATCGGCATCTTTGGGGCTGAGCCGTGGAGCGAGTCGATGCGGCGGGAGATCGAATCGATCTGGAACATGCTGGCGACGGACGTATACGGCTTGTCCGAAATCATCGGTCCCGGCGTGGCCCAGGAATGCCATCATAAGGATGGACTGCACATCTTCAGCGACGTGTTCTATCCCGAGGTCATCAATCCCAAGACAGGCGAGTCGGCAGCCGAGGGCGAGGACGGCGAGCTGACGATCACCACGCTGACCAAGCAGGGCATCCCATTGATTCGCTATGGGACCCGCGACGTGGTCAGCATCCGATATGACAAGTGCCGTTGCGGCCGGACGAGTCCTCGCATCAGCAAGATCAAGGGACGCACGGACGACATGATCGTCGTACGCGGGATCAACGTGTTCCCCTCCCAGATCGAGCACGTGCTCGTTGGCATCGAAGGCACGCAGCCGCACTACCAGATCATCGTGGATCGCCAGGCGCATAAGCTCGATGAGGTCGAGGTGCTCGTCGAGGTGGAGCAGAGGTTCTTCTCCGACGAGATCAAACGCCTCAATGAGATACGCGACAAGATCAGGAAGGAAATCGAGAGCGTGCTCTCGATCGGCGTCAAAGTGACGCTTGTCGAGCCGAAGACCATCAAGCGGAGCGAAGGCAAGGCACAGCGCATCGTCGACAAGCGAACGCTATAAGAGGCAGCAGATGAGGATCACACAGATATCGGTGTTCTTGGAGAACCGCCAGGGTCGGCTCTTTGACGTTTGCTCGCTCCTGGGCAATCACAACGTGAACATTCGGGCGCTGACCATCGCGGAGACGGAGAGCTTCGGCGTCCTGCGGATCGTCGTGGACAAGTCCGATGCGGCGATCAAGCTGCTTCGCGACAACCAGTTCGTCGCCAACTTCACGGATGTGATCGCGATCGAGGTGCCGGACAAGCCGGGCGGATTGGCCTCCATATTGAAGGTTCTCGCCGAGAATGAGGTCAACATCGAGTACATGTACGGCTTCGTGGAGAAGTTCAGCGACAAAGCCCTGCTGGTCATGAGATTCGAGGACACGGACTTTGCCCAGCAGATTCTGGCCAAGCACAACGTCCACGTGGTCGCAGAGAAGGATATCCAGGGACTCTAATGGCGGATGTGCCATTCTGGAATCGAGAGGTCGAGACGGCGGAGCGAAGCCGGCTCCACGAGCTTCAACTCCAGCGGCTCAAAACGATCGTCGGCTGGGCCCTCAAGACCCCTTTCTATAAGAGAAAACTGGGCCAGGCCGGCATCCATTCGCCGGAGGATGTCGGAAGTCTCCAGGACCTCCAACGCATTCCGTTCACGACGAAGGACGATCTGCGCCAGAGTTTTCCAAAGGGCCTGTTGGCCGTGGACATGCGTGAGGTTGTCCGGATACATTCCTCCAGCGGTACGACGGGAATCCCCACGGTCATTTACTTCACGCGCGACGACATCGATAGTTGGACCGACCTGCTCGCGAGGAGTATTGCGGGGACGGGCGCCACGGCCGACGACGTGTTCCAGAACATGATGACCTACGGCTTGTTCACCGGTGGGCTGGGCCTGCACTATGGGGCGGAGCGCGTCGGCATGACGGTCATCCCCATCGGCAGCGGCAACACCAAGCGGCAGATCCAGACGATGAAGGACTTTCAGACGACCGTCGTGCACATCACGCCGAGCTATCTGCTGCACATCCACTCGCGGCTGGGCGAGGATGGAATCCATCGCACGGACCTGGCCCTGCGAAAAGCGTTCGTCGGGGCCGAGCCTCACTCCGAGAACACCCGCCGCAAGTTGCAGGACCTCCTGCGGATCGACGCATACAATTCCTACGGTTTGAGCGAGTTGAACGGGCCGGGCGTCGCCTTCGAGTGCGTCTGCAGGAAGGACATGCACATCTGGGAGGACGCCTACATCGCCGAGGTCGTCGCCCCACAGACCGGCGAGGTCCTGAAGGAGGGACAGGAAGGGGAGCTGGTGCTGACGAATCTCGTTCGCCGGGCGATGCCGATTCTCCGGTATCGCACGCGTGACCTCGCGTTCCTGTATCCGCCAGGCTGTGACTGCGGCCGGACCCACCGACGGCTCTCCAGAATCCTTGGTCGCACGGACGACATGCTCATCATCAACGGCGTCAACGTCTTCCCCTCGCAGATCGAGGAGAAGATCATGAAGATCCCCGAGGTGGCAACCAATTACCAGATTTACATCGATAAGAAGGGGGCCTTGGATCGCCTCACGGTCAAGGTGGAAATCTATCCGAAGCTCTTCCTCGGAGAGGTGGCCAAGCTTGAGGCCCTGAGGGACAAGATCAGGGAAGAGTTACAGGCATCGATTGTTATCGCCCCGGTGGTGGACTTGCACGAGCCCGGATCGCTGCCGGTGTTCGAAGGCAAGGCCAGGCGCGTCGTGGATGAAAGACCAAAGGATTGACCATGGCCAAACAGTTGACCATCTTCGTCGAGAACCGTCCGGGCAGGCTCGAGCTCATCGTGGACAAGCCGAACGATGCCTACCTGGCGCTGGCGGATGTCGGCTGCGCCTGCGCGTTGAAGGATATCCTGGCGGTCTCCGTGCCGGACCAGCCGGGCAACTTCCACAGGCTGACCTCCGCCCTGGCGGAGAACAATATCAACGTGCTCGAAGACGAGGAATTGTATGGTCTGTGACAAGCAGCGGGAAAGGGCCCGATCATGAGATATGTTCCATGCACAACGGTTCTCTGCGTCTGTCTTCTGCTTCTGTCTTCCTGTCGCTCTGTGCGTCTGCAACCCGAGCCAGGGCGAGGTATCGCTGCCGCCCCTTTTGCCTGGCCCGAGGGCAAACGAGCGGCGGTGAGCCTGACCTTCGATGACGCCCGCGCCAGCCAGTTGGATGCCGGGATCCCGATTCTCAACGAAAACGGCATCAAGGCGACGTTCTATGTCTCCATTGATCCGGCCGGCAAGCGCCTCGATGACTGGAAAGCTGTGGCAGCCGCCGGGCACGAGATCGGCAATCATTTGATGCGTCACCCCTGCACGGGGAACTTCCCGTGGTCGAAGGAGAAGGCCCTGGAGGACTACACGCCGGCCCAGATGGCGGCGGAGCTCGATGCGGCAAACGCGAAGATTGCGGGCTTGCTGGGTGTCCGCCCGGTGACGTATGCTTATCCCTGCGGCCAGAAATACGTCGGACGTGGCGAGCACACGAGGAGCTACGTACCGCTCGTTGCCAGGCGCTTCCTGGCTGGCCGCGGCTGGCGCGACGAGGGCGCCAACGATCCAGCGTTTTGCGATCCGGCCCAGTTGATGACGGTCGAATTCGACGGGCTGACTTTCGAGCAACTGAAGGTCCTGGTCGATGAAACGACGAAGAACGGCTTCTGGCTCGTGCTCTGCGGCCACGACATCGGACCCGGCGGCCGCCAGACGACGCGCGTCGATACGTTGCGTGCGTTCTGCGAGTATGCCCGCGATCCTGCGAACGGGCTCTGGGTCGATACCGTGGCGAACGTCGCACGCTACGTCCGGGACCAGCAGGCCGCTCACAAATGAACTGGAATGACCCCGCTGCACTGGCGGGCAGATGGGAGAAAAAACATGGCCACGCGATTGTCCCTCGTCAACTGTGTATTGTTGTTTGCCGGGATCGTGTCCCTGTATGGGAACGCATTGGCCGAGGCGGACTCGCCGGTCTATCGCGACGCGACGCAGCCTATTGAGGCTCGGGTCGAGGACCTCCTGCGGCGGATGACGCTCGCGGAGAAGGTCGGCCAGATCAATATGCCGTGCGTCTATGTGGGCGGGCTCGGCTCGGATGTGGCGAGCAAGACGGAAGGGTGCCGCAAGTTCACTCTGGGCCAGCTTGAGCCGGGGATTGGACCGGCCGGCGGCTTCTTCACGTTGGCCAATACGATTCTGCTCGAAGGGCCAGGTCAGCAGGCAAGATTCTTCAATGACCTGCAGCAATTGGCGATCAAGCAGACACGGTTGGCCATTCCTCTGCTGCAGACGGAGGAAGGGACGCATGGCCTGATGTGCTCGCTGGGGACCATCTTCCCGGAGGGACCGGGATTGGGGAGCATGTGGAACCTGGACCTGGTCCGCGAGATCTACGCCGCGGCGGCTAGAGAGGCTCGCGCGGTCGGCATCCACCAGTTGTGCACGCTCGTTGTCGAGCCCATCCGCGATCCTCGCCTCGGCCGCAATCAGGAAGCATACAGTGAAGACCCGTTCTTCTGCGGCCGTATGGCGCAGACCATCGTCGAGGCGGTGCAGGGCGGCGACATCCGCTCGCCGGACCATGTCGTCGCTGTCCTGTGTCATTACCCGGGCCAGAGTCAGCCGGTGAGCGGCCTCGAGCGCGGCGCGATGGAGATTTCGGAGAGGACCTTGCGAGAGGTCTTCCTGGTGCCCTGGGTGGCGGGTATCAAGAAAGCCGGCGCGCTCGGGGTGATGGCCACCTATCCGACAATCGATGGCACGCCGGTCCACGCCTCGGAGTGGATCCTGACGAAAATTCTCCGCGAGGAGCTCGGCTTCCAGGGTCTGGTCCTGAGCGAGGGCAGCGGCATCGAGACGATCGTCTACGAGCATCTGGCCAAGGACTACAGGGATGCCGGTGCGATAGCTCTGAAGGCCGGCGTGGACGTGGGCATCTCCTATGAGACCGCGTACATGCGGGACATGATCGAGAATGTCGAGCAGGGGCTCGTCCCCCAAGCCCTGCTTGACCGCACCGTCCGTCGGATTCTGAGCATGAAGTTCAGGCTGGGACTGTTTGAGAATCCCTTTGTCGATGCCGCCCGGGCACAGCAGGTCGTCCATAGTGCCAGGCACCAGGAGTTGGCCCTGCAGGCGGCTCGCGAGAGCATCGTGCTTTTGAGGAACGAAGACAACCTGCTTCCGCTGAGCGAGGACGTGGATTCGATCGCCGTAATCGGCCCAAACGCCGATCGTGCAAAAAACCAGTTGGG
>Ga0214473_10002051_pt1 | contig 25377 bp, 24 predicted proteins | sample RVTome_7_FD_203509 | JGI IMG/M metagenome (GOLD analysis project Ga0214473, IMG submission 203509) | Soil microbial communities from uranium-contaminated site in the Upper Colorado River Basin, Wyoming, United States - RVT98D197 | ecosystem: Environmental > Terrestrial > Soil > Contaminated >... | reverse complement strand
TTCTTCTGACGTCCCTCTCATTTCAATTTGCCCTTTTTCAATAATATAGACGCTCATACATACTTAAACTCAACGACATCTGATACTTCTGCTCCACCAAGAGAATGGTCATCCCATCTTATTGTAACTTTTTTATGATCTCTTCTACTGTAGGTTCATCAATCATCATTCAAAGCGAGGTTTAGAAACCAAACCCCGTGCGATCGTGAGGAAAGGACGGTTAACCTATTGAAAGCCTAATCCAGGGCTTTTAGCGCGTTAACAAAAAAGCTGTGATCTGGGTAGACAAAGGCGCCATCTCTGACGGCGATGCATTCGAAAGTTCCTACCTTGAAGCGATAGATTTCAGTATTCATAGTTGTTTTCCTTTTTATGCGTCTCGCTGATTGCGTGCACCATTTCGCCTAACTCCTGGTTCAGATGCACTACTAAATATGGAGCTATAGGCGAACTGGTTTGGATACCTACTTTATCGATTGCTAGTTAAAAACTACACCTTTTATTAGGCCATGTCAACTTTTGAATAAAGTCAACACCTCTCCTCTCAATTGGATCCAGATATAGGGGAAGAGTTTCCCATTCAGCAAATAAATCAGGCCCTTGGAAATTTAAAGAACGGCAAGTACCTAACGAAAAGGGTGCTCACTCTACCTTTTGACTGAAAAGCCGGCTGCCCATAAAGATAACAGGATTCTAAAAGGCTTTTAGAAAACTGCTCGGGCAAATTATTATTTTGGATATGGCTAATCAGCAGGCCAGACCCATCAAGATGTTAACAATGACCTAAAAAGGGGGTTATCTCCTTTCGGTAGCTTGTTCGGTTCCTATTTCGTTTAGTGCTTCAATCTTGTATGTCAAATTTTCGCCGATCAGGCTACAGCATCTTTCAGAAAATTGTGTTTTCAGGCCGCGGGTCTGCGCGTATGCCACGGTGGATTTATCCGGGTAAGCGATAGCGTTAACACCACAATCTAGAGCTATCCTTTCTATTTGACGCTTGTACTGTCCTGGTGGACGTGCACAACCTAGAGCCAGAGGCGTAAATGGATTCCACACCCTGGCTTTTGCTATTACCAGTGCCACCTCTTTGACCGGTGGCGGTTCTAAGAACGCCATCTCGGTACCAATTAGCGGCGACAGGATCACCAGCACTAAGGTCTGGGGACTCATATCCCCGATCATTTGCAGAGCCCGTATTTCCCCCAGGATATGGCCAAAGTGCAAACCGATGACCACGTGGGGTACTATTTCCAGGCCAAGCTCACGGCAGGCAATCATCGATTTGAAATAGTCCTCTGGTTTCCGGTCCAGGTGATAAACCTCGCGGATAGTCCTTTCGTGGCCAATCACATCTAACAAGACTTGATCCACTCCAGCCTCCTTCAGACTGGCAGCTGTTCCCGATCGAATTAGACCACCGTGCACCAGAACCCGCAGGCCCTGTTGTTTCGCATATTTTATGGCCCCTTGAAAGGGTAGCAAAGGAACCTCTCCATTACTGTTCGCTCCCCCACTGACCAAGATCCCTTGACACCCTTTTTCCAAAAGTCTGTCGACAAGCCGGCACATCTTTTCGGGTGTAGTAGTTGGAACCATGGTCTGCAGCAGTTTGGCATTGCAGTGGGCACAACAACATGTGCAGGCCTCCCCAGTAATACTGAGATTGACAAAGGAATATGACAGGTTGGAATAATAGGAATTCTTGTAGTGTTTAGCCCCTGGAACCGGAAACCAAATGCAGGGAGGCCACACCTGCCGTGTTGCCCAGGCCAGTTGTATGATGTTGCTGCTCCTTTCCATAAAGTTTAACCCCTACCTACCCACCCCATATCTGGGTACGGATAATTTCAATATCCTCCCTTTTCGGTACAAAAGGGTAGTTACGAATCGGTCCGCTGACCCGCTCGTTAGCAAATGGTCGATTGCAGGCTAACCGTCCGTCCTCACCTGGACACCCTGATGTCATAAACGCTATCCCACCCTTAACATACCTTTCAATATCGATTCCAAAATCCACAATCTGCCCTTCAGGGGAAAATTTTATTGAATTTTGGGAAATCATGCCCTCATTAAGAAGATACCGCGCGAGTTGTACCCTACGGTATTTCTTTAGGGGAGGTTGAGGAGCCTTCTCCATTAGGCTACCAGCCTCCGGGAATAGGGAAAATAAATGGGTTAGGACACCCGTCTGGTAAGCCATGGATATTGTATGAACCATCTGCTCTTCTGTTTCGCCCAGGCCCACGATCAGGTGAGCTCCCACTTTATAAAGGCCGAATATATCCACCGCATCAACCAAAGTCTGCCAAAACAACTCCCACTGGTGTGGCCCATGAACGCCTTGGCCCCGATGCTTTTCAAACAATTCCCGTGTGGCGGCATCAACTGCAATACCGACCCGGTCGGCCCCGGCAGTCTTGATTGCTTCTAGGTCGGCCCTCCCGCTCATGGCCGTGGGGCATAGCAGTCCGGTGACCGGCAGATCAGTTTTCTGTCTGCATGCACGAAGGACGGTACAAGCATCAGCGAGGGCATTTCCATGCGTGATCATGGATACACATACTCGCCTGAAAGGATGAGACCTGGTTTGTAGCCGGTTTAGAATTTCGTCTAGAGAAAAGGTGGGCCATTTCACGCGGATAAAAGTCTTGGATCTATCCACCTTTCGGTTACAAGCCAAGCCACAGTAGCTACAGGCTGCCTGGCAGCCGTTTTCATAGGTCAATAAAAGATTAAGACAGGTAGACTTGGCTCCCCGTGCAAACTTGCCCTCCTCCAATCCTAGAGATAATGCCCCAGCAAAACTGGTTTGTATAAATTGCGGGCTCTCTTTAGTTGGTTGCATTTAAATTTCTCTCCTCTTATTGGGGCGAAGCTGTATGAATCCCCGCTTGCTCGGCTCTGCTGGACACTATATGTACCCAGGGGCTCAGGTGAGCTTTGCCTTAATTCTCCCTACATCATACAGCGGCCTGTCCTTGGCTATCACCTGCTTTGGATATGGCCAGGCATAGCGCATGATAGAAGTCCTCGGGCTCAACACCTGGGATTCTCATATTATTTACAGCAAAAAACTGGCGTAAGGTTTTCATGATATCCGATGGATTGCTGGAGGAATCTTTGATGGCCGCTTCCAGGTCAAGGATGCTACCTTCAGGATAAGCAAGGAAATCGCCAGTGATAACAGCACTCTTGATACGATGGCGGGTTTGGTCGAGAAGAACCGATACCCGAATGAATCCTCCCCGGGTTTTCCAGTCCACTACACTCAGACTGCTGCCCTGGAGCTTGGGGCGCATGCCTCGAATCCACTCCTCTGACTGGAAACGAGGCAATTCCTTTTCCCATAGCAACTTTTCATTCTCCATGAGATCCCCAGGTTCTAGACTAATTTTGAAGGCTTCAGCAAATCCCTCCGCCAATGATCGTTTGATTACCGGAATAGTGGGCAAGTAACCCAAAACTTCACGCAAACAAATGACCCGACGCCTGAAGGTTTGGATCTGTTGGTCATCGAATTTATTAATGGGAAGCTTAAGGCACTTAATCATAGTATCAACATCGAAATCGGTTAAGAGGGTGCCGTGATAGAGAAAGGCATTCCCCATCTCAGTGCCTCCTGACCCGGAAATCTTTCGTCCCTCCACCTCAATTTCATTCTTCGGGCGAAACCGTGCTTCTACCCCCAGCTTGGCCAGCCCGGTAACGACTCCTTCACACATCAGGCGATACATGTCTTCTAAGTTCCCGGGAATCCCCCGTGTTTCCTTGTGGGCAAATATCTCCCAACCTAATTGTCCCTCGTCCAAATACAAGTTGCCTCCACCGGTGATGCGTCGGTTAATCTCTATTCCGTGTTGGCGGCAATACTCCTCCTCCACTTCCAACTCCACTGCTTGGTGGTAGCCTATCAGGACGCAAGGGGGCGAGAATTCTAAAAAACGCAAAGTATTGGAAGCCTGGCCGCAGCCGAGGGAAGTCAGGATTACCTTATCCAGGGCCATATTGTTTGCTGCGGGCAGCGGGCCGGTATCAAGGAAACGCCAAACCATTTTCATATTGCACCTTCTTCCTGATGCTCGCGATTAATCTGCTCCTCTACCCATTGCCTGTAAGCGTTGGCCTTCATTAGGAGTTTCAATTCCTCGATATCGCTGAGTTCTATACGTAATATCCATCCCTGGCCGTACGGATCCATGTTGATCTGGCGTGGACTAGCTTCCACCTCACGATTGGTATTCAGAACTACCCCTGTAACCGGGGCTATCAAGGCTCCCACCCATTTGCTTGACTCAATTGAACCAAAACCTTCACCCTTCCGGACAATGGCACCCGGGGATACAAGTTCCAGGTAAAGGATATCACCAATTGTATGCTGGCCATAGGCGGTCAACCCGATTGAGGCTTCTCTTCCCGCTACCTTCACCCAGTAATTATTGCGGTCATATAATAGGCCTTCAGGAACTTGCCGATGTCCCATTGCCATCTCCTTTCCTCCTCATTAGGGGTTAAATTGCTATGATACCTCAGAAATCTTCTCGCCCTTGGCTCCTATCGTAAACTGGAAGCTCCCGGAATCGATCCCGGGTCCTCCCATATGAAGGGTTTCTTCAGCCATGCCCTCCCTGATTAAAACCACTATACTCTCCAACCCTCCTAATCTTCGCTCTAACAGATGTACCCCTTCGGCAATCTTGACCTTGCGCCTAGCTTGCTTTCTGCCCGGCAGGCTTAACCATGCGATCGCCGTCAGCCTTTCACGCAATCCTATGGCCATTTCAGCCAATTCCCGGTCAAGCGTCCGTGGGGAAAGATCACTCAAGTGTCTGGCAAATTCAGTTACTAGAGCAATGGCCAGTTCAGAGTACTCTGGAGCTTTGGTCATCCAGTCCGCTAAGGTGGTTATATTTCTTCGCATGGCCTGGTATAAGCAGCGGCGGTAAATTGCAGTAGGGACCCTCAGCACCTCGCTCATGGTATAGAAGTCGAAATCCAGCAAAAGGTTGCCCACATAGGCTACGCATGGTCCGATATCCCCGGCCGCCGCACCCGAACACTTGCGACCATCCGCCACGATATCTGCCGGAGCCCTCAACTCTGCTGGTAGGCCAAAGCTGCGGTAAACCGCAATGGCCGGCTTTAGAAACTTTTCGTAGAACTGGAGTCGCCGCAGAGGGAGTAATGGATTGTCGCGATGCAAAACCAGTTGAAAGAATATTTGACAGCCGTCGAGATAGACTACACCGCCCCCGGTTTCGCGGCGTAATAGCGGTAACCCACGATCCCGGCAATATTCCTGGTCGATTTCCTGGCCAAGGTCGTCATGAAGGCCCAAGCAAACATAGGGAGTGGTTGGGTAGCAAATTATCAGTCCTTCGCGACCCAGAGCGGCCAAAGCGTGGTAGAAGCATTGTGATTCCCACCATGTAACGGGTCCTAGGTTGTATAGATCCACCTATCGTATCGCCTCACTTTTATCCTAACCTTTGTAGGTTATCCTGCGGGAAAATGCCTGAAAGGCTATTCTGTTGAAATTGGCTCAAAAAGTACTCAGGGTTATATCGCTCCCTCCTAAGATTACCCAATTCAAAAACTCCTAAGCCATGACTTCCAGAACTAATTCACTTATATCCATTACTCGCACAGCCAGGCCAGCATCGTTTATGGCTGTACTGAGCATCTGTTCACATTGTTGACAGGACGATGCTACAATAGTGGCCCCAGTTTCCTTGATCTCCTCGGTTCTGAGGCACGCTATCCCGGCAGCACTTTCCGGATCCACGCTCTGTAGATTTCCTCCTCCACCGCAGCAGAGAGAATCAGCCCGATTATGCCGCAGTTCAACAAACCTAACTCCTGGAATGCTTGTAATAATCCCACGGGGGGCATTATAAATCCCGCTGTTGCGTCCCAGGTCGCAAGGGTCATGGTAGGTTACAACTTCATGCAGTTCATTCAGTTCAATACATCCCCCTTTGACTAACTGCTCTAAGTATTCCGTAATATGCAGTACCTCTAGGTCATATCCAGCCAGTTCTTCTTGACTGCCATGCTTCCAAATATGATAACAAGTAGGGCAACTGGCCACAAGGCTGTGAATGTCCAGTTCCTTTAGTTTGGCCACATTATGCCCGATGAACTGCCCCGCGTCATCAACAAAACCCGCAGCGAAAAGCGGAAATCCGCAACACCACTCCTCTCCGCCCATAGTTGTGAAGTCAATTTTCGATCTCATAAAAATCTCGGCAATAGCCAGCGGGATTTGCGAGGCCCGGGGAAAGAAAGCGGATACACACCCAACAAAATAGCAGACCTTCGCCCCGACTTTCAGTTTAAGTTCCTCTAGCTCCTTATCCAGGTCTTGGGCCCATTCCAGGCGGTCGTCATTGCTGAACTTGGTAATGTTTTTATTCGCAAGGAGGTTTTGACGAATAGCATTATATCCTTTGGGTGCCTTGCCCATCCGGGCGATGCGCTTCCGCAGTTCCAACCACATCTGTCTGGTATCGATATAGGTAGAGCACAGGTTGGCGCACGCCCCACAAAGAGTACACTGAGCCACCCGCTGGACAAACTCATCGGTAAGCGCCTTTCCTTTCCTCTTGGTAAATAGATCTTTCGCGATAGTGATTTTCCCTCGGGGTGTAGCCGATTCCCAGCCGATCACTTGGTAGACGGGGCAGGACTTCCGGCAGTACCCACATCGCCCGCAGGTCAAGGCCTCTTCTTCCAGAGTGCTAAACGAGATCCCGAATTTTGTTGTCATCTGCGACCACCCCGTCCGATCAGTCGCGCGAGCCCGGCCATGATACCCATGGCCAAGCCAAAATGAAGAGGATTCATCATGAAAGGCCAGCGATATACCTTGCCAGGATTCATAAGCCCCTTAGGATCCAGTTTCTTTTTTCTTTTTCTTAGATCGGCCAAGCGCATGGGGGAAAATATGCGGCCAATATACGGAGTATTCCACAACCCCACGCCGTATGGATATCCGCGGTGGCGGCTTCCAACGTCGTATATTTTCTTGATCAGTCCGAAATTTATAATATAATCAACGGTCCTTTTTTCATCGGCATAAAAAATTGTCATTACGGTAGCATGCTGGGGGGTAACCACATGCCCGTAGGATAACACCTCAAGATTGTACCTCGCAGCCATTTTTTGAATATCAGCCAGATAGCCAACCAACTCCCTAATCGGCAACCAAACTTCACCGCCCAGTATCGATGGTCCGCCTCTCTTCAGCCTTAGCGCCATAAATATTTCTGTCCATTCCGTTTTGGCCGTTTCCTCAGGCAAAGGGCCCATCTTCGGGTGATCAATGATCAAAGCTGCCATAATTTCCTGGGCCTGGGTCAGCTCCTCCACAGTGCCTTCATAATCGATCGCCAGAAGGCATCCCGCCTCTATCTGACCGGGGGAAAAACCCAGTTTATGCAATCTTCGCACACATTGCTGGTCGGCAAAATGTAGATTATAAGGAGGGATTTTTGCATCTTTAACCGCAGCTAGAATTTTCGCCATTTCCGATACATCGGGACACTGCATGAGAAAGTGTTTCATAGGATTCAGCTTTCGAACCTCTAACTCCACCTCTGTGATAACTCCCAGGGTTCCCTCAGAAGCGAAAAACCAGTCCAGGGGTGGTTCACTATCTCGAGAACAGCGTCGGATTTCTCCCCCGGGCAGGACCACCTCAATCGCTTTCACCTGAGAAAGCAGACTTCCGTATTTAAGGCTGCCAATGCCGTAGCCCTTCATACAGAACCATCCGCCCACGGTTGCAACCGGAGCGCTACTTGGAAATGATTTAGAGGAAAAACCTTTGGGGCTCAGGTATTCGTCAAGATCGCTCCAAGTAGTTCCTGCCTTAATTGTAACCGTCATTTCGGTTTCGTTGAGCCCCACAACTCCATCGATCAGGTTCAGGTCTATGACTACGCCCCCTTTGATAGGAATGGATCCGAAGTAGGCCGTCGAAGCGCCTGCTCGCGGTGTTACGGGGATATCGCTGGTATAGACCACCTTTAGTATTTCGGCAACCTCCTCCGCACTGGTGGGCCGCACCACCAAATCCGGCATGGTATTGAACAAAGGATTCACGATAAAAGATGGTATTGAAGCCAAGTCGCGCGAATAAAGGGAGCATTCAAATCGAGAGTCGGTGGCCCGATTGCCGTATTTTTGTTTGATCTGTTGCAATGCTTCTCTTTTCATTGGGGATTCCTAATCATCGGGCCTCTTGGGCATGTGCCACTATCTCCCCTTTGAGCCATTCCACCGCCTTTTCTCCGTAGAGAAGGTTGTTTAAGCCTTCTGAAAGATTGACCGGCTCCATTACCGCAATCCAGCCCCAGCCATAAGGGTCTTCATTCAATAATTTAGGCTGCAGAGCAACGTCCTTGTTGGCCTCGACCACCTTACCGGTCATGGGAACCATTATCTTACCAGACCACTTTCCTGATTGCAAAGAACAGAGGGTCTTCCCAGATTCCATATACTTCCCGGCCCGGGGCACCCGCACAAATGTTATTGTGCCGGCCATTTGTTGCATAAAATCAGTTACCCCTATTCTTATATGATTGCCTTCCACCTTTACCCAGGCATGGTCTTTCGTGTAGTAAAAATCATCCGGAGCCTCATACTTCTCTACCTTCGCCACTCCTTTGTCCCCTTTCTTATTTCGAATATAGCAAGCTTTCGCAAATGTCCGTGCAGCATGATAGGGACTCGTTCTCGCCCTAATTGTCGGTAAGGCCAGGCCACCGTTTATATTTCGTGTAAAGATATTTTCAGTGATCGCCTTTTGGTACTGGCAAAAAGGTCAATGGTTTGCCAGAACTCCCCAGGTTCACTACGATTTGCTTCCCAAGGATTCTTAATGTTGAAACCACCGTCGCTCTATCACATATAGAGCTGGAAGGCTCCCAGCAGGTGATTCATTTGGTTGAGACCCTGGGCCGCCGGTGCTGATAAGGCCAGCCAGACGGACTGATAGACTATCATCTCCCATCCGCTTCATTTCCTCTAAACTGATATCTTCGAGCTCAATGTCGAAGATTCCGCTGAACTGTTTACGCATTTCTTGCCTTACTTCTGTTATTTCTACTTGGTATCCAAGCACTTTTTTCATCGAGGTCACTCCAAGGGTTGAAATCCCACAAGGAACGATTAAAGAAAAAGGTCTCATGTCAGGGTAAACATTCAATGAAACACCATGCATGGTAACCCAGTTTCGGATTCCGATGCCTAAGGCACCAATCTTTGCCGATCCCACCCATACCCCCGGATATCTTACCTTCCGGTCCGCCACAATACCAAACGAGGCCAGAGTCCCAATAAGCAGCTCTTCCATCTTACGGACATATACATGGGCATCTCGGCCATAATCACTGAGATCAATAATTGGATAGCAAACTACTTGTCCGGGTCCATGATAGGTGACGTCTCCCCCACGGTCGGTTTCGTATACCCTAATTCCCCATTCTTCTAGCACTTCAGTACTTACCAAAATATGTTCAAAACCGCCTGTTCTTCCTACAGTGAAACAAGGATGATGTTCTAAGATTATTACCGTGTCTGGAATTGCCCCCTTCCGCCGGGCACCGTTGATGGTTTCCTGTAGACTGAAAATTTCGCTGTATCCTTCTGTTCCTAGTTCCAGCCAGTAGCCTTTCCTAGTCATATCATCATCCTGTTTTAATCAAGTTTAAATTACTCTTCGAAAGCTTCCAAAGCTTTCAAGACAGTTGTGGAAACCTGGGCCATTGATGGTGAACCGCCAAAGGCTACACCCACTGCCGCCGCTTCTAAAATTTCCTCACGGGTAGCGCCCTCATCCAGAGCCTGTTTTACATGAATATTAATGCAATATTCGCATCGAACGGCTATGGAAATCCCCAGCCCAATGAGTTCCTTGTACTTTCTCTCCAGTTCGCCCTCAACATAAGCGGCATTATCCATCTGGACAAAAGCCGCAGAAAGCTCTGGACAACCTTCCTCGATCTGAGCCATACCTTTTTCCAGTTCAGCCATGACTTCAAGCGGTTCTTTGGCCATAACCCATACCTCCCAGAGAAAATTATTTTCAGTTCACACTATTTAGCCAAACAGACGATCTTAGATATAGATCTTATGAGGCTTTTCAATCAAACCAATCAAAACAGCTAGGAATTCGGCAGCCGGCGCTCCATCAATCACACGGTGATCGAAAGAAAGGGAAAGACCCATCACAGGGCGAATGACAATCTGACCATCTGCTACCACCGGTTTTTCTACTATTCTGCCTATCCCAAGTATGGCTGATTCTGGCTGGTTGATGATCGGGGTGAACCAGTCCACGGACCCATATGCCCCCACATTGGTTATGGTGAAGGTTCCACCACTCACTTCATCTGGGTTTACCTTGTTTTTGTTGGCCCTTTTCACCAGATCCTTGAGTTCTCTACTGACCATGGACAAGGATTTTTGGTTCGCGTTCTTCAACACCGGCACGATTAGTCCACTTTTAAGGGCTACCGCCACTCCGATGTTAATGTCCTTAAGCACCTTAATCTCTTCTCCATCCAGGGTAACATTGATCTTAGGCTTCAGTTCCAGAGCCCTGGCCACGGCCTTGACCATTAAATCAGTAATGGATACCTTGTCTTTATCTTTGAGGTCACTATTTATGCTTTCGCGCAAGGCCAGCAACCCAGATAAATCCACATCTACATGATGTGTTACTTTGGGGGCCATTCCCCAACTATAGGCCATATTATCCCCAATAGCCTTTCTCATGCCTTCGTAAGGGATGACCTCGAGGGTTTGCCGCTCTTCGGAGGGACTAACGCCCCAGGCAATAGCCTTTTGAACATCTTCTCTGGTAATGCGCCCTTCTGGACCAGTTCCCGTAATCCGAGTATAATCGATACGATTTTCTTCGGCGAGTTTGCGGGCCGCCGGAGAAATTTTCACCTTCTCCCGGGGGGTCAAACTGCTACTGACAGTTGTTGTTTCAGCCACTGCTGGTGGTGCCGAGATAAGCAAGTCAGATATATCCTCATCCGGCGCGCCAATAACCCCCAGAAGGCCACCGATAGGAAGTGCCACCCCTTTAAGAGCTACAATCTTTAGCAAGATCCCATCAGCAGGAGCTTCCATTTTATAATTAATTTTTTTGGTCATAACCTCAACTACTGGCTGCCCTTTCTTGACGATAGCACCTTCATTTATCAGCCATTTGGTGACGATACCAATCTTCATCGTCAGCCCCAGCTTTGGCATAGTAATTTTCGTTGCCATTTATGCTTCCTCCTTAAACGAATTCAGATTTTGTACCGCCCCTTTCCCAAAGGGCCATCCTTGGTAACCCTTCTCGCAGCATTCATTCATATGGCCTGGGACTACTGGAGGTCAACTTGGTAATCTCTTACCAGCGCGCTATCGATTCATCTCGAGGGCCCTCTTGAAAAGAATCCTTTTAAGTTCCTTTCAGCTCCAGGTTAGGCTCAAAAGATGCTTCCATTGCCGAAATATTTTCATAGTAGTGATATCCGCTTTCCGGTTACCGCTATATGGAACCCGATTCTGAACCGGCGTTAAAATCGAGGAGGCCTGCCCTTGATCCTTCGGAAAGTAAGGGCTTGTAGGCTTCTTCAGCCCGCTGTGGCGACCAAAGGTTGAATGCGCCACCAACTGAGATTTATATAGGGCCCGCAATTGAGATTCCTTAGCTTCAGTACCCACGTTCGGATTGCGGGTCTGAGCGACATGATCAGTCAAAAGCAAAGGTTCGGTGCCCTTGGAATGTAGCCGCTGCCAGAAATAGCCTGCCTATGGCTACATGAATTGCCCTGGGCCATGATCCATCCAAGTCGCGGGTATGTTTCTGAGGCAGCCGAGTTGATGAAAATTACAGAGGATGTAAAAAGCTTGTAAAATGAACCATGGCTCAGCTAGCAGGATATCGGTTGTGTTGGTGTTGAGGGTAGCCGTAACGACACCAGATGTATTCTCTACGCCGTGTGGCTTATGTCTCTGCCGCGAGTCTGATACCCCGCTGTAAACGTCAGTGTGGAACTTGGCGATCCGGCGAAGATTGATGGTTGGAGCAAATGCCTCCATTCTATAATTATTGGCCATGTGAACTTTCTATTCGATCCAAGTGGTAGCTAAGCTTAGAAGAACCTAAGCACTAAATAGGCATTTCCCATATTACCAAAGGCGTGCCCTATGACCCCCGCGGTCAAATATCCTTGTTAGAAACTGAATTAGCGACCATTCCTACACTGCTCATCCCTCTTTTCAGTAATGATCTTCGGCAGGCGCCGAAAAAGCCACCCGCCGGAAGAGTTGAGGGTTAGAACAATTCCCTGACTGCTTTTATAATTTTTTCCTCATTAGGTAGGAAGGCGCTTTCAAGAACCGGGCTGAATGGGATAGGAGTATCAGGAGCTGTTACGCGCTTGATGGGAGCATCAAGGAGGTCAAAGCCCTCATCGGCTACGATGGCTGCAATCTCACCACCAAACCCACCAGTCCTGACCGCTTCATGCACGATTACTAGTTTGTGAGTCTTGGCTACCGATTTCAGAATAGCATCCTTATCAAGCGGGACCAGCGTGCGGAGGTCTAGAACTTCCGCGTTTACCCCCTCCCCGGCCAGAGCGGCAGCAGCGGCCAAGGCTTTGTGAACCATTAGAGACCAGGCCACGATCGTCACATCGGAACCTTCTCTTTTTACCTCTGCTTTTCCTAAAGGATGTAAATACTCGCCCTCCGGTACTTCTCCTTCTAAAGCCATGAGTTGTTTGTGTCCGATATACATCACTGGGTTATCATCACGGATGGCCGCTACCATCAATCCCTTAGCATCGGCCGGCGTTGAAGGCATAACGGTCTTGATGCCCGGTATATGAGCGAACCATGCTTCCAGTGATTGAGAATGTTGAGCTGCCGCCGAAATCCCAGCCCCACACGAGGTATTCAACACCAAGGGAATCCTAGCCTTACCGCCAAACATGTATCTCATCTTGGCGGCCTGGTTCGAGAGCTCGTCTAAGCAGATACCCATAAAGTCAATAAACATGACATCGACAATAGGCCGCAATCCAGCAGCAGCAGCACCCACCGCATGTCCGACGATAGCGGTTTCACTAATAGGCGTATCTAAAACCCGCCCCGGGCCAAATTCCTCCATTAAGCCTGCGGTTACACCAAAGACTCCACCGTAGATCCCTACATCTTCACCGGCTATATACACGCTGGGATCTCTTTTCATCTCCACGCGCAAACCGTCTCTTATGGCTTCTGCGTAAGTCATCCGTTTCATTTTCCACCACCCTTTCTGTTTTAATCTGCATAAACATCTGTTAGGACATCATCTGGGGCCGGATTAGGGCTTTCTTGGGCAAACTTGACCGCAGCTTCGACTTTCGCTTCTACGTCAGCTCTTATTTGGTCTAAATCTACCTGGCTGGCATATTTGAGAGCAATGAGCTTTGTCCCCAGCTTGGGTATTGGGTCTTTTTTCAACCAAGCCTCTTGTTCTTCTGGTTTCTTGTATATGGAGGGATCACCTTCAAAATGCCCCCTGTGTCTCCAGGTCTTACACTCAATCAAGGAGGGTCCCTCTCCATTTCTAGCCCGCTTAATAGCATCAGCGGCCGCTTCATAGACAGTTGTCACATCGTTACCATCTATGGACACTCCTGGAATTCCATAACCTGCTGCCCGGTTTGCTATATCAGCAATATTCATGTGGTCTTTCTGATGGACGGACATACCGAACATATTGTTTTCACAGATATAAACTGCGGGCAATTTCCAAATCGAAGCTAGGTTCAAGGCTTCATGGAAAGTACCACGGTTTGAAGCACCGTCACCGAAAAAGCATACCGCCACGCCACCGGTGTTCTTGTATTTACAAGCAAAGGCGGCACCAGTAATTATGGGGAACCCAGCCCCAACTATGCCGTTTGCTCCCAGGATACCCAGATCGACGTCGGCAATGTGCATGGAACCACCTTTGCCCTTGCAGTACCCGGTGGTTTTCCCAAATAACTCAGCCATCATCAGGTCGATCTTACCACCTTTAGCGATCAGGTGGCCGTGCCCGCGGTGAGTACTGATGATAAAGTCTTTATTTCCCAGGTTTGCGCATACCCCGGTAGCTACTGCTTCTTCACCTGCATACAAGTGCACAAAGCCAGGAATTCGGCCAGCCGCAAATAATTCGGCCACTTTCATCTCAAAAGTTCTAATCGTCACCATGGTATTATAAAACCCCAACAATTGCTCTTTTGTGAGTTGCATACAAGTCTCCTCCTTTGGGAAAGCAAGAATCTCTAAGTTCCCTTCTCGTAACTTACCAGCTCTGCTTCAGAACCGGTCCTCTTTTAAGCGATCCTACGTTGCTCTTATCGCCAGCTGCCATACTTCATCTAATGCTGCCGCCCGGTAAACAAGTCTTCTGATTCTTCACCCCCTTTCCACTGCCCCAGCAGCTCATCAGCCAAGTTTATTAACTTCAGGCTTTCAAGAAAGGTCCGTTTCATAGCCTTTTCACATTACTATTTTACTTCGAGTTAAACTCAGAAATCTGGGGTTTGGTTTACACTATATGCCTCTTTCTTAGCATATTAAACCAACTCTTACAACTGTTTCCCAGAATCGAGTATCAACATACGGTGAAAGAGATCCAAGTTGAATATCATAATCAAGGATTTACCTGCTGGGGCAGTTTGTAGCTACGCTCTTCTGCCAGATCGGCCGAGCCCACTCTCTCAGGGAAATTACGGGCAGTCCGTGGAGATGTGAAGGCAAATTGAAACATTTGAGCATGACGGCCTCGAGTTGTTTTACCCTGGCTTATGCCAATGAAAACCACCCTTGACAACTTTATCAAAAAGTCTTCCTACCATTGCTCCAACGATGCCAGAGGTAAGGGATTGGAGAAAAAGGGTTCCTCTTTAAAAACAATGAGAAACCTGGTTCTTAAAATTACAAAATCTTGTCTAAAAGGCTAACAAAATCAACTAACCCTATGGACCTATTCCTCTAACCTGAACAGCACTTTTCATCATATAGATTTTTTTCCGCAGCATTTATCAAAGGGGAGCATCAAAACACTCCGGGTTAAGTATTTACCTTTTTTTAAGTTTTCAAGGGCTTCGTTTACATGGCCAATTGGAATTAATTCTCCGATATGTGGATCTAACTTACCTATGTTTACCAATTTTACGACTTCATGGAACTCACTTCGAGTGACAGCCCTGGAACCGAGTACCTGCTTCTCTCTAATCACAACGTCATAGGAAGGTATTTCTAATTTGGGATCAACATATCCCAGAACAACCACCTTCCCACCGCTTCTGCATGCCGCAACAGCATCGAGAATAGAGTTCCGATTCCCTATGATATCTATGACGACATCAAAACTTCCGACCAATCTTCTGGACGTCTCTAAGAAATTATCTTTGCCTGTATTGATCGTTACGTCAGCTCCGATCGATTCTGCCATTTCAAGCTTTTTTTCATTCCGGCTGGTACAGGTGATGTGGGCACCCAGAAGTTTACCGATCCGGATCCCTTGCATTCCCAACCCACCAATTCCTAAAATGGCTACTTTTGAACTTGCACTTACTCCTCCCACAGTCTTGAGTCCTCTGTACATACAGGCAACTGCATCAGGGATGATAGCTGCCTTCTCAAACGGTATTTCCTCTGAGATTCTCTCTACGTTTGCTCCCGGCACATTGACATAATCAGCCATTCCACCATTTCTTTCAAAACCAATCCGAATTAAATTAAGGCATCGATTGGTTTCTCCACGAAGACAAAACTCACACTTACCACACGAGACATCTACACACACCGTTACTCTTTCCCCGATATCGAACCCCTTCACTTCTGAACCCTTCTTAACAATCACCCCTGCAATTTCGTGACCAGGAATCAGCGGAAGTTTGACAGTAGGAATCTTCCCGTCTGAAATATGAACATCAGTCAAGCAAAGGCCACAGGCCTTTACCTCCAGAGTCACCTCATTTGGACCAGGTTCGGCAATCTTCACTTCTCGGATCTCCAGCGGCTTATGGTAGTTTTCTAAGGTCGCTGCTCTCATAACTTTCCTTCCCTGAATTTTGATGATGTTTTTCCCACTACCATAAAAATATGAACGAGGCCCATTATTCTTTTCGCTTTGAAACCAGTCCTTAATCAATAAACTCTTCAGGAACCCTCATCGCCGGTCACGCGGATTTCCAGAATGTCGTTGCATCCGAGCTTATCACGATCAACGTCCAGAAGGGAGGGAATGCTGTAAAGAGGTATTCAACCTTTTAATCCTGTCAGGGTGAACCCGGTACGCAAAGATCGCTGGAGAATCCAGAAAACGAGAACCACTGGTATTGTAGCTAGGACTGCGATCGCCATCTGCTCATTTGGAGGATTCGCGAAGTCTTCACTGAACCGCACCAGTCCAAGGGGAAAGGTCCTATATTCGTCAGCGGAGACGGCCACCAATGGCCAGATAAACTGGTCCCAACTGTCGCGGAATGCGAAGATTGCCAGGGTAGCAAGCGCGGGTTTGCATTGAGGAAGAATGATACGCCAGAGGATACCAAACTCTCCTGCGCCGTCGATACGGGCAGCTTCTATATATTCAGAAGGTATCCTCATAATGAACTGTCGCATCAAAAATACGCCGAATGCATCGATTAGAATCGGGCCTGCGATCCCCTTATAACTGTTGAGCCAACCTAACTTATGGATCAGCAAAAAGGTTGGCACCAAAGTAACCTCCATTGGCAGCATCAAAGTGCTCAGGATAAGTAACAGTAAGATTTTGTCCCCAGGGAAACGATACTTAGCGAGCCCGTAACCGGCAAGGGTGCAAAAAATGAGATTCCCGAGCATCACTGAAACGGAAATAATCGCACTGTTGAGGAAATACCGGGGAAATGGCCAGCGCGTTAGGGCGTTAGGGTAATTCTCGGGGTGCCAAACCGAGGGAATCCACTCCGTTGTCAACTGATACGCCTTCTCCGAGGCCTGAAAAGAAGTACTTATCATCCAGATAATCGGCAGGACTATTAAGAATGTCAAGGCTGCAAGAGGTAACATCCCAACCCATTCCATGTCCAAAAAGTTGAATAATCGCCTTTTCATCTAATGTTCCTCTGTTTTAGCGAATGCCCGCATTTGAATGATGGTAAGAACCATCACAATAACAAACAGGACAACAGATACTGCTGCCGCGCGCCCCATTTTCATGTAAAAAAAACCTGTTTCATAGATCAGCAAAGACAACACCCGAGTAGCTCCGCCTGGACCGCCTCCGGTAATAATGTAAGGGAAAAGAAAGATTCTCGCACACAATAAACTGGATACAACGATTATAAAAAACATGATCGGGGCAATCAGGGGAAGTGTAATATACCAAAACCGAGAGGTTCCGGTTGAGCCATCGATTGCAGCCGCCTCGTAAATTTCGTTGGGGATGGCTAGCAAACCTGCCAGAAAAACGAGCATAAAATAGGGGGCGAAACGCCAGACAGTGACAATAATGATGGCAGGCATAGCCGTGTACTGATTTGTAAGCCAATCGATTCGTCCAAAGCCCAGAGGGTTCAATAGCTGATTGACCAGACCATGGGGGTGGAACAAAAATCGCCATATCAGACAGCAGGCAAGAATTGGCAGAATATTGGTGAGAAACATGCTACTCATGAAAATTCGAGCACCACGTACCTTAGTATTAATGGCCATAGCGAGCCCGAGACTAACAACGGTAATGGCGGCTGGGGCAACAACGATATAAAGAAGGGTATTCTCAAGACTTTGGATGAAAGTTGGGTCTTGAAAGATGCTGCTATAATTGTATAAACCGATGAACTTAGGCGTACTTACCATATCGTATGCGGTAAAACTCAGCCACATTGCCCAAAGCATTGGTCCATACTTAAAGATGATGAAAAAACAAATCGTGGGTGAGATGAATAAAATACCCCACAACATTAATCTTAGACGGTAATTAATCTGCCACTTAATCATTAGTCTCGGGCTCGCTTATTATACGTTTAGGTCACTGATTCACTTATTTCTTATAGAAGTCTTCTGTCGCCCGGTCGATTTCCTCCGCAGCTGTATCAAGGGTAGCTTTGATGTTAGCATTAGTTAAAACCACCTTTTGGACTGCACGGTGCATAATATCTGTCATCTCAGCGTAGACCACAGACCGAGGGAGCAACACGCCGTTATCCCGTGATTTGATGAGTTCTTGAAGGTGAGGGAAGTTTTTGACGTCGGGATGGTCCGCCCACCCACTTTTACGGGCTGGCAAAAATGGTTTCGTAGCCCCCCATGCATCGATGACGTCACTATACATGAACCTTAACAAATCATGAAGCACTTCTTGCTTGTCTCTAGATGCTGTAGCGCTGATCACGGAAATCACTCCATAGCAAGAGGCATACCTCTTGTTTGGATCCACCCCAGGGGACTGGACAGGCATGTAATATCCCTCGGCTTCCATGATTGGGTTCTGTGACCTGATGGCTGCAGGTGGAATTGGGTGTGAGTAAAACATGGAACACCTTTCTCTCAGCCAATCCATCATGGGCAACGGGTGAGTAGCTACTGTATCGGCTGGATCTTCAGCAGCATACTGCCGGATGATTGAAGCACGAATTGTCATGGCTCTCACACCGGCTTCACTATTAATGCTGCACTTTCCATTCTTATCAAACCATGCTCCACCGCATTGTATTAAGATCGGATTGAATTGTATGACCGTCCAGGCTGCCGCATGCATTGCAAACTTGAAACCCTGCCGGATGAACTTGTCGCCTTGCTTGATTGTCAGTTTCTTAGCAACCTCCCCTAACTGTTCCCAGGTCTGAGGTTGATCCCTTACAGGATCAAGCCCAACTTCCTTAAATTGTTTGGTATTGATGTAATTCAAAAAGCCGTACCACCATTGCGGGTATGCATATAGTTTTCCATCTTTCATCGCACCAGCTACGAAAGCTGCTGGATGATCGTCAGAAAATGCCTTGAGCGAACTATAGCCCAGCTGTTGGACGTCGAGGGGTGCAATTAAACCCCGGGATGTAAAGGACGGAATAAAGAAATCAATGGTTGTAAATCCATCAGGGGCAGTACCGGTAGCGAATCCAACGGAGACTTTCTTCCCTACATCTGTGAATGGAAACGACTGAAAGTCGACTGTGATATTTTTGTGTTTCTCTAAGTACATCGCAAGGCGCTTCTTTCTCCATGGAGTCATCTGGGGGTTTTCTGAGTCCCAATAAGTAAGTTTCAACGGACCCTTCGGAACAGCGGCCGACGCAAGTTTTCCCATCATTGGTGAAGCGGCGACCCCCAGACCCAAGGCTCCAATTCCACGGAGGAAACTACGCCGGGTTACCTTTTTGTCCTCAAAAACAGAACTTTTGTCCATTTTTTTAGATTTTCTCATATTCTCCTCCTTTCTCGTCTTTTTTAAATTGTCCCCATCAATCTGCCTCTAATCATTTTATGGCTTCATTTTGTCCACATTGGACTGAAATATTAGATAGGCCCCAAAAAGAGTGTGGTCAAACTTCATGTCTTCTTAAAAATTGGGCGGTGTCAAAACCCAGATGACTTCGATAGGGTCCTTCCCCACCCCGTGCCAGGAATGGGGGAAATGGGCTGGAAAATAGATACTGTCCCCCGACTGAAGTTGATAAATCTCGTCCTTCACACGAACTTCGAGTGTTCCTTTCAGAACCAGACCGAATTTCTCCCCCGGCGGGTCTATAATGGGTTCTTCTCCGGAACTTTCGGTCGGGCCGATTCGCATATACATAACTTCCAACAAGCGATTGAGATCTGGAGTCAAAAGATCATAGGAAACGCTGGACCCAGGCAGAGTCAAACTCTTGCGGCGGTTAGCCCGAACTACTTTTACATCCGCCACATAAGGCAAGCCATTTACTCTGTTTTTCTCAACGATGGGAAGTTGTCCGAAACTATTCTGATTGTTGGTGTCATTCGTGAACAGACTTACTACACTGATTCCGAAATGTTGGGCAATTTTCTTAATTGAGCTGACGGAAGGCTGTGCGAGACTTCTTTCAATTTGGCTAAGGAAGCTTTTGGAGAGGTTAGTTTTTTGGGAGAGTTGTTCTAAGGTAAGGTTTCTCTTACGACGTTCTTCCCGAATTTTCTGCCCCAAATTTTCCATCTGAAGCAAGTCCTTTCTCAGATATCCCAAGATGAAAAAGGAGGTTTAATTTAGTTATTAGCAAATTTTTTAGAATGATGCTTGAAATTTTTTAACTTGTCAAGTATTTTTTTCGATATTTATTAAAAAATTAAATATAAATAAAATAAAGTAATTACCCCCTTTTCTTTGGCGATTAATTAAAATTTCCTTGGAAGATAAGAGAGAATGTTTCATAATCAGATTTATCTATTTCCCTACATTCATCAATCAGCATATCGAAAGGAGATGGGATGGCAGCCAATCTTGAAAAATTCTTCGAGCCTAAAAGCGTTGTGGTAGTTGGAGCATCTGCCATTCCCCATAAGCCTGGGAATGACGTAATTCGCAATATTCTGGCGAACGGTTATGCTGGGAAGCTTTACCTAGTCAACCCCAAGGGGGGAGAAATCATGGGAATTAAGGTCTATCATTCCATTCAAGACCTCCCGGAGGGAATCGACCTGGCCATTATCATTCTCCCCGCCAGCGCCAATCCCCAGGCGGTTAGGGAGTGTGCGGCCAGAGGGATCAAGGCTATTGTCCTTGCTGCTGGAGGCTTCTCAGAGGTGGATGAAAAGGGAGAAGAATTGCAGGATGCGCTAATCCAAGCCATCCGCGAGACCGGGGTCCGGGTCATTGGACCCAATACATCGGGCCATACGTCCACGCCGCACAACTTCACTTCGAGCTTCTTTCCTCTCGGCAAGATTCCCAGGGGAAATATTTCTTATATTGCCCAAACCGGAAACTTTGCCACTCACACGATGCGCTATATTATCACCGGCGAGAATTTTGGGGTGGCGCGGGTGGTGGGATTCGGGAATAAGGTGGATGTAGATGAAAGCGAAGTGCTGGAGTACTACGCGGATGATCCAGAGACCAAGGCCATCTTTGTCTACCTGGAAAGCTTTAAAAGGCCCAAACGATTCCTCGAGATTGCCCGTGAGGTAACCAGAAAAAAACCTGTGATTCTCCTCAAAGGCGGGAGCACGACAGAGGGGGCGCAGGCAGCGGTAGCCCATACCGCAGCCATGGCCGCAGAGGATCGCCTCATTGATGGAGCCTTGAAGCAGGCCGGCATTGTCCGGGTTTATAAATACTCCCACCTCTTCCTGGCCGCAAAAGCTTTAGCCTGTATGCCTCTTCCCAAAGGTAACCGCGTTAGTTTTTCTGCGCCTTCGGGGGCGATGCTTGTGGTCCTGACGGACTTATGCCGCCAATTCTGGAGTTTGGAGGTTCCGAAGGTTGAGGAGACCACGCGACGCCGTTTACAGGAAATCAGCCCCCCTTACATCCGCATGCGCAATCCCGTGGACATCTGGCCTTCGGCCTATGATCACGGGATTGAGTTTGCTTATAGAGAGGGGATGGAAGCTGTTCTCAAGGATCCAAATATTGAAGCGGTGGTGCCCATCCTGATGATTACCGATGACACCGGTGTGCCCTCCCTTGATTTTATCGTTGAATTGGCCGCCAAATATCCGGAGAAACCGATCTATGTGACTTTCTCTGCGGAGAAAAAGCACATAGAAGCGGCCAAGGCCTTCTTAGAACCAAGAGGGGTGCCCACCTTCCCGTTGATCGAGGAGCCTTTCGAAGTTCTCTCCATCCTGGCCCGCTGCCGGCAGGCTATGGAACGCCCTTGAAAAAAAACTAAAAAGCTTGCTTTAAATTTTTTTTTTTGGTACCTTTTTAACAAATTCAATTATTAATTAAATTTAATAAAGGAGGAAACTATGAAAAAAACACAATTCGTACTCGCAGGGATTGCTTTGTTCCTCTTGGTTTTTTCAGCCGGTGCTTTTGCCCAGAAGATTGACCTGAAGATGATGACTGGGCCCATGGGCGGGTCCTGGTATCCCCTGGGAGGTGCTATCGCGGATGCCATTCAAAAAGAAATCCCTGGCGTCACCATGGCGGTTTCTCCCGGCGGGGGTGTGGGGAACGTGGAAGCCATAGAACTTGGAAAATGCGATATCGGCTTTTCCAACTCCAGCTCGGGTGTGGATGGGGTATACGGGCGGCCCCCCTTCAAGCAAAAAATGACTCAGATGAGGCAGTTGGCCAATCTATATCCTCAGTACTTCCAGATCGTGGTCTTAGAAGATAAAGGAATTAAATCTATAGCCGACCTGAAGGGCAAGTCGATCTCTCCGGGTCCCAAAGGCCATACCGGGGAGTTTGCCGCCAGTCAGGTTCTGGGAATTTATGGGCTATCCTACAAAGACATGTCTAAAGTCCACCATGTGGGCTATAGCGACGCTGTGGCCTTGATGAAGGATGGACATTGTGACGGGTGGCTGTTCTGCACCACGATTCCTGGCTCGTCGGTGATGGACCTGGCTTCAACCCGCAAGATTCGCCTGCTCATTTTGTCTGAGGAAAAAATAAAGGAAATGCAAAAACTTAATGCTGGATACATCCGGCGCCTGATTCCCAAAGGAACTTACCAGGGTGTGGATTACGACGTTCCAACATTCGGGTTCTTCACCCATCTCATCATCAGCGCCAAGCTCCCCGACGACCTGGTCTATAAGATGACCAAAATACTCGTGCAAGATCTTCCCCGTTTTGGACAGGTGGTCAAAGACATGAAGGGTGTGACTGCGAAAGACCTGGCTTTGGACATCGGGATTCCTTTCCATCCCGGAGCGCTCAAATACTATAAGGAAATCGGAGCGCTGTAATCGCAGAGTATTGAAGATTCATTTTTCTGGCGGCAGGGTCTTCGGCCCTGCCGTTCTTTTCCCCTTAATGATCATCGGCTTCTGGAAATATCAGAAGGAGGATCTATGACCGCTAAGCTGGGAATTTTGGCCAAGATCGCAACATGGATCGCCATCGTGATGTCGTCCTACCATCTCTACACCGGAGCGTTTGGAGCTCCCGAGGCTCTGCTGCATCGCTCGATCCATCTCTTGTTTACCATGGTTTTGATCTTCCTCCTCTATCCCTTCTCCAAAGAAAAAGGAACATATATCAGCCGTTTGGGAGATTTTGTTTTTTTGGGAATTTCCCTCGGGGCGATTCTCTACATTTTCCTCAATTATGAATATTTCATTACTCGCTATCCTTATGTACACCCCCTCAGCACCGCCGATTTAGTCATAGGAATTTTATTCACCCTCACCTTAATGGAAGCAGCGCGAAGATGTATTGGCTTGGCCATGCCCATTACGGGCATTGCCTTTCTCATTTATGCCTATATTGGCCCTTCTCTTCCGGGCCTTATGCGTCATGCCGGGTTCAATACCGAAGTGATCATTGACCAGCTCTATATGACAACCGAGGGAATCTTTGGGATCCCCCTGGGGGTTTCGGCTACCTATGTGATTCTCTTTATAATCTTCGGTGTCTTTCTGGAAAAGTCCGGAACCGGCCAGTTTTTCATGGAGCTGGCTGCGGCCACCACGGGGAAGGCCGCCGGAGGGCCCGGGAAGATCGCCGTCGTCTCCAGTGGGCTTTTCGGGACGATCTCGGGGAGCGCGGTCGCCAATGTCATGGTGACGGGTCAATTTACAATCCCCATGATGAAGCGGACGGGGTTCCAGCCTCATTTCGCCGGCGCCGTAGAAGCAACGGCTTCTACGGGGGGCCAGATCATGCCGCCGGTCATGGGGGCGGCCGCCTTCGTCATGGCTGAATTCATGGGCATCCCTTACCTTACGGTCTGCAAGCATGCGATCATCCCGGCCATTCTCTATTATCTCTCCGTATTCATGGCCGTTCACTTCGAAGCCGTCCGGACGAACCTCAGGGGAATGCTCGAAGCTCCTCCGCGCCTTGGGGCGATCTTGCTGAATCGGGGCCATCTCATTCTGCCAGTAGGTGTCTTACTTTATATTTTGTTCGAAGGTTACACACCCATGTACGCGTGTATCTTCTCCATCATCGCCGTCCTAATTCTCGCCAACGTAAAGAAGGAAACACGCATGGGTTTGCGGAAGATCCTGGATGCCCTGGAGAATGGGGCCAAGGGAACTTTATCAGTGGCCTGCGCCTGTGCTTGTGCCGGCATCATCATCGGAATTGTGAATCTAACGGGCTTGGGGCTTAAATTTACGGGTTTTATTTTGTATCTGGCTGGTGAATCGATGGCTCCGGCTCTTCTCTTCACTATGATCGCCGGAATTATCCTGGGAATGGGCTTACCCACCACGGCGGCGTATATCGTGATGGCTGCCTTGCTCGTTCCGGGCTTGGTCAAACTGGGCGTTGTGCCGATTGCCGCTCATATGTTTGCCTTCTACTATGCTATCATATCGGCCATCACTCCGCCGGTCGCTTTGGCGGTTTATGCGGGGGCGGGCCTGGCCGGGTCGAATATGTGGAAAACCGGATTGGCCGCCGTCCGGATCGGCGCCCCCGGGTTTATCATTCCTTTCATGTTCGTCTATGAACCATCTCTTCTTTTCGTTGGCTCCCTATGGGAAATTCTGTCTACCTTTATTACCGCCACGATCGGGGTTATCATGCTCGCGGGAGGGCTCATTGGGTGGTTTGTCTGGAAGACCAATATATTGGAACGTCTGCTCCTTGTCTCCGGGGCCATTCTGCTCATCAAACCGGGGATCTATACCGACATCGTGGGATTGATATTCCTCGGCATTGTGATCGCCTTCCAGAAGGCTCGGAAAAAGAAAGATGCTGCGGCCAGGACATAACCAGATGTTTTATTTATAAGAAGAAATAAGGAATGGGAAATGGAAAAGAGAAGTGATTTGCTCATTCGGGGCGAAGCCAGAGCCGCGAACCGCGCTCTGCTGCGCTCCCTGGGCATCACAGATGAGGATTTTGACAAACCTTTCATTGGAGTCATCAACACCTGGACAGAAATGAATCCCGGACACGTTCATCTGCGATCCTTGTCTGAAGCAGCCAAAGCAGGCATCCGGATGGCGGGGGGCGTTCCTTTCGAAATGAACACCATCGCCCTTTGCGACGGCATCGCCCAGGGTCATTTAGGAATGAGGCGCATCCTTCCCAGCCGGAACCTCATTGCCGACTCCATGGAACTGGCCGTGGATGCCAACCGCTTTGATGCTATTGTGGTTCTGGCTTCCTGCGATAAGATCGTCCCGGCGAGCTGGATGGCCATCGCCCGCCTGGATGTCCCGGCCATCATGATCACCGGCGGGCCGATG
>Ga0214473_10002050_pt1 | contig 25381 bp, 18 predicted proteins | sample RVTome_7_FD_203509 | JGI IMG/M metagenome (GOLD analysis project Ga0214473, IMG submission 203509) | Soil microbial communities from uranium-contaminated site in the Upper Colorado River Basin, Wyoming, United States - RVT98D197 | ecosystem: Environmental > Terrestrial > Soil > Contaminated >... | reverse complement strand
GCGGTAGAGGTGGTCGCTCGCATGGACGTCCGCCGGAGGATGCGGGCTCGCGTGGAGGAGCGGAATCCCGAGCTTCGAGAGCTTTTCCGCGAGGAGCGGGAGGTTGGACCAGGCCAGTACCAGCGCGAATCTCCGGAGAAACGATAGCAGATCGGCATCGTCCACGGATTTCTGGAAGAGCGCGCTAAACCGCGACCTGTCGATCGAATGGACGCGGGTCGCGAGCCTCGGGCCCAACGCCAGTTGGATCGCGGGCTCGCTGCCGACGATGTCGACCTCACCCGTTGGTCCCGAAAGACGGCGGAGCGCTTCGATGGACGGGAGAGCGAGGAGCGTGTCGCCGAGGGCGCCCGCTCGAAGCGCGAGGATGCATCGGCCCGAGATCGATGGTAAACTACCGCCTGCGCCGAGCATCCGTTCAAAATTCAGGAGAGGTTCCCATGAAGTGGACGCGAGTATTTGCCCTGACCTTCTCGGCCATTCTAGCGATCGCCTGCCTCGCCCCCGCTCAGGAAGCACAGGAAGACGCCCAGGCGTCGATGGAGCAAGCCAAGAGGCACTATGCCAGGCGCGACTACCGGGCCGCCATCACCGAGCTCACGAGGACCGTGGAGCTCGATCCTTCGCGGGCCGACGCGCTCTATCTTCTCGGCTACAGTTACAACATGCTCCGGCAGTATCCGGAGTCGGTGGAAGCTTTCGGCCGCGCTTTCGCGGCCGACCCGGTGTTCGATCCCCGAACGATCTACCAGGCGCGGACCGAAAAGCCGACGTAGCCGATCTCGCCGACGTAGAACGCCCTCACTTTCGCGCTACCAGCTCGTACTGCTCCTCGTACATGTTGGAGTCGGCGCGGACGTCCACCTCCTGCTTGACCATGGACTTGAGCTCCTCGATGACGGGAGCTTCCTTTCCCTTCAGCGCGCGGGCGACTTCCGGATGGACCCGCACCGTCAGGCCTCTGGGAAATTCGTTCAAGCTCTTCCGCACCTGATCCACGATCTCGAAAGCGACCGTCGTCGGTGACTTCACCCAGGAGCTTCCCTGGCAGTGCGGGCAGGGGCGGCAGAGCACCCGCTCGAGCGAGCGCTTCACCCGTTTGCGCGTCAGGACGACGAGACCGAACTCGTTGATCTGGATGCTCTTCGTGGGCGAGCGGTCTTTCCTCAAAGCCTGCTCGAGGGCCGCGAAAACCTTCTGCTGGTTGCGTCTCTCCTCCATGTCGATGAAGTCGATGACGATGATGCCCCCGAGGTCCCGAAGGCGAATCTGATGGACGATCTCCTCCAACGCCTCCAGGTTGATCCGGGTGATGGTGTCCTCGAGCCTTCGGTCGCCGGTGTAGCGGCCGGTGTTGATGTCGATCGCGACCAGCGCCTCGGTCTGGTTGATGACGATGTAGCCGCCGGACTTCAGCCAGACCTTACTGCGGAGCGCTTTGTCTATCTCCGCCTGGACGCCGTACTCCTCGAAGATCGGATAGTTCCTCGAGTAGTACTTCACCCGGTGGAGCATCTGGGGCTGGATCTGGCGGACGTAATTCAAGACCTGGTCGAAGAGCTCCTCGGAGCTGATCCGGATGGCGGAGTATTCCGGCGACAGCACGTCGCGCATGTACTTGAACACCAGGCCCAGGTCGCGGTGGATGAGAGCGGGGGCTTTGACCTGCTCCGAGCGATGGCCGATCTCCTGCCATTTCTGCTCGAGGTAGCGGAGGTCGGCCACGATCGCCTCTTCCTCCTTCCCCTGTGCCGCGGTGCGCACGATGTAGCCTCCGCCGCGCTGGCGGGACTGCTGGATGAGTTTCCGCAGTTGGGAGCGCTCGTCCGCGGACTCGATCTTGCGGGAGACACCGACGTGGTCGACCGTCGGCATGTAAACCAGGAGCCGTCCCGGAAGGCTCACGTAGGAGGTGATTCGGGCGCCCTTGGTTCCCAGGGGTTCCTTCACCACCTGCACCAGCACCTCCTGCCCTTGCTTAAGAAGCTGGTCGATCGACTGAGGTGGTCCCGCGGCGGCTCGGATCTCGCGCTCCGTCTGGACGATCTTCTCCTCTTCCTCAGTGAGGAAGTCCTCGTCCTCGAGGACGTCGGAGACGTAGAGGAACGCGTCCCGCTCGAGACCGATGTCGACGAATGCCGACTGCATCCCCGGGAGGACTCGGTTGACCCTTCCCTTGTAGATGTTGCCCACGACGCCGCGGCTGCGCTCGCGCTCGAACGCGACCTCGGACACGACGCTGTTCTCGAGGATGGCCAGCCTCGTCTGAAGCGGGCTGTGACTCACGATCATTTCCTTCGACATGTTTCGCCTCGGCGGTCAGGACGGACCTCGGCGAGCAGGAGGAGGGAGCTAGAGCTCGAGGGATTCGGACGGGCTGGACGATTCTTTCGGCCGCGGCGGGCTCTCCGGTTCGCGGGCGCGACCCCCGACGGGTCTATGGCTCTTGCCGATGTTTCGACGATCCAACCTGTTCGAGTCCCTCGAAAGCGCCGTCCCGATATACTCGCGTCGTCTCAGACGCGGCGCCTCCCGGAGCCTTGGAGCTCACGGGTCGATCGGGATCTTGATTCCCTCACTGCCTGCCCGTTCTCGCGGGCCCGGCATGCCGCTCAATAAACTCTTTTCTGCAGGGCGGCCCTTCCCCGGTCTATTGCGCGCCCAGGGGCCGAGAGACGCCCGAACCCTCCAAATGGAGGGGTTTACTTGACTTAGAATCTAGCACAAAAAGGTCAATTCACGAACCGTCTCATCCGCACGTTCAAGATGAGCCCGAACCCGAGCATCGTCGCGAGCATCGAAGAGCCCCCGTAGCTCATCAACGGAAGCGGGAAGCCCTTGATCGGCACGAGCCCCGCCACCATCGCGAGGTTGTAGAGCGTCTGGAAGACGAACATCGACAATACGCCGAAGACTAGGTAGAGCCCCAGGCGGTCCCTCGAGCGACGCGCGGTGTCGAGACACCTCAGGATGATGACGAGGTACAAGATGATCACCGTCGAGACTCCGACGAAGCCGAACTCCTCGGCCATGACGGCGAATACGAAATCGGTATGCGGGGCGGGCAGAAACTGGAGCTGGCTCTGGGTTCCGTTGAGCCAGCCTTTTCCCGCGAAGCCTCCGGAGCCGACGGCGATGGTCGACTGGATGCTCTGGTAGCCCGAGCCTCTGGGATCGCGGCCGGGGTCGAGAAACGCGTAGACCCGCTCTTTCTGGTAATCCTTGAGAACGAAGCTCCACCCGAGCGGAATCGCGAGCGCTACCGCGATGACCCCGGCGACCAGAAGCCGGGTCCGGAGCCCGGCGAGGAGGGCCATCGAGATGTACGCGAAGGCGATGGTCGCGGCGGTGCCGAGGTCGGGCTGGAGCGCGATGAGCACGATGGGGACTCCAGCGAAGAGACCGGTTATGACCACTTCCGCCGGGCCCAGATGGTTCTTCCGGACCGCGGAATAGTACTTGGCGAGAAAGACGACGACTCCGATCTTGGCGAGCTCTCCCGGCTGGAACGTTCCGAACCCGAGCTCGAGCCAGCGGTTGGTGCCCGCGCGCAGGCCCCCGAAGACAACCAGGTAGATGAGGACCACGAGGACGCTCACGTAGATGACCTCGGCGCGATCCACGATGGTGTGGTAGTCGAAGACCATCGCCAGGCCCATGAGGGCCATACCGATCAGAAGCCTCGCGATCTGCGCCTTGTAGACATACGGAGTCGGACCCGCCTGAGTGGCGCTATAGATCACCAGAAGACCGAAGGCCGAGGCGACCACCAGCCCCAGGACCGTGGGCCAGTCAATGGAATGCCATTGTCGTCTGTCGAGGACCATTCCTGACTCGCTCCTCCCTTTGTCCTTCGAAGTAGGCCTGGAAGATCTTCCGAGCGACGGGCGCGGCGGCCGCCCCGCCGCCCCCCGCGTGCTCGACCAGAACCGCGATCGCGATCTCCGGGTTCACCCGCGGTGCGAAGCCGACGAACCACGCGTGGTTGCGAAGATGCTCGGGCCGGTTCTCATCGGCGGACGCGCTGATTCGCTGTCGCGACGCCACCTGGGCGGTGCCCGTCTTGCCCGCGACCGAGACGCCCTCGAGCCGGGCTCGACCCGCTGTCCCGTGCTGATTGACCGCCCGGGACATTCCCTCCTGGAGCGCCCGCCAGGTCCCCTCGCGAAATCTCACGCGGCGGATGGGCTCCTGAAGGCTCGTTCCGGTATAGGGCTCGGGAACCGCTCCGACCGGGAGCTTTCGCAGGAAGAGCTTGGGACGATGAATATCGCCCGACGTTCCCACGGTGGCCGCGAGCCTCGCCATCTGCATCGTGGTCACGAGGACCGACCCCTGCCCCACCGCGACCGAGATCGTCTCCCCGGCGTACCACGGCTCGTTGCGAGCCGATTTCTTCCATTCGGGATCGGGGATGAGCCCCGAGACCTCGTGCGGCAGGTCGACTCCGGTGGGAGCGCCGAGGCCGAAGAGACGTCCGTAGCGGGCGATGGTCTCGATCTGGAGCTTGGCGCCCAGTTGATAGAAATAGCTGTTGCAGGATTGCGCGAGGGCATCGACGAGGTTCAGCCGACCGTGTCCTCCGGCCTTACTGCAATGAAAGACGTTCCCGTACATCCGAACCGATCCCTGGCAGTACATCTCGGTGTCCGGCGTCACGATCTCCTGCTCCAGAGCGGCGGCCGCCACCACGAGCTTGAACGTCGAGCCAGGGGCGTAGCGACCCTGGATAGCGCGGTTCGAAAGCGGGTGCTCCGAGTCGTTCACCAGATCGAGCCACTTGTTCCGTTCGAATCGACCGGAAAAGAAGTTCGGGTCGTAGGCGGGGAAGCTTCCCATCACCAGGACATCCCCGTTTCGGGGGTCGAGAGCCACTACCGACCCGGCGTTGCCCGCGAAGGCCTCCTCCGCGACGCGCTGGAGCTCGAGGTCCATCGAAAGCTGCACCGACTCTCCCCAGACCGGAGGGACCTGATCGAGAACCCGCTCGCGCCGCCCGAGGCTGTTCACCACGACCCTCTGGACCCCGTTGCGGCCCATGAGGAGCTCGTTGTAGATTCGCTCGACCCCCGACTGGCCGACATAGTCGTTCCGGTCCGCACCCGCGAAGTCCTTCTCCTGGAGCTGCTCCTCGGTCATCCGACCGACGTAGCCGACGATGTGGGCGGCGCGCATCCCCGCCGGGTAGTAACGGCGGGGAACGAACCGGATGTGAGCCCCCGGAAGCTCGAGCTGGCGCGCCTCGACCCTCGCGACCTCCTCGAGGGGGATGTCCTCCTTGAGGATTGCGGCGTCGAGCCCGGCTTCCCGCAGGTACTTCTCGACGTCGAAGTCCGGATCGCCGAGGGGAACCAGCTGCTTCAGAGCCTCGAGGGTGTCGGGGCGCTCCTCTTCGAGGGTGAGATTGAACGACGGGCGATTCTCCGCGATGATGCTTCCGTGGCGGTCCAGGATGAGACCGCGCGGGGCGCTCTCCGGGATCGGGCGCACGTGATTCGCTCGAGCAAGCTCGTCGTAGGCCGTCGATCGCACGACCTGGAGCTGCCAGAAGCGAAGAACCAATCCGACGAACAGAAGGACCACGAGGGCGCGCCACCAGGCGAGGCGCGATCGCAGGGGCCTCAGGTCCTCGTAGACGTTCATTCCGAGCGATTCTAGTCGAAGTCTTATGGGGGAGGAGGTTGCCTTTATTGAGGTTGCCTTTATTAATGCCCGATTAATGCCCGCTTAGAGCTCACCGGGGGGTCGGCGCTCCAGAACCCTCACTAAAAGAATACCAGCGAAGGCGTTTCCGATACAGAGATAAAGTGGCGCGAACCCCTCGCCCACAACTCGCGGAAGCTCCGCGGCATAGCCCACGACCGCAAGAATCAGAAGGTCCAGAAGGGTCGCCAGGGCGAAGAACAGGCTCCGGGTCGACCAGCCGCGGATGATCAGGTGCCGGCCGGCGATGCCCGAAAGATACCCCACGGTGGTCTTGGAGATGCCGTTGAACCCCAGCAGGCCCCCGGAGAAGGCATCTTGAAGAAGACCGGCCAAAGCACCACTCAGGAGCCCCGCCATCCGTCCCCGCGCGAGGCCGAAGCCCGCCGCGACCACCGCGAAGAGGTCCAGGTAGGCGCCGAGGAACGAGAGGTAACGACCGAGAACGGTCTGGAGAACGAAAGCCGCAAGGAGGGCGGCTACGATATCCAGGACCCTCACTCGACGCGCTCGATGACCTCGCTGACCGAAGCCGCTTCCAGGATGAAGACCTCCTCGAGACGGTCGAGGTTCGCCGCCGGCTCAACGGTGACGAGCTTGAAGAGCCGGGGGCCGTTGCGCACCGAGCCCACCCGCCCGATGGCGATGCCCTTGGGATAAATGCCGTCCATTCCCGAGGTCACGATCAGATCGCCCTCGACGACATCCTCTAGATTGCTCACGTAGTTGAGAGTGAGGCCGGTCGGGCTCGCCTGCTCGCCACTTCCAGCAACGACCCCACGCGCGCGGGTCCGCGCCAGGAGAGCGCCTACCGAGCAGTCCCTATCCGTGAGGAGCTGAATCTGGGCGACGTCGCTTCCGATCGAGATCACCCGCCCCACGAGCCCGCCGGCGGCGATCACCGGGGCGTTCAAGACCACGCCGTGCGCCGTCCCCCGGTTCACGGTGATGGTATGGAACCACGCGCTGGCGTCGAGTCCCACGACCTCGGCCACGATGGGGTTGCCCGGAATCCTCTCGGCGAGCTCGAGAACGGAGCTCAAACGACGATAGCTCGCGACCACGTCGCGCTCCATCCAGAGCGCCTGTTCGAGCCGGGAGACTTCCTCCTTGAGGCGACCGTTCTCCTCGCGGACCCCCCGGAGATCGACGTAGCCGTACCACATGGAGGAAAAGGCGCCGAACGCGGCGTCAGCTCCCCGCTGGACCGGGGAGAAGAGGCTGATGAGGAGAGCGCGAAGAGCGGAATGCCCTCCCTCGGTCGTCACCTGGGAGGAGAGGAGGAGCACCTGCACCACGAGCACGAGACCGAAGACGAGGTGCCCGCCCCTGGAACCCAGGGGGGTGGATTTCGTGGTCGCCATGAATCAGAGTTCGGTCGGAAGAAGCGCCAAAAATACGGGAGCGCTCACTCCAAGCACACTTTCCGCAGAAGCTTGACGTCTTCGAGCATTCGGCCCGCTCCCAGCACCACCGAGGAGAGCGGGTCTTCGCCCATGGAGACGGGAAGGCCAGTCTCCTCGCGAAGGCGTTTGTCGAAGTTCTTCAAGAGCGCGCCCCCGCCGGTCAAAACGATGCCGCGGTCGACGATATCCGCCGAGAGCTCCGGCGGCGTTCTCTCGAGCGCCACGCGCACGGCGTTCACCAGGATCGAGACCGTCTCTTCCAGGGCTTCCCGCATCTCCTCGTCCGTCACCACCAGGGTCTTGGGGATGCCCTCGATCAGGTTCCTGCCCTTGATCTCCATGGTCATCGGTTTGTCCAACGGATAGGCGGAGCCGATCTCCATCTTCACCTGTTCCGCGGTGCGTTCTCCGATGAGAAGGTTGTACTTCTTCCGCAGGTACTTGATGATCGCCTCGTCCATTTCGTTGCCGGCGACCCGCACCGAGCTCGAGTAGACGATTCCCGCCATGGAGATGACGGCGACGTCGGTCGTCCCGCCGCCGATGTCGACCACCATGTTGCCGGAGGGCTCGGTGACCGGAAGCCCAGCGCCGATGGCCGCCGCCATCGCCTGGTCCACGAGGAACACCTCGCTCGCCTTCGCCCGGAGAGCGCTGTCCCTCACCGCCCTCTTCTCCACCTGGGTAATCTCCGAGGGGATGCCGATGACGATCCGCGGGGCGACCCATACCTTCCGGTTGTGGGCCTTCTGGATGAAGTAAGCGAGCATCTTCTCCGTCACCTCGAAGTCGGCGATGACGCCGTCCTTCATGGGACGGATGGCGGTGATGTTTCCGGGGGTGCGCCCCAGCATCTCCTTCGCCTCTCTTCCGACGGCCTCGACTTTGGCGGTGGCGTCGTTGATGGCGACGATGGAGGGCTCGGACACCACGATGCCTTTGCCCTTGGCGAAGACCAAGGTATTGGCGGTTCCGAGGTCGATGGCCAGCTCGTTGGAGAACAGGCTGAAGACGGAGCGGAGATACATGCGCTTCGAGCTCGAGTCGGTGAAATGCGAAATCAACGATTCAATATTTCGGGCGATTCAGGCGAACCAGATTGTCAGATTGTCAGGACCGGTTCCATCACTTCGCGACGCAAACCGCGTCCTTTCCACGCACCTTCACACTATACATTGCTTGGTCGGCTTTCTGCATAAGTTCTTGCGGTTCTTTGCCGTGATCCGGGTAGAGGCTCAGGCCCAGGCTCGCGGAAAGCCTTACTTCGAGTCCGAACTCGGCCAGGAACCGGTGGCTCTTGAGCGCATTTCGAATGCGCTCCGCGACGGCGACCGCTCCCTCGGCGTCGGTATCGGGCAGGACGATCACGAACTCATCCCCTCCGTAGCGGCTCACCACGTCCTCCTCCCTCACGGCGGAGCGAATCAAGTTCCCCACCTCTCGGAGAGTCCGGCTTCCGTAGAAGTGGCCGTGGCAGTCGTTGACCGACTTGAAGCCGTCGAGGTCCAGGAACATCACCGCGAGGCTCCCCGAAACCTCCCGGGCGCGCCCGATCGCCTGCTCCAGGTAGCTATTGAGGTATCGCGAGTTGTAGAGCTTGGTCAGGTCGTCGGTGACGGCGAGCTGTTCCGTCTTCTGGAAAAGGAATGCGTTCTCGAGCGCGATGGCGGCAGGCTCCACCAGCGTCAGGAGGAGGTTCATGTCCCTCTTGGTGAACCGGGAGCCCACGGCGCGGTTCATGATCTCGACGACGCCGATGGTTCTCCCGCGGGAGATTAGGGGAGCGCAAAGAATGGACCGGGTTCGAAACCGGGTGAGCTCGTCGAACTTCGCCTGGAACCGGCGATCGCGGCGGACGTCGTTCACGATGGCCGGCTCACCCGTCTGGGCCACCCAGCCCGCCACTCCCTCGCCGAGCTTGATCCGCGTGTCGTTGAGGTCCGAGCTCTTCTCCCCGAGCGCCATCTCGAACGCCAGCTCTCCGGTCTCTTCATCCACGAGAAGGATCGACCAGGCTTCGGAGGGAATGAGCTCCTGAATTTGCGACATGATGACATTGATCACGCGCCGCGGCTCGAGGATGGAGTTCGCCGTGGCCACGATCTCGCCGAGGACCTGCAGGCGGCGCGACGTTTCGCGAAGTCGCCGCGAGAGACTGGCAGCCTTGCGGTTCACGAGAAGCTGCTGCCGCGCGTCCTGGATCAGGGACCGGAGCCTCCCCAGGGGTGGGAGATCCGAGAGATGCAGGGCGAAGAACGGCCTGACGTCCGTCCCCGGACGCCCTCCCAGGGAGATGAGGGGCACCTCGGGATTCGCCTTGCGTATCGCTCGCACGAGTCCGCTCCTGGTGTTGCGCGAGCGCTCATCGAGAACCACCGCGTCGAACCGCGCCCAGGAGCTCTGGGTCTCTCGAGTCTTTTGAGCCTTTTGAAAAAGCTCGCGGGGGTCGATGTGGACGACTTCCAAGTCTTCGGCGGCGCCGAGAGAGGTGAAGGAGTCGAACAGTTGAAAGGACTGCGCGACGAGCGCGAGCCTGAGACGCCGGCGCCTCCGCGTCCCGGTCCTTCGGAGCGGCGCCCTCTTCCTTCGTGTCGACTCTTCCTTAGCAGGCTGCGCAGGGCTTTCCCGCATCCGCCGGCGGTTGCGCGCGGAATCGCCCTGAACGGAAGCGCGCGGGACGCTCGGCGCTGCGGACTTGCTGCTGGGTACGCGGGCCGACGATGGTTCGTGGGGATGAGCCTTCACTGGTCGATACCCGGCAACCGGGAGCTCAGTCACCTTCCTCGATCCCTATCTCCGCGTATACGGTCTTTTCGGCGACTCCGCCGCCGTCGCGCTTGCGGGCCTTGACCACCACCGGGTGTCGTCCGGTCTCCCGCACCTCGAAGTAATAGATGAACGAGCCGTCGCCCTTCACCTGGACTCGGTCGTCCCCCAGGCCCCGATCGACGGTGACGAACGCGCCGGCATCGGTCCTCCCGGTCACCGTGACCAGGCCGTCGAGGGACACCGTGGGCTTGAACACCGTGAGCTCCGGCGGGGCGGAGTCGGTTGCGACGGCGCGCGAGGTCATCGTGAACTTCGCGAACTGGCTCGGAGCTCCCCGGCGGCTGTCCGCATCGATGGCGGTCACCTGCCAGTAGTAGGTCCCGGCCGCGAGGCCCCGGTGAAGGATGGACACGTTGGAAACGGTGCTTTCGAGGATAGGGTCGCGGAAATAGGGCGAACGATCGAGAAGAACGTGATACTTCCGCGCTCCCTCGACCTCTCTCCACCGGAACTCGGTGGTGGGGGTCACGGGAACCACGGAGAGGTTCGGGGGAGAGACGAGAACCGGGACTCCGGGAAGCTCGATGATGTTGGAAAAGCTGTTGTCGGCGCGGACGTCGACCGTCTGCGAAGAGCCGAGGGTGACGGTCGAATCGCCGGCCTTGAGGTCGGTACGACCGGTGAAGACGGTGAAACCCGATACACCGGTTGAACTGTCGAAGCTGACGTCGGCGCTGGTGTCGCCGTCGAAAGTCGCCTCCGTGGTCGGCGTCGCCAGGTCGGAGCGGGAGCCTTCGGCGTTGCCGCTCGGCGTCTTCAGATTCACCTGACCCGCGGTCAGCTTCACCGCCACGACCTTCGCCTTGGTCTCTGGGTCTTCCGATGCCTCCTCAATCACCAGAATCGAGTCGGGCTTGACGAGATACTCGGTTCCGTCGAAGAGACTGACCCGCGCCTGCGAGTCCCCCACGGTGCGGATGGTGTCGTCGCGGCTGAGCGTCATGCCCATGGTGGCGTTGATCCACTCGTAGGTGCCGGACTTTCTCACCTTCACCGCGCCGTCGAGATCCAGGAAACGGGCGCTGTTGTCGCTCACCGGGGGCGGCGCCACGGCGTTGACTTCTTCTCTCGGACCGTAGACCTGGTGATAGCCCCAGGCGCCGGCGCCGATGAGACCGAGGATCGCGATGGCGAGGGTGTAGATGGTCGACCGCTTGACGGTAAACCACTCGATGTGGATACCGGTATTGGTCCGGTACGGATTGTACTTCGCCATCGTCTAACCGCTGAATTTCTAGAAGTTTAACATAGCGGAGGAGCGCGCGGCAACGGGTTCCCGCCTCAACTTGATTGCGCCGAACGCTTCGGGTAGCATATTGGGTTCGGGCAGAGTGGCTTCTGCGAGCCGAGCGGAGCCTTCAGCTGTCGCGCAGCGCAAAGCGCGAAGCGACAAGCCGCGGGGGTGGGGCCCCGCGGCACTGAATGAAGAGCGAGGCGAGCAATTGAGAATGAAAGACCTCTAGATGCTGAAGTATTTTCGCAACCGCAAGAGCCTGGGATGGCTCGTGGGAGCGTTCTTGCTCGTTCTCGTCATCTTCGCGTTCGTCGCGTTCTACATCCCCGATTTCATGACGGGGACGGGAGTCGCCGGCTCGGGAGAAGTCGCGTGGGTCGAGGGGACGCCGATCTCCTCACAGGAGTTTCTGCGGAGCTATCGCGCGCAGGAGCAGCAGTACCGGCAGCAGCTGGGCTCCCAGTTTTCCCCGGATCTCCTGCGGCAGCTTGGATTCGACAACCTCGTTCTTCGCCAGCTCGTGCAGAACCAGATCTTGTTCCTCGAGGCCCAGCGCCAGGGCATCTCGGTGACCGACCAGGAAGTGAGCGAGTTCATCGTCAGCCTTCCGATGTTCCAGAGCGACGGAAAGTTCGTCGGCCGCGACGCCTATCTGAATCTGCTCGCGCGGAATTCGCTCAGCGCTTCCCAGTTCGAAGCGCAGCTTCGCCAGGATGTCATGCGTCAAAAGCTCCAGAGCCTGGTGACCGACGGCATCGTCGTCCCCGACGCGGATATCGAGGAGGAGTACCGCCGCCGCAACGAAAAACTTCGCCTCGAATACGCCTTCGTCGCCAAGGCGGAGTTCGAGGCCCAGGTCCAGGTGACCGACGAGGAAGCTCGTCGCTTCTTCGACGACAACAAGAAGAGGTTCGAGCGGCCCGTCCAGCGCAAAGTGCGCTTCATCACTCTCACGCCGCAGCTCTTCGCGAGCGCCGTCAGCGTGAGCGACCGCGAGGTCGAGCGCTACTACCAGCAGAACTCCTCCCGCTACGAGACCGGGGATCAGTTGGCGGCAAGCCATATCCTCTTCAAGACCGGTCCCGACAAGGACGAGGAGGCTGTGAGGAAGAGGGCCGAGGCGGTGCTCGCCCAGGCGAAAGCCGGCGCGGACTTCGCCGAGCTCGCGCGCCAGCATTCGGAGGACACCTCCGCCGAGAACGGGGGCGATCTCGGTCTGTTCGGACGAGGACAGATGGTCCCGGAATTCGAAGCCGCGGCCTTCGCGCTTCAAGAAGGACAGATGAGCGATCTCGTCAAATCGACGTACGGCTTCCACATTATCAAGCTGACCGGCAGGCAGGCCGCCTTCGTCCGGCCGCTCGATTCGGTGCGCGACGAGATCCGGAACACCATCACCCAGGAGAAAGCCCGTGAGAGCATGGAGAAGGCGGTCGACAGCGCCGCCGAGAAGCTCCGCGCCTCCGGGAGCGTCGATGCGCTCTCCGCCGAGTATCCGGTCCTCGTTCCGCAGGAGACCGCTTTCTTCGGACGCGGCGACACCCTGCCTCAGCTCGGCAACTCCCCGGAAGCAACGCGAGCCGCCTTCGAGAACGAGGTCGGTCAGGTGTCTTCCTCGGTCCGCCTCGGCAACGGCTACGCTTTCCTTCAGGTGCTCGAAGAGCGCCCCGCCGGGACTCCGGACTTCGAGGAAGTGAAAGAAGAGGCGCGGAACCAGTTCCGGGACCAGAAGGTCATGGAGCTCGCCCAGGCCAGGGCCGAGGCGCTCCGGGAGACGCTCCTGACCGAAAGCTCCGAGAAAGCGGGGATCGAGCTCTTGTCGACGGAGAGCTTCTTCCGAGGAAGCCAGTTGCCCGAGGCCGGTCGCTCGGCCGCGGTCAACGCCCAAGCTTTCGCGATTTCGCCGGGGGAGCTTTCCGCGCCCCTCTCTGCGGACAACGGTTTCGTGCTGGTGCGCGTCCTCGAGAAAACCGGATTCTCCCCGGCCGATTTCGCCGCACAAAAGCCCGGATTTCTCGAGCAAATGGCGAACGAGCAGCGTCTCAAGGTCTGGAACGCCTTCGTCGAGAGCCTCACCGCTCGCTACGACGTCCGCGTGGACTGGCAGGCGATCCGAGCCATCACCGGCTGACGGGAGTCGTTACGATGAAGCTCGACCTTCGTGAGAAAGACGGTGTCGCGATTCTCGTCCTCTCGGGACAGCTCACCGGCGGCGGCGGCGACGACGAGTTCCGTGAGGCGATCGACACTCTCCTCGCCTCGGGACGGAACCGAATCCTCGTCGACTTCCGGGAGGTAACCTTCATGGACAGCACCGGCATGGGCGAGCTGGTGTCGGGCCACCGCACCGTCGAGCGATTCGGCGGCAAGCTCAAGCTGCTGAACCCCTCGAGGCGCGTCCACAACTCCCTCACCATGTCCAAGCTCTTGCCGATCTTCGAAGTCTTCGAGGACGAGGACGCCGCGGTCGCGAGCTTCCCGGCTCCTTCCTCGGAATAAAACGCAAAGACGCCAGGAGACGCAGGGGCGCAAGGAGAATTTACTTTTCCCTGCTCTTCTTTGCGTCTTGGCGTCTTCGCGCCCTTGCGTTCTGTCTTTTATTCCCGCCGAAGAGCTTCTACCGGGCTCGAGCGTGCCGCCTGCGTCGCCGGGTAGAGACCGAATCCGATCCCTGTCGCCGCGGCGAGGATGAGCGCCGCCACGATCGCGCGAACGCTCACCGCCGTCGGCCAGCCGGCGTAGCTCGAGATGCCGAGCGCGAGAGCGAAGCCCAGCACGATCCCGGCGAGCCCCCCGACCGTCGTCAACAACAGGGCTTCGGCGAGAAACTGACGGGTGATGTCCTCCCGGCTCGCGCCCAGGGACCGCCGGATTCCGATCTCGCGAATGCGCTCGCTCACGTTCGCAAGCATGATGTTCATGATGCCGATGCCCCCCACGAGGAGCGAGAGGGCCGCGACCGCTCCCACGACGACGTTGAACTGAAACCGGGCTCGCTCGTAGCCTGCGAGAAGCTCCTGGGGAACCACGATCTCGAAGTCGAGGGCGCCCCGGTGCCGCCGGCGGACGACGCTCTCGATGAGCCTTGCGGAGTCGCGGACCTTCCCCGGGTCGTCGATTCGGACCGCAATCTCGTCCAGGAGTCCCCTCTCGCGCGGCAAGCAGGAAAGCGGGACGAAGGCGACGCGGTTCAGGTTGCGCCCCGACATCCTTCCACCCTGGCGCGAGAGCTCCCGGGGCTCGAGCGCCCCCACTACGGAGTACCACTCGCCTCCGATCCGGACCCCGGACCCGACGGGCTCGTCGTAGGGGAAAAGGAGCTCCCGGAGCTCGTGCCCGAGCACGATGACCCGTTTCGCGTCCGAGACGTCGGCGTCGGCCACGAAGCGCCCGCGCGCGAGCGCCAGCTCCTCGGTCCGCGCGAACGAGGGAGTCGTGGCGAGGAGGGTCGCCTCGGCTCGCCGCTCGCCGTTCGCGATCTGCTCGGACGCCGTTCGAACGGGGGCGAGGCTTTCGACGTTGGGAGACACCTCGGAGATGGCTTCGGCGTCCGCGAGCGAAAGGCCGGGAGACTGGAGCTTGCCCGCTTCCACCTCGGTCGAGCGCGAGAGCGACCCGGCCCGAACGGTGACCCGGTTGATTCCCAGTCGGCCGACCTCCGCCAGGATCTCTCGCCGCGCTCCCTCTCCCACCGAAAGCATCGCGACCACCGCCGCGACTCCAAAGACGATCCCGAGCGCGGAGAGCGTCGACCTCAGCTTGTGAAGCGCGAGCCCCCGAATCGCGAGCTGGATCAGGCTCCTGGTGGTCATCGAACCCGGCGGTCGCTCTCGAGCCTTCCGTCCGAAAGCGAAAGCACCCGGTCGGCCCTCTCGGCGATCGCGGGGTCGTGAGTCACGAGCACCAGAGTCCTGCCTTCGGCGGGAAGCTCCGTCAGAAGCTCGAGCACTTCCTCTCCGGTCCGCGAGTCCAGATTCCCCGTGGGCTCGTCGGCGAGAAGGAGCTCCGGTCCGTTTACCAGGGCCCGGGCGAGCGCCGCCCTCTGCGCCTCACCGCCCGAGAGCTCTCCAGGTTTGTGGGAGGCGCGCTCCAGGATTCCGAGCCTTTCGAGAAGCCCTTCCGCTCGCTCCCTCCACTCGGCCTCCGGCCGGTCGCCGTAGATGAGCGCGGTCTCCACGTTCTCCAGAACCGTCATTTGCGGGATGAGGTTGAACGACTGGAAGAGGAACCCGATCATTCGGTTCCTCAGCCGGCTCTGCGCGCGATCGTCGAGAACCCCGGGATCTCTCCCGTCCAGCAGGATCTTCCCGCTCGTGGGAAAGTCGAGGCAACCGATGAGGTTCAAGAGCGTCGATTTCCCCGAGCCCGATCGCCCCATCACCGCGACGAAGCTACCGCGCTCGATCCGGACGTTGATGGAATCGAGGGCAACGACTTCCTTGCCCGTCAGGCGATGGACCCGGCGCGCCTCGATGGTCTCGACGATGGGGGTCGCGGACACGCCCAGGCCGGTATCAGGGCTCGTGGGCGCTCGTCTCGCTCGATGGCGTCACCACGTCGAGAAACCCGGGGACGCTCTCGCCGCCGAGAGGCCGTCCCTCGTCCGCGGGATCTCCCAGGAGCACGAGCTCGCCCGCTTCAACCCCCGTCCCGATGACGATGTGGTTCTCGTTGCTCGGTCCCGCGAGCACCTCGCGCGCCTCGGGAGATCCTCCGTTCATGACGTAACAGTAGTGCTTTCCCCCGCGCTCGAAGACCGCCTCGAGCGGGACGTAGACCGCGCTCGCGAGACGCTCCACCAGAAGCTCCACCCTCGCCGACATGCCCGGCCGGAGCCTCTGGTCCGCCTCGTCCACCAGAATCGTCACGGTGAAGTACTTTCCAGCCCTCAGGGCCTCGTCCTCCTGGGCCAGAGTCCCGATATAGTCCACCTCTCCCCGGAGCTCGAGCTCGGGATAGGCATCTACCGAAATCACCACCTGCTGGTTCTTCTCGACCTTGTAGATGTCGGTCTCCCGCACCTGGGTCTCGACCACCAACTTCGAGAGATCGGGCAGCATGATGAGCGGCTGGTTCGGCCAGACTTGATCGCCCACCTGCACCTTGCGTTTCTCGCTCCCGAAGAAAACGTCCTTGTAGATGACCAGGCCAGAGACGGTGGCGCGAATCTCGCACTCTTCCAGGTTCTGGCTCTCTGTCGAAACGCGCGAGACCAGCTCCGCGTGCTTACTCTCGGCAAGCTTGAGCGCCGCCTCCGCCTGCGACAGCCGGTAGGAGCTGGCGCGCTCCGTCTGGCGAACGCTCTCCTTGCTGCTCGCGACCGCGGAGCGCGAGGCCTCGACCTCCGCGGGCCTCGTGTACTCCATGTACGTGCGGTGCTTGATCCGGAGAAGCTCGAGGTCTTCTTTCGCTTTGTCGACCGCCTGCTGCGCCCGATCGAGCTCGAGCTTGGTAATGAACCCTTCGGCGAGGAGAGGCTTCAGGTCCTCGAAGCTCGACTCCGCCTTCTGGAGCTCGCGCTCGGCCTGGGCGAGCTGGGCCGCGGATTCCGCCTCCGCGAGCTTGCCTTTCCCCTCGATGACGCTCTGGAGCTCGAGCTCGGAGAGACGGAGCTTGTCTTTCGACTCCGTCTGCTCCTCTTGCGCCGCGATCGAAAGGAGCTTGAGCTCCCCTTCGGCCTTTACCAGCTCCGCTTCGGCCTGCGCGAGCTGCGCCTTCGAGCGCTCGAGCTCCTCGGCGAACGGCTCGCGGTCGAACTTCACCAGCAGGTCGCCCACCGCCACCTGCGTCCCCTCGGCCACGATTTCCAGAATCTTCGCCTGGCTCCCGGGTATGGACGAGGAGTAGGTCACCGACCGCAGCGCCTGGAGAGTACCTCCCTCGACGATCTTGACCTCGAACGGCCCCTTCTGCGCCGCGGCGACGAGTCCGGTCGTCTGCGATCGGGAGACCATCCAACTCCCGGCAAGCACCACGAGCAATAGCCCTGCACCGGGAACGATCGCCCGTCGCGGATTCGCGCGCATGCCTCGCAAGGCGCCCGCGAGATCGGGCTGCCGCAGCCACGAGGCAGCGGCGGCACTCCCACTCCTCAGAACGGCGAGAGCGCCGTCGAGAGCCGACTGCGTCCTGCCGGCGTTCTCGCTCATGGATGGTGCCTCGCGCTCGGAAGAAAATTTCCCGGTGCGAACTCGGTATCGACGTCGAGAGTTCCCGTCACCCGCTTCAGCTCGATCTGGGCGACGTGGTAGTCCGACACGAGAGAGACGTAGTTGCTTCTGGCCTGGATGAGGTTGTTCTCGGCGTCGATGATGTCGAAGTTGCTCGCGAGCCCGCGCTGATACCGCAGCGTCGCCAGTCGGAGCTGCTTCTCGGCGAAATCAGTGTTGCGCTCCGAGAGAACGATGCTCTTGCCGACCCGCTCCACGTTGCGCGCCGCCGCCCGGACCTCGTTCGCGATGTTGTACTCCACGATTCGGAGCTGACGGCGCTGCGCGGCCAGGTCGATCTGCGAGTTGGCGAAGGATGCGTTCTCCGAAGAGCGATCGAGCGGGTAGCTCGTGCTCAGAAACATGTTGAAGGCGTTGTCGATGAAATCGAAGCTCGAGGTAAACGAGTCTCCGAGACCCCTCCGGTCGTAGCGGAGGTTGAGATCGACTTGAGGCAACAGGTTCTGACGGGATACCGCGAGGGATCGCTGCGCGTCCTGGATGCGGTCGTCCTCCTCGCGCATCTCGATTCGATTCTGAAGAGCGAGCGCGGTCGCGGCATCGACGTCCACCTCGACGGGCTGAAACTCGGGCTCCACCATTTCGAGCGCCACGACGTCGGTCGGCGCGAGTCCCAGGTTGAACTTGAACGAATCGAGCGCGAGCTCGAGCGCCTCCTTGCGGAATATGACCCCCTCCTCCGCCTGGGAGAGCTGGAGCTCGGCGCGAAAGACGTCCAGCTTCGAAGCGAGACCCACCTCGAGCCGCGCCTCCGAGGCCCGCAGGAGCTCCTTGTTGCGCTCGAGCGACTTTTCGGCGACGTCGACCAGTCCCGCCTGGCGCACGATGTTGTAGTAGTTCGAGACCACGTCGACCGCGAGCCGCTGCCGCGAAAGCTCCAGGTTCCGCTCCGAGCTCTGAAGGTTGCGCCGTGAGTTCTCGAGGTCGTACTCGGTCGCCTTCTTGCCGAACCCCCGGAGGAGCGGCTGGGTCACGCGGAACGAGGCCGCGCTGGCGTTGAAGTTCCCGAGCTCGCTCCCCGCCCAATCGGACCTGAGGCTCCCGGTGATGGTCGTCCCGAACGGGAGAAGCTTCGAGACCTCGAGACCCACGCCCTGGTCCACGAGCGACGACTCCCCGAAGCCCCGTTCGTAAGAAGGAGTCATTTTGAAGTTGAAGCGGGATTCGGCGAGGTTCTCCCCGATCATCGCTCCCTGGACGACGTCGACGCTCGACTGGAGGTTGAGGTTCTCGATGAGAGCGAGCTTCACCGCCTCTTCCAAGGTCAGGACCCGCGTCGAAGCCGTCCCACCTGTCTTATTTGGCGAAGCGGGGGCCTGGCCAAGAGACAATACGGCCGCGACCCCGATGAAGCCCCACATGAGCATCATCTTACCGGGCGGTACGGGAGAATGCTACGGCTCCAGACGGTACTCGAGGCGGGCCCTCTCGAAGGCACCGCCCGAAAACCTCAGGACCACGGAGTAGGCGTCCCGCGACACTTCCTGCCCGGAGACCGTACGCAGGCTCCCGGGCACGAACCCTTTCGCTCCGCTGAAGTCGAAACGCCACAGAAAGGGGGCGCTCGCCGCCGTGGCCACCGCCTCGATCGAAACCCGGCCGCGACGGCCGGCGAACTGGATCCGGGTCGGTGCGTCGGCGGAAACCGGAAATCCGCGCCCGCCCTCGATAACTACCTGCCCTTCGACGGCTTTCGCCTGGGATATCTCGCTCGCGAAGGAGCTCTCGACCAAACTCTGTCTCGCGGGAATGGGGCCGAAGGTCAGGATATTCACCGTCTTGGTGACGGAGTCTTGATTGCCGGTTGGCCCAAAGACGGTGAGCCGGGCCGTGACGAGACCGCCGTTCCTGAAACAGGCAGAACCCCAATCGTACGTGACCACTTGCCCTTCCACCATCACGACGGAGCCGAAATCACCGTTGAGATCGAGCTCCCACGAGTAGCGGACGATGTCTCCCGTGGAGGGAGAGCCGTCGAACTCCCCGATGCAGACCTTGGTCCTGACGTTTCGTGCCGTGAAGTCGGCGGTGACCGGAGCTGGCGGCGCCGGAGGCTCCTCCACCCGGATCTCCCGTGAAACGCTGTCTGTCTCGAGCGCCTGGCTGGCCCTCGCGCTCGGGCTGTTCCGCGACACCGTGAGCGTGAGCGTGTAGATGCCGGCGCTCGGCCAGATACTGGTGACGAAAGCCTGGCCGTCTTTGGTGCGGCCGTCGCCGAGGTCGTAGTGGTACGTGAGACTGTCGCCACCCTGGGAGCATCGGCCGTCGATTCTCAAGGACTCATTCACCTGGATGCTTCCGCTGGGCGGATCGATCGTGAAGCAGGCGACCAAGACTGAAGAAGACGGGGGCGGGGGCGGCGGCGGCACGACGAGGGGGGCGGTGGTGGTGGTGGAATTTCCACCGGTCGCGAGCACGCCGAGCCCCGCCGCGGCGGCGCCGCCCGCGGCGACGCCGGCGACGACCCCGGTCGAGAGCCCTCCTGTGCCGCCCCCGAGGGCTACGGTGCTCCCGATCGATGAGATAAAGCCCGCGATACCGACGGTCTTGAACCCGGACGCCATCCCCGTGGTTCCGAGGGTCGAGCCAAGAAAGATATTGGGGTCCTCTCCCGGAAACCAGGCCGTAAACGGGAACCGCCTGCGGCACTCGTCGGGGCTCGCAACCTCGGCGACGCGCTCTTCAGTTCGGACCGAGGTGAAGTCCCGGCCGAGCGCCTCGACGTAGTAGTGGACCTGGGGACAAGCATCCTCCGCTTGGGGGGCGACTCCGCGGTACGCCCCGCTTTCGTCCGCCAGATCGACGAAGTAGTAGTCGGGGTAGAGGCTGCATCGAAAGTAGAGCCGGGAACGGACGATGTCCTCGGGCGGTGTCACCACGGCCCCGAGAAGGGGAAACTCCGAATCGGACCAGCACTCGATGGCCGGGTCGAGCGCGATCGCTGCGGTCGGCTGGGCCGCCGTGGCCGCCTGAGCGGCGCCGCAAAGGCCACAAAGGATCGAGCCCAGCCAAAAGGACCTGAGATTCCCAGCACTTCCATGATTCATGGCATTCACCCCGGTGAAACGGTTTTTGGGCTTCATCGAATATACGATAAAAACAACCCGGAACCTCCTCCGGTCTCGAAGGCGAGGCTCCTCTTCACTGTCGGGGTGCGGGTAGGGTGTCTCGACTCCCTCTCCTCTGTCAAGTCAGCCGCCGGGGGGAGTGTAAGAAGGGAGAGGTGGAGATAGGAGGAGAGGTGGGGATGAATCAGGTATTTTGATCTTGAACCTTTATCTCCTTATCGCCTCCCATCCCCACATCCCCTTTTCCGGGAGGACTCTCTATGGAGCGGCCGGGGGAGGCATCGGAGGCGGAGGCTCTGACCGCGGAAGGAGCCGGTAGAGCACGAAGCGGTAGAACCCGGACGACTCCTCGAGAACCACCCGAGTCTTAAAGAGCGCGAGGACCTGCCGGCAGAACTCGTTCTGCGTTGGGTCGTCGACGTTGCACCAGAAGTTGTAGTGAAAGTAGACCCCGCCGGGGAACCGATGGAAAAACTCGTCCACCCGCGCCGGCTGTTGGGAGGCGATCGAAGTCTGGGCGGCGCTCCTCCCCATCACGTGGATCATCCCCGGATTGTGAGTGAGCACCAACCCGTCCTCCGGCACCTCGGCCACCATCCGGAGGGCCGCCGCGTGATCCGCGCGGGAGGCCCAGGACTCCCTTCCGATTGCCCGGGTGAAGGGAAGGTAGACGCTCGCGGCGTAGACCACGAGGAGGTAGGGCGCCGCCGCGAGAAGCCGCGAATCCGGACGGTGCCGCCGCGAAAGCTCGAAGAGCCATCCCAGACCCGCTCCCGCGAGGGCCGCAAGAGGCGTCGCGCTCATCAGAGAAAACCGGACGTCGGCTCCGTAGCGATAGCTTCCAGCGTAGAACGGGACGAAGATCGCAAAGAGAAGAAGAAACCAGACGAGGATTGAAAGGGACTCGCGCCTTCGCCCTGGACGGATGAGGCCCAGGAGCGCGAGCGCCGTGAAGAGCCCGGGAAAGTCCTCTCCCCTCGCGTAGTACCGGACGTTCGGGCCCAGGTTCGCCTTCGCGTACTCGAGGGAGAACTTGCCGCTTTGACTACTTCCCCATCGCTCGTGCCTTACCGCCCACATGTGGGCGAGTTGGGGAACGAGGAGCACCAGGGTTAGAAGCGCGGTCGCCCAGAGTGCCTGGCGTCTCAAGAGATCCCGCGCGAGGAAGAGCACGATCGCGCCCGCGGCCGCGAGGACGAGGCCCGACTCGGGCCGGAACTGGCAGGCGAACGCCAGGGCCGAAGCGCCGAAGAGACCCGTCCGCCACGAGGGGCGGCGGCAGAACAGAACGAACGCGCCGACGCCGACGGCCGCGAACGAAGCGGCCCCGGGCTCGGCGGCCACGGTCGCCCCCCAGAGGAGGTTCTGGGGAGTGAGGGTATAGACCAGCGCCGCGCCGAAGCCGACCGAAGCCCGCTCGAAGAGCATCGCCGAGAGCCAGTAAAGCGCAACCGCTCCCAGGGCGAAGACGACGTGGTTCAGCGCATGCGAAGCACTCTCCCGGACCCCGGTGAGACGGAACGCGAGCGAAACGAGAAACGGGAACGCGTTCGGCTCCTTGTTGTACTCGGACGCGTCGCATCGGAAGGTGTCCGCCTCGAGGGTTCCCTCGTTGCACATCTGGGCCCGACCCATCCACAGGATGTTCTGGGCCACGTTCTCGTAGATGTCCTCGTCGTAATAGATGCGGTGCGTTTGGGGCGGGATGGCTTTCACCGCCGCGAGCGCCAGAAGTCCGACCGCGAGAGGGTGCCAGAGGCTCCTCGACGGCAGGGAGTCTCGAATTTCGGAGAAGCTCAACCCCGCTCCTGCGATCAGGAGGAGGAACGCGATCTCGGCGGCTCTCGGGGAAACGAAGCGCAGAGTTTCCTGCATCTGCTTGGGGGTCGACGACAGAAGCCACGCGCCGAGAGCCCCCGTGACCAGGACGAAGCCGAGACCGATCGCAACCGAACGCCTTTCCTTCACGACGAGACTCCGGGAGGCTCCATCAGGAAATCGCCCATCACCAGGACGTCCGCCCCCGAACGCAGGAAGCAATCGATCGCCTGCGCCGGGGTCGCAACCAGTGGCTCTCCATGGAGGTTGAAGCTGGTGTTCAGAAGCGCCCCGACTCCGATGGCCTTCCGGGTAGACGCCAGAAGCCGATGGTAGATCCCATAGCTTTTGTCCACCATCTGCGGCCGGCAAGTGCCGTCGCGCCCAAGGACGCCCTTGAGGAGCTCTCGTCCCTCGGTGCGCACGCGATAGGCCATCGTCATGAATCGGTTCTTCGTTTCTCCCCCCTCGAGAAGGCGTTCCGCCTCCTCGTCGAGGATCGACGGGCAGAAGGGTTGATACCAGACGCGGCGCTTCAGCTTCAAGTTGAGCCGGTCCCGCACGGACTCGCTGTCCGGCCGCGCGAGGATGCTCCGGCCCCCGAGGGCCCTCGGACCGAACTCCATTCGTCCCTGAAACCAGAAGACGACCGCGCCTTCCGCGATCCGGCGCGCGGCTGCCGCGGCCGGGTCCTCGACCGGCTCGAAACGAAGCCCGGAATCACGAAGCGCGGCCTCGACCTCGCCCGGCCGGAGGCTCGGTCCGAGACGGAGATCGCCGAGAGGATAGCTCTTAGCACCCTTCCTCTCGACGGCGCGAGCGAGCGCAGCCCCGAGCGCGAGGCCCCCGTCCCCCATGTGGGGGAAGACGAAAATCGACTCACACTCGGGAAGAGAGCGGAGCTTGCGATTCACCTGGATGTTGCTCGCGACCCCTCCGGCGTAGGCGATCCGCCGCATCCCCGTCGTCTGGAGCGCGTTTCTCACGAGCTCGACCACCTTCGTTTCGAGGGTGTCCTGGGCGAGGAAGGCGAACTGCTCCGACGGCATCATCGCGAGCTCCCTCGCGAGAAAACGCGAAAGCCCCGAGGGCGGGAGGCGGCAGGTGACCGTCAGACCCTCGACTTCGAACAAGTCCATCAGAGGGTTTCGCCCATCCGGAGGAGCGTAGCCGTAGGACGCGAGCGCCATCACCTTGCCTTCGTCCTCGAGCTCCCGCATGTTGAGAAGACGGGTCACTATCTCATAGAAGATGCCGAACGAGTCTCTCGCTCCGATCGCCGAGAGCAGCGTGAGCTTGCCTTCGGCGAGAGTCGAGATCGTTCCCGAGAGCCCGTCGCCGACTCCATCGAGGGTGAGGACCAACGCCGAGACGAAGCCCGAAGTGTAGGCGGCGGTGGCGGCGTGAGCCATGTGGTGGTGCGTCCAGTAAACCCGCGCTTTCTCGAGGCCGACCCGGGAGAGCTCTTCCGAGAGCGCGGCCTCGCTCAGGCGGCGCGTGAGGCCGTTCGGATGCCACGTGGTGAGCTCGTACTTGAACGCCCGCTTCCACGAATCGAAGGCCCCCGGGCGGACCTTGCGTCGCCGCAGGAGGTAGTAGCTCTCCTTGAGCGAGGGAAAAACCCGGGTGAGGGTCTTCGCGGGATCGAACGTCGAGACCGCGACGTCTTCGACGTCTTTCGCCTCGAGACCGGCCTCGGAGAGACAAGCCTCGATGGCGCCTTTGGGAAAGCCGACCTCGAGCTTCCGGCGGGTGAAGCGCTCCTCGTTCGCGGCGCAGACGATGCGGCCTTCCGATTCGTCCACGATCGCCGCACCGGCGTCGTGGCCATCCCAGATGCCCAGGATTGGCAAGGTGCAATCAGGCGTGGGTCCAGCCCAAGAAACGCTTGAACGCGGAGGCGGCACGCCCGAGATTCCGCGGCGAAAGAAGCGACAGAGCGCTCACTGCGACTCGCGGCCTCGTGTAGAAGTGGCGGTACGCCGTCTGGCGGTAGGCCATGACCTCTTCCGGGGAGAGGCCAGGGAGCTCGAGAAGCGCCTCGTCCTGCCGATAGCGCGAGAAGTCGTTCTCGGAAAGCCATCCCTTCTGCCGCGCCTCCTCGTAGAGCCTGGAGCCGGGGAAAGGAACGGCACAATAGAACTGCTCGAAGTCCAGAGGAAGGCGGTCCGCGAGGGCGAGCGTCTTTTCGAGACTCTCGCGCGTCTCCCCGGGAAGACCGAGAACGAAGTGGCCCGCGGCCTTGATCCCCGCCGCCTTCACCACGAAGACGGCGCGCTCCGCCTCGGCAACCGTCGCCCCCTTCCCCGCGGCGTCGAGGAGGGCCTGATCGCCGCTCTCGATCCCGAAGGAGATCATCCAGCAGCCGGCGCGGCGCATGGCGCGGGCGAGCTCCTCGTCGATCGTGTCCACCCGGCTGTTCGAAGCCCAGGAGACCCCGAGGGGCGCAATCGCATCCATCAGCGACATCACGTAGCGCTTGTCGAGGGTGAAGGTGTCGGACCAGAAGAAGAGCTCCTTCACTCCGTGGACCTCCACGTTCCGACGGATCTCCTCTCGGACCTTCTCGACGGAGCGCCTCCGGAGCTTCGCCCCGTAGTACGTCTGCGCCGTGCAATAGCTGCAGGGGTAGGGGCAGCCGCGGTGGGGCGTCACCATGAGGAACCGCTCGCCTCGGAGCGGGAGCCGGTAGACGTCGAGGTCGAAGAGATGCCACGCCGGGTCGGGGAGCGAGTCGAGATCGGAGAGGAAGGCGCGGTCCGGGTTTCTTCGGATCTCCTCACCCTTCCGGTAGCTCAAGCCGGCGACGGTTCCGAGAGACTCCTTCTTCTCGAGTTTCGCGATCCACTCGGCGGCGGTCGCTTCGGGCTCGTTGCGGAAGATCGCGTCGAGTCCTGGCGTGTCTTCGAGGCACACCTCGTCGAGGGCGGTCACGTGCGTCCCGAAGACGGCGGTCGCGACCCCGGGCGCTACCGCCTCGATCTCGTTCGCGAGCGCGAGATCGTCGCCGATGGAGGGAGTCCCTGTGGACCAGATCACGGCGTCGGGAGGCGCTTTCTCGATGTCTTTCAGGAGGCTCTTCCGCGCGTAACC
>Ga0214473_10002049_pt1 | contig 25386 bp, 19 predicted proteins | sample RVTome_7_FD_203509 | JGI IMG/M metagenome (GOLD analysis project Ga0214473, IMG submission 203509) | Soil microbial communities from uranium-contaminated site in the Upper Colorado River Basin, Wyoming, United States - RVT98D197 | ecosystem: Environmental > Terrestrial > Soil > Contaminated >... | reverse complement strand
GACGCCGACTGAAAGGAAGAAAAGAATTCCGGGAATCGTCGCGACCTTGATGATCTCCAGATACGGGATTCCGGTCATCTCCGACATGACGAAGGCGCCCGCGCCCATGACGGGCGGCATGATGGCGGCGCCGGTCGACGCCGCGGCCTCGACCGCGCCCGCGATATGTCCGGGGAAGCCGGCGCGCTTCATGAGCGGTATCGTGATCGGGCCTTTGGTCACCGTCTCGGCGATGGGACTGCCGCTGATCGTTCCCATGAGCATACTCGAGACGACCGAGGCCTGAGCCGGGCCGCCGGCGATGCGGCCGAGACCGGCGAGCGAAATGTCGATGAAAAATTTCGCCACGCCGGCGCGCTCGAGAAAAGCGCCGAACGCCACGAATGGAATAATGAATTCCGCCAGCACTTCGGCCATGATCCCAAAGACGCCGTCCGAGGTGAGGTAGACGTATTCGATGATGCGCCGGACCGAGTAGCCCTTATGTCCGACGATATAGGGAAGATAGTTACCGAACAGAGCATAGAGAATCGGCACGATGGCGCAGAGCGCCATGTCCATGCCGAGCACGCGGCGCGACACCTCGATGGCGACGACGATGACGGCGACGCCCAGCCAGACATCGACCGCCGTGTAGTCGCCGGCGCGGTAGGCCATCTGCTCGTAGTTGACGATCCAGTAGATAACGCCCGCCGCCGCGCCCGCGGCGAGCATGAGATCGAGCCATGAAGGAGCGTCAGCCCGGTCTCGTTTCCAGCCTTTGTATAAAATCAGCGGGATGACCAAGCTGTAGAGCACGGCGATGCCGCGAAAGTATTGCAGTGACACGACACCGATGGTCGCCGCCCAGATGTAAAAGGCCGCCAGGCCGCCCATCGTGACGCGGACGGCTAGACTCCAATAGCCCGAGAGGGAGCGAGTCTGAGTTGCTTCGGCCACGGGCTTCGACCGTCAGGCTACTTCGAGCGGATCGCTTCCGGGATCTGGATGCCGGCGGCTTTCCAGTACTCCTCGGCCCCTTTGTGCAGCGGGAACGTGATGCCTTGTAGCGCTTTTTGCGGCACCATGTCTTTTGCTCCCGCGTGCACGGTCACCATGTGGGCGTGGCCTTCCTTGCTGTACGCGGCCGCAGTCATCTTCTGCACCAGCGCGGGCGCGACATCCTTATTCGCGTACCAGATGACAGGGATGCCGACGGTCGAAGTATCCTCGGTGATGCCTTTGTACGAGTTGGCGGGAAACACGTAGCGCGCGAAGTAAGGGAACTGCTTGAAGAAGTCGGTTTTCGTCGCGGGCGTGTAGATATCGATGGCGCGCACCGGCTTTTTGGTCGCCGCTTCCATGGTCACGCGGTCAGGCTCCGGACCGGTCCAGAAAAACGCGTCCGCCTTGCCGTCGGCCATCGCCTCGCCGGCTTGCGCTCCCAACAGATTAACGCGATTGATCTTGTCCCAAATTCCCAAGGCGCGAAATACCCGCTCGGCGCTGGCGAAGGTTCCCGATCCCGGATTGCCGACGGCGACGCGCTTTCCCACGAGATCGTTCGCCGTCTTGATCCCGCTGTCGGCGTAGGTGATCGCGTGCGCCACGCCGAAGAAAATGAGTCCGATCGCTCGAATGTTGTTGACCGGCTTGTCTTTGAATTGTTCGAGGCCGTAAAAGCCCTCATGGACATCGGAGGCGAAAGAGACTCCCATCTCGGCGTCGCCGCTGTTCACCCGACGCGTGTTCTCCACCGAACCTCCCGTCGCCGTGACCGATACGTCCAGGCCCGGAACGTTCTTCGACAGATAAGTTCCGATGCCGGTAGCGAAGATGCCGAACACCCCCGACGGCGGACCGCCGACCATTGTGATCCGCTCAACCTTTTGTCCATGGGCCGAGGAAATCCCGGCAACGATCCAAATCAAAGCCAGCAAATAGATAGTTTTTTTCATGCGATGCTCCTTTCTTCGCTCCTCTGTTATTCTCTTTTTTCCAAATACTGCTTCACTTGTTGGAGAAAACGGGCGGCGATGGCGCCGTCGACGACCCGGTGATCGGCCGACAAGGTCGCGGTCATCAACGAGCGTATCGCGAACATGCCGTCGTCGGCAACCACGCGCGGTGCGACGCGGCCGACGGCGAGAATTGCGCACTGCGGCGGATTGATAATGGCGGTGAAGCTATCGACGCCGAGCATGCCGAGATTCGATACCGTAAACGTGCCGCCTTCGTAGTCGAGCGGAAATAGTTTTTTCTTTTGCGCCTTGTCGGCCAGCTCGCGACTCTGGACGGCCAATTCCGCTAAGCTCAAGCGATCGGCTTGACGAATCACCGGCACGACCAAACCTTCGTCGAGAGCAACGGCCATGCCGATGCTAATGTCGGCATGAAGCTTGATTCCCTGGTCGGTGAAAGTCGAGTTCAGCGACGGAAAATCCTTCAGCGCGCGGGTGCAGGCGTGGAGGATAAAATCGTTGATGGATGGAACGTTGCTCTCTCGTTTTTCCTTCCAACTCGTCCGCGCTTCGCTCACGGCACTCATGTCGATGTCCATGCTGATGTAGAAATGCGGCGCGCTTTGCTTGCTTTGGGTCATGCGCTGGCCGACGATGCGGCGCATGGGAGTGAGCGGAATGATCTCTTGCGCCGCCGGGGCGGCTTGAGGTTTGGGCGCTAAGTCCGGCGCGGCGCGCAGCACATCGTCGGCGAGGATGCTTCCCTCGGGGCCGCTGCCTTTGAGGGTTGCGAGATTGATGTTTTTCTCCCGGGCGATCCGTTTCGCGGCGGGCGACGCAAGAAGACGCCCGCCGACCGGCGCCGTCGCAGCCGCGGGTTTGGCTGGCGGCGTGGTGGGCGTCGAAGTCGCAGGGCGACCCTCACCCCGTCCCTCTCCCTGAGGGAGAGGGGGCCAAACGGGAGCACTAGACGGTGATTCTTGTTTTGCCGGCAGAGGTTCGCCAGCAGCGAAAATCACAGCAATCGTTTGGCCCACCGGGATTTCATCGCCGGCCTTCGCGCTGACCTTAGCCAACGTGCCCGATGCCGGCGCTTCGATCTCCACCGTGGCCTTGTCGGTTTCGATCTCCATGAGCGGCTCACCCTTGGAAACCGATTGGCCTTCGGTTTTGAGCCACTTGAGCAGAATTCCAGTTTGCTGCGCCACACCGAGGGCGGGCATGATCACGTCGGTTGCCAAATCGATTCCCTTCTCATTGAATTAAGCGTTTTGAACTATTTGAACGTTTTGAACTTGTTGAATGATGATCAGGTTCAAACCGTTCAAATCGTTCCATCCTTTCAACGCTTAATCCGGTCCAGCGCTCCCGGGTTGTTCAAATTCGACTGCGTTTCACGCGTGGTCGGCAGTTCCCCTCCGGTGGTGAAGTAGTGTGTACCGGCCACGAGCAATTTCTCCGAGGGAAAGCGGGTGATAACTTCACAGCCATCTTTGGTAACGACAACTTCCTCTTCCAGCCGCGCTGCTGACCAGCCGTCGGAGGCGGGCCAATAGGTTTCGAGCGCGAAGACCATGCCTTCTTCGATCACTTCGGGATGATCGAGAGACACGAGACGGCTGAAGATTGGTTTCTCCCAAATCGACAGGCCCACACCGTGGCCGTATTGGAGAGCGAAGGCGGCTTCTTCGTTGGCAAAACCGAACTCCTCGGCCTTGGGCCAGAGTTTGACCACGTCCGCCGTGGTAATTCCCGGTTTGACGATACTGATCGCTGCGTCCATATAGTCTAGGCAACGTTTGTAAGCATCGTTCATCGCAGCGGAGGCGCTGCCGATGGCGAAAGTCCGGTAGTAGCAGGTGCGGTAGCCGTTGTAGCTGTGCAAAATATCGAAGAACGCCGGGTCACCGGGGCGCAGGACACGGTCGGTATAAACATGCGGATGCGGGCTGCAGCGCTCGCCGGAGATGGCGTTGACGCCTTCGACATGTTCCGAGCCGAGGTCGTAAAGCACTTTGCTGACCACGCCGACGCATTCGTTTTCTTTCACTCCGGGTTTCATAAAGCGATAGAGCTCGTCGTAGGCGGAATCGACCATCATGCAGGCGGTATTGAGCAGCGTGATCTCGTCCTGGGTTTTGATCTTGCGCACCTCGTGCATGAGCTGCTGGCCGTCGACGACCTTGATCCCTTGAGCCTGCAGGGCGAACAACACGGGCAATTCGATCACGTCGACGCCCACCGGCTCGTTGTGCAGCTTGCGCTTTTCCAACTCGAGCTTGATTTTCCTCGCCACGTCCTCAGCCAGTCCAGAACCGGGATGAGTCGCGCCGCGCAAGGTGGAAATGCCAGCGCGGGAACGCTCGGCGAGCCACGGGCAGTAGATCTGATGATGGCGCGCCGCCGAGCCGAAGTCCCACATGATCGGCTCGTCGTCCTGCGGTAGGAGCGAGAAGCGCACCAGCTTGTCCATCGCCCAGGTGCCGATGTGCGTCGCGGTAATGTAACGGACGTTGTTCATGTCGAAGCAGAGCAGCGCCCCCATCTCGGACTTCTTGAGCGCCGCCTTGATGCGCTTCAAGCGCTCCTGGCGCAGCCGCTCCAGATTGACGCGCTCTTCCCAATCGACGCCCATTAGGCCAAAAGTTTTTAAGCCCATGACAAACCTCCTTTTCCGATGTTCAAGCCGTTCAAGCAGTTCAAATCGTTCAAAACGTTAAATCCGATTCTCCGCATAACGCTTTGGACGACTTGAACGGTTTGAACTATTTGAACGATCGTCATGCTTTATTACACAGCCGCCGCGCCATCTCCGCCACCGCCTCCGCCGTCGGCACCGTCTGGTCTTCAAGGACCGGAGAGAACGGCACCGGTACGTCCATTGCGCCCATGCGCTTTACCGGCGCGTCGAGGTAATAGAAAGCGCCGTCGGCGATCACCGAGGCGATTTCCGCGGTGACACCGTAGCGCTCGTAGCCCTCGTCGATGACGATGGCGCGGCTGGTTTTCTTTACCGAGGCGATAATTGCCTGCTTGTCGAGCGGCGCCGTGGTTCTCACGTCGATGACTTCGGCGTCGATGCCGCTGCCGCCTAACGATTCGGCGGCAGCTAGCGCCACGTGAACCATGCTGCTCGTAGCGACGAAAGTAATATCGCTGCCGGCGCGTTTCACGTCGGCGACGCCGAGGGGAATCGTGTACTCTGCTGCTGGCACGGGGCCTTTCAGTTGATACATCATCTTATCTTCGAAGAACACAACCGGGTTGTCGTCGCGTATAGCGCTTTTAAGCAGCCCCTTGGCGTCGTAGGGCGTCGAGGGAACGACGACTTTTAATCCGGGAATATGGCTCAACCAGGCGTGCAAGCTCTGGCTATGCTGCGCCGCGGAACGGCGCGAGGCCCCGAGAGTCGTCCGCAAAACCAGCGGCACTTTGAGCTTGCCGCCGGACATGTAATGGATCTTGGCCGCTTGATTCACCAACTGGTCCATCGTCAGGGTGAGAAAATCGCCGAACATGATGTCCACGACGGGTCGCATGCCGGTCATCGCCGCGCCGACGCCGATGCCGGCAATGCCTGCCTCAGAGATCGGCGAATCGATGACACGCTGGGTGCCGAATTCCTTCACGAGACCCGACAACACCTTGAACGGTGTTCCCGCCTCGGCAACATCCTCGCCGATGATAAACACCGTCGGATCGCGCCGCATCTCTTCAGCGAGCGCTTCGTTGATCGCCTGGCCGAAGGTGATCTCGCGCGTGGCTGCGTTGTCAGACGGTGTGGTGTGATTTGCAAGTTTCATTGAACGCCACTGTAGGGGCAGGCCTGTGTGCCTGCCCTTCTAGGGCGACCACACAGGATCGCTTCTAAAAGTCCTCTCTATGCATACACATCCTGGTCCACTTCTTCCGCCTGCGGATACGGCGCGTTGAGCGCGAAGTTCACGGCGTCTTTGATTTCCGTGGCGGCTTCGTTTTCGATTCGCTGGAATAATTTGCCGTCCGCCAGTTTATTTTTCTCAAGCCAATTGGCTAACAGCTTCACCGGGTCGCGCTGCGTCTTCCACTCCTCCTCTTCTTTTTTAGAGCGGTAGTACGAGCGGTCGATGTCGCCGACGTGGTGGCCGTGGAAGCGGTAGGTAAGACATTCCAAAAAAGCCGGACCGTCGCCGCGGCGCGCTCGCTCGGCTAATTTTTGTGCCGTGACGTGAACGGTTCTGACATCCTGGCCGTCGACGGATTCAGTCTGAATTCCGAAAGCAGTGGCGCGCGATGTCACCTCGCCGGCGGTGGTCTCGCTGAAGTGAGTATACTCGTTGTATTGGTTGTTCTCGCAGACGTAGAGGACCGGCAGCTTCCAGAGCGACGCCATATTCATAGTCTCATAAAGCAGCCCTTGACCGAGCGCGCCGTCGCCGAAAAAACAGACGGCGACTTGATCGCTGCCGCGCATCTTGATCGACATCGCGGCGCCCGTGGCGATACCCGCGCTGCCGCCGACGATGGCGTTGGCGCCCAGATTGCCGGTGTCCTGATCGGCTATATGCATGGAGCCGCCTTTGCCACGGCAGTAGCCGGCCGCCTTGCCGAGCAGCTCGGCGAACATCTTGTCGAGGGATGCGCCCTTGGCAAGGCAGTGGCCGTGGCCGCGGTGGGTGCTCGTGATGTAATCTTCCTGCCGCAGCGCTTCACAGACGCCGACGGCCACGGCCTCCTGGCCGATGTAGAGATGCGCAAGTCCCGGCATCTTGGCGCCGAGATAGAGTTGATTGACCTCTTCTTCGAACAGCCGGATCTTGAGCATCTGGCGGTAGAAGTGGAGCCAGCGCTCGTCTTTCGCGGCGGCTGGTTGTTTGTCTGGTTTCTTCGCTGGTTTTTTTGTGGTGCGAGCCATTACCTGCCTCAGTTGTCGGTGCTCAGTTTCGGGTTTCAAGTCTCGGGGGTCGTGTTGAAAGAGTGCTCTTTGACCTATGACTCGAAACTATTTTAGCCCGGCCATTCGCGCCAGGACTTCGAAGATGATGGCGAAGTCTTTTTCCGCCAATTCCATGCCGCGCGCCGCGGTAAGCATTTGGTTCGTTATCGCGGTGGTCGGCAGCGGGACATCGAGTTGGCGGCCCATTTCCAAGGCGAGTAGCATATCTTTTTGCATCATGTTGACGTCGAACCAGGCTTCATCCGGCATTTTTAAGACGAACGGACCGCGGTACTTTACCATCGGCGAGGCGATGACGCTGTTGAGCAGGACTTCGACGGCGGTCGCGCGGGCGATGCCGCTCTTCTCTGCCAACAAGACGCCTTCGCTAAATGCCAGCATCTGCACGGCGAGACTTAAATTCGTCGCGATTTTCATCGAGACGGCCAGTCCATTGCCGCCAACATGGGTCGCCTTCGGGCCGATCGCTTGAAGTATCGGCAGCACCTTCTCAAACGTTTCCCTCTTGCCGCCGACCATGAATGAAAGCTTGCCTTCTTCGAGGGTGATAACGCTGCCGGAAACCGGCGCGTCGAGCATCGCGGCGCCCTTGGCTTCAACTTGTTTAGCAGTCACGCGAATTGCCGCCGGACTAACCGTGCTCATGTCAACGTAGATTTTGCCGGCAGAAAGTCCAGCTAAGATTCCGTCCACGCCTTCTGTGACGGCGCGCAGCGCTTCGGTGTTGGTGACCATGGTGAAGACCACGTCGTTCGCTTCGGCGACCGCGCGCGGCGTGTTGCCCCACTTCATTCCCGCACCCAACAGCCACTGCGCTTTCGATTTAGTGCGGTTGTATCCAGTTACGTCATGTCCGGCTTCAAGCAGCCGTTTTGCCATGCGGCTTCCCATGACGCCAAGACCGACAAAACCGAGATTTGCCGTAAAGACCTCCGTGGACCGATTTCATTAGGCCAAATTGCGATACTCTTTATAGCCATTTTCTAGCTTTACCGCCAGTGTTTTGGCGGATATCCGTGGAGAAGAGTCGGTCTGTTCACGGTAGAAGACTGATCACGGTGGCGCTGATCGAACCGGCACGGAAGAGAGATATACGGGAATGCTTATGATTTATAGAGCTTTGCCGCCCTTGACGTTGGGACGGATATCTAAAGCTCGGGGCTGCGGCCGATTTCGGTCCCCTTATTCATGGTCAATTGATCGAGCGCTGCCAGAAAAGCCTCGTACTTCACCGGCTTGATCAAGTGAGCGTCAAAACCGTTTTCTTTGGCGCGCCGGAGGTCCTGCTGTTGACCCCAACCGGTCATGGCAATCAAGATCATATCTTTGCCCCAGGGTTGTTCTCGTATGATCCTCGCGGCGTCGTAGCCGTTTAACTTTGGCATCGCGATGTCGAGCACGACCACATGGGGGCGAAACCTAGCCGCCGCGTCGAGAGCTTCGAAACCATCCTCAGCGACTTGCACATCGTTACCGTCGGATCTCAGCAGCTTGGCAAGCGCGTTGGCGGATTCCGGGAAATCATCTGCCACGAGTATGCGGCGGACCGCTTCAGCGGGGATTTTCGCTTGGTCACGCGGAGGTGGAAACGGCTTGGAGATGTGCTGGTCAGAAAGAATCGGCAGACGAACGACAAATTCGCTGCCCTGATTGATGCCGGCACTACGCGCCTCGATGGTTCCACCGTGCATCTCAACCAGTTGGCGCACCAGAGTAAGCCCGAGCCCGAGTCCCCCGTCAGACCGAGTATAGGAGCGGTCCACTTGGTAAAACATATCGAAGACATGGGCTAAACTTTCCGCGGAAAGGCCGACGCCGGTGTCCTTTACCCGCACTACAACCTGACCGCCCGCCGGCTCGACGCTCAGCGAAATCTCACCTGGTTTGGGCGTGTACTTAGCGGCGTTGGTAAGCAAATTCATAAGGACTTGGGCGAGACGGACACGGTCGGCTTCGATGTAAATCGCCTGCTTGGGCAGCGTGACAGCGAGTTCGTGCTCGCGCTCATCGATGGACGGGTGGCTCGATTCCACTGCGGCGTTGACGATCTCCCTCAAATCCACGCGCTCTCTTTGCAATTCTAGCTTCTGCCGAGTGATGCGGCTTACGTCGAACAAATCATCGGTGAGCCGAGTCAAGTAGTTGACCTGCCGATCGAGAATATCCCGGCCCCAGCGCAGCTCGCCCTCGGAGGATCCGGGTATTTGGATTAAGTTGACCACGTTGCGCATCAGCGCCAGTGGGTTTCTCAATTCGTGAGCCAGAGTCGCCAGGAATTCATCTTTGCGCTTGTCCGCCTCGCGCAGCGCTTCCTCGCTTTGGCGCAAGGCAGCGTCGAGGCGGAGCTTTTCCACGGCGAGCCAGGTGCGCTCGGCGACGGCTTTGGCCAGCGCAACCTCGCCTTCGCTCCAACTGCGCGCTTCCTGGGCCGCCACAACCAGTGACGAGACCATCCGGCCTTCACGGAGCAGTGGAATCGCTACGAAGGAACGTACCCCCATTTGCTGGTAGGCATCGATGTAATGCGCCGTACGCTCATCCTCGACGATGTCGCGTACGATGCTTGCGCGGCCGGACTCTCCCAGGCTGGCGATTGCCGGGCCGAAAGGGCTGAGCGGATAACTGCCTACGATCGACGGCGCGCGGGGATGGTAATCGCGGTGGACGGTGAATTGATCCTTCTCCAGATCGATATCGAGAAAGCCGCAGCGTGCCGCCTGCAAATGCTCGCCGGCGGCCACCGCCGCCGCCCACATTAATTCGTCCGGATCCGTGGCGAGGCCGGTGCACTCGCTCAGGTCAAGAAGAAAAAGCGCGTCAGCCTCGGCTTGTTTGCGCTCGGTGATATCGGTATTCATGCCGACCCAAGCGCGCGCCGAGCCGTCGGAATCCAATAGCGGCGTGGCGCGGACTTGGGTCCAACGCCATTGCCCGTCGTGGCGGCGCAGGCGATACTGAGCTTCGAAGCGAGTTTTGCCCGCAAGCGCTCTTTGCCAGTCGGTTTGAATGCGTTTTCGGTCATCAGGATGATAGGCGCTCAGCCAACCCAAGCCTTTCAATTCTTCGAAGTTTTGGCCGGTGAAGACTCGCCACGACCAGGAATCCTCTACTGCCCGCCCTTGCGCGTCCATGGTCCACAGAATCACTGAGGATGCTTCCATGATGGCGCGCAGACGCCCGTCACTTTCGGACAGGGCACTTTCGGACCGTTTGTCGCGCAAACAAACCGCTATGACGAACCATATTAGAACCACGATTGAAACGTGGTTGAGGACGGCCTGCCAAGCAGGCGTGTCGGCGGAGGCCGAAAAGAACAAGTAGTGAATCGTGGTGATGCCAGTGCAAATTGCCGCAGCCGCGATCTTGAGGCGGGCGCCGGGAAGGGCGACTATTAAGAACAGGGTGGCCACTAAATAGGCAGGTGCAGATATACCGACAGGAGCCAAGAAATCGGCAACCAAATCCAAAACCAAAAGCGAACCGATCACCAGCCAAGCCAGCGGTTTCTCGGGACTAAGGAATGAAAACCTGCATTGCTTTGGGGTGTTCTGACGCGGTAAAGACGGAGATGCTGGTTGGTTTTGATTCTGCATAAAGCGGCAAGAGGCGCGGAAAGCGTTCCTTATTTCTAATTCCTATTAGTTTACAAAGCCTGGCGATTTTGCACAAGCCATTTTCGCCCGCCCCAGCAGGTCGCAGGTTGTCGGCGATGCCCGAAGTCACCGTAAGAGTTGCCGACCCGCGTCCCGACAGCGAAGGAAAGCCTCGTCGTCAAGTATCGTTGAGAGCTGCGTACTTCGGCGGAAACGTCGCTTGACAAGACTTGGGGCACGGATGATAGATGGCACAAGCACTTTTTTGATGGAGATCGCAATGGCGGAGAGCAGAAATTACTACCGGGATTTTCGCGCGCACCTCAAAGAGCTTGAGGAGCGAGGGAAGCTGGTGCGCGTTAAGCGTCAGATCAATAAAGATACGGAGCTCATGCCACTCGTGCGCTGGCAATTCCGCGGCTTGGATGAAGAACAGCGAAAAGCCTTCCTGTTTGAAAACGTCGTCGACGCCAAGGGAAAGCGTTATTCCATGCCGGTGACGGTAGGAACCCTGGCGGCGACCACGGAAATCTACGCCATCGGCATGATGTGTAAGCCGGAAGAGATCAGTGAGCGCTGGGCGCAGGCCCAATTAAATCCCCTCGATCCGGTGAAACTCCGTTCGGGGCCGGTCCAGGAAGTCGTCTGGCACGGCAAGGATCTGCTCGACGGCCATGGTCTCGACATGATTCCCGTACCGATCTCGACTCCCGGCTTCGACAACGCGCCCTATCTCACCTCGGCTAACTGGATCACCAAGGACGCGGAGACCGGCATTTACAACATCGGCAACTATCGAAGCCAGATTAAAGTGCCGGACCGCACCGGTGGATTATTCACATCGCAGCACATGGGCCAGCACTGGCGGAAGTGCCAGGCCCAGGGCAAGCGGCTGGAAGCGGCGATTGCCATCGGCGTCGTCCCCAGCATCGCCTACGCGGCAACGGCGAAGATTCCGTATGATTTCGACGAATACCGGCTGGCGGGCGGACTAGCCGGCGAGCCGGTGGAGGTTGTGGCGGCCAAGACCGTCGATTTGCTCGTGCCGGCAACGGCGGAGATCATCATCGAAGGAACGATCCCCACCGACGTTATCGAACCCGAAGGGCCGTTCGGCGAATACCCGGGCTATATGGGACACCGCACGGTTTCGCCGTTCCTGGAAGTCACTTGCATTACGCACCGGCGCGACGCGATCTACACCGCGCTCATGAGCCAGTTTCCGCCGAGCGAATCGAGCAAGATCAAACACACCGGAACCGAGAAAATCATCTATAAATTCCTGCGCCACGACAGCGGCAACTCGGCGGTTCTGGATGTCGCCCTCCATGACGAGGTGAGCGGCAGCGGCCAGGCCTACTGCGTGATCAAGATGCGCAACGCCACCAAGGCCGACGCCTGGCGCGCCCTGAACGCCTCGGCCGGTTTCACCGGCGCCTACGCCAAAATATGCGTGGCGGTGGATGAGGACATCGATATCCACGACCCCGCCATGGTCAATTGGGCGATCTGCTTCAATGTGCGGCCGGAGGAAGACATCGTGATCGCGAAGGGAAAATCTCCCGGCTTGGATCCCTCGTCGCATCCTCCGGGTCGGGAAAGTCTGGAGGTGCGCATGGCTTCCATCGGCGCGCTGCTGATCAACGCCGTGCGTCCCTGGCCCTATTCGCCGGTGTCGCTGCCGCGCAAAGAATTCATGGAGAGATCGAAACAGATTTGGGAAGAATTGGAACTACCACCGCTCAAACCGCGCATGCCGTGGTATGGCTATAGCTTGGGCGCCTGGACGGCGGAAGATGAAGAGGAGGCGGAGCTGGCAGTCAAAGGTGAATATTTCGCGACCGGGGAAAAACAGACCAAGCAGCGGCAGAAGCCCTGACGGGCCTCGGTTTCGAGTTTCGGGTTCCAGGTTCCAAGTTAAACCAGAAACCAGGAACTAGAACTCAGTAACCGACTATAAGAGTCCCGGAATCCAACGCTTTACGGATTGGGTGTACTCAACGTAGGGCTGGCCCAGCGTTTGAGCTAACTCCTTTTCATCGCTGAGAACGCGCCGGTGAAACCAGATTGCGACCCCGACGGTGATCAACGCGGCGAGCCAGGACTTTAGCGTGAGCGTCAGGCCAATCAAAAAAATGATATGTCCGAGATACATAGGGTTGCGCGTGTAGGCGTAGGGGCCGGTGGCAACCAAACGCTCCGGCGGCGTTTCCAAGCCTGGGCCGCCAGCGCCGAGATGACGTCGATAGCGCCCGCAGAGGTGGTACTGGAGATAGCCCCAGAGCATGAGCGGCACATAAAACGGATAGATCTCCAGTACGCGCCCGCTGATTATGAATTCCCAAAGCGCGGTGATGATCGGATAGAGAATGAATGTCCTGACCGGCGTGCGACTAATAAAGCGCATGGCGTTGGCTAGTCCGCAATTTATGAATCTTACCAGAAACTCTTATGGCAGCTAGGTATTTCCTTTTCAATGCCGCAATAAACCAGACCCCGGGGCTCGCGTAATATGTCTTTCGACCTAACCACGGTTTTGGTGGGCGTCGCGCTCTTGTTCGCGGCGTTTGTCAAGGGCACTTCGGGCATGGGCTTTCCGCTGATCGCCACGCCCATGGTGACGCTCCTGTTGGATATCCGCGTCGCGATTACCATTCTTATCATCCCTAACATCGTCATGGACATAACGCAGATTTTTCGCGGCGGGTTTCCCTACGCCGCATTCAGGCGCTTCGGCTGGTTTTTTCTGCTCACGGTGATCGGCGTCTTTGTGGGAACTAAAGTGCTCGTGACGCTCCCGCTTTGGGCGCTCAATTTGGGCCTCGGCGTCATGGTGCTCGTCTTTGTGGTGTCCAGTTGGCTGCGGTGCGAGTTTACGATCTCGCCGCGCTTGGAAAAGATTTTAAACCCGCCCGCCGGGTTCATCAGCGGGTTCATTAACGGGTTAACTAACGCGGCGGGTCCGGTCCTGGCGATCTATCTCTACAACTTGAAACTCGAAAAGCGCGAGTTCATCAAGTCCATCGCTACCATGTTCATGGTGACCAAGCTAAGCCAATTGGCCGCCGTTTCCACCTGGAATCTTTTTAACCGGTCGACGCTGGCGCTGTCCTTGGTGGTAACTCTGTTTATCCTCCTCGGCTTTTACGCCGGACTCAAAACCCAGGATCGTATTAACAAGGAAACCTTTAGCCGCTGGCTCTTGTTGCTGTTGTTCATCGTCGGCGTGACGTTGATCCTGCGGGCGCTGACGCAAGCGGGCTGACGCATTCTTCAGCCCCAGATGGCCTGCATAGTCTTGACGACAAGCTCAAGTTTTCGCTTCTGGATTTCGGGTGAAATCTTGTTGCCGATGACGGAAGAAGCGAAGCCGCACTGCGGGCTGAGGGCAAGCCGCTCGAGGGCGACAAAGCGGCTGGCTTCAATAATCCGTTGCCTTAACTCCTCCGGGCGCTCCAGCCGGGCCTTTTTGCTTGACACCAGACCTAAGACCACGAACTTGTCTTCGGGGATATGCTCTAGCGGCTCGAAGGAGCCGGAACGCTCGTCGTCGTATTCCAAGAGTAGCCGTTGAGCCTTGAGCTGAGTGAATAGTTTGCGGCTGATCGCTTCGTAACTTCCCTTGGCAAGCCAACGGCCGCCCTGGTTGCCGCGTCAGACATGAAAGCCGAAGGTCACGTCGGGAGATCCCTCCATGACAGCGTTATCCAGCTCGATGCCTCGACCGAGCCATCGATCCAAGCTCCAGCCCTGCTTTTCATAGAAGCCGCGCGTGCTTGGATCGAGGAGAAGTCCATAATGGGGCGCGTCCATTTGAATGTAACTCGCTCCCAGGCGCGCGAGCTCGGCAACTTCGTCGCGCAGGATCGCCACGATGTCGGCGAGAAAGCTATCCAGCGTCGGATAAACGGGTTTCGAATGTTTGGCGGACCAGAAATTGGCCCATAGACTTGGGCTCGGGAGCGTGATCTTAGGAGCGCGTCGGGTTCTGTCTTTCAGATAAACGAACTCGTCGGCGGAGAGATAACGCCGGCGCCTGAGCTTGCTCGTTGCACCGAGTCGGCGCGGGCGAGGCGTGCGATGAACTCCCTGCTCGTCATACCACTCGCCCCAGAGAAACGCGTCAAGGTCGAACTCCCCAAAACCGCTCACCGCCGCCGTCATCTGGCTTTGAAACGATTGCCGGCGCATTTCGCCGTCGGTCACGACGTCCAAGCCGACGGATTCTTGGAGAGCGATCGCCTCGTCCACCGCGCGATCTTCTATTTCTTCGAATTCATCCGCGGTGATGGTTCCAGCGGCGAATTGTTTTTGAGCCGCCAGCAATTTCGCGGGCCGAAGAAGGCTGCCGACGACATCGGCGTGGGTGGTGATCACGGCTAATTTGGAGTTATCGCCTTTCTTGCCCTCAAAGCAAATCCTATCCCACATTGATCTCTTTGCCCATCGTGATCGCTACAATCTAAAGGGTGATCGTGATAAGGAAGAGATACGGCTAAATTACAGGGATTCACTGGACCTTGCGGACAAAGACATCAACGGCAATTGGAATTTTTACCAGGAACGCTTTCTACGAGGAGATTTGCCATGAATGTTTTTGAACAGAAGAATGCCGAACTGGTCACTGAATTTGACCGTTATGTCCGGGAACATCCGGACTTTGCCGAGCCGATTCCGAACAATGCGCTGGTGGCCATGTTGGTTGAAGGAGACGAAGAATTCAACCGATGGAGTCAAGATGTGGCAAAACGGCAGGCTGAAAAAGGACAGCCGATTGTCTACGTGAAGATTAAAAGGATTCAGCCCATCCGCTCTCGCATCCAAGAAATGGAACTCAGCGGCTGAAACTGACCGACCACGGTCAGATCGAGTCTTGTGCCAAAATGGGTCGCCGAATTCTCGTGATTGCCGGAAACAATCCTTAAGCTCGCGCTCCAACATAAGTCAATCACGATCCGCGATTCCACGATCTCCCCTAATGCCTGTTGCCTACCGCCTTTTGCCTCATATTTTTTTCGATTGACGCCCCGATTTCGCGAGTAGAATAAGCGGCTAACTAGGCCAGTTCTGAAGCCAGGGCATGATTTGTGGTTCAGCCTTTGCACGAACACGACCACGACCACGACCGACGAACCACGGCTGGGTCTCCGATCTAGTCATAACTTTCATTCTGCATCATCGCCCGGATTGATTCTCGCAGCCGCGCTTCGTACTATGACGGTTAGAGAAACAGAAAGGTTTTGTTGGGCCGGGACGGCAAGGCGCGACGTTCGAATAAGTGTAGGGTCGAGGACTGGCGCGGTATTTCGAACGTGAAGCCTATCTGTTTGCCGTCTCTTTCGTTTGACGGTGCCTCACTAGCCTCACCGTAAACCCGTTTCCAGCCCCCGCCACATCAAACCGGACGTGACCCTTTCGGTCATCCGGCTTTCCTGAGCCCTTCACCGTAAGGCGCTATACGCCTGTTCTGCTGGGAGCACTTTCACAGAGTCTCAGTCTGCTACTCCGCCTCTTCCGGCCAACTCAGCTTTCGCCTTACGGTATATCCTTCGCCTCAGTTCTTGCAGATTAACGGAAGGTTTTATCATGCCTCCCCTGCCTCACTTCGCGGTCGAAGAAATCAAACTCAGCATGGCCCCTTTGCTCCAGAGACATTACTCTCCTTCTTCGCTCTTACGGGCCACTCCGCCATCCTGTTGCCTTCGACCCCTTTCCCGTGTCAGCGGTTATAGGGCCGAGCTGCTCCGAAGATTTCTCTCAGGGGCATACAGGACTTCTCCAGTTTCTGTCGTCTCCCTGTTACCGTGTCGCCGCCATTACCCCGCCGGTGTGGACTATCCCTGTAGCCAGTGTGAGATAGCCCATGCTGTCCTCGCCGACAATCAAGCGGCTCGACCACCGGAACTTAGACTTTAACGAGGCTTGCTCAGCGTTTACTCGCGTTGCAACCCGGTCACTCGCTCATCAGCCCGAAGCTGACTTTGTCGGTAGGCTCCAGCATCTCGATTACTCTCCATGCTGCTACCCAAGCTAGGCGGCTTCTGGCTCTTACCGCCACGGGACTTCCCTCACCTAAATGAGAGTCACCCTATGGATCACGACAGCGATTCATCTGGACACGCCAAAAAGGTCTGCCTGACCCCGTCTTTGACCCCGTCTTCCGACCCAACAGCCGAAAAGTACAATGTCCCCTTTTTCCCTCGCACACTTTTGACTTGGAGCCCGCCCCAGGTTGACATATCGCGTTGCTATCGGATACCTTTTCTCCCCAGATCAGGCGGAAAGCTGGGTGGGGCGAGTCCGGCGGGTGGTCCGAGTTCATCAAATGCGTACGTACCGGGAAGCGGGCCAGGTATCTGAGTTCACTTGAGTGGCACCTGAAAAAGGAAATTCTTATCACTTACCGGCGAAACGTTTGATCCAGGGGTGTGACAAGGCATGCGTATCCACCCAGTCCAGTTGGACCTTCCGCTCTCGGATGATAGACTAGTCGATATTTTGCTCGTTCAGTGGCGCACGCCTGTTGAGGAGGAGGAGGGGCGCACTCCTCCGATCTTGAGCGGATCTACCGCACTGAAGCAACGGGTCCTCGAAAGCCTTTGCGCCTGGATTCATCGTGAACATGCGGAGATAAACCGCCCGCTTTTCGTCCTCACTCCTGAAGTTTCGACACCATTAAGCTTTCTCGTTCAGTTGGAGGCTCTTCTCGTTTCCGTAAACCGTCCAGCGGTTGTGATCGTGGGTCTTGAGCATTTAAGCCCGACCGAATATGGCGAGCTAATTTTGAGGAGTTGCAATCCTGCGAGGGAACTGTGGACACAAGATATCGATCGATTCCAAAGGGTCAACGCGGCCGCAATCTTGACTCGGTCTGCTGACGGCACTCAAGGGCTGTACGTACAACCGAAGATCCGCCCGGCAGATTCCGAGCAACGCGAACTGGTATACTCTTCTGAGCACGTTCTGCTCTTTCATCACAAGAGCCACGGGCCTGGCGCAGGGCTAAATTTCTGCGTTCAAATTTGCAGCGATTTCTGCAACACGGCCCACGTGTCGCTTCTTCGAGAGGAGATCGCCGCGGAATTCGAGAAGGAGGATTTGCGTTTGGACCTCACCCTATTGCTCCAGTGCAATCCGGTACAGAACGTACCAGAGTTCAGGGACGGCTCCAACGCGTATTTCGACGTTCCCGATCGAAAGGTAAGCACCGAGAAAGGTGCCTTAGTGATGATCAACAACGCTAGTAGGCAGCCGCGGAAGTCCGCCCTCTGGGGACGCTCACAGTTCCGATTCCCATATAAACGGTGGAGAACACTAGGGGGTGAATTCACTTTCTGGTTTGAGCAGGAGAGCGGTGAGCGTTGGCAGGCCGCCACGTTCCGGGAGCCCGGTCCCAGTGTCTACTGGCTGACATACAGGCCGCAATACCTAAGTGACCCACGGCCGGGCAGTGGCGACGCTCAGTCACAGCCATTCAGCGCAGCATTCTGCTGGCTGATTGCCAATTCAGCCGATCAATTGCCGTCATTCAAAGCTATCTCAGCCGTAATGCATTGGCTTGAGGGGGAATGGACGAGCGGCGCCGCCACACTTCTCGCCTGGCTTGCAGAGCAAGGCATTGACCCACAGATTGCTGTGATGCTGAACAACGGGTATTCGGAGACTGTTGACGAGTGGATTGTTGCTTTGACCCACGATAAGGCGAAAGGAGCGGTGAGGGCTCTGTTCGCATGTTTCGAAAAGGGGTACCCGTGTCGGACAAGCGAATTTACGGATATCGAACCCAGGAAGTGGAGCGAGAATTCGGCGAGGGCAACGACAGAGATGCTTCGCATACACGCGATGCTCAGAATCGGCGCTTCAAGGTCGGGGCACGGATTCCGAGCCGCGCCTCTTGATTGGCGCCACGCGTTACTGGCAGACACACTCTCGATAACGTATCTGTGGGGTGCTGGCGCAATGTCCAAACACATGGCTGAGCGGTATCGGGATCTGCTTCCGCTTTCAATTCGTGCCTCAGCACAATACGTCGTCGTTGTGCTGATGAACCCCAAAGATCATATCCCCCCCGACGAACTTGTGCGCCATCTGTCTGGCGCGCAGATCGACCGAGCAACTTCACTGCCTGGAGCCGGATCTCATCTGGCCGGGGCGGGCGAGGTAACGACTGGCGAGAGGTGGAACCCTATTTTCTTGTATGATTATTTGCTTGAGAATGGATTAGGAGAGAGCGACGCCGGTGCCGCCGAGCGGCGGTTATCGGAGGTCGTGCAGGAAGTCATGGAACATGCGGCCGGAGCTTAGGACAATTCAAGAAACATTTGAGCGGGCGGGATGGGCTGCCATTTCCTTGCGCGATTCAGAGGCGCTGCAGATGGCATTTAAAAGCTCCTACGCGACGGTCGGCATCCTTGTTGCGAATGGCGTAGGTCAAGTTTTGGAAAGCTGGAAGAGTGCACAAGAGGTACTACGTGAACTGCGAAACTCTGACCCAACTCTCCGCGATAATGATGCGTATCTTGTAATAGTACTTCCCCGGGTCGATATGGGAGTCGACAGCCTGCGTGAGGTGCTGAACGACACATACGTTTGCCGGAAGGTCTGCATTGAGGTCGATGGCAGGACTCTCGAGGAAGCCCTGGGGGAGCTACCGTTTTTTGCGGTCGCTACAACGAACGAGAAGTCCACGATTGAAGCAGAGCTCGGTACCCCAACCGAAGAGCTACCTGAGCTGCTCCTCGATGATCTCAGTAAAGCATCAGCCGAGGTCGTCCTCGAAGGATTGCTCCGAGAAAAGTACAACCGTGGGGGTACGTGATGCGTCTTACGTCGCTCACTATGCAGGATTTTCGTTGTTTCCGAGGTTCAACAAAAATCGATCTCGACGCTAACGTCGTCGCGATTTACGGTCGAAACGGGTCCGGCAAAACCACGGTATTCGACGCCATCGAGTTTGCGTTTTTTGGGGAAATTGGAAGGTTCGCTGCAGAGCACGAAAAACTTGTCTCTTACCTCCCGAACGCACTGGAGACAGCGCTCCCGAAGGTGCGCGTGGACTACATCGATGCTGCACCCAATCATATCGGGGCCAGTCTACAATCCGATGATTCTATTGTGGTGACCCCAAATTGGTCGAATCGCAGACAATTCTTATATGACTGCCTGGTCCAAGACAACTATCAATCTGCTCGACGCGAGGTCAGCGCCATCAGTGACCTGTTTCGGGCAAGCGTGCTCCTCTCTCAGCGGTCCATCCGTCACTTTGTTGAAGCTGACCCCTCAGTCCGAGTAAGTTTTCTCGCGCATATCTCTGGCGTGCCCTATCTGCAGCGATGCCTTGAAAAGGCTCAAGACGTTCAAAAGCTTGCTGACAAGCGCGAGGCAGAGGCTGGCAGTGCGTCCGAGGTTATGGCCGCAGAACTTCAGAAGATAGCTAACGACCTGGCGGCAACGGAGAATCGACGCAAAGCGATACTTGCCCGTCTCGGAGACAAGCTCATTTCACGCGATGACCTCATGAAGGCTATGGCGGCGGCAAGACTTACTCTAGTGGCTGTGGCGCAAACTGAAAATCCTGAAGAGATCGCCGCCGGGGCGAAGGCTCTTTGCCGCGAAACCCTCGCTGATATAGACAGGCGGGATCGTGCTCTGGCGGAATTGGAGGCGGCTGCGCGCGGGCACTTAGAGCGTGTTGGACAGAGGCAGGTGCTGTCGAAGGAACGGGATGGCCTTCAAGCGAGCGCGGCGCAATTGGAAAAACACGAGGTGGAATTGAGTGGGGCTATCGCCTCGACGCAAGCTAAGGTCCGACTTACACAAAAGACACTGGAAGACTTAAAAGCACGGCTGCTGGCATTTGATCAACTCTCGCAAGTTCGGACCCAACTAGTACACCAGCAAGAGCAACTTCAAAACGCTGAGAAGCACCAACAGGAGCTGCAGGGTTGGATTCGTGAAGCAAGAACACGACTTGACGGCTTGTCTGCAACCCTATCGAAGACGGATTCGGATCGTCTCAACCTCATGCGTTTACGCGATAGCGCCATTTCTTCCCTTGACATGCTTCGAAAGCTGCAGGAGTCGTTGCCTGCCTACCGGTCTGATATCGAGAGCTTCCGCAGATGCGACACACAGCTGGCGGAGGTCGAGCAAGAGCGAAAGGCGCTCGAAGCACAGAGGGTCCACCTTCAGCAGACACAGAATGCCTTGAGCAGGAAATTGGCCACCGCACAGCAGAAGCATAGCGCACTGAACTCGGCCCAACAACGTAAGAATAGCCTCGTCGCTGGCCTGCGAGAATATGCGACCGGAGACCAATGCCCGATGTGTGGTACGAAGCACCAAACGCCAGAGGCCCTCGCGAACGCTATCGAAAGGCAACTTCAGACAGCACCCCGCGAGGTTCGCGATCTGGCCCGGCAGGTTGAAACGGATCGCGCTGAGTTACAACGCGCGGAATCCGAGTTGCGGGTCGCGAATGAGAATTTTGCACGTTGCGACGAACGCAGGCGAGCGATCTCGGCGGACCGAGCGGCACTAGTGAGTCGCACAACCGCGCAAGACCGCTTGGCCGAGCAAGCCCGGACAAGAATGGAAACGGAGGCAATCAACCAGGCAATCTCCACGCTCGAGGTGAGGCTTCGTGAGGCGGCGAAGAATCTTGAAGAAGCCGAGGCGGAAACCAGGCGACTGGGCCAAGAGAGGAATCAAGTTGAGATGGCCGTAAGCCAATACGAGCCGGGGCTCACACAAGAGAACCAAAAGCTTGCGGCTGGGCAAGCAGCAATCAACCGCCTTCAGAGGCGCGCCGCCGAATTGGGTCACAAGGACGCGATGAACTGGAGCGCCGACGAGTTGGTCAAACACCGGGCCGATGCAGAAAATGAGCAAGAAGCTAACCAAGCACAAAAATCGAAAGCCGAAAACGAACTGACAAGCGTTACGCAGGAGTGGAAGTCCACTCGCGAAGCTCGTGAAAAAGTAGGACGGGATCTCGAGCAGTCTATTACAAAGCTGGCACGAGTTACCGAAGCGGTAAATCGAGCAGAGCGACTGTGTCAGCAGTTGGGAGTTGGAACCCACAATCCAGAGGACGCGGTTAAGACATTACGAGAAAATCTTGCCGACCTGCGAAAGAGGGTTAACTTCGCTGCTGCTACCACGGAACAGTACCATTGGTCGTCGGCTGTAGCGGCTCTGACTGATGAGGAACAGCGGACTCGACCAAAGCATCAAGAGCTAGTGACCAATATCGAAGCGGTGGACAACGAGAGACATCGCCTTAATAACGCGGGACGAGTAGCGGCAAGATGGAGTGACAAACTGCGAGACGAGGTCGCGAGAGTTGTCGAGCGCCGCATTCGATTGCATCAGCCGGAGATATTGCGCCTATTCAAAGCGATGGTTCCCTGCCCGTACATATTCGAAGACGTTCGGATGGAACGTTCGAAAAACGGTGTGAATCTTGGGTTGAAGTATCGTGAACAGGTGCGTCCTCCTGCGGAGCCGAAGCTATTCCTAAGCGAGGCACAGGCAAACGTGCTCGCATTGGCACTATTCCTTTCTTTCGCTTGTTCACAAAAATGGTCTCGACTTCAGACGATCCTGTTGGACGATCCAGTGCAGCACCTGGACGACTTAGATGCTGTCGCATTTCTCGACAATCTTCGCACGGTTGCTCTTCATCGAAAAAAACAGGTCATCGTGTCCACGTGCGACCAGAATCTCTACCTTTTAATGATCCGAAAATTTCGGGTGATTGGTAAGGAAGGGATTCGGTTCCGAGGCATCTCGCTTCTTGAGAACGGCAGCAACGCTCCCGAAGTTATCTACGATATTGGCGGCCCTGGCCTAAATGCGGCGGTGGCGTGAGGCGTGCGGTCGCCATCACTTTACTTCCGTGAGCGGATGACACTAGGGATTACCCCTGCCTTCGTCTCATATTACCTGTCAATTGCTGTATACTATGCCTGGAAATCCCGCACGTTTATTTCCGGGTTCCGGAAAACTCCCTTCAATTGTAGCTTTACAGGCGCGCTCCAAACGGGTTAACTTATTGCGATCCAGCCCCGCTTCTCCTGCAGACAGCGGATGGAAGGGAGACCCTCGAATGGCGAAGGCGACGAAGTCGAAGAAGAAACCTATCGACCAATACGATCACAAGGGGAAGAAGCGGGTTAACAATCCGCCGGTCGCGTAAATTGCTAGGAAATTGCTAGGGACAGTATACTTCATTCGACTGAGTTGTGACTGCCTGACCGTTTCGTCTGTGGTTGCTGCACCGCATTTGCAACGCAGCTTTTTGGTGCACCGTCAAACTTAATTCTCCTCTTCTTCCCAAGGCATCGCGGGAAGTCTGTCGAGGGCTTTCACAAAGCGGTCGAGATTGAAAGGCTCCTGCTTTTTCAGCACGTCGAAAATCTCCGCCGAGACGACGGATCCGATCAACTGCTTTGCCTCCTCTTCAGTGTGACCAGCTGAAATTAAACGTTCGAAGGTTTGCCGCGTCTGGGGAGGATCGTTACTGCGGAGTTGGTTTTCTACCACCTTCATTATAGCGGCTTGCAATTGCGGATCACCTTTTGATTCCGTCATCTTTTATTGTCCTTCATTAAAGCGCCGGCGCGTAGAGATTATCCGGCAGGCCGCCGATGTAATCGATCGCTTCTTTGAGCGGGATCACGTCGGCGTATTTCATCGCCATGTCGAAGAGGTTGATCTTGTGGGATGCTTGCCCACGATCGAAGACGCAGTCTTCGATCACTGAGACTTTCAGATTGTAGGAGAAGGCGTCGATGACGCTGGCGCGCACGCAGCCGCTGGTGGTGGTGCCGGTGACCAGTAAGGTGTCCGCATGCACTTCCGTGAGCATGCTCATCAAGGGTGTGCCGAAAAAGGCGCTGGGTTTTTGCTTGTGGACAAGGATGTCGCCGGTCTGCGGCGCGATTTCCGCGACGATGGCGTTCGTTTTTCCCCACGCATCGGTCATGTCTTCGTGGGCGCGGCTACTCTTGGCCTGCCAGCCGCCGATTGTCACCGTATTGGAGCGATTTTCCTCAGCGGTCGTGTAGAAGGTTGGCAGGTGCTTCTTGCGGACTTCAATAAGTAACTCGCGGATATTATAAACTCCCTGCCAGCCTTCCTCGCCGCAGCTAGTGCGGAAGCGCTTGACGGATTCGAGAATGGGCTCCGGCTTGTCGCCGACAAAATTGTAATTGACGTCGATGATTAATAACGCGGGTCGTTGGCCAAAGCCGGCACGCTTACCGAAACCGGATAAAGCAAACACCTCTTTGTCGCGGGGGGTCAGAATATCGTCCCAAGTAGCCATGGGCGCTTCTCCTTCAATTGAGTCGATTTCTACGAATGTTCATAACAAACCCCTCGCCTTGTCAAGCTGCGCATAAAATTGGCATCAATTGACGGCTAGACCAAAATTGCTTAATTAAGGACCAGGTTCCAGATAAGTTGCCGGGATTTGTAGCGGACAATGAAGAAATCTTTACGCCAAATTGTGATGAGCTTAATTCTTCTCGGCGCCGGCGGCTGCGGGTCGATTCCCGTTTGGACCGACGGCGAAGTGCCGTTTGTGGCGACAACCCCGGAGGTCATCGACCGCATGCTGGAGTTGGCGCGCGTCAAACCCGGCGACATCGTTTACGATATCGGGAGCGGCGACGGTGCGATCATTATCAGAGCGGCCAAGAAATATGGCGTGAGAGGCGTGGGTATCGAAATCGACCGGGAGCTGGTGCTGAAAGCGCGTAACAATGCCTTTCGCGAGAAAGTCGAACACCTCGTCGAATTCCGCGCCCAGGATGCGTTCACCGCCGATATTTCACCGGCGACGATAGTGACGCTCTACATGTTGCCTGAATTCAACGCCAAGTTCCGACCGATCTTGGAACGGCAGCTCAAGCCGGGATCGCGGGTTGTCTCCCACGACTATCCGATTGAGGGATGGGTTCCCGACAAGGTCGAGGTCGTCAAGGGTACGTTACTCCACGATCATACGGTTCTCTTGTTCGAGATTCGTTGACGCCGCAAAATCAAAGCGCCAACCCGTAAAACCGCGCCGGGTTCGTTTCCAAGATTTTGTTCTTGGCTGCGTCGCTGATGTCTTTTCTTTCCTGCAACATGCCGGCGGCGAAGCGCTCCCGGTCGCCGTGGGGCATATCGGAGCCGAACAGGATCTGCCCGTCGCCGACCAATTCCAGCACCTGCGGCAGCAGCGCGTCTTCGACTTCGGCGCTGAAATAGAGATTCCCTTGCTTGATGTACTCCATGGTCGGCAGCTTTTGAATCGGCGCGGTGCGCGAGACGACGTTGGCGAGATTTTTTCCCGAATGCTGAAAGCGGTGGTGCAAGCGCTCCAGGATGAAATGAATCCAAAGACTGCCCGCCTCCAGATAGACGACCTGCAGATTCGGGAAACGGTCCAGGACGCCGCCGCTCATCATCGACACCAGGCCCATCAGGACCGGCATGAGGAATGCGATGACACCGGACGGATAGATGTGGCTGTATAAGTTGTTAATCGATGGGCAAGCCCAACCGACATGCACCGCCAGCGGCAGGTTTTCCGCCGCCACCGCTTCGTAGAACGGCAGCAGGCTCGCATCATCGAGCAGCTTATCGCCGACCGTCCCCAGGATCATCATGCCCACCGCTCCCAGCTTTTTCGCTTCTTTGACTTGCTTCACCGAAGCGGGGATGTCATCAAGGTTTGCAACGCCCACCCATTTAAGCCGCTCTTGACCCGAAAGCACGTCGCCGAGCCAGCGGTTGTAAGCATCGCACATGGCGGTGACGTAAGCAGGATTGCAGCTCAGAGGATAAGCGAGGAAAAGCGTCGGATAGAGCACCTGGAGCCAGATGCCTTCCTCATCCATGATTCTTAGGTGCTCGTTCAGATGGG
>Ga0214473_10002048_pt1 | contig 25387 bp, 20 predicted proteins | sample RVTome_7_FD_203509 | JGI IMG/M metagenome (GOLD analysis project Ga0214473, IMG submission 203509) | Soil microbial communities from uranium-contaminated site in the Upper Colorado River Basin, Wyoming, United States - RVT98D197 | ecosystem: Environmental > Terrestrial > Soil > Contaminated >... | reverse complement strand
CGGCCGGCACGGCGGCCTATCTCAACATGAAAGGCGTGGTCATCCAGGGTGGGTCGAATGGCACCAAGCTGGCGTTCGACTCGATCGCGGGCCAGAACATTACGATCCGCACGCAGACGAACCCGACGTGCCCATGAGTGGTGGCTGGTCCGATGGGCCGTATCAGCACGGTTGGACGAATACAAACGTGTGGTCCCCCGTCGGAATGGGGACCCTCAAAGCAGGAAGTACAAGCCATGTCAACAAAGTCAAAAGCGATGCTCTTCTCGATTGTAACCGTCGTCGTCATCGGAATGGTGCCGGTACGCGCGGATACGCGCTATTTCACCGATGCGACCGGCGATCACAAATGGAACACCCAGGGCAACTGGAAGACGGCCTGTACGGGCGGCGACCCGGGTCAGGTTCCGATCGACGGCGATCATGCGGTCATCTGTGAGGACAAGCGGTGTGAAGTCAACATCGCCACTGCCCGGGCGGACTCGTTCGAAGTGCGGCCCGGAAGCGAGACAACGACGACGTTGAGGATTCTGGGCAGCCAGGCACTCGAGATCGACAGCAACTCCAGTGTCGCGAGCAACGCGGTCGTCGAGATTGCGACCAACGCCACGCTCAAAATCTCGGGCTCCCTGACCTTGTCTGGGTACGGTTCGGTGAGGGGTCTCAACCTCACTGGCCGGATCGAGTTCACCGGCGCGTATGACCTGGCCGTAGCCAGCGAAGCGACGATCGAAGGGGCCATGGAGATCCGGCGCGCCACGGGCGCGCCCCCGGGATTTCGCTTGATCAACGACGGGCTGGTGCACGCAAACCACACTACTGGAGGTATTGCGGCGCAGACGCTTCTTCTTCGCGATGGTACGTTTCGTGGGTCGGGCGAGTACAAGGTCTCGAATCACTCGGACGCCAGACTGTATTTGTATAGCGGCATGGACGATACGGGCTTAGCCGCGAAGATCACCGTGGCTAACGGTCACCTGCTCGTCGCAGAGAGTGTGACCACGACCGGTCACCTGACGTTTACTGGCGGTGAGATAACAGTGACCGATAATCACACCTTGACGGCCGGTTCGCCCTGATTGCTCCGTCGCGCATAACGTTCCCGGCATGCGCTTCTCGCGTGCGCCAAGAGTCGACCGCACCGGAGTTCGCCAGACTGTGCGAGCTCCGGTGTGGAGTTTATCCAAAAGCAGGAGAGGTGGTCCGATGCGGTGTCATACAGTGTCGCGCGGCGAGTTCCTCCTCAAGACGGTCTCGCTCGTACTTGTCGTAGCCGGTGCTCAAGCGGCCGGGTTGCCGGAGCTGCCCGTCCGCGGGGCCTGGGGCGGGGCGGTGCGGGCCGTCAGCTTTGCGCCCGAATGGTCCGACCTGGCCTTCGTCGGTCGCGGCCGGCAGTTGGCCATCGTGGACGTTGCGGTCCCGTCAGAGCCGCACGAGATCGGGGCAATCGACCTGGAGACCTATGTCCACGCGGTGGCGCTGCGCGGCGGGTACGCCTTCGTCGGCGGGGCCACGACCGGCGAGCGCGGGTTCCAGGTGGTCGATGTGCGCGACCCACGTAACGCGCGCCTTGTGTGGCAGAACTCGCCCTACGGCGACGCAGGCTACCAGATTCGGCTTCACGGAGACATGGCCTATGTGTACAGCTTCCCGGCCATAGGGGTCTTTGATATCCGCGAACCCGGCAACCCCGTTTTTCGGGACGTCGTCATTCAAGGCTCGGCGGGCGGTGAATTCGAGATCGCAGACGAGCTGCTCTATGTGGTTAACGGTGGAAAGGAGCTGCGCATCTACGATCTGTCCAAGCCATGGCTGCCCTATTCCAAGGATGGCGCGCGCCTGCAACTGGTCGGGAAGGTCACGCTGCCGGCCGACGAAGCCTGGGGGCGCGATGTGGCGGTGATGGGAAACTATGCCTATGTGGCGACGTGGTGTTGTGCACAATGGGGCGGCGTTTTCGCGGTGGTCGATGTCTCCAACCCGGCGCAGCCGCAGGTCGTCAGCTCGCGGCGCGACTTCTTTTATATCGAGGATATCTCGGCTGGCAGCGGCCTCGTTTGCGTGGCCGATTGGGCTTTGGACTCACGGCCCGAGATCTGGGAACAAGCCCGCGGCCTCGTCATCCTCGACGCGCGCCACGACCCCGTGGGCCTGCCGCTCGCCGCCACGTACAAGCCGCACGGGGCGATTCGCGCCGTCGAGATCGTTGGATCACGCGCCTACGTGATGGACGACGGGGAGGGCCTCATCATCCTGGACATCTCGCAGCCGGAGAAACCACGCCGTTTGGGCAGCTACCACTCTCCGGGGCAACTGCGCAAGATGGCCAAGGTCGGCGATCTGCTCTATCTGACAGACCAATGGAACGGACTGACCATCCTTAACGTGGCTGACCCGCACCGTCCAACCGTGCCGGGCGTATACCAGACACCAGTCAACGGCATCCACATGGACCACTTCGGCATCGACGTGAGACAGGGCCGGGCGTACTTGGCAGCGGGCTGGACTGGTTTTCAGGTCATTGATGTTAGCAATCCGCCGGCTCCGAGAATCATCGGCCAGTTCGAGCTCCCGCCCAATCAGTCGGGACGCGCAGCCAAGGTGTGCAACGATTTGCTCTATTGCGGTGTCCACATACGCGGCGGAGGTGGCTATTTTTCAAACCTGGATGTCTCGGACCCTCGTCACATCGTCTACATCGGCGCAGTCACCACGAATGCAGCGCCCGTCACAATCGACCCGGGCCCGCCAGGGCTCGTTTACCTGGCACAGGGTGCCTATCGGGCCGGCTCCACGATCGCTGTAGTGGACAACCTGACTCCCCAGAAGCCGACGCTGCTGTACCAAGGAGCGCCGGGGGCAAGCGACATTGCACATGAGGGGAACTACCTGTTTGCCGCGTGCTTCGGCAATGAGCCACGCACTGGACTCAAAGTGCTGGACATTAGCGACCCACGCCAGCCGCGCGAAGTTGCTCACTATCCGGAAGGGGAGCAATTCGGCGTCGGCGCGCGCGGCCACCTCGTGTATCTGTCCGGCTCACGGGTCAAAGGGACGCGCGACAGCGGACTGCACCTGTTCGACATTCGTGATCCGGCCAGTCCGCGCCTGATCGCGCACACGGACTTTCATTATGCCACTTACCTGCTGGTCGATGACCGATGCGCCTATGTGACGTGCGACGAGCAGGGCCTCGCGATCCTCGGGCGGTTCCCGCGCGGCGACCTCGACTGCGACGGGTTCGTCAACGAGACAGACGTCGACGCCTTCGTGCTGGCGCTTTGCAACCTGGACGAGTACCGGCGGCGCTATCCCAACTGCGACTACACGCTAGCGGACTGCAATGCGGACGGAAAGGTCAACAACTTCGACATCGACCCGTTCGTGAAGTTGCTTGTGCCGTAGGCAACCAGGCAACAAGGCAACAAGGCAAGAAGGCAGCGAGGGGGCACGCGTCCGAGGCGCCGCCGGGCGTGCTCCCCGCCAAGCGCTGCGCGCCCACCGCGCGTACGACCCGGCGCGGTCACTTTGATTGGCGTCAGCGTCTGAGGATGTAGCAGATGCCGTAGCAGGCGGCCGCCTGGAGGCGCGGGTCGGCGTCCGATTCGGCGACCTGTTTCAGCACCGGCAGGGCGCGCGGCTGACCGATTTCGCCCAGCACCAGCAGCGCGTTGAACCGCACGCGGTAGGCATCATCGGGATCGCCCGGATCGACGCCGCTGTAGCGCGTGCTCTTTAGCGCCAGGCCGTAGCCGGCGTCCGAGCCGAGCCGCGCCAGCCCGCGGGCCGCGATCAGCCGGTGCAGGAGGTAGTCCTCCTGCGCGTTCAGGTGGTACGAGAGCACGTCGCGCGACTCGGGGAATCCCAGCTCGGCCAGGCTTTGCAGGGCCAGCAGCCGCGAGAGCGCGTCGCCCTGCGCGTACTCCAGGAGCCGGCGCTTGCCCTCCTCGTCGCCGAGCCGGGCCAGCGCACTGAGAATCTCCAGGCGCACGACGTTGGAGCGCTCGTTGGCGCGGACGCGCAGCGCGCCGCGCAGCCGTTTGACCGCCCGCGGCTCCTCGAGCAGCCCGATCAGGTGGGCCGCCTCATGACGAACTTTTTCCTCGGGATCGTCGTTCAGCGCCCGGAACAAGGCTTGCACTTGCAACGGGTCGCCGCCGCGCGCCAACGCAAACGCCGCGGCTAGCCGAACCAGCGGGTGCGGGTCGCTGGCCAGGGTTGTCGCCGTGCTCAGCGCCGCCCGGTCGCGGAGCGTGCCGACCGCGACCAGCCCGGCAAAGCGGATCAGGGGCGCCGGCGAGCGCAGGGCCGCGTGAAAGTACGGCAAACCCTCGTCCGGCGCCACCTTCCCCAGGGCCTCCAGCGCGTGGCAGCACAGCACCGAGTCCTCGCTCTGGGCCGCGCGCAGCAACAGATCCAGCGCGCGGCGCTCCAACTGCACCTGTTCCGGCGAGCGCCCGTGCCCGCCCGGCGTCTGGCAGCCACAGGCCGCCAGGGCGACCACCAGCCCGACGGCCACGGGCCCCCGCTGCGCGCCGGTGCGGCCCGGCACGGCGCTACTTGTGCGGCGCCTCATGCGGCGGTCCTCCTCTGCCGCGCCAGGCGGCAATGTGCTGCTGCAAGGCGAGAATCCAGCGCTCCGCGATGGCCACGGCCCACAGGACGCCCGTGAGCAGCAGGCACGTCGCAGCGAACCAGTCGCCCACGCGCCCGTAGAAGCTGCCCCGCTCGTCCAGCCACACCCGGTCCACGCGATAGCCGACCACGCCGGGCCCGACCCGCCGTCCGTCCACGGCCACCACGGAATAGATCATTCCATTCGGATCGATAAACCCGCTCACGCCGGTGTTGACCGCCCGCGCGATGCCGATGCGGTTCTCCACCGCCCGGAACGCGCCGCTGGCCAGATGCTGCGGCAGCTCGGCGCCGTACAGAAACCACGCGTCGTTGCTGAGGTTGATCAGAAAGTCCACGCGCCGCCGGCCGCCGTCCCACACGTACTCCCGCATGACGTACGGCATGACGTCCTCGTAGCAGATCGGCGTGCCGAAACGAACGGCACCCGGTTCCGTATTCAGCTCGAAGACGGTCCGCTCGCCGCCGGACGTGAGCGAATACTCGAATTTCCCGCCCTCGCTAAACGGGCTGAGCTGGTTCAGCCAGCGATAGAGCCAGTGCAGACCGGTGTTCCGGAACGGGACGAACTCGCCAAAGGGCACCAGATGGTTCTTGTCGTACCGCTGCGGCCGCTGTCTTCCGTCGGCGTCGTACACCAGGGCCGAATTGAACCGCCGCGACTTCGGGTAGGTCGCCCCCGGAAACACGTCCACCGACTGCGCCCCGAGCACGACCGGCACGGCCGGGCCGCCGGCGGCGGGCAAGCGCGGCAGCGGCGGACCGCCAAACGTGCGCTCCAGCTCCGCGAGCTTGCGGTTCACGGCCACATAGTCGCCGCGCGCAAACGCGGAAATCGCCTCATGACATAATTTGCCGTAGGTCCACGCGCCCGCCGAGAGGTCGTCCACCGCGTTGCGCTCGACCGACAGGAACCCGAGGTTCTGGATCGAGCTCCACACGGTCTCGGGGAAGACGACCAGGTCGGGCCGCGTGGCGGCGGCGTCGGCCGCCAGCCGCACGTACTCCGCGAAGATCAGCCAGGGGTTTTGCTTGCTGTAGGGCGGCTGGCTGAGCAGGGGGAAGTCGTGCTGTACGATCGCGATGCGCGGCCCGGGCCGGAACTGGCTTTGCCCCAGCCGCACCTGCCCGTAGGCCAGTGTGGCGACCAGCGCCCCCGCGGTCACCGCGGTCCCGAGCCAGAGTTGCGCGCGCCTCGGCCGAGCCTCCGGCCGCGACGTGCGTCGCAGAATCCACGTGGCGACCACGCCGTTGACCAGCGCGATCAAAAACGAGACCCCGTAGGCGCCGGTCACGTCACTGATCTGGATGAAGCGCAACTGCGCGTAGACCGCATGCGCGAGAAACAGCCAGGGAAAGCCGGTCATCACCCACGCCCGCAGCAGCTCGCAGGCCACCCACGCGACCGGCAGCGTCCACAGCGGGGCGATCCCGTGGCGTTGTCCCGTGCGCAGGGCCCAAGCCGCGATGGTCCAGTAGATCGCCAGGTAGAACGCCAGCGCCGCGTAACCCAGCCCGGTCACCGGCATGAGCCAGCGCAAGTTGTACAGGAAGAACAGCCAGCCAAAGAAGAAACTCAGCCAGTGGACCAGCCACGCCCGCCGCGTGCGGCAGGTCGCGACCGCCCAGGGGACCAGACACACGAACGCCAGCGGCCAGAGCCCGCTGGGCGGCCAGGCCACCAGCGGCGGGAAGATGGCCGAAAACAGAACCAGCGTAAGCGCGTAGCACAGCAGCACCTGGCCGGCTTCGCGCCATGCCCCCGGCAGCGTGGTACTACCCGCTGCGACGGGCCGGGTCGTCGAAGGTCGCGCTATCGTTCCGGTTTTCATGCTGCCGCAGGGCGTTGGCCGCGCTTCAGGCGCGCCGGGCGATTGTGGGAGCCGGCCGCGCGAGCGTCAAGCTGGCACCACCGATCCGGCGGGCACGAGCGGGTGTTCGGCGGTCCGCGCGGGGGAACTGCTCGACGAGTTGGATCGTGAAATCGGTGCGTAGCAGCGCCACGAAATCGGGGCGTCGCGGCACACGCCAGCGTCCATCTTCGCGTTGGCATCATCGCCGTCTTGTGGCCGAGTCTTACAGCCCCTAACAGTCCGTTGAAAAAGGGGACTGGCTCCGAGCCGGACTCCCCTGGCACCCCCAAGAACGCGCTCCCGCGAGGTGCCTGTACCCTTTCTCAACGGACTCCTAACAGAGCCCTGGCAGCTTGACGGGAATCGCGGATGATCGGGCCAGCGAGCGACGTTCACGTGCGTCACGGAGGACATATTGATGGCCCGTGCACTGGTTACGGACGAGCCGTGGGTAATCATCGATCCGTGGGCGCCCACGCGACGGCCGGGCACGAGAAGCACGAGATCGCCGGGAACGGCGTGTCGGTGACGCGTACCGTCTCCACGAACGCGGTGACCGCGCTGTCCAAGCAGCTCAGCGTGCCGCTGACCGGGGCGATGCTGGTGACCTACCTCGCCAACGCGGACGGCAGCGTGAAGTATCCGGCCACGTTGCCGGCGGCCGGTTTGACCGCGAACGGGACGGCGACGTAGCGCGTCACGCAGTCGGCCACGTTCCGCGTGCAGTGAACCGCGAGCGCCAGCGCGCGACCGGGCAGTCCCGCAGGGACGGTTGAACGTAGCCCGGCGTGTCAACGCCGGGAAGGTTACCGGCGGTCGGTGTAGCAGTCCCGGAGGGACGGCTGAAGCGAACGAGCGCCAGGTGCCACTGGCACCCGCCGACTTCTGCCCGCTAAGCGACCGCTCGATCCAATACGCCCTGCTCAACGACCCGGCGCTGCGCCACGCCGCCAAGCCTGACTCGGTGTACGCCAACGATCGGGCGAGCTACCACGACCTGATGGACCTGCTGAGCCGGCCGTGGCCTAACACTCCGGTTCAGCGGCGGCGCGCAGCGCAGTCCGCTGCATGGCGTTGTTATCAGCCTCCGCATCAGTTCTCCGTCCATGGAGTCTCTTCCTGGAGTTTCTGCCATGCCTCCTTGGATTTCCCAACTGTTCGGATGGCCTTTCGCGCCAAGCCGTACCCGCCGAGGAGATTGGCGAGGTCGAAGGCGTCACATCCCGAACAGTTGACGGTCCTGACATAGGCATCGTATGTGAGAAGCTCCTGCCGCCTAAACGTCTGTCCGGACAACTCGATGCCTCCTAGAATCGACTGCCGAGCGCCAACGTATCCAGGCCGATCGTGCAAGGGATGGATGTGCAGGCCAAAGGAAACAGGCAGTTCCGTTTGCATCTGCTTGATCCGCCGTCGAATTGGATTCTCTTGTTCCGCCATGACTTCAATCTCCAACAGATACGAGTCCGCGGTCTCTCCTGACGGATCACTCCCCAGAGCCTCACCCAACTGATCGAGGTTTGAGTTCACCAGCTGTTGGCGCTTTCGCCCTTCAAGGACTTCCCCGATGACTGCGTCAAGTACCGTCACAGGACAGTCAGGATCAGCACCGGGTTCGGTTTCAGGGTACGAAACGATGATAAGCGGCAGATCGCACGACTCGCATGCGCTGATCTTTGCATCCAGTTTGAGTGTTCGGTGGTGGTCTTCCGTTTTCACGATCTGGACATATTTGCCGTCACGTGAGAAACCATGGCCGAGACCGTCGAACTCGACTGCCAGGATCGGCGATCCAGAGCGATCGCACACAACGAAGTCGAACTCAGTCTTGAGCAGGTATTCCTTAGCATTGTCGCTAATGGACAGGTTCATGAGTCTGTCATACCCAAGGGCGTTTCGAACGGGAATGTGCGGGTACACGTCCAAGAATCTCGACCAGTGTGTCCGTACGGTCGCATACGCTCGCTTCTCACTCTCGCTGTCGAATATCGAGGGCATCTACTCGCTCACCTCAAGGTGTTCCTATCGCTGTGCTGATAACAATAATTAGATTGACCCGCATAAGATGCGGGGTTTCGTTTTCCTGCCCGTATAACACGTCCTTGGAACGGCTGGCATAGGCGTCCGGATTCCTCACCGTCGGCGGCGGCGCTTCTTTTTGTCGCGCTGGGGGTTGTACTTCGTGGTACCCTTTTTCATGCGCGGGATGTTGCCGTCCAAAACGCCCATCTGGGCCATCTGCTGCGTGAACTTCATCCGCTGGCCCAGACCCATGCCCGCCATCTGCTTCATCAGCCCGCGCATCTGCACGAATTGCTTGACCAGCCCGCTCACGTCCTGCGGCTCGACGCCGGCCCCCTTGGCGATTCGCCGGCGACGCGACGCCTCAAGGATCTCCGGGTTGCGGCGTTCCTTCGGCGTCATGGAGTGAATGATCCCGCGGAAGCGGTCGAGGTCCTCCTCGGGCATGTCCATCTCTGGCGCGGTCGAACCGACGCCGGGGATCATCTTTAGAATCTGCTTCATCGGCCCCATCTGGCGGAACTTCTCGAGCTGCACAAGGAAGTCGTCGAGGCCGAACGCCCCCTTGGCCATCTTCTGCTGCTGCTCGAGCGCCTCCTGCTGATCGAACTGCTGCTGGGCTTTTTCCACCAGGCTGACGATGTCGCCCATGCCGAGGATGCGGCCGGCGATGCGCTCCGGGTGGAACTCCTCCAGCGCATCGAGCTTCTCGCCGATGCCGATGAACTTGATCGGCTTGCCCGTCACGGATTTGACCGACAGGGCCGCGCCGCCGCGCGTGTCCGAATCGAACTTGGTCAGGATCACGCCGTCCAGCTCGAGGCGTTGATCGAAGGCTTTGGCCGTATTGACGGCGTCCTGGCCGGTCATGGCATCGAGGACGAGGTAAATCTGGTGCGGCTGCGTGGCCTCGGCGATCTGCGAGACCTCGTGCATCATCTCCTCGTCGATCGCCAGGCGCCCGGCCGTGTCCAGGACCACCACGTCGCGATCGAGCTTGCGGCAGCTCAGGACGGCGTTGCGGCAGACCTTGATCGGGTTGTGATGGTCGCGCTCGGCGTGGACGGGTACGCCGACCTGCTCGCCGAGGACTTCGAGCTGGTCGATGGCCGCCGGGCGTTTGAGGTCGGCGGCCACGAGCAGGGGCTTCTTGCCGCGTTGCATGCAGTAGCGGGCGAGCTTGGCGCAGGTGGTGGTCTTGCCGGAGCCCTGGAGGCCGGCCATGAGGATGATGGTGGGCGGCTGGGAGACGAACGGGATGCGCGTCTCGATCGGCCCCATCAGGCTGACCAGCTCGTCGTGGACGACCTTGACCATCACCTGCTCGGGCCGCAGCGTGTTGAGCACCTGCATCCCGATGGCCTTGTCGACGCACGCATCGCAGAACTGCCGGGCGACCTCGACGTGTACATCGGCCTCCAGCAGCGCGGTGCGCACCTCGCGCATGGCGTCGCGGACGTTGGCCTCGCTGACCCGCCCGCGTCCGCGGATACTGCGAAACACCCCGCCCAGCTTTTCACTCAAAAGATCGAACATGCCGCTACTTTATCGCGCGCCGGGCGAGAATTCATCTCGCCGGGGAGCGCGCCGGTCGGGCCACCGCTCCCTGACGGTCGCGGCTCGGATGGGCTCGCGCCCCCGTCCGCCCCCGATGGAAGTGCGCCGGCGCTACAGCGTCCGCACCAGCTCAATCTCGTCGCGGATCGGGATGTGGTAGCATCCGGTCAGCGGAATGCTCGGCTTCAGTCGGCGGCTCTGCGCGACCGCGTTCGGCCGAGCGTCATGGGTACCCTGGCGTGCCCGCTTCGCGGCGTGCGCCAGAGGTTGCGAACGCTCGCGGAGGAGCATAAACTCTTGTACGGCTAGGGGTGGTCCGCCGCGGCGGACATGAGATCCGGACGCGTTCGGTCCGGAGACCCTCTGAACCTGATCAGCGCCAGGCTGTGCGGTGTGGGACCGGTCTCCGACCGGTCGGCGAAGCGCTCCGGCGCAGCGCCGCCCCACGAGAGCCGGCTGCGTAGGGAAGCGACTGTGGCTCAGATCTGCCTGGTTGATCGTCCCGCGGCGACCTTGCTTCGTGCATCGCGCGTCTTCCGACGACGTGCGCAAACGAGGCATTGCGCAGCGCTTCCACCCGGCAAGCATGGAGGGTTCGCATGCTCGAAGTAGTCAATCTGAGCACGAAGTTCGGTCGGTTCGGCGAGTACTGGCGCCCGAAGATCGTCGCCGAGCTGAACGACTCCTACGTCAAGCTCGTGAAGTTCGACGGCGAGTTCGTGTGGCACCATCACGAACAAGAGGACGAGCTGTTCCTGGTGGTGAAGGGCCGGCTGACGATCCGGCTGCGCGACCGTGACCTGTACCTGAATCCGGGCGAGCTGGTCGTCATCCCCCGCGGCGTCGAGCATCTGCCCGTGGCGGACGAGGAAGTGCAGGTGTTGCTCATCGAGCCGAAGACGACGCTGAACACGGGGAACGTGCGCAGCGAGCGCACGGTCGAGAAGCTGGAGTGCATTTGACCGTGGCAGCGGCCAGCGGTCCGGAGGTCCTTGGAACCCGATCAAGATCAGGCCGTTCAGTGTGTGGGATCGGTCTCCGACCGGTCACCAGCCGACTGCGCAGAGAAGCGGTGCCATGAGGCAACTCCAACCAGTACGACAGGGCGTAAGCACGCGGGAAACCACCCGGCCGAGAATGCGCGAGAGCGTCACGCCCGCCTATCTCCCCGATCGCGTCGCGCCCGGGATTGTCCTCATGAGCGCCGCTGTTCACCCCCTTGCCATCGGCGCGTGCCAGGGGTCAGGGCCCGCCACGAAGCCCCGATGGGCCAAACCCGTAGTGGCCAGCGCTGGCGCGCGGCTTGAGCCGGCCGACGCGACCAGCCCAGCTCATGGCGCGTCATGCTGCGTCGACTGGTGCCGGCCGCAGACTACGATGGAAGACCTCACATGAATCGTGTGGCCCGAGCGCCGAGGTCAGTCAACCGCCGAAAGACGCCGTCGGAACTGCTCTTTGAGGACTATCTCAAGCGACAGGACGCGCGTTTCGAGTATGAAGCAGGCGTTGCCGGCAAGCGAAGGCGCCTCGATTACCGGGTTACATGCAATGATCACATTCTGTTTTGTGAAGTGAAAGAACTTCATGGGAAACACCCTCGGCCCGCTGGGGCGGCTCACTTCGATCCGTATGGAGGCATACGCAAGGAAATCCACCAAGCGAGGAGGCAATTCAAAGAGTACAAGGACTACTGCTGCGTGCTCGTGATCCACAATGTTGACGATTGGGAGTTCCGCGACTGGCCGAACGTGTTGTTTGGCGCCATGCTGGGCGACCTGGGTCTCGAGATTCCATTTGACCAGCGGCGAGGACGCGCGCTGATCGCCAGGGCGCGATCCGCCTTCCTGGAGCGAGGAAAGATGATCGACCCGACGAGCGGGAGGACTCAGAACACGACGATCAGCGCCATTGCCGTCGTGAGCGAATTCACGATACCGAATCCGCACTTCGAGAAGGAGTACGAGAATCGGATCTCGGCGATTACGCACGAGCTGGGCGCCGAACCCACCATCGACCAACGCCTGGGGATGCGCGTGGAGCTGTATGAGGAGCTTCCCCTGTCGCTAGGTCATTGTCCGCGCGTCAGCGTCTTTGAGAACCCCTTTGCGCGCATCCATTTGCCGGACGACGTCTTGAAGGGGAAGTACGATGCGAGGTTCCGGTACAATCAGAAGTTGGAGAAGATCGAGCGCATCTACGCCGGGCGTGGGCTTAGACAGGTTGAGGAGACGCGAACGCACGATAGGGACATCCTCCAGCGAATCGAGCAGTTCAAGCAGGCGATCGTCGAGCACTTTGCGCCGGAGCGCATCGTGCTTTTTGGCTCGCATGCTTATGGGTCTGCGGAGCCCGGTTCTGATGTCGATCTTCTCGTTGTCTTTCCTGGCGCTGGCAGCGCCGCGCATCGCTCGTTAGACATCCGGAAGCGGTTGAATCACGATTTTCCGTTGGACTTGCTCACCCTTTCGGCTGGCGAGATCGCTCGCCGGCTGAAGCTGAACGATCCATTCGTGCGGGAGGTACTTGGCAGCGGAAAAACACTGTATGAATCCACTCACAGTTGAATGGATCGAAAAAGCCGAGGGCGACTACCACGCCGCTGGCCTTCTGCTGCGGGCGCGCAAGCATCCCAACTATGACGCCGCCTGCTTTCATGCTCAGCAGTGCGCCGAGAAGTACATGAAGGCGGTCCTCCACAAGTCGGACAAGCACTCTGAGCGAACGCACGAGCTGTCCGCGTTGTTGGATGACTTGATCGGGATCAATCCGATGTGGGAGGCGTTGCGGCCAGCCGCCAAGACGTTGAGCGATTACGCGGTGCGATTTCGCTATCCCGGGAGCAGCGCAGACAGGGCGATGGCGAAGAACGCGATTCAGGCGTGCGCATTTGTTCGCGGCCTGCTGCGCGAACACCTCGGCTCTTCTCCAACGAGTAGGCGGCGCGTCAGAAGAAACACAGCGAAGCGAAGACGCCGATGACCCGAATGGAAGGGAGTTGGGAGAATGACCCAGCTCGAATCCGCCCGCAACGGCGTCATCACCACGGAGATGATCCCCGTCGCGCCTCACCGGAATACTGTGACTCTTGGAATGTGGGCATTGGGAGCCTGAGAACCATGGTCGCCCTTAACGTTCCGCTCGATGAGCTTGGCGAGATCTGTCGCCGGCACCAGGTCCGCGAGCTGGCCGTGTTCGGCTCGGTCGTTCGCGGCGCGGCTCGGCCGGACAGCGACATCGACGTGCTGGTCGAGTTCGAGCCGACGGCGCGGGTCGGTTTCCTCAAGTTGGCGGGCCTGACCGAAGCGCTCGCGCACGTGTTTGGGCGGCCAGTTGATCTTGTGCCGAAGGCCAGCCTCAAGCCGCTGATCCGAGACGCCGTGTTGCAGGAAGCCGAGGTGATCTTTGCCGCACGATAGGCTTTATCTCCAGGACATCCTCGACGCCGCGGACGCGATCGCGAGCTTCATTCAGGGCACCACGCCCGAGCAGTTCGCCGCCAGCGACCTGCTCCGCAGTGCGGTGCTGCAAAAGCTGATCATCATCGGCGAGGCGGCCGGCCAGATCAGCGCCCGCGCTAAGAACGCGACTCCCGACGTGCCCTGGCAACGAATCGTAGCGTTTCGGAACCTCGCCGTACACCGGTACTTCCGGATCAATTGGGCGATTGTGTGGACTACGGCCACCGTGGATGCGCCGCAGCTCCGGGAACAGATTGTGAATGTGCTCGCTTCCGGGGGGTTTGGAGATAAGCCATGACTCAGCTCGAAGCGGCCCGCCAGGGCGTCATTACCGCGGAGATGATCCGCGTGGCGATTCGTGAAAACGTGACACCCGAGTTCATTCGCGACCAGGTCGCCGCCGGGAGGATCATCATCCCGGCGAACCAGCGACATCTCGCCGGATCGGGGGGCCAAAGTCCAATTCAGAATTCAGAATTCAGAATTCAGAATTCCCCGGTGGGCCATCCCACCTGTACGCCCGCCGCCGCGCTGTGGGTCAACCAGACCGTCGCCCAGCGGCGTGTGTGGCTCGACGATCCGGACAATTGCCGCGGCGAACGGGCGCCCAAGCGCTTGGACCCGATCGGCATCGGCCGGCCGATCACCACCAAGATCAACGCTAACATCGGCGCGTCGCCGGTCTCCAGCGATACCGCCAACGAGGTCGAGAAGCTCCGCTGGGCGACGCTCTACGGGGCCGATACGCTGATGGACCTCTCGACGGGCGGCAAGCTCGACGAGTGCCGCCAGGCCATCATCGACCACAGCACCATCCCCATCGGCACCGTCCCCATCTACAGCATGATCCTCGGGCGCTCGATCGAGGAGCTCGATTATGACACGATCCTGAAGACCATTGAGCAGCAGGCGCAGCAGGGCGTCGACTACTTCACGATTCACGCTGGCATTCTCAAACAGCACCTGCACCTGATTCGCAACCGCGTGACGGGTCTGGTCAGCCGCGGCGGCTCCCTGCTGGCCAAGTGGATGATCCATCACAACCAGCAGAATCCGTTTTATGACCTGTTCGACGACATCAGCGCGATCATGCGGGAGTACGACGTGTCGTATTCGCTCGGCGACGGCGTGCGGCCGGGCTGCCTGGCGGACGCCTCCGACCCGGCGCAGCTCGCGGAGCTGCACGTGCTGGGCGAGCTGGTGCACCGGGCCCGTGACGCCGGCGTGCAGGTGATGGTCGAGGGCCCGGGGCACATCCCGCTTAACCAGATTGCGTTCAACATGGAGATCGAGCGCGCGGTCTGCGACGACGCGCCGTTCTACGTGCTGGGGCCGCTGGTGACCGACGTGTTCCCCGGCTACGACCACATCACGTCGGCGATCGGCGCGACGGAGGCCGCCCGGGCCGGGGCGGCGATGCTCTGCTACGTCACGCCGAAGGAGCACGTCGGCTTGCCGAAAGCGGAGGACGTCAAGGCCGGCTGCATCGCGTACAAGATCGCGGCCCACGCCGGCGACATCGCCCGCGGCATCGCCGGTGCCCGCCAGTGGGACGACGATCTGTCGAAAGCGCGCGCGGCGTTGAACTGGCCCAAGCACTTCGAGCTGGCCTTCGACGGCGAGACGGCCCGCGCGCTGCACGACGAGGACCTAGCGGTCGATACGGATTTCTGCGCCATGTGCGGCCACGACTGGTGCAGCATGCGCATCAGCAAGGAAATCGAAGGCTGGGCGTCCGGCAAGGCTGCGGACTTCGTGCCCGGCAAAACCGCGAAAAGGTCGCCCGGCCTAACGGTCGACCAGCGGGAGTTCCTCGCCCAGCGGGTGGTGAAACACGCGTGCCACTCCGACAACGTCGCGGACGCGGAGGAGGCGCAGCGAGTGCAACAGGAATACGTTAAGCTCAATGTGACGCGCTGAGACCGCCGGCGAGGAAGTCTGCAAGTGCCTCTGCTGAGCTCCGAACAACTGGACGCCAAGCTTGACGAGATCGTGCGGCGGCTGCGCGAGACGTTTTCACCAGTCGCGATTTATCTCTTCGGCTCGTACGTCTACGGTACGCCCAACCGGCACAGTGACATCGATCTGCTCGTGGTCGTCGAGGACAGTCCTCTCAATGCCTACGCCCGCGATGCCTTGGCCTATCAGGCCATCGGGCCGGTCGGTGTATCCAAGGACGTCCAGGTGTACACGCGCCAGGAATTCGAAGAGCGAGCCGCTTTGCCGATTTCATTCGAACGGACGGTCAAGCAGAAAGGCAAGCTGCTCTATGCCGCCTGACCTGAATGAGGTGCGGCGCTGGCTGGAGAAGGCCGACCACGACCGCGGCGGCGCCGAGGCGGCCATCGAGCGGAACCCGCCCATCACGGACGTCGCCGCATTCCATTGTCAGCAAGCGGTTGAAAAGCTGCTGAAGGGCTACTTGCTCTTTCGCGGCCAGCCCTTCGAGAAAACGCATGACCTGGTGGAGCTGCTGGCGCTGTGCACCCAATATGATGACGCATTCTCGCTGCTGCGCGCCAGCGTTGAGCCACTGACCCCGTATGCGGTACGCTTCCGATATCCCGGTCCGGCCGACCCGTCCGTTGCGGAAGTGAACGTAGCCATGCAGGCCGTCCAAACAGTCTGGAAGTTCGTGAACGATCGGCTGCCGGCGCAGACGAGACTGTAGTCACGGTGGTCTGCGGCCACGACTGGTGCAGCATGCGCATCAGCAAAGAGATCGCGGACTGGGCTAGCGGCAAGGCCGAGGGCTTTGTCCCGCTGAAGGTGGCGGCCAAGAGCCCAGGGTTGACGCCGGAGCAGCAAGACTTTCTGCGGCAACGTGGCCAGAAGCACGCCTGTCACAGCGACAATGTACCGGACGCGGCGGAGGCCAAGCGAGTGCAAGCCGAGATCCTGCGTTAGCGGAGTTCATTCTTGCCCCTCTCCTGGAACGAAATCCGGCAGCGCTCCATCACCTTCGCGCGCGACTGGGCTGAAGCCGCCCGCGAGCGCGCCGAAGCCCAGACCTTCTGGAACGAGTTCTTCTACGTCTTCGGGGTCAGTCGTCGAACCGTGGCCTCCTTCGAGGAACCCGTCCGCAACCTCGCCGGGGCGTACGACTTCATGGACCTGTTCTGGCGCGGCAAGCTTATCGCCGAGCACAAGTCCCGCGGCGGCAACCTCTCCACAGCCCAAACGCAAGCCATCGGGTACATCCAGAACCTCCACACCGAAGGCCGCGCGGAAGAAGCTCCACGGTACATCATCGTCTCTGACTTCGCCCGCATCGCCCTTCACGATCTCGAAGCGTCAGACGAGGCGCAGCAGACCATTGAGTTTCCACTTGACGCCCTGCCGCAGCACATCCGCCACTTCGCCTTCATCGCCGGATACGAGACCCGCCGGCTGGAGGCGGAGGACCCGGCCAACTTCAGGGCGACGGAGCTGCTGGCCAACCTCCACGACCGGCTGGAGGAAGGCGGCTACAACGGTCACGACCTCCAGCGCTTCATGGTCCGTATCCTGTTCTGCCTCTTCGCGGAGGACACGGGCATATTCGAGCCGGACGCCTTCCGGCAGTTCGTCGTCCACCGGACGCGCGAAGACGGCTCCGATACCGGCGCGCAGCTCAGCCGCCTGTTCGACGTGCTCAACACGCCCGGCGAGCGGCGGCAGGCCAACCTCGACGAAGACCTGGCCGCGCTGCCGTGGGTCAACGGCGAGCTCTTTGCCGAACGCCTGCGCTTTCCCGACTTCAACAGCGCCATGCGCAGGGCGCTTCTGCAGTGCTGCAACTTCCGCTGGGACAGGATCAGCCCGGCCGTCTTTGGCTCGCTGTTCCAGAACATCATGGACGACCGTGAGCGCCGGCAGATCGGGGCGCACTACACGTCCGAGCGCGACATCCTCAAGCTCATCCGCTCGCTCTTTCTGGACGAGCTGCGCGCGGAGGTCGAGTCCATCCGCCGCGACCGGCGGGCACTCGAGCAGTTTCAGCGGCGCCTGGGACAAATGCGCTTCCTCGACCCGGCCTGCGGCTGCGGCAACTTCCTCGTACTGGCCTACCGCGAGCTGCGCCGGCTGGAGATGGACGTCATACACGCGCGCTTCGGCGAGAATCCGTCCGAGGGCGACATCCGCGCCGAGGCGCGCCTGAACGTCAGCCAGTTCTACGGCATCGAGATCGAGGAATGGCCGGTGCGCATCGCCGAGGTGGCCATGTGGCTCATGGACCACCAGATGAACAACGAGCTTTTCGCGCGGTTCAGCCAGATCAAGGCGACGACGCCGCTGACGCGCTCGCCCCACATCGTCCAGGCGAATGCCCTGCGGGTCGACTGGAACGAGGTGCTGCCCGCCGAGCAATGCACCTACATCCTCGGCAATCCGCCGTTTGTGGGGAAGAAAGCGAGGAACGCGGATCAGGTTGCGGACATGGAGCGCGTATTCGCCGGAGCCGATGGCACCGGAACGCTCGATTACGTCTGTTGCTGGTATCTCGTGGCCGTTCGCTACATGCGCCCGAATACGGCTATTCGTGCTGCGTTCGTGTCAACGAATTCGATCACCCAGGGAGAACAGGCCGGAATCATCTGGCCGTATCTCTTTCGCGAAGGTCTGCGGATCAACTTCGCCCACCGGACGTTCTCATGGGAGAGCGAAGCGCGGGGGGCGGCTCACGTTCACGTCGTCATTGTCGGGTTCGCGCTGGAAGATTCGCGCAGCAAGTTTATCTGGGACTACGACAGCGACCCCGAGCATGCCGCTCGTTCCCAAGTGCCGTTCATCGGACCGTACCTCGTGGCATCGCCGATCGCGCTCTCCAATCGCACTCGGCCCATCAGCGACGTTCCGCCCATGGCGTTTGGAAACATGCCGAACGACGACGGCAACCTTCTCATCGAGAACTCGGACGCGGTGGAGGAAATTCGCCGGGAATGTCCGGATGCCGCACCGTTCATCCGCGAGATCGCCTGTGCGAAGGAGTACCTCAACGGCGAATTGCGTTGGTGCCTCTGGCTCGTCGATGCGCCGGCCGCGCTGATTCGGCGATGCCCGGAGATTCGACGCCGGGTCGAAGCGGTTCGCCAATATCGGTCGGTGAGCGCGCGGGCAACAACCCGCGACTTGGCGGATCGACCCGGCTTGTTCGGCGAGATTCGCCAGCCGGTAGGTCGGTACGTGCTCATCCCTCGGCATAGTTCCGAGAATCGGTCGTACATCCCGATGAGTTACTTCGATCCCGAAGTAATCGCCCATGACAGTTGCCTCACCCTCGCCAACGCGTCTCTCTACCACCTCGGCGTTCTGACCTCTGCCCTGCACATGGCCTGGGTGCGGCAGGTCTGCGGTCGACTGAAATCTGACTATCGCTACTCCGCCAAGCTCGTCTACAACAACTTCCCCTGGCCCCAGGCCGTCACTGACGCGCAGCGTCAGCGGGTGGAGGAAGCCGCGAACGGGTTGCTCGATGCGCGGGCGCAGTTCCCCGACTCGACCTTGGCCGACCTCTACGACCCCAACGCCATGCCGCCCGCCCTGCGCCGCGCCCACGACCGGCTCGACCGCGCCGTCGACGCCTGCTACCGCCGCCAGCCGTTCACGAGCGAGCGCCAACGCCTGGAGTTTCTGTTCGCGATGTACGAGCAACTTGTCGCGCCACTCACCGCCGCGGTCACGCGCCGGCGCGGGCGGCGCTGAACTGGCTTAACACCGCTTTCGCGGGCGAGGACGCCCGCGCTACCCGCCAGTTGGCGGACGGGGACGCCTACCCTGGCGCGCCAGACCCGCCAGTCGAGAAAGTGCGCGCCGCACTCCGCGTGGTCGAAGAGATCCGGCAGTTCGTCGTCGATCGGCTGCCGCCAGCGGCGCGGCCCGCTTGATCGCGGGAGTGTTGCCGTGAAAGCGGCCGGCTGGGAGCCGCCCCAAGCCGGATACCGCACGGCGCGGGCAAACCCTGAACCGGTCCGCTCCGGTCCGCATGTGGTTAGCGGCCCTGTCGCCGCTGCGTGTGACACCACGGCACCGCCGTCGGCTGCCGCCGCACGGTATCATACGCCGCCATGCTCGTGCTTCCCGAGGCATACATCGGTCACGCCGCCGGGCTCGCGACCTCCGTGCTGTGGACCTTCACCTCGCTGTTTTTCACCGCCGCCAGCCGGCGGATCGGCCCGACCGCGGTCAACGCCACGCGGATCGGGATGGCCGTCGTGTTGCTGGGCGTGACGCACCGGATCTGGGCGGGGTCGTGGGTACCCGAGGCGTCCGGACGACAGGTTACGCTCTTGGCGCTCTCGGGCTTGCTCGGTTTGAGCCTCGGCGATCAGGCCCTGCTTACCGCGTTCGTCGCCATTGGCCCGCGCCTGGCGATGCTCATCATGACCACGGCACCGCTGCTGGCGGCGCTGTTCGGTTGGCTCGCCCTGGACGAGATGCTGTCGCCGCTCGCGTGGATCGGCGTAACGGCGACCGTCGGCGGCGTGGCGTGGGTGGTCCTGGAGCGACCGCACCCTGGTGCACCAACGCCGCATGGGCATCGCGCGCGCGGGCTGCTCCTGGCCTTCGTGGCGGCGACGTGCCAGGCCGGCGGCTACCTGCTCAGCAAGGCCGGACTCGGGCACGGCTGGCTGCCCGAGACGGAGCAGATGAACCCGCAGGCGGCCACCCTGGTACGGATGGTCTTCGCGGCATGCGGCATGGTTCCGGTCGTTTACATCCACTGGCTCCGTGGACGAGCGCGGCGGGCCGCCGGACTACGGACCACACGGGCGGGCTCGCGCCGCACCGGGACGCTGCTGGCTTTTGGCGGGTCGCTGGTCGGTCCGTACCTCGGCGTGTGGATGTCGCTGGTCGCGGCGCACCACGCCCCGCTGGCCGTGGCGCAGACGCTCTGCTCCCTGCCGCCGATCTTCGTGCTGCCGTTTGCGCGGCTGGTGTATCGCGAACCCATCAGCCTGCGGGCGGTGCTCGGCGCGCTGGTGGCGGTCGGGGGTGTCACACTGCTGTTCGTGCCGAAGGCCTGAGCGGGCCGTCGTCCCGCGACGGATTTCAGCGTGGTTTCGGTCATGGCCGATAAGGGGGGTACCTATGTCGAGTCAGGCGAACCCGCCGTCCCAGCAGCGTGAAATGTGCTCACCCGCCGCGACGCGCCCCGCGCCACACCCGCTCCGGCAAGGAGCGCGTTCCGGGCGGCTGATCAGCGCACTGCTCATCATGTGTGCCCTCCAGACGCTCGACCTGTGGCTGACACAGCACCAGATTCAAGCCGGACAGTTCGTGGAGGCCAATGTCGTCGCGGCCGCATGGGTCGATGAGCCGGGCGCGTTGGCGGCGTACAAGCTGAGCTTGCTGGGAGCCGGCACCTTCATCCTCTACCGGTTGCGTGGGCACTGGCAAGCGGAAGCGGGTGCTTGGTTGCTGCTGGCCGCATCGGTCGGCCTGATGGGCTGGTGGGCGTTTTACCTCGGCTACCAGCGGCGTTGCCTCGATGCCCCGACCCTCGCCTGGTCCGCGCTAGCCTATTGAAAACCGCCGTTCGACCCCGGCGTGCGCATCACCGGCGTCGTCAATCAGACCGGCCAAGGCGTCGAGTTCCCCGCGCCGGACTTCCAGATGAGCGACGAAGGCGGCTGACCCGGCGATCTCGTGAACCACAGAGACACGGAGCCACGGAGATCCGATCCGAGCCGCGACTGTGAGGGAGCGGGATGAGCCGCGGGCTTCAGCCCGCGCGGACCGCCGGACCCAGCGCCGCGCTCCCATGGCGATTGGGGATTGCCGTGTCTGCTCTGTCTGCCTGACCGGCGGGCGACAGGCACGCGGATTTCGGATTGCGGATTGAAGGCCGTCACGGGCCTGCGGGCCGGGAAGTCGCTTCGTCCTCGCCCACCGCCGTCCGCCGACCCGCGCTTGACTTGCTGGCCCGACGGAGTAGGCTAAGAAAAGTGCTGTGCGGCCCCGGTCGCCCGGCGTGCCTTTCCCCGCTAGCTCAATGGTAGAGCACCCGGCTGTTAACCGGGTTGTTGTAGGTTCGAGTCCTACGCGGGGAGATCAACGATCGGTCGCGAGTCCGGCGACCGACCAGTTCACGCGAAACCCCGGGCCGGAGAGCGCCCGGGGTTGCTCGTTTTATCGCGAGGAGTCGCAAGGGTTTACGGCAGCGACCCGGACAGGCCAGGCGGCCAGAGAGCGAGTTTCGAGCGCGCGTGGGCGTCGAGGCGCCGACTTGGGCGATCATTTGGCCCCCGCGCTCTCGGTTTCTCTCGTTAACAGCCGACCGCCCAGTTAACGCGCACCGGGCAGTTGACGAATTAGCGGTTATCCTACGCACCATGGATCAAGAAATGATCGAGGCCACTCGCATGGCAGATGCGGGAGCCAATCCATGATCCGTCGTCTGTTCAACGCCTGTCTGTGTCGGCCCGGCGACCTAAGACCGTCGCGCGATGATCTTGAGATCCTCGGCACGTTCAACCCCGGGGCGATCGCATTCGCTGATGAGGTGATTCTTCTCGTACGTGTGGCCGAGCGGCCGCGCGAGCGACGCGCGGGTCATACTGCTCTGCCGCGCTGGCAGACCGGTGCCGGCTTGACCGTGGACTGGATCGCCGACGACGAAATCGACTTGCTCGACGCCCGTGTTGTCCGGCGAAAACGCGACGGTCTGGTCCGTCTGACGTTCGCGTCGCACCTGCGTATCCTGCGCAGCCGCGACGGAAGGTCAATCGACCGCGAAGACGACGCTCGGTTCGAACCGCAGAGCGAGTTCGAGGAGTTCGGCGTCGAGGACCCCCGCATCACACGCATCGGTGACAAATACTGGTTCACCTACGTTGCAGTCTCGCGTCACGGCCCCGCAACCGCGCTGGCGTCAACGACGGAATTTCAGACATTCACGCGCCACGGCGTGATCTTCCCAATCGAGAACAAGGACGTCGTGCTGTTCCCCGAAGCGATGGACGGCGAGTACGTCGCGCTGCATCGCCCCGTCGGCGCGACGCCCTTTACGCAGCCGGAAATCTGGCTGGCCCGCTCCGCGGATATGGTCCACTGGGGCCGGCACAAGGTCTTGCTCGGGAGTGTTTCCGGCTGGGATGCCGGTCGAGTCGGGGCGGGCGCACCTCCCATCCGTTCGCCCGACGGCTGGCTTGAAATCTACCACGGCAGCACCAAGCCGGCCGGCGACAGCGGCGTGGGGGCGTACTCCGCCGCCGCACTTGTGCTCGACCTGGATGAGCCGCACCGCATCGTCCGCAAGTCGTCGGAGCCGATTCTCGTACCCGAAACCGACTTCGAACAGGAAGGTTTCGTGCCGAACGTGGTGTTCCCGACCGGCGTGATCGAGCGCGGCGACACCCTGCTGGTCTACTACGGCGCCGCCGACACCGTGTGCGCTGTCGCGGAGCTGTCAAAGGCCGATATTTTAGAGGCCACGCGACAGTGCCTACGCGGAACGGCTGCCGGGACATGACGAGACGGCCATTCGCGACGCGCGGATCCGGCCTCTCGTATCGCAGCGGCTCGGCAACGAGTACAATCAGTGGGGCCGTTTCACGGGCTTTGTCGCGTCCGCCGGGCTGATGGCCCGGGAGTGACGCGGCGTCTCGGAGGAATGATGGCGACACGGAACACGGCACCGCAAAACGACAGGCCCGGCACATCAGGGACTTCCGTCGCGCTGATCGGTTCGTATGTTCCGCGTCGTTGCGGCATTGCGACGTTCACACATCACCTTGCCTCAGCGATTGCCGAGCGGATCTACGATCAGCCGCTCGAGTCCACCGAACGCGTACGAATCGTCGCCGTCAACGATCAGGACGACCTGTACCACTACGGCCCCGAAGTCGCGTTCGAAATCGGACAGCACCGCAAGTACGACTACCGCAACGCCGCCGATTTCCTCAATGACGGCAAGTTCGAGACGATCAGCTTGCAGCATGAGTACGGGCTGTTCGGCGGCGAAGCCGGCGTATACCTGCTCGAACTACTGGAGCGGCTCAAGAAGCCCGTCGTCTCGACGTTGCACACCGTGCTGGCCGAACCGAACGATAGCCAGCGCGAGGTGCTCAAGCGCATCTGCGACTGCAGCGCCACGCTGGTCGTGATGGCCGAGCGAGCCCGCGCGATTCTCAACGACTGCTACGACGTCCCACCAGAGCGGATTCGCTTCATCCATCACGGCGTTCCGGACCTGCCCTTCGGGAACACGGAGACGTTGAAGGAGCGCTTCGGCACGGCCGGCAAGCCGGCCATCCTGACCTTCGGCCTGCTGAGCCCCAACAAGGGCATCGAGATCATCCTTGACGCCCTGGCGCAAATTGTGCCGGACCATCCGGACGTCGTGTTTACCGTCCTCGGCGCGACGCACCCGCACGTCAAGCGCGATTACGGGGAATCGTACCGCCTGTCACTCGAACGCCGTGTCCTCGAACGCGGCCTTCAGAAGAACGTCATCTTCCACAACCGCTACGTTTCCGAGGAGGACCTTTGCGAGCACCTGGCGGCGGCTGATATCTACGTTACGCCGTACCACAACAAGGAACAGATTGTGTCCGGCACATTGGCGTATGCCCTCGCCGCCGGAACCGCCGTCGTTTCGTCGCCCTACCGGTACGCTCAGGAAATGCTCGCCGATGGACGCGGACGCCTCGTGGAATTCGGCCACGTCGACGGGTTTGCCGACGCCCTCCGCGCCCTGCTCGAAGACGCCGACGAGCGCCAGCGGATGCAAACGGCCGCGTACGAATTGGGCCGGGCGATGATCTGGCCGCGCGTCGCCTTGCAGTACCACGAAACCTTGACGGAGGCCCGCGCGGACGCCGCGGAACGCGCCAGGGTTCGGGCGCGCGAGGAGAAACGCCAGTTTCGCATGCGGCTCTCGTTGCCGGAAGTGCGGCTCAGCATTTTGCTCGCGATGACCGACGACGTGGGCATTCTGCAGCACTGCGTGTACACGACCCCGGACCGGCGCCACGGCTACACCACCGACGACAACGCCAGAGCCGTTATCGTGGCCTCGATGATCTGGTCGCACTTCCAGGACGAACGCGTCCTGGCGCCGCTGCAAACCTACCTTGCGTTCCTGAACCACGCGCGACCGGGTGGCGGCGGGCGCTTCCGCAACCACATGAGCTACGATCGGTGCTGGCTTGAGATGAATTGGAGCGATGACTGTCAGGGTCGCGCACAATGGGCGCTGGGCTACCTGATCGCCCATGCGCCACACAAGTCCATGCGTCTGCTGGCCGAAGATCTCTTCCGGTTGTCGCTCGGGAACTTTGAGTGCATCGCGAGTCCGCGTGCGTGGGCGTTCGCCGTGCTGGGCCTGTATTACTATCTCCGGGAGTTCCCGGACGATCAGGCTGCGCGCGCTGTGCTGAAGACGCTTGCCAAACGCTTGGCGACCGCCTTCCAAGAGCATGAGACCGCCGACTGGCCGTGGTGTGAAGACGTGGTCACGTATGACAACGCCCGCGTGCCCCAGGCACTGATCCTGGCGGGACTGGCGCTCGACGAGGAGAGCTTGACGCAACGGGGGCTGCGCGTGCTGCGCTGGCTGCTCCACGTTCAAACCGCCGACGACGGACATCTCTCCGTGATCGGCAGCGACGGCTGGCTTCGTCGTGGAGGGCGCCGCGCCCCTTACGACCAGCAGCCGCTCGAGGCGGCGGCCCTGATCGAGGCCTGTAAAGCCGCCCACCGAGCCACCGGCGAGGAGCGGTGGCTGATCGAGATGCGCCGCTGTTTCGCCTGGTATCTGGGTCAGAACGACGCCGGCGTCTCACTGATCGAGTTCAAGTCCCACGGCTGTTACGACGGTCTGGTGCGTGGCGGGGTCAACCAGAACTTTGGCGCCGAATCTTGCGTATCATGGCTGCT
>Ga0214473_10002047_pt1 | contig 25400 bp, 24 predicted proteins | sample RVTome_7_FD_203509 | JGI IMG/M metagenome (GOLD analysis project Ga0214473, IMG submission 203509) | Soil microbial communities from uranium-contaminated site in the Upper Colorado River Basin, Wyoming, United States - RVT98D197 | ecosystem: Environmental > Terrestrial > Soil > Contaminated >... | reverse complement strand
ATTGAAGCCACTTTCCTCATCCACGAAGTATAGCCTCGAATGGATGAAAATATTAATCTGGTTCTATCTGTTTCGTGACTCATTGGACTTATCTACTTAAGTCCAAAAGGTATCGTAACTTTTACAGCTTGCAAATGCTTACACGTCCCAAATAAAAATACACAGTTTCTATAATAATGAGGAACTCGAAGTGAATTATATGAAAAATCCTATTGCAGAGGAGGGATTGTTTATGTCTTAATTGATGTAGTCAAAACATTAGGAAGAATTCCCAGCCAAACTTAAAATACCTCCTATCAAATTCAAACTGAAACTCCTAAACCGGAGTGTTTAAAGAGTCAGAGATAAATTGTGCAAAAAAAGGGCACTTGACAAGTATTTAGTCAAATTTGAAAAATTTTGCTGCATTGTTATTAAATATATCATTTTTTGCCTCAGTTTGTTCCTCGATAGGGTACAATCCTTCGATGGCTTCTTTTATTGCAAACAGGGCTGGCCAGTGCATATGGGTTGCGTCTATTGCAAGGTGTTTATATTCTTCATGTTCTTCCTTGTTTACCCAATGATACATATATTCCGTAACTATTCTTTGACCCAATTTTGGGTTCTGGTAAACGACGGATCTTACAAGATTGATTGGTTCATCAGAACCGAACATTATTCTTTTTGAACCGAAAGTTCTTAGTGCCATTGTTAACACTTCTTTAAATGGAACCATTGCAGTGTCCATATAAACATTCTGAGATTCAGACACTTTCTCATATGTTTCCTCCAGGTTCGGTATAACTAGGTGTGGGAGACCTAAATGCGCCAAAGAAATTCTTAAATTTGGAAAACTGTGAATTACATCAAGTAACTCATCTTTGCATAAAGTAATCGTTCTGGGTAAATGCAGTATTATTGGAACCCCAGCCTTTTCTGCTGTTTCAAGAATTTTTTCGGGAAAGTATTCATAAATTTGCTTTGAGGGAGGATTGAACTGTTGGTGATACATTTTTAGAGCGCTAAATTTGCCGGTTCTTAACATTGTATTTGTGTAGTCAATATCTGTTGGAATGCCACATAGGGCTACTTTGTTGGGAGATTTTACCCTGTCTAACAAATACTCATTTGCTGCTTTTATATCTATTCCTCTAAAAGGGAACGGAAACCTCAACCGTCTAAGATTTTTTTCAGGAAAGAAAATTGCCCCAACTTTATCTGACTCTTCAAGGTTAAACCCCTCAAATGTGCTTATCATTTGGTTGTATATTGCATCATCAATTTCTTGAACATGCTCCGGAAGACCACAATGCGTGTGGCAATCGATAATTTTGTCAGGAAGCCATTCCGAGAACGTCTCCATCAGTTCTTTCTCCGCTGCCTTAAAAGTCAGTGAATCTTTTAGATACTTTTCTGAGTTGATTCCCCGAAGTCTATCTTTCATGCCCATGAGTATCTCACTCTCGAAGCTCAGAATCAAATGATATTGGTTGATACGTCAGCAATAAAAATACACATTTCCGAATTTATCAAAAGAACTTGAAAAAATTGAAATTAAGCAAACCAGGTAGTGTATATAATATTCTAACGTGATCTGAGCATTTTTACGACGGAGAGAGTAACAGAAAGAATAATTCCTGAAAAATTTGACTTTTGAGGACTTATGTCCTATATTATCACTCAAGATGGTAGTTACTGAGAGAATAAAAGATTTACAACGAACTGAAAGTAGATGAGAGACTGTTCACTCACCCAAACTTCAAGAGGTTCTTACAAAATCTAGTGTAGAAACTTCAGTTGAAAAATTATCTGAACTTGCAAAAGTTCAGATCAATAAAGAACTCATTGAAGACGGAGAGAAGATGGTTATAGTTGTCAGATGGCCTATACCTAATGATAAGAAGATTCAAAATCAGCTGGTTGTATCTGTACGTGAAGAATCACTTTCTTTTATAGGAAATAACTCGAGTAATCAGTATTTAAGAATTGAAGGCGAAAAACTTTTCGACAAGGAACTTGCAGAAGAATATTTGGCCAGAACTTTCGTTAATCCTTCAAGAATAGAGGCATAAACCCCGGGGAAAACTGTTCTTTGGTTGACCATAAAATGATTTCTTTAAGAGTTTTTACGTTACAGAATTTGAAGATATTTTTGAGAAATTGAGTTGAGATTTAAATGGCTCTCTCTTTTCTATCTGGTTCTGTGCCATTTTTTTAGACCTTGTTGTTGTTTTTCTAATTTCTCTTCAGCACCTTTTACAAGTTCCTTTCTTTCAGAAGGCACAAAAGTTTCAAATCTTTCAAAAAGTTTGGGCCACTGTTCTAGTGTTAAATCCGACGGTTTTGCGTTTTGAATCATTAATTCTTTCGCAATTAATTTTTTTTGTTTCGGACTAAATACATTATTAAATGAATCTAAGATGGTCGGTTGCCACTGGTTGAATCCATAAACGACAAAGTCTCGGAACAACCGACTAGATTCTACTTTTACCATAGGTTGATCTCTCTTTCTAAATTCAGTAAGCACGGCATTAATTTTAGGAACTGGTGAAAACTCATTCCTGTTTATATTCGCTAAAATCCATACGTCAAACCATGGTTTTAATAAAATTGAAGCCTGTGAATCTTTGGGTTTACCCGTAAAACGAAACGCGGCTTTATCCTGCATGATAAGATATGCAACTTCCGGCGGATATTTATCTTCAGTTAGTTTATTTACAATATCAGCGGTCATATTAAAAGGAATGTTTGAAAAAACTTTGTAAGCCTTTTTCGGTAGTTGCCATGTCAAAAAATCTGCTTCTACTATTTCAACATTAGGAAAATTTTGAAAAATTGTTCTGAGGTTATCTGCAAGTTTTTTATCAATTTCTACAGCCATTACTCGTCTGGCTCTTTTGGCTAATTGTCTAGTAATTATTCCTTTTCCGGGGCCGATTTCTATTACAAGGTCGTTACGGGTAATATTGGTTTTATCTAGAAGACCTGCGACGAATTCCTCTCTTTTTAAGAAGTTCTGCGACTGCCAAATAAATCTTGCTTCCATATTTTTTCCAATCTACCCCAATTCTACCAGAATATAAAATATTAGGGCTTGTCTAAATCTTTTTCAGTAGTACAATTCTTAACAAAGTTTTCGCTATGGGAATTGAATTTAGAAAAGGGGCGCAAGTGACGGTTAATGACTTAATCGAGAGGAAAAAAGTTGAAATAACTCGTCAGCCGATTAGGGATTTTCACTCCCCGAAAGAAATTAAAAACCAAGAATATAATTCGAGAGTTAAATTCCCGATCTACAATAGACGAGGAAGTAATTCGTAAAAAGTCTTCACTTTTTGAACTAAGTATTACTTTCATTAGCTGTATTATCCAACCTGATCTGGGATATAATCAAGCAAATGAGAGAGCATAAGATTAATGTCAGGGTCAGATTAATAGTAATTCATAACGGTAAAGTTTTAGTTCAATATCGAAAGAAGGGAGATTTTTATCATTATATAGGCGGACATCTCGAATACGGTGAAACAATAGAAGAGGCATGTATAAGAGAAATAAAAGAAGAGTGTGGGGAAAAAGTGAAATTTGATTTTCAAAAGATACTCTACATTCGTGATTTTATAAAACCCGATGAGGATGAACATAGTGTTGAGCTATTTATTTTGGGAAGTATAGATAAACCCGACGGTTTAGAAAACCGGAAAGACCCTCAACATCCGGACGGTTCGGTTTGGCTAACTTGGCTCGATATTAACAATTTACCCGATAGTTTATTACCCTCTACACTTTCTACTAAATTATTATTAGATTTTAAGGATGGCTTTCCAAAGGAAGGCAAATATATTGGCCAAATTAAGTAACAACTCTTAATCCTTCGGTATAAGTAAATTTGAGTAATAATTAGAACATAGTTACTTTATGGGAAAAAAACTTTTCGGTCTTTGCTATTCTTTACATTTGTTGGCTATAATGAAAATGTAAGCCTTAAGGGTGTATATTTTTCTGCCTATGGATTTAAATTCAGATAAACTTAAATCAATTCTGGTCGACTCCGGCTTTGTTACCGAAAAAGATTTTGAGGATGCGGTAAAAAGCGCAACTGATCTTGGCAAAGAAATAACCGACGTTCTCATCTTCAGGGGACTCATAAGTGAAGACGCTTTAGGGAAATTAATCTCGGAGAATTTGAACGTACCTTACGTTGATGTGAGAAGAATGAATATTCCCGAGGAAGTTTTAGCAATCATACCCGAAAAACTTGCACGTACGTATAGGATGGTTCCTTTCGAGAAAAAAGCAAAAAAACTCAAAGTCGCGATGCAAGATCCGGAGGATTTTGAAGCAATAGAGTTTGCCAAAAGACAAACCGGACTGGACATTATGCCTTATTTTGCCCGCGATGAGGATATTACCAAAGCTCTCGGTCAGTATAAGAAAAACATTAAGAGTGATTTCGACGTAATCATTAGTGAGAATCTAAAAAAGGCAACACCAAAGGAAGAAGATCTCGCAAAAGCAGCAGAAGACGTTCCGATTGTCAAGATTTTGGATACTCTTTTGGAATATGCGGTAGCGGAGCGAGCCTCTGATATCCATATAGAAACCCAATCCGAAGAAGTTGTCGTGCGTTACAGAATCGACGGGGTTTTACGTGACATCGTAAAACTTCCAAAAGGAATAGAGGATGCCCTTGTTGCCCGCATTAAAATTCTTTCAAACCTTAAAATTGACGAGCACAGAATTCCCCAGGACGGGAGATATAAATACAATATCGACGACGATGTTATTGCACTTCGAATTTCCATCATCCCCAGCTTTTACGGAGAAAACGTAGTAATGAGAATTTTGCGGGAAGCAAATCGTCCGCTTGCTCTGGAGGAATTGGGTCTAACCGGAGCCGGCCTGAAAATCATCCGAGAAAATATGACGAAACCGCACGGAATGATTTTAGTAACGGGTCCGACAGGATCCGGGAAAACCACGACTCTTTATTCGATTTTAAACATATTAAATACAATCGAAGTGAAGATTTGTACAATTGAGGATCCAATCGAGTATGGAATAAATAGGGTTAGTCAAATTCAGGTTAATCCTAAGACGGGCCTAACTTTTGCAGCCGGACTCAGGGCACTTCTTAGGCACGACCCGGATATTATAATGGTCGGCGAGATTAGAGACCAAGAAACAGCAGAGATTGCTATTCACTCTGCCCTTACCGGGCATTTGGTTTTATCTACTCTTCACACCAATACGGCCAGTGGTGCAATCCCCCGCTTTTTGGACATGGGAGCCGAAGGGTTTTTACTTGCTTCTACCGTTAATGCGGTTATGGCCCAAAGACTTGTCAGGAAAATTTGTAATTCGTGTATCGTTAAATATAATCCGGATCAGGCTATTATTAGAGAACTGTCGGAAAGTCTTGGTGTGGATCTTGCGAAGCAGAAATTTTATAAAGGTGAAGGGTGCGACGAATGTAATCATAAGGGTTATAGAGGAAGAATTGGAATTTATGAAGTTATGCCCCTTACCGACAAAATCAGAAGTTTTATAGCCCGTAAACCTACAAGTGAAGAAATTCAAAAGCAGGCGGTTACCGAAGGGATGATTACAATGCTTCAAGACGGGTTGGACAAGGTCGCTTCGGGATTGACAACAATAGAAGAGGTCATTCGGGTAGTAAGAGAAAGCTGACGACAAAGTCGGAAGTACACAGGATTTAACAGGAGGACAGCAGGAACAAACAGGATGTTTTATCCGGTTTAATCCCGTAAAAATCCAGTTTCATCCTGTGTGCTTACTAATTTATGCCTTTATTTACCTACAAAGTAAAAGATAAAAAAGGAGAAATTCTTGAAGATGTCGTTCAGGCGGCGGATAAAAAAGAGATTGCTGCAAGTTTAAAAAGTGAAAACTATCAAATTCTTTCGATTAGAAAATTAGACGCAAAAAAAAGCCCTTTTTTAAGAGGCTCCGTGTCGATTTCTGATAAAGCGGCATTTTGTAGGTTTTTGGCAACGATGCTGAGAGCAGGTCTTCCTCTTCCGGAGGCACTTGATATTATTCGCCAAGAGACTCAGAACAAAAAGCTCCAAAATATTCTATTTGATCTTTCTTTCCATGTAAGAAAAGGGGAGAACCTCTCTTCCGTTCTTGCAAAATACAAAGGAGACTTTGATACTGTTTTTCTGACAATGGTTAAAGCAGGAGAAGAATCCGGAACGCTTGACCAATCTTTTGACTATCTTTCAAAACAACTCTTAGCAAGTTATGAATTGGTTCAGAAAGTAAAAGGTTCGCTAATGTACCCGGCTGTAATCGTAGTTGCCATGGTTGGAAATGCGGTCATTATGCTGGTCTTTGTCTTGCCTAAACTCTCCCAAGTTTTTTTGCAGCTTAATGTAAAACTGCCTGTTACAACCAGATTTATTCTCAACGTAGGGAATTCGATTAGTCAAAACATGACGCTTACTTTGGTTATCTTTTTTTCAATTTTGGCCTTTGCCGTATCGGTTTTTCTCATAAAAAAAACAAGAGAGGCAATTTTTGGGGTTTTTGTTAAACTGCCGGTTATAAATAAGCTTATGAGTCAAATTGACGTAGCAAGATTTGCCAGAACTTTATCCACTCTTCTTAAAAGTGGAGTGCCCATTATGATCGCGCTTGATGTTTCTTCAGACGTAATTAGCCAACCCAAACTGAAAAAGCAGTCCAAGGAGTTTAGTCACGGTATAGCAACAGGGAAATCTTTATCGGATATTCTTACCGAAGGAAAAAGAATTTTTCCGGTAACGATGGTTCAAACGATCCGCGCCGGAGAAAAAACGGGAAGTCTGGAAACTGTTTTGGAAGAGATGTCACAGTTTTACGAAATGGAGGTTGATTACAGTCTTAAAAGGGCAACAGCACTACTGGAGCCGGTTTTAATGCTTTTTATAGGAGTAGCTGTGGGGGCGATGGTAGTTATGATGATTACACCGATATATTCAATTGTCGGCGGTCTTGGGAGCGGCCTCTAAATTAATATGGCAAAATTAAAGTCATTTTTTTCAGAACCTACGAATTTTTTTGTCGTATTTTTGGTTTTGGCATTTTTTTTATTCCTACTTATTCTTTACAGCGGAAAAATATTTAACAAGGGAGAGGTTTCGGTTTCCAAAATTTTAAAACCGCAACCTACTAAGGAAACCCAAGGATCGCTACAGGAATATTTTGACAAAAGTGAAAATACTTCGGAAATTCAGTTTCGGGAAAAAGATCCGTTTAAGGAAACTTGCGCGAAAGCAAGTACCATTGAAGGAAAAACTTTCATATATTCGAATACTGTTTGCATGCCCTGACTACTTTCTTATTAATCAGACCTCTATTTTTAATAGGAGTCTACCTTGAATATTTTTACCCACGCATTATTGGTTTTCGCTTTGTTGTCGAAGTGCTTTACTACTTCTCTCATTTTTCCAGTTAACATTGAGGATTTGAGAAGTTCATACAGTTGATCTCCACCCCAATAAGAGATGAATTTTTGTGACGGTACGGTGACTTGATCATGAAATCCTTTACCTTTATAAGTTCCAGATAGTTGAGCAAAATTCAAGTCAATGTCTGCAAGTATAGTTTTTTCCATATCATTTAACTCAGCTCTTGAGATTTGAGTAGTATAGGGTCTTAATTTTTCAGCTGTCATAAGAACTGTTATCCCATCCATTAAAACTCCAAGATTGATATGCTCCGGTGATTCTTCTGCAGTATATGGTGCAGAATAAGAAGAACCATTAGCTCTTCTAAAATTAACCCCGTATTGTTCTCGGTATACAAGGAACTTTGAGCTTATGCCTTCCGGTAATAGGCGTATTGTCCGAAAACAAGCGGCATGGATAGAATCATGCAGGTAGCTGCGGGCAAGTTCGACTGTAACAAGATTAGCATTGTCTGTATATCTGTTGTTGAGAAGTGTGGCATAACCCACATTAGTTAGATACTTGAACCCGCGCGAATATCGACTGTTGAAACCTCCTGTATCTACATCTTCCGGATCAACTTTTCCTAATACATAACGATCAAAAGGCAGAAGCTGGAAGTTAGGATCATAAACTTGTATTTTTGTTTCTGTAGCTGCTGCAACTTCCTTAAATAAAGGAACATTTATACGTTCTTGTGCCTCTGGACTGTTAATCCAATAATCGAAACGGGTATTTATAGTCTTTTTAGAAAATTCGTCATAGGGCAGAGTAGCTCGAAGTTTATCTAAATGTCTTTGAGTTTGGAGTTGTTGTTGTTTGTTGCCACGTACAATTTCCATTTTACCTAAGCAGATAGACGATATATTAACATATTCGAGGTTTCTTACAAGTAAATGAGCAAAGACCCTATTTACGTTCTTTTGAGGGGTTTTTTACAGTTTCTATTACAGACTTATGGGTATCGAGCAAACCTTCTGGTGTTTCGCTCATTGGAAAAAACCGTGCTTCCAACACTTCTTTTGGATCTAGATTCAGATTACCGCCTATCAATCTGGCCTTGTATGTAGCCTCAATCCTTAACTTGTATCCACTCACTAACCTTAGTAGTTCACCAACTTCTATTTCGTATCCTGTTTCTTCTCGTACCTCACGTTTAAGTGTATTTTCAAGTCTTTCCCCACTTTCGGCGTATCCACTTGGTAAACCCCATGATCCTTCTGGCCAATATGTGTGTCTAAGTAGAAGAACCTTTTGTTCTTGATTGAGAATTACACCTGAAACACCCACAATAAATTTGTCGTGAGCAAGCCATAACGCCCTCCATTGGAGAGGTCCTTTCATTGCTTTCCATAATCCTAATTTTGCCATATTCATAGCGTATTGTAGCGCAAAAATTTGTTTATTAAAACTTTTTAAAATAATTTTTTTTAGTCGAATGAGTTAAAAATGCAAATCATTCTTCTCTCCAGGATAGGAATTGGTATTGGGCATCTGGAAAATAAGGAGCGGGATTATTACCCATATTTGTATCAAAATTAAGAGTACTCTTTACAAATCCCGAAGCCGGTGATTGGCCTCCGCCCGATGAGTGATTCCAATAAGATCTTTTATTGGAAACCATTGTTCCGTAAAAATCAAACTGATTTTTCATAGCCGTTGCCCCCGCTCCTGATTCCCTACAACCTGAATAATTGTAGTGGTGCCTTATGACCTTGCCGTCTTTGGCAACAACGGCACCCATTACGGTAAAATTATCCGGCACATCACGCATGATAACGATATCTGTTTGTGCGATGAGCCCCAGACGGCTATTTCCGCTCAGATCAACGTAGGTTAAGTTATTTGGAAGCCAGATGCTTGTTGTGTACGAACCAAGCGGTAAACGTGCTGCAGCAACCGTGACTACTCCGTTTAATACTCCCTCTACCCACACATTTGCCTCGGAAAAAACAATATTCTTATCAGTTGTATTATATGTGGAAAGTAGAGTTTCATTGGTAATTATTTGATAAAGATCTTCACAGCCGTTATCGTCTGAGAAAGCTTTTAGGAAATTAGTTCCGGTTACTTCGTAAATACTAAACGATCCATCTGAGGCAAAGACGATATGATATCCCAGGGGTCCCGGTCCAAGATATACGCCACTTGCGGTAAGAGACGCTTCCTTCATGGTATTAAAATTAACATTCAAACTATCAAAATCTATGGGAGGAACCGGAAATTCCCATAAGGTATCGTCTTCACCCTGGCCCCAGATACCGGGTTTTTCTTCCGGATTTGGACAGCCTGTTTCAAGACCGCAAATATAAGTAGACTTTGCAGAATAGAGGTTTGAGGTATTAGTGCCATCCTGTCTTATTCCGCCATTTGAGTGTACTTTGCCGTTTACCGTAACCTCATTTCCGAACCATAAATTAGTATTATTTACAAATGCATAAGAACCGAGTGACACCTTTCCATATTGAGCGACAATTGTTCTTTTGACTTTTGGATACTGAAGCATCCAGCCGGTTGATTTTATAGTCACGATATTATTGGCGTCAGGTTGGGTTATTTCGATACTATATTTTCCGACGGTATCTTTTTGCGGATCTTTGAAATCGTGAACGAATGGACCGGGAGTTTGCGAACCAAGGCCGTCGTGATAATCGTTAGGATCCTTAGATAAATGCCATATATAATAGTTAATACCCGCTTCGGCGATATGAAGAGATTGTTCTGAGGCAACCTGCCTATGGGCAAAGTCAAGTTGAACCGTAAGCACGAAAAGAATTGCATATATTGCAATTATAAAAGCACTGCTAACCACAATAAGTCCTGGGGTAATTGTTCCTTTTTGTATATTTTTCATAGAACTTATTTCAAAAATCGTCATTTAGGCCGATTTTTAACTGTAACGGCAAGTTACACTGCAAGGCAGTGCCAAGCTTCGCTTATATGAAGTGTTTTGAAACCACTTCATAACATTCTAATCCGAACGTCTGTTTCCAATACGTAATCTTTCTCGGGTTCATTTTCTTTAGTATTAAAGAATAACTGGATTTTAACAAGCCTGGTGTCCGATATTCTTAGTGAAGTAGGTAGCGGATTGTTAGCGGTATCTGTTGGCCAGTCCGAATTATAGTAATAAAAAATAGGGACGGTTAGATTTCTTACATTTGTTGTCAAAACCGAAACTTTTTCGCTAGCTGAAGGGTAAGAAATGGGGTTACCTGTTGGAGCTGTTATCCCTTTTTCCAAAGCAGTACCATTTAATCTATACCTGATTTTTTCGACCTTACCGTCGAAGTTGTAATCGGAATAAAAGACTATTTCTTGGTCTTGGGTTAGCTCCAAAGGATAAACTCCGTTATCTCCCGCTCTGGCATTTCGAAGCTCTCTTACCATTTGAGACATTATTTTATTAGCTTCATCTATGCTTAAAAAACTGTTCCAGGCAGTGAGCTGGCTTTGAGTCAGTATATATTGCATACCCAAAAAGACGATCCCAATTAAAGAGAGGATTCCCATAAATACTAAAAGTTCAACAAGCGTGAAACCAGCTCGCCTTCGGCGAGAATTTCCAATTTCCAATTTCCAATTTCCAATTATATTCTGTAGGATTTTGTTTATCATGGATTCATAATTATAACTTCTTGACTACTCCCTGAGACATCGACATCTTTTGTGAGATTTAGATATCCCGATGCGGTTGCTTCTATATGATATGTTGCCTGGTTAAGGCTGGGAAAAAATACTTGACCATAATCAGGAGTGCCTAATATTCCGCTAATGGTTGCAACATCGTAACTTGACGCATCGTAAAGTCGAACCGTTGCCCCCTCGATGAGCTCTTGCGCAGTATTTTTTACCATAGTAAAAAGACTATTGTCGCTATGTGAGCTCGCTGAAAAAATAAAAGAGATATTTCCCTGCGGGACAAGGTTGAGAGGAATAAGTGGATTCGTTCCTGATATGTCCCAGCTGGTGGCTGTGGGCATGGAAACATTGTAAGCATCCCATTCGAGATCTGTAATAACTGTTGTGCCAGATGTATCGGTTGTCAAATTTTCGTCGTATTTATACACGGACTGGTTATATGCATCGATACCTATAATTTTGTTGCCGTGTAAGCGAAACTCTACATTTCCGAGGGTTGCGAAATTATTCTCCCTGGTATTAACAGAGTTGATAGTAATTGTGCCGGTTAAGTCGATTGCAAAAAATACCTGCGTAACTTGCCCTTGCAAAATACTTGTATGCTCCTTTATCGGATTGGCGATTTCGCTCGTCGAGTAAGTTCGATCCGTTGAATAACCGGATTTTGTTACTGTGATTTGGTAGCAAGAATTACACACTTGGGCACCAGGAAGTGTTACTTTACCATCGGAGTTGGTTAGCTGTGTTGTATTTACCGGCGGAGTCAAACCTGTAGCGATTATGCTTACTTGAGCTTGCGGAACCGGTTGTCCGTTTGCATTTGTGACTTCAATTTCCAGGGTCCCAGTAAATGAAGTAGTAAGATTAGTAGGAGCGACATCGGTGTATAAAACTAAAGGATTATTTCCGGAGCGGGCGACTCCTTGCCAAGATACCTCAATCCTGGCTCTTTTATAGTCGGTTGGGAATGTGTCAGAAGGAGCAATTTCATCAAAAGAATCGTCGATATAGATGATTGTGGTTTTAATTAAATAACTTAAATCATTTCTCTTAATATTTTCTTCAGGCTCGATAATTCCCGGGGGAATTCCACCGACCACTCCCACATCGTCGTATTTTAGATTTCTTATGAGCTCAATTTTTTCTTGAGCTAATTGGCGTGCTGCGATTCGTGATCGATTGTAACTTACAAGATTATATGAAGAAGATACGAGAGTAAAAAGAGAACTCATAAGAATTGCAAAAACTGCTATTGCAATTATAAGTCCGATTACGGCTTGACCTTGAGAAAGATGATATCGAGAGTTTTTTTGTATTCTGGGCAGAATTAATTTCATCTTTTGATTGATATTAAGTATATACTCATCTTCTTCTAATTTGCACATTTTAGGAGATGAGTGTGATCCCCCAAAATGCCTTTTTTTAGCACAAATAAACTACTACGGCCTTTAGGCCGTAGTGTTCTCACCTTTCAGGTTTGACAAGTTTGTGCACTGCTTCGCTCATCCACGGTATAAATGCCGTGGTATTTGCGAAGTTTGCATAAAAGTATTTTGGGTATAGAAGCTATTTCAAAATCTGGCAAACATAATCTGGTTTTTTGTAGCATATAGCATCCGATTGATATCGGTTAAAGCATTTGCAATAATGTAAGAAGGAATTATCGAAAAAAAGTTTTTAAAATACTCCTGCCATGGCCAGAAAAACATTTGTCTCACTATACTTTTCAGCAGCTAATAAGCTTCAGGTAATTCAATTGAATTCTCACAAGAGTAAAGTAGAACGTTTCCTTACAATAGATTTACCTAAAAAATTACTTAACAATTACAAGGTTGAGGAAACTCAAACGCTGGCTAAAATACTTCGAAGCGTTTGGAAAAAACTCAAGCTTAAAGAACGCACAGTGGGCATTGTTGTTCCCGAGTTTTCTACATTCATAAAAGTTCTTAATATTCCAAAACTGGAATCGAAAGAGTTAAATGAAGCCATCCATTGGCAGGCACAAGAATATTTACCTAAAGGTTTAACTGATATGGTTCTTGACTGGAAATTTGTGAAAGAAACCGAAAAAGAATATCAAGTATTAGTCATTGCCATGGAGAAAGAGATTCTTACATCATATGTGAATGCCGCAGCCGGCGCCGGTCTTTTTCCGCTTGTTGTAGAGACTCCTTCTCTTTCTTTGGCTCGAGTAGCCGGAAGTGATGATACTGGGACATTAAGCATTTACAAAAGCTTTGATGAAATGATTCTTGTTGTATCTCAGGGAGAAAAGATCTTCGGAAGTACTGTTGTTCCGATGGATGATTACAGTAAGGTGATAGACGTTGTTACTAAAATGATAGGCCATTACAAAGATGCACAGGTCGGAAAGATAAAAATAGGAGGAATTGAATTTGATACCCGATTAGCAGATGAGCTTGCAAAGATTACAAAAATGAAAATTGAGTGGCAAGATATTTCTATAACAGGCATTGAGAAAGAAAAAATCCAGGAGTACTTAATTCCTATTGCGCTACAGATGGAGGATCCGCTAGAGCCGGCTGATGTGCATACGATAAATCTTCTTCCGGATGAGTTGGTAAGTAAGTATTCCGGGGAAAAGGTTAGACTCCAGGTTTGGAGTTTGACGCTTCTCGCTTCACTTTTCATTTGGATATCTTTTGTCGCAGCGCTAGGTGTCTTTCTTTATCTCGGGAGAGAAATAGAAGCCAACAAACAAAGTTCAACACCACAAGGAAGTTCTGTAAATGAGCGTACTGCTACATTAAACGAAGTCAAAAGAATTAATAAATTAACAGACGACGTTTTGAAGGTAACTTCTATTTTAGTTCCCCCGGAGAAAATATTGAACGGAATTTACACTCTTAAGCCAGCCGATATCTCCATTAACGAATACAAAATAGGTTTCGATAAAGGAGACATAAAGCTTGCGGGTATCTCGCAAAGTAGGTCGTCTTTAATCGAGTTTAAGCAAAGACTCGAGGACAGCCCAAATTTCTCGAATATTATCATACCTATTTCGAGTTTCGAAGTTGAAACAAATCTTAATTTTGAGATGTCTTTTTTTTATGATCCCTTGGTCGAAGACCAAAAAAAAACTGAGGTAAAGTCTGGTACACAAGGAATGTAAAAGTAAAATATGAAGGATACAAAGAGCCAACAAGAGAAAAACGATTTAGGCGGAAGTGAAGATATTGCAAAATATCTGACGGATATAAAAGAGCTTCCGGGGGTTCCGTCCGCTGCTATAAGCCTCAAGCGTAAAACGCCTATAGAAGGTAAAAAGAGAGAAGAAGGACCTATCGAAGTTCAAGAAATGGAAACAAAAGAGCCGAAAGAGACAAGAACAGTGTCTGTTGGAGCGATACTTCTTATCATTTTAAATTTTGTTTTTGTAATCGCTTTGGCTTTTATTTTAAGTAAACTTCCTGAAAGGGCGAAGGAATTAAAAAATTTGATAAACCAAGAACTCCAGGCAGAGAAAGCAGGGGGAGAACAACTTGTAAATTTGGAAATCGAAAATACAAAAGAAAAGACGGGAAAACTCGAATCACTTTTTCCCGACGAACGGGGACTGGTTGATTTTGTAAGAGATCTGGATGAGCTGAAAACTCAAGGGTTTATAACCAACTTTAATTTCGCGAGTAAGGAACCAATTAAAGATAAAACGGGATTGTATGGAGTCCCGGTAATTATTGAGTTCAGAGGTAATTGGATCCAGATAGGCGAAGGACTTCTGAGATTGCAAAATTTACCCTTTCTGTTTAGAGCCGTAAAAATTGAGACGGAATTCAAACCCGAAGAATCTGTGATACAGTTAAAATACGGAGGTTTTTTATATGTCCATGAAAATTTTGGAAAAGATTGATAAATTTTACCTGATCCTTATACTTGTACTTGGGATTTCGGGGGCTATTGTGGTCTTTACGTTTAGGGGAATTTTTGCGTCGATATTAACGGCATACGAAATAGATCTACAGACCGGTTCGAATGATTTCAAAATTGAGAAGGAAAAGCAGGATCAAGCATCGGCAAGTTTTTATGAGAGACAGCAAGTAAAACTTGAAATTAGAGATGAGATAAAAAGTCCATTATGAGTAAATTCCAAATTACAAATTCCAAATTACAAAAAGGTTTTACTCTGGTTGAACTTCTTTTGGTGATGGGTATTATGTCAATTCTTTTCACGACGCTTGTTATTGCCGTTAATCCTGTTCGTCAGTTTGCAAAAGCCAGAGATACCAAACGCGAAACCGATTTATACGCAATTCTTTCAGCCGTAAATCAATATCAGTCTGAACATTCCGGTAATTTGCCGGATACGGATGGCGATCCTGATACAAGTAATTTCCCAACAACCTTAACTTGTATTGGTACGGATGTTGGCTGTTTTGATTTAGGTGGTGCCGGCGATACGGGTGAAACGATTGCGCCTTACTATCTTGCCGAGATGCCAAAGGATCCAAAAACCGGAACGGACGGAAATACAGAATATTTAATCCAGGTAAATTCCTTCAATCGGCTTGTGGCTTCTTCATCCGGTGAGACAAAAGTAATTACAGTAACAAGATGATCACTTTCACTACTTTTTGATTTTGGCCCGAAGTCTGTGTAAAATATCCATTAGGTAAAGACTAAGCCCGCAAACATGGAACCTTTTTATATTTTGAGTTTTAGGGAGTTCACTTTCTAAATTTTTTAAATTCAAGCCGCCTTTTAAGGCGGTTTTTCTTTACAAAGATGTTCGATAAATTATTAAGTGAGTTTTTGAATTCATTAGGAAACGGCAAGACGGTATATTTGACCGCTAATCCTAATCTGACAATTGCAGAAATAGTGCGGGTTGCTGAGAATAATGCAAAAGTAGTTTTTCGAATTCCTAAATCTCATAGAGATAAATTTAAACTTTTGCGTAAACACATTATTAATCAGGTTAAGTTAGGTGTACCAATTTACGGAACGACTACTTCTTACGGAGGACGAGCTTCGGTCGTTTTGAATAAAGGAGACGAAATTGAAAGAAGGGAAAACGCAACTCGTTTGTCAGAAGCAATAATTCACGTTGACGTTTCCACAGGGCCTGCAATTCCAAAAGAAATCGTTAGGGGGGGTATGTTAATTCGGATTAATATGCTCCTTTCGGGACATAGCGGGATTCGATATAAGAATCTTTACTCATTAAAAGATTTGTTGAATAAGAATATAACTCCTGTTGTTGGTCGGTATGGAACAGTTGGTGCTTCAGGAGACTTAGCGCCTAACGGTCGAGTGCTTTCGTGTTTACTGCATCACGATTCCTCTTACGTATGGGATCAAAGGGGTAAAAAAAGACCTGCGAGGATTGTTCTAAAAGAAGCTGGAATAAAACCTATTACTTTACTTCCAAAAGAAGGACTGGCTTTGGTAAATGGCGATAATTTCTCGACTTCAGCAGGTATATTAATCTTGCATGAATTACTTTCTCTTATGTTAATTAACACTATTGCGGCGTCGCTTAATATAGAAGCTTTAAAAGGTAGTACAAGAAATTTTCATCCATTGCTTTCAGATTTACGACCTCATCCAGGACAAGAATTAGAAGCAAGATTATTAAGGATAATACTTACTGGAAGTAAATTGGCTATGCAGGAACTAAAAGGTTTTAAACTAAGGGAAAGTGGTATATCAGTCCAAGACCCATATAGTATTCGCTGTTTACCCCAGTATTACGGACCTGACTGGGAAGCGTTGTTAGAAATATGGAAAACATTACAAATAAATGCGAATAGTGTATCGGATAATCCTCTTTGGACTACTCCAGAAACTACAGTCAAAGGTGAAAAACCTTATCAGTGGGTAAGCGGAGGGAATTTCTTGGCGATGCATGTGGCTGAAGCAGTTGACCGAATGCGAAAAATAATGGTGCATATAGTAAAACAGAATGATAGACATATTGCACGTTTAGTACATCCTGAATTTAACAATGGTCTCCCTGCAAACTTATCTGATAAAAGTGCGCTAAGCCAAAGTACATTTAAAGGATTGCAGACCCAAATGGGAATGTATGAGGTATATTCCATGCTTCTAGCAAATCCGGTTACCACAATGTTTGGGATACACGAAGAATTTAATCAAGATATTACTTCTCACTCTTTTACCTCTGCAATTTTGGCTTGGGAGTTACTTCAGATTACAAGATTATCTATCGCGACAGACTTCATTTGTGCATGTCAAGCGATAGATTTAAGAGGTGGACCAAAATTGTTATCTCCATTTACCCGTCCTTTTTATGAGTGGGTGAGGAATAAAGTTCCTTATATAAAAAAAGAACAGCCTTTGGGAGGATACGTGGAGGAGTTAGTAAGTCTGTTTTCTGGATCAGAGATATATCAATTACTCCTAAAAACTTTTAAACCAGCGTAATATAAGATGAATAAATATCAGTTTGGAGATAGCGATTTAGAATTTGCAAAGAAGGGTTATATAAATTGTAGTATGTACATAAGATTTCTTAGTTCAAAGAAATCTTGAATTCATGAATAATTTATTGAGTTACCTAGAATCGGGAAGAAATGAATATGTGAGAAAACAAGGCAAGGTGAGTATAAATAATCTTGCCGACAGAAAAGCGATTATCCTATTTAAGAAGGCTGCAAAGTTAATTCCTGCTTATAAAGATTTTCTTAAGAAAAGTAAAATAAAATCTGAAAATATAAGTAGTATAAGTGACTTCAAAAAGTATGTACCTTTTACTACTAAAGATAGTTACATACTGACTTACGATTTGAAAGACAGGTGTTGGGAAGGAGAGCTAGTCAAGGCTCACACTTTTGCTGCTAGTTCGGGTTCAACCGGTGAGCCTGTTTTTTGGCCTCGTGGAATCGACCAGGAGATTGAGGGTGCGAAAATACATGAGCTTTTATTGAATAAGATATTTGACGTTTATAAAAGCAAAACACTTTTTATCAATTCTTTTGGGTTAGGTAATTGGATTGCTGGGATGTATACCGAAATGTGTCTGTATCTTACAAGACTCCATAAAGTTCCATTTACTTTAGCATCGCCAGGTTATAACCAAGAAGAAACCTTTAAGGTCATCAAGGCTTTCTCCAAATATTATGACCAAACAATTATTGCTTGTCATCCGCCTATATTAAAAATAATGATTGAAAACGGTAAAGGTGAAGGAATTAAGTGGTCCGAACTAAATATGAAGTTTTTAGGGGCGGGAGAAGGTTTTTCAGAAAATTGGCGGGATTATCTTTTGTCTTTGGTTGGACAAAAGGATATTCTTAGAACGATAATTAATATTTACGGCTCTGCAGATGCAGGTTTAATGGGTTTTGAAACACCTCTTTCTATTGCTCTTCATAGAGAGACTTCGACAAATCACGAGTTGAATGAGAGGCTTTTTAATAGCGACCGAACACCCTTTCTATACCAGTTTGATCCAACAGTAAAATATCTGGAGGGAAGTATTAGCGGTGAAATTGCAATAACGATGAATGCAACATCTCCTTTAATTAGATACAATATTTATGACCAGGGTGGAACTTTAAGCAATTTTGATTTACTTGGAAAAGTTGAAAAGAGCTCCAATCATATTTTAAAAAGGTTGATGAAGGATAAGATTAAGATTAATGATTGGCGATTGCCATTTGTCTTTATCTTCGGCCGTGAACAATTTATGACAAGCTTATATGGAGTTAATATATATCCCGAGAACATAAAAGCTGTATTAGAACACAAATTACTTCAACCTTTTTTAACTGGGAGATTTGTTGCTTCAAAGGAAATAGATGGGAAAGAAGATCAATACTTACTTTTAAGAACCGAATTGAGACCAAAAGTTGTTAAGAAAAAAGAACTTGAAAATATGATAAAAAAACTTTTTGTAGAAGTTCTTAGGAAGCTTAACAGTGAATATAATCAGGTAGAACAAAAATATAAAGAGAAAATGCATCCAAAATTAGTTTTGTGTAAATTTCAAGACTCGGAGTACTTTCCTGAAGGTAAAATCAAAAAAATGGCATAAACTTAAAAAATGGAAGCAAATAAAAGTAAAAATCTTCAAAATTTAATAGTTAGAGAATTGTGGGAAATTGATCATCCGAATTTGACACATACTGAAGATGGGTCAATTAAACTATTAGAGAAAAAAATGAATCGAACTAAAAAGAAAGAATCAAGTAGAAAAACAAGTATATTTTTACCTCCTAAAAATTATTATCAAATGCTAGTTACGTCAAGAAATAAAAATCTAATCAATCAACAACAACAGAAACTTTTACAAAAAACTGTCGTAGCATTTTTTGGATTGAGTGTTGGTAGTCATGCGGCACTTACTTGGATGATGGTTTCAAGGGCAGACGAAGTAAAAATATCAGACCCTGATATTATTTCACCTACAAATCTGAATCGTTTGAGACTCGCTTGGGATACCATAGGGAGGTTAAAGGTAGACGTTGTAAAACAACATTTAGAAGGAATTAATCCTTATAGTAAAGTTTACAAATTTAAAGGTAGAGGTGCGGAGATCGTCAAGAAGTTAATTTTGGATAATCCGAAGCCGGATATAATTGTAGATTGTATGGATGATCTTAAAAGTAAAGTGTTAGTTAGATTATTGGCAAAGGAAAACAAAATACCAGTTTTAATGGCAACTGATGTAGGAGATAACGTTTTTTTAGACATTGAGAGATACGATAAAAATCCCCAGCCAATGTTATTCAACGATAGAGTGAAAAATGTAGAAAAAATTGATTTATCGCATATATCAAACCGTGAGAGAATTAAACTTTCAATGCAGATTGTTGGACTTGAACACAATTCTAACGAGATGTTGGAGTCACTTCTTTCAATAGGTAAAACAATCAGAACATGGCCTCAACTGGGTTCAACTGCGACAGTAGCAGGGGGCTTGATAGCAACCGTAATTAAAAAGATTATTTTGGGAGAAAAAGTCGAAAGCGGCAGATATTATTTGTTATTGGATGATTTGATTGTCAGTAATTTTAATTCCAAGAAAAAAGCAAATACAAGAAAAAAGTTATTATCAAAACTTTCTTCAATACTTGATTAATGTACCTCAATAAACGTATTCTTATATAAGTATGCCCTCCTTGGAATTATTAGCAACAATCATAGCAGTAATTGGTAATTTTATTTTAGGAATCATTACATTTTCTCGTAATTCTAAAAGTGCTACAAATAGATTTTTCGCTTTTTTTACAACAACACTTTCTTTATATTTAGTCTTTAATTTCTTCTCTTTACATCAAACCGATGTGGTATCTACTTCATTTTGGATCAAGACGGTAATGTCAGTTGCAGTATTTATAAATCTAACATTCTTTTTATTAGCAACTGCTTATCCCGGTAAAGATCTTACTTTAAAACCACGATTTCTTTGGGTCATTTCAATCATAACCATTTTAATAGCACTACTTGCGCAGACAAATCTAGTTTTTAGTCACGTCGCCGTTACCAGCGAAGGTATTCGACCGTCACCTGGTCCTGTCATGCCTCTTTTTCTTCTTCATACAATTGGCCTACTTGGTGGAGGATTTGTTAGGTTGATAAAAAGATATAGAAAGTCAGAGGGACTGGAAAGAAGACAACTAAGGATGCTCTTTCTAGGAACAATCTTGATGTTTTCCTTTATTATCATCACAAACGTAATCCTGGTTTTAGTTTTTAACATTTCCTCATTTGTTAATTTATTACCTGTTTATACTTTGATTCTTACGAGTTTTGTAAGTTATGCCATAATTCAGCACAGTCTTTTTGATCTTAAAATCTTAGCTACTCAGGCGTTTACGGTAATCATTTGGGTTGTCCTCTTCTCTAAGATTTTTGTGTCCCAAAATCTTGCAGAGTCAATTATGGATTCATTAATTTTTGTTTCGATGGTTATTTTCGGGATTCTCCTTATCAAGAGTGTTATTCGTGAAGTCGAGCAAAGAGAGAAGCTTCAAGAATTGTCTGAAAAATTAAAAGCGCTTGATAAGCAGAAGGATGAGTTTTTGTCAGTTGCGGCACATGAATTAAGGTCTCCCCTTACCGCGATTAAAGGCTACATATCAATGATTTTAGAGGGTGATACAGGAGAAATTCCCGATAAGGCGAGGGGATACTTATTGGATTCAACGTCGGTGACCGAAAGACTTGTTCGGCTCATTAATAATATGCTTGATGTATCCCGAATTGAAGAAGGGAGAATTGTCTATCAGATTGAAGAAGTTTCTTTAATAAAAGCAGTACAAGAAATTTATTATTCTTTTAAATTTGAGGCAGAAAGGAAGGGATTAGAATTTAACCTTAATGTTCCCGATGGAGTACAGGATAAGGTAAGTGTCGATCCGGACAGAGTAAGGGAAGTAGTGGGTAACTTATTAAGTAATGCAGTGAAATTTACAAGCGAGGGATCTGTTTCGATAAATGTCTCACAGAAAGGCAACTTTATAAGAGTGGAGGTTGTCGATACCGGCCCCGGTATCACCAAGGAGGAACAAAAAAAGCTGTTTCAGAAATTTTATCGGGCGGAGTCTACCGAGGGGAAAACAATGGGAACGGGACTGGGGCTTTATATAACACGACTTCTTATGGAAAAATTCGGTGGAAAGATTAGCTTGGATTCTGAATACGGAAAGGGAAGTACTTTTTGGTTCGAACTTCCTCTTGTAGGAAATGATAATAAAGTAGAAAGTAAAGATTAGTTTTAAGGATATATGATTTAAAGTTTAATAAATGAATAAAATTATTTCTTCTATAGAAATCTTCTTTCTTCTTTCATTCACCTTTTTAATTATTCAACCCACAAAAGTATTTGCCCAAACAATTTTTCTTAATTCTGGTATAAATAAAAGTTGTTACAATTTATGTAGAGATAATAATTATTTAAATGCAACAAGTGTAGGAACAGATCCACTTGCTTCAAACGGTTATTATTGGGACGGGTTCGGTAACTCTTGCAGATTTCTTCCTGCTGATACTAATCTGGTCATGTATTATGCTAATCCAATTTGCAGTGGAAATCAGACTAATTGGACCAAATGTGCCTGTGATGGATATATCGGCCCAAGTACTACTCCGACAACGATTCCGACTATTGTTCCAACTCCGACAATTGTATCTGGTGAACAGCCTCCAACCCCTTTTTTAAATCTACCTTGGGACTATCAAAGTAAAGGGATGAGTTTTAGTGAGGCTGCTCTTGCTATAAATTCATACTTTGACCACGAATATCCGTTATTGAGCAGCACATCTTTACTAGAGCCAAATGAAGCACGAGGGACATTAACAAACTACGAGGGCAAATTCAGATCTAACTTAGATTATTCCAGGCATGACGGATATGACTACGGGCGTGATGCTGGAACAAAGAATGGAGAACCAGTTTTAGCTGCGGCATCAGGATGCGCATCATACTCTTATACAGGTGCTGGTGGTAATAAAATACTTATAGATCATGCCAATGGTTTCCAAACGCGTTATTATCATCTGCAACCGGATGATCTTGTAACGAAATCTTCCGCGTGTATCCAAGTAACTAAAGGAGAGCAGATAGGCAGAGTTGGTTTTACCGGCAATGTCCAGCCTGCGGGTGAATCCGGATCCCATCTTCACTTTATGGTTGTTCAAGATAAGAATGGAGATGGAGACTTTGATGACAATATACCAGACGGATTAACGGATCCTTTTGGATGGCAAAGCACTGATTCTGACCCTTGGCAAAGTTATAACTTTATTTACCAAGGTAGACAGAGAACAGGAAATAAAAGTTATTATCTTTTTACAAAAGCGATTGATAATCTTTCACAAAATTTAGATTCAAATGGGGGATTTTTCCAACTTGGACATTATAGCCTTGATTTTCCTAAGGATGCTACGGATAAAAATTTAAATTTAAGTATGAGGGCGACACCGGTCGTGGGATCTTATAATAACTTGGAATCAATTGGCTCAACTATTAGTATTACAGCTAAAGATATATATGGAAATCTAGTAACCGGATTTCAAAAGGCTTTTAATTTAGTGATAACCTATGATCCTGTTATGGTTTTTAGATTTAAACCAGATACTCTGAAAATTTATACAAGTAGCGATGGAGCCAGTTGGACAGAAGTAGACAATACAGTCATTGATAGTGTTAATTATCAAGCTTCAGTCCAGGTCGATCATTTAAGTTATTTCGCTTTAATGGCTGAGAAGAAGGATATAAACCCGCCTGTGACTACTGCTATTTTATCCGGTGAAAAAGGTCAAAATAATTGGTACAGAAGCGATGTGGAATTAAAGTTAGATACAAGTGATGGAGAAGATGGTTTAGGAGTTGATTATACTGCCTTTAAACTTAATGACGGAGATTGGGAAGAGTACAAAAATCCTATTATATTAGTTGACGAAGGCAGTTATAAAATTGAATTTTATTCTGCTGATCTTGATGAAAACATAGAAGAAGTGGAAGAAACTGAATTTAATATAGATAAGACTTTACCCGAAGTTAACCTTTCTCTTAACCCTTCACTTCTTTGGCCTCCGGATGGTACCTTGAGAGATGTTAAAATTCTGGGAGAATCATCGGATAATGTTTTGATTAAGGAAGTAGTCTTTAATGTTGAAGATGAGTATAATGAAATTGAGCCAGCAATAATAGATTTTGGCGATACGGTGAAACTTGAGGCCAGAAGAAAAGGTGATGATCTGGATGGAAGGGAATATATAATAAAAGTAACAGCCTTTGATTTAGCTGGCAACACGTCAAGTTCTGAATCAGCAGTTTTAGTTCCACACGATCAGGGAATATAAATGAGAAAGATATTAATTTTAGCGTTAGTACTAATACCTTTAATATTACTGAGTGTATTTATTTATAATAAGTTTTTATCTCAAAAGTACATACAAACTTCGCCACAAAATGTAATCCCGACAGTCTTCAATCAAAACCTAAAAACTTTTAAATCTTCCACGATGGACTTTACAGTTCAAATACCAAATTATTATCAGGCTACAGAGAAATTAACTTACGTGGACTTAAAAAGCGATAATGGTTTAGTAGATGTTGTAAGGAACAGAACAAATTTTAACTCTTTGGATGAGTATCTTAAGGATACAGATTCAAGGAAGAAGTTGAGCATTTTTTCTCGGGAAAATCTAGAAATTAATGGTTATAATGCTGAAAGTAGAATTGAACAAAATAAGGATAGTGGGGTGAAACAAAAAGTTTATTATATTTTTGTTGATGGTTCAGTTTATATTATATCAACAAAAATTGAGAGTCTTTATTCTGATCTTGACCAAATTGCTCAATCTTTTAAATATACTCCTTAGTAATTCTTCATGAAACTTTATACTCAAGATGAATAGAAATATCAGTTATACGCAATTATCAGATTAAAAAAGTCATAAATTCACGCGATCTAGGAATATAGATGAGAAAGCAAATAATTATAATTCCATTGTTAGCCACAACATTTATCATTGCCGTTTTGTTAACTTTTATATCTCAGAATAACAGGTTGAACCAGACAAGTGGTCTAACTCCAACAGGCATGCCATCTGTTATGCCAAGTCAAACATTAAAAACGTTTAAGTCCTCAAATGTAATGGATTTTACTGTTAGTTATCCCAGCAAGTTCAAGGTAGTTGATAATATCGATGAGGTGGACTTTAATGTAAACGGAGATCAAATAAGTATCGTAAGAAATAATACAAATTATAATACCCTAGACGAGTATATAAAAGATTTTGACTCAAAGAGAAAGTTGACAGTTCTTGACCATAGTCAATTATCTATTGGTGGATTGGATTCAGTTTTAAGAGTGGTTTATTTTCCCGAAGAGAAAATCAAACAGAAATCATATTATATTTTTGTTGATAGTTCAGCTTATATTATTTCTACAAAAGTTGAGAGTCTTTATTCCGATCTTGACCAAATTGCTCAATCTTTCCGCTACACCCCAAATTGATTCTATTCGGTGAATTTAAAGTAGTTGATTTTTTCAGTTGAAAAGTGAGGAATTTTGGGTATAGTATTAAGAAAGATATACGACTTGAAATTAAATTAATGAATAAAATCATTGCTTCGATTGAAATTTAATCACATCCTTGTGCGTAGATTCTAACGAAATAATTAAGACATAAGGTCAAGCACATACTCGACGCCTTTTTACTTAATATAAGTAGTAGTTGATAATTTATGATAGTCTATATGTATATTAGGCAAACGCCGTACAAGGTAACTAGATATGGGACACCAGGTATTCTTCAGGTGTCAAATAATTGAGACTAAAGTGTAGTCTTTTGGTATTGTATTTTTCAAGCCATAGTTTGAGCTTGACG